>WBZO01005083.1_pt1 | contig 13656 bp, 8 predicted proteins | sample 5204261 | NCBI WGS metagenome assembly WBZO01 (sample SAMN12412400, study PRJNA552823) | activated sludge metagenome | isolation source: activated sludge from anammox sidestream of wastewater treatment plant... | place: USA: North Carolina | collected 2017-09
GCTCGACGCGATTCCGGCCGCGCGGCGCGACGCGCCCGAGGTCCTCGTCGCCCGCGCCTACCTCGCGGCGCAGCGGGGCGACCCCTACGCGGCGCTCGCGCTCTACGAGCGCGCCCTCGAGCGCGACCCGGCGCACCGCGCCGCGCTGCGCGGGCGCATCCTGGCTGCGGCCCGCGTCGGCGCCGCCGAGCGCGCCGTCGAGCTGGCCGAGGCGGCGCCGGGCCTCGTGTCGGACGCCGAGCTCGCGGCGCTGCGCGCCGACCGGACCGCCGCGCGCATCCGCTGGGGCGCGATCGCCGCCGCGCAGGGCGCCGGGCCGGCGCGCTTCGCGGCGCTCGACGCGGCGCTCGGCGAGTCGGACGCGCTCGCCGCGCGCTGGCTCGCGCACGGCGGCGCGCTCGACCGGGTCGAGCGCCAGCTGCTCTGCGACCGGCTCGTCGGCCTGCGCGAGGCCTACCGCATGGCCGAGGCAACCGCGCTCTACGAGCGCCTCGCCGCCGCGGGCGTCGCGGTGCCGGCGTACGCGCGGCTCGCCGCCGCGGGGGCCTACCTCTACCGCGAGCAGCCGGAGGCGGCGCGCGACCTCTACGCCGGCGTGCTCGCCGAGCAGCCGGACCACTTCGCGGCCAACCTCGGCCTGTTCTACGCGCTGGTCGAGACCGAGGACCACGACGGCGCCGCGCAGCGCATCGACCGCCTGGTCGCGATCACGCCGCGCAAGCTCGCCGCCCACAGCCCGCTCACCGAACGCCCCAACCCCGAGTACCAGATCGCGCGCGCCGCGCAGAGCATGGCGCCCGCCTACGCCGACCGGCTCGCGCGCGCCGAGGCGGCCACCGCGGCGCTCGTCGACGCGGCGCCGTTCAGCATGCCGCTGCGCGCGAACGCCGCCGCGGTCGCGGACCTGCGCGGCTGGCCGCGCCGCGCCGACGAGGCCCTGCGCTGGGTGCTCGCGGCCGAGCCGGAGAACGGGGTGGTCGACGCCGAGCGCGTCGGGCCGCTGCTCGCGCTGCACGAGTTCCGCGCGGCGGAGCGGGCGGCCGCGCACGGCGAGGCGGTCGCGGCGGAGGACAAGCGCGTGCTGCTCGCCGCCGACCGCTGGCGGGTGCACAACCTGCGCGAGCTCTTCGTCGACGCGACGTTCGGGCGCTCCTCCGGCAACGCCCCGACCGGCACGCGCGACTACGCGCTCGACGCGTGGCTCTTCAGCCAGCCGCTCGGCTACGACTGGCGCGCGTTCGCGCACGGCTATTTCGCGCAGGCGCGGTTCGAGGACGGCCCGTTCGACTGGCAGCGGCTCGGCGTCGGGGTCGAGTACCGCGTGCGCGACCTGCGGCTCACCGGCGAGGTGAACGGCGGGGTCGGCGACGGCGGCAGCCGGCCCGGCGTCGCGCTCACCGGGCAGTGGTGGCGCGACGACCACCTCAGCCTGAGCGCCGGCGTGCAGACGCAGTCGAACGCGATCCCGCTGCAGGCGCGCGCGGCGGGCGTCACCGGGTGGAGCGCGGGCGCCGCGGCCACCTACCGGGTGAGCGAGTCGCGCGCGTTCGCCGGCACCGCCGACGTGCTCGACTTCAGCGACGGCAACCTGCGCACGGTGTTCGGCGCGACCTGGTTCGAGCGGCTGGTGACCGGCCCGAAGTTCAAGCTCGACCTCACCGCCGGACTGTTCGCCTCGGCCAACTCGCGCGAGGACGCGCCGTACTTCAACCCGCGGCGCGACCTCACCCCGACGCTCGTCCTCGCCGGCGACTGGCTCACCTGGCGCCGCTACGACCGCTCCTTCCGGCAGCGGCTCTCGGCGACGCTCGGCGCCTACTGGCAGGACGGCTTCGGCACCGGGGCGGTGAGCGGCGTGCAGTACGAGCACGTCTGGGAGCTCGACCGCCGCTTCTACCTGCGCTACGGGATCGGCACCCTCTCGCGCCCCTATGACGGCGAGCACGAGCGCCGCGACTACGTGCTGGTCACGCTCGACTGGAGGTTCTGATGCGTCGCTGCCGCGCGCTCCTCGCCCCGCTCGTCCTCGCGTTCGCCGCGTTCGCCGCGTTCGCCGCAACCGCCGCGGCGGCGCCGCCCGCGCCCGCGCCGGGCTCGCTGCTCGTGCTCTGCTACCACGAGGTGCGCGACGACGTGCGCGCGCTGGCCGACCCGTACGCGGTGAACGCCGCGGAGCTCGCCTCCCAGTTCGCCTGGCTGCGCGCGCACGGCTACCGGCCGGTCGGCCTCGACGACGTCCTCGCCGCGCGCCGCGGCGAGCGGGCGCTGCCCGACAAGGCGGTCCTGCTCACCTTCGACGACGGCTACCGCAGCTTCTACACCCGCGTCTACCCGCTGCTGCGGCTCTACGGCTACCCGGCGCTGCTCGCCCTGGTCGGGCGCTGGATGGAGACCCCCGCCGGCGAGCGCGTCGCGTACGGCGAGACGGGGCTGCCGCGCAGCGACTTCCTCGCCTGGGACGAGGTGCGCGAGATGGTGCGCTCCGGCCTGGTCGAGGTCGCCTCCCACAGCTACGACCTGCACCGCGGGATCCGCGGCAACCCGCAGGGCAACCTCCAGCCGGCGGCGGTCACCGCCGCCTTCGACCCGGCGAGCGGGCGCTACGAGGAGGCGTCCGCGCAGCGCGCGCGCGTGCGCGCCGACCTCGAGCGCGCGGCGGCGCTGATCGAGCGCGAGACCGGGCGGCGCCCGCGCGCGATGGTCTGGCCGTTCGGCGCGCACAGCGGCGCCACGGTCGCGCTCGCGCGCGAGCTGGGAATGGACATCGGCCTGACGCTCGAGGACGGGTGGAACGGGCCCGCCCAGCCGCTCGGCGCGCTGCGGCGCTCGCTGCTGCGCTTCAATCCGACGCTCGCCGACTTCGTCGCCGCGGTGCCGCCGCCGCGGCCGACGCCGCGGCGGGTCGTGCAGGTCGATCTCGATTACGTGTACGACCCCGACCCGGAGGCGCAGGAGCGCAACCTGTCGCAGCTCCTCGACCGCATCAAGGGGCTCGCCCCGAGCACCGTCTACCTGCAGGCGTTCGCCGATCCGGACGGGGACGGGGTCGCCGACGCCGTCTACTTCCCCAACCGCCACCTGCCGGTGCGCGCCGACCTCTTCAACCGCGTCGCCTGGCAGCTCGCGACGCGCGCGAACGTGGAGGTGTTCGCGTGGATGCCGCTGCTCGCGTTCCGCCTCCCGCCGGCGCACCCGGCCGCCGCGCTGCAGGTGGCCGCGGCCGACCCGGACGGCGCGCGCGCGGCCTACGCGCGGCTCTCGCCGTTCCACCCGCTCGCGCGCGCGACGATCGCGGAGCTCTACGCCGACCTGGCGCGCCACGCCCCGTTCCGCGGCATCCTGTTCCACGACGACGCGACCCTGAGCGACTTCGAGGACGCCTCGCCGTGGGCGCAGGCGCTCTACGCGCGCGAGTGGGGCCTGCCCGGGACGGTCGCGGCGATCCGCGCCGACCCGGGCGCGGCCGCGCGCTGGTCGGACCGCAAGACCGCGGCGCTGGTCGCGTTCAGCCGCGAGCTCCTCGACCGCGCCGGCGCGTACCGCGCGCCGCTGAAGAGCGCGCGCAACCTCTACGCCGGGCCGGTGCTCGACGCGCAGGCCGAGGCCTGGTTCGCGCAGTCCCTGCCCGCGTTCCTCGCGGCGTACGACCAGACCGCGCTGATGGCGATGCCCTACCTCGAGCGCGCGGCCGACCCGGACGCGTGGCTCGACGCGCTGGTCGCGCGCGTGCGCGCGCACCCGGGCGCGCTCGACAAGGTGGTGTTCGAGCTGCAGGCGAAGGACTGGCGCGCCGACCGCGCGGTGCCGGCCGCGCAGCTCGCCGGGTGGATGCGCCGCCTGCAGCTCGGCGGCGCGCTCAACTTCGGCTACTACCCGGACGACTTCGTGCGCGACGAGCCGGCGTACGCCACCGTGCGCCCGGCGCTGTCGCTGCAGGCCGAGCTCGAGTAGCGGGGCGGCGGGCGTACCGATGATCGACGCGCTGGCCACGTTCGCGGAGGCGCTGTTCGCGTTCTCCTTCTACTACCCGCTGTTCATGGCCTACGTCTGGATGGCCGGCGCGGTCTTCTACTACTTCCACTACGAGCGCCAGGGCAAGCGCGGGATCGACGACCCGCCGCCGCTGCCCGAGTACCCGCTGGTGAGCATCGTCGTGCCCTGCCACAACGAGGGGCCGAACGCGCAGGAGACGATCGAGCACTGCCTCGCCACGCGCTACCCGAACTTCGAGGTGGTCGCGGTCAACGACGGCAGCCGCGACGACACCGGCGCCGTCCTCGACCGGCTCGCCGCGCGGCACGCGCGGCCGCGCGTGGTCCACCTCGCCGCCAACCAGGGCAAGGCGGTGGCGCTGAACACCGGGGCCCTGCTCGCCAACGGCGAGTACCTGGTGTGCATCGACGGCGACGCGCTGCTCGACCCCGACGCGGTGCACTGGCTGATGACGCACTTCGTCGGCGGCGCGCGCGTGGGCGCGGTGACCGGCAACCCGCGCGTGCGCACCCGCTCGACCCTGCTCGGCAAGGTGCAGACCGGCGAGTTCTCCTCGATCGTCGGCCTGATCAAGCGCGCGCAGCGCACCTACGGGCGCATCTTCACCGTATCGGGCGTGGTCGCCTGCTTCCGCAAGGCCGCGCTCCAGGACGTCGAGTACTGGAGCGCCGACATGCTCACCGAGGACGTCGACATCAGCTGGAAGCTGCAGCTGCAGCACTGGGAGGTGCGCTTCGAGCCGCACGCGCTGTGCTGGATCCTGATGCCGGAGACGCTGCGCGGCCTGTGGCGCCAGCGCCTGCGCTGGTCGACCGGCGGGATGCAGGTGCTGCTCAAGGCGGGACGCAACCTGCGCAGCTGGCGCAAGCGCCGCATGTGGCCGGTGTTCGCCGAGTACCTGACCAGCGTGCTGTGGGCCTACGCGATGCTCGCGGTGTTCGTGCTGTGGGCGCTCGGCAAGGTGCTGCCGCTGCCCGACGAGATCGTGGTCGCGACGCTGCTGCCGGGCTGGACGGGCGTGGTCATCGGCACCACCTGCCTCGCGCAGGTGGCCACCAGCCTGTTCCTCGACTCGCACTACGACCGCGGGCTGTGGCGCCAGTACTACTGGATGATCTGGTACCCGCTCGCCTACTGGACGCTGAACGTCTTCACCACGGTGGTCGCGGTGCCGCGCGCCCTGCTGCGCCAGCGCGGGCGCCGCGCGCGCTGGCGCAGCCCCGACCGCGGAGTGCGCCCGTGAAGCGGCCGCTGATCATCGAGCGCCCCGACCTGCAGACCGGCCGCCAGCGCCTGCTCTACGGCGCGCTCACGCTGCTCTTCTGGCTGCTCTACATCTATCTCTGGCTGCCGCTCATCACGCTGGCCGGGTGGAGCTTCGGGCTGTGGCGCGGCTACGACGTGCTGGTGACCCAGACCGGGTTTCGCGACCTCCTCGCGCTGCTCGGCTGGTACGCGAGCATGGTCGCCGCGTTCGCGGGAACGCTGATCGTGTGGGCGGTGTACAACCTGGTCGTGTTCGGCGGGCGCGAGCGGCGCGCGCCGCCGCCGCCGCTCGCCGCCGGCGAGCAGGCGAGCTACTGGGGCGTGCCGGCCGGCGCGCTCGAGGCGTGGCGGCGCGAGCGCGTGCTCGTCGTGCGGCACGACGCGCGCGGGCGGATCGCGGTCGTCGCGCCCCCCGCGCCCGCCGCGCCGCCCGAGCGCGCGCCGCAGGAGGCCGGGCGCGGCTAGAATCGGCGCTTTCCCGGAGCGCGCCCGTGGCGACCCATCGCATCGCAGTGATCCCCGGCGACGGCATCGGCCGCGAGGTCATGCCCGAGGGCGTGCGCGTGCTGGAGGCGGCGGCGCGGAAGTTCGGCTTCGGGCTCCAGCTCGATCACTTCGCCGACTGGAACAGCGAGCGGCTGGCGAAGACCGGGCAGTGGATGCCCGCGCACTGGAAGGACGCGATCGGCGCGCACGACGCGATCTTCTTCGGGGCGACCGGCTGGCCCGCGCTCGTGCCCGACCACGTCTCGCTGTGGAGCTCGCTCATCAAGTTCCGGCGCGAGTTCGACCAGTACGTCAACCTGCGGCCGGTCCGGCTGCTGCCCGGCATCCCCTGCCCGCTCGCGGGGCGCAAGCCGGGCGACATCGACTACTACGTGGTGCGGGAGAACACCGAGGGCGAGTACTCGTCGGTCGGCGGACGCATGTTCGAGGGCACCGAGCGCGAGTTCGTGACCCAGCAGGCCTGCTTCACGCGCAAGGGCGTGGACCGCATCATGAAGTTCGCGTTCGATCTGGCGATGACGCGGCGGCGGCGCAGCGTGACCTCGGCCACGAAGTCGAACGGCATCTCGATCACCATGCCCTACTGGGACGAGCGCTTCGCGGCGATGGCGCAGCGCTATCCCCAGGTGACGACGAGCCAGTACCACATCGACGGGCTCACCATCCAGCTGGTGCTCAACCCGCAGCGCTTCGACGTGATCGTCGCCTCCAACCTGTTCGGCGACATCCTCTCCGACCTCGGGCCGGCGACCGCCGGGACGATCGGGGTCGCGCCGTCGGCGAACATCAACCCGGAGCGCGCCTTCCCGTCGCTGTTCGAGCCGGTGCACGGCTCGGCGCCCGACATCTACGGCAGGCGCATCGCCAACCCGGTGGCGCAGATCTGGTCGGCGGCGATGATGCTCGAGCACCTCGGCGAGCCGGCCGCGGCCGGCGCGATCGTCGCGGCGGTCGAGCACGCGCTCGCGCCCGGCTCCGGCGCGCCGCGCACGCCGGACATCGGCGGCACGGCGCACACCGAGGATGTCGGCAAGGCGATCGCCGAGCTCGTTTAGCGGCCGGCCGCGGACTTGGACTAAGATCCCGGCACCGGGCGGCGATGCACCGCCCCACCTCATCCGCGCCGCCCGCCATCTTCCCGAGGCGGGCGCCCAAGGTTCATAGGAGGAGTCATGGCGAAGTTCGGCACGGAGGCCCTGCGCACCGTCGCGCTGGTGGGTCACGGCGCCTCGGGCAAGACCACGCTGACCGAGGCCCTGCTGCAGAAGGCCGGGATGATCCAGAGCGCGGGCAGCGTGGAGCGCGGCACGACCGTGTGCGACTTCGACCCGCTCGAGAAGCAGTTCCAGCACAGCCTGCGCTCGTCGGTGGTGCACCTCGACCACGCCGACACCCGCACGCACCTCATCGACACGCCCGGCTACCCCGACTTCATCGGCCAGGCGATCGGCGCGCTCGACGCGGTCGAGACCGCCGCCATCGTGGTCAACGCCCAGAACGGCATCGAGATGATCACGCGGCGCATGATGGACTGGGCGGGCCGGCGCAGGCTGTGCCGCATGCTGGTGGTGAACAAGATCGACGCGGAGAACGTCGACCTGCCCGCCCTGCTCGCCGCGCTGCAGGAGACCTTCGGCAAGGAGTGCCTGCCGATCAACCTGCCCGCGGAGCGCGGCGCGCGCGTGATCGACTGCTTCGCGAACGATGCCGGCGAGGCGGACTTCCTCTCGGTGGGCGAGGTGCACAAGATGGTGCTCGAGCAGATCGTCGAGGTGGACGAGGCGGCGATGGAGAAGTACCTCGAGCAGGGCGACGTCGACCCGGCGTCCCTGCACGCGCCGCTCGAGAAGGCGCTGCGCGAGGGCCACATCATCCCGGTCTGCTTCGTGTCCGCGCGCACCGGCGCCGGCGTGCGCGACCTGCTGGAGGTGTTCGCGCGCCACCTGCCGCATCCGGGCGAGGGCAATCCGCCGCTCTTCTACCGCGGCGAGGGCGAGGCGGCGCGGGAGTTCGCCTCCGTCCCCGACCCGAAGAAGCACGTGCTCGCGCACGTGTTCAAGGTGCTGAACGACCCGTACGTCGGCAAGCTCGGGATCTTCCGCGTGCACCAGGGCACGGTGACCAAGGACACGCAGCTCTTCGTGGGCGAGGGGCGCAAGCCGTTCAAGGTCGGCCACCTCTTCGTGCTGCAGGGCAAGGAGCACGTCGAGACCAACGAGGCGGTGCCGGGCGACATCGCGGCGGTGGCGAAGGTGGACGAGATCGCGTTCGACTGCGTGCTGCACGACTCGCACGACGAGGACCACATCCACATGCGGGCGCTCGAGTTCCCGACGCCGATGTACGGGCTCGCGATCGAGCCGAAGAAGCGCGGCGACGAGCAGAAGATCTCGGAGGCGTTCCACAAGATCGCGGCCGAGGACCCGACCTTCCAGGTCGACCACGACCCCAGCACGCACGAGACGGTCATCCGCGGCCTGGGCGACCTGCACGTGCGCTCGATCCTGGAGCGCATGGGCACGCAGTACAAGGTCGAGGTCAACACGCGGCCGCCGCGCATCCCGTTCCGCGAGACGATCACCGCCAGGGCCGAGGGCCACGCGCGCCACAAGAAGCAGACCGGCGGCGCCGGCCAGTTCGGCGAGGTCTACCTGCGCGTCGAGCCGCTCGCGCGCGGGGCGGGGTTCGAGTTCCTCGACCAGTCGAAGGGCGGGGTCATCCCCAACCAGTTCATCCCCGCGGTCGAGAAGGGCGTGCAGCAGGTGCTCGCCGCGGGCGCGGTCGCCGGCTATCCGATGCAGGACCTGCGCGTGATCGTGTACGACGGCAAGCACCACCCGGTCGACTCGAAGGAGGTGGCGTTCGTGTCGGCCGGGCGCAAGGCGTTCCTGGACGCGCTCGAGAAGGCGCGCCCGATCGTGCTCGAGCCGATCGTCAACATCGAGATCGTCTGTCCCGAGCACTGCATGGGCGACCTCGCCGGCGACCTCTCGGGCAAGCGCGGGCAGATCACCGGCACCGACTCGCTCGGGCCGGGCACGAGCGCGATCCGCGGCCTGGTGCCGCTGTCGGAGCTGAACGGGTACGCGAACCGCCTGAAGTCGGTGACCGGCGGCCAGGGCTCCTACTCGATGACGCTCGCGCACTACGAGGCGGTGCCGCCGAACGTGCAGGCGCAGCTCGCGGCCGAGTACAAGGCGGCGCGGGGGCAGGAGGCCGAGGAGTAGCGCGCCGCGCCCGGCCGCCGCGCGCTCAGCTCACGGTGTCGGTCTCGCGCCTGCGCGTGCGCCCCGGCCGGGCGCGGCGCGGCGCGTGGTACCACTGCTTGTGCGGGGAGAACGCCCGGCACGCGAGGCACTGGGTGTCGCGCCACTGCTTGCCGCAGCCGGGGCACAGGCCGCGCGTCCAGAAGGTGTTCCACACCGTGCCGCACGACGGCTCGCACGCCCAGCGGTCCCCGGGCTGCGGGCGCCAGGCGCACTTCGGGCAGTAGATCTCGTACTCGTCCCGGGCCATTCGCCGCTCTCCTCGCAGCGCCATCCAACGCGCGACGCGGCCGCGCGGTGGACCGGCGCGCTACGCCGTCCCGCCGACGGTCAGCCCGTCGATGCGCAGCGTCGGCTGTCCCACGCCCACCGGCACGCTCTGCCCCTCCTTGCCGCAGGTGCCCACGCCGGCGTCGAGCGCGAGGTCGTTGCCGATCATGCTCACGCGCGTGAGCGCGTCCGGACCGTTGCCGATCAGCGTCGCGCCCTTGAGCGGATGGGTGGGCTTGCCGTTCTCGATCAGGTAGGCCTCGGACATCGAGAACACGAACTTGCCGCTGGTGATGTCCACCTGCCCGCCGCCGAAGTTGACCGCGTAGATGCCGCGCCCGACCGAGGCGATGATCTCGCGCGGGTCGCGGTCGCCGGCCAGCATGTAGGTGTTGGTCATGCGCGGCATGACCGTGTGCGCGTAGGACTCGCGCCGCCCGTTGCCGGTGAGCGGCATCTTCATCAGCCGCGCGTTCATGCTGTCCTGGATGTACCCGCGCAGCACGCCGTTCTCGATCAGCGTCGTGCACTGGGTCGGGTTGCCCTCGTCGTCGACGTTGAGCGAGCCGCGCCGGGTCGGGATCGTCCCGTCGTCGACCACCGTCACGCCCGGCGCCGCGACGCGCTCGCCGATGCGCCCGGTGAAAGCGGACGAGCCCTTGCGGTTGAAATCGCCCTCCAGGCCGTGCCCCACCGCCTCGTGCAGCAGCACGCCCGGCCAGCCGGGACCGAGCACCACGGTCATCGTCCCCGCCGGGGCCGGGCGCGATTCGAGGTTGAGCAGCGCCATGTCCACCGCCTTGGTCGCGTACTGCGCGATCAGCTCGTCGGTGAAGTACGCGTAGTCGAAGCGCCCGCCCCCGCCCCAGCTTCCCTGCTCCCGCCGGCCGTCCTGCTCCACGATCACCTGCAGCGACAGGCGCACGAGCGGGCGCACGTCGGCCGCGGTCACCCCGTCCGAGCGCAGCACGAGGACCACCTCGTACACGCCGGCGAGCGTGGCCATCACCTGCACCACCCGCGGGTCGCGCGCGCGGCACAGCCGTTCCAGCCGCTCGAGCAGCCGCACCTTCTCGCCGTCGGCGAGCGACGCGAGCGGGTCGAGCGCCGGGTACAGGTGGCGTCCGCCGCCGGCGCGCGCGACCGACCGCGGGCTGCGCCCGCCGGCGCGCGCGATCGCGCGCGCCGCCCCGGCCGCGTCCTTGAGCGCCGGCAGGCTGATCACGTCGGAGTAGGCGAACGCGGTCTTCTCGCCCGCGACCGCGCGCACCCCGACGCCCGAGTCGATGCTGAAGCTGCCCGACTTGACGATGCCCTCCTCCAGGCTCCAGCCCTCGGTGCGCAGGTACTGGAAGTAGAGGTCGGCGTAGTCGACCCTGCGCGCCATGATCAGCCCGAACACCTGGTCGAGCTGCGGCGCGGCGAGCTCGTAGGGCGCGAGCAGGGTCTGGGTCGCGGTGCGCAGGAGCTGTTCCTGGGTCGCGGTGTGGGGGAGCGGTTCCTGGGTCGCGCGCATCGGCCTTCCGGCAATCGGTTCGGGTGGCGGTCGGGAGGATACACAAGCGGCCGGCCGGCCCGCCGCGGCCGCCGCCCGCCTCTCCGCGTCGTGCGCGGGGTCTCTCAGAGCACCCGGTGCGCGAGCGCGGGCAGGCGCGCGCGCACCTCGCGCTGGTAGTTGGGGTCGATGTCGGCGACCACAACCCCGGCGCCGTGCGCGCGGCGCGCGACCGCGTCGCCCCACGGGCTCACGATCATCGTGTGCCCGTGCGTCCTGCGCCCGTTGAGGTGGTCGCCGCCCTGGGCCGGCGCGATCACCCACGCGAGGTTCTCCACCGCGCGCGCGCGCACCAGCAGGTCCCAGTGCGCCGCGCCGGTGGTCGCGGTGAACGCCGAGGGGATCACGATCAGGTCCATCGGCGCGAGCCGGCGATAGAGCTCGGGGAAGCGCACGTCGTAGCAGATCGACAGCGCGATGCGCCCGAAGGGCGAGTCGATCGCCACCGGCTGATCGCCGGGCTCGATCGTCGCCGCCTCGCGGTACTCGCGGTCGGTGTCGGCGAAGCCGAAGAGGTGGATCTTGTCGTAGCGCGCGACCCGCCGCCCGTCCGCGTCGTACGCGAGGCAGCTGTTGCGCACCTTCTGCGGGTCGCGCGCCGGCAGCGGCACGGTGCCCGCGATCAGCCACACGCGGTGCCGGGCCGCGGTGCGCGCGAGGAACGCCTGGATCGGCCCGTCGCCGTCGGCCTCGCGCAGCGCGAGCTTGTCGCGCTCGGAGCGGCCCATCTGGCAGAACCACTCGGGCAGCACCACCAGGCGCGCGCCCTGCGCCGCGGCGTCGGCGACGAGTTCGCCCGCCGCCGCGAGGTTCGGCGCGAGCGCGGGCTCGGACACCATCTGCACCGCGGCGACGCGGAAGGGATCAGTCATGGGGGCGCGCGCGGCTCACTGCGGCCCGGGCTTGGCCCCGAGCCCATCGGGCTCGGGGGCGGACTTCGGCGCGGCGACCCGCTCGACCTTGGGATCGTCCCACGGCCCGGTCACGCGGTACTGGTAGGCGAGCAGCTGCCCGATCGGGTCCTTCAGCAGGCGCTGCGCGAGCAGCGCCCCGATGCCGACGATCGGATTGAGCAGCGCCACCGCCGCGGCGGCCGCGACGCTGTCGCCCACCGCCGGGACGACGCGCACCGCGAGCTCCTGGGTCTCGCGCGCGAGGTCCGCCTGCCCGGTGATCGCGATCGTCGCCGCCGGTCCGACCATGGTCAGGTCCTCCGTGCGCGCGACCCCGCGCACGATCGTGGCGGTGCCCTGGATGGTGTCGAACGCGAAGCCCTCGCTGAAGATGTCGTTGAAGTCGAGCGAGATGCGGCGCGGCAGCGACTGGAGCGAGAGGACGCCGAGGAGGCGGCCGACCCCGGGCTGCAGCTTCACGAACTGCCCCCGCTCGGCGCGGAAGTTCACCGTGCCGTTCAGGGTCGGGAAGTCGAGCCCTGAGATCGGGCCGCGCCAGCGCACCCGCGCGTCGATGTCCGCGCTCCCGCGCGCGAGCGTGTCCGGCTGCCCGAACCGCGCGAGGTACTTGCCCGCGTCGTCCGCGCGGACCGTGACGTGCAGGTCGGTCTCGTCCGCCTCGCCGGAGGCGCCCGGCCGCCACAACCCCTGCGCGCTGATCGCGCCCTCCGGCGCGGTGAGCGCGAGCTTGCCGAGCCGCCAGCCGCTGTGCTCGTTGACCGCGTCGAGCTCCAGCCGGCCGAGGTCGCGCCCCTGCACGAGATAGCGCTCGGCGACGACGTCGAGCGCCGGCAGGCGCGTGGCGGTGCCGGCGCCCGGCAGCGCATCGTGCGCGGCGTCCGGGTGCGCGAGGTGCTTCAGACGCGCCGTGACGAGCCCGTGCCCCTCGGGCCGCCAGGCGACCTCGCCCGCCATCTCGCGCGCATCGACCGTCGCCTGCCAGGTCTGGGCGCTGGAGAACTGCGCCTTGACTGAGACGTCGTGGAACTGGCGCCCGATCACCGTGAGCGTCCCGGCGCGCAGGCTGAGCGCGGTGAGCGCGGCGCCGGCGCCGCTGCCCTGCGACGCGACGTCGGTGAGGAAGGGCAGCAGCCGGTCGAGGTCGAGCGTCTTCAGGTTGCCGGCGACGAACACCCCGGGGCGGTCGGGCGTCTGCACGCCGACGTCGCCCAGCCCGACGCCGGCGCGCTCGATCGTCGTCCGGCCGTCCGCGACGCGCAGGATGCCCTCCGCGCTCACCAGGTTTCCGACCGACAGCGCGACGCTCTCGCGCCGCGCCGGCGCGCCGTCCTCCGCGGGGAGCGGCCGGCGCTCGATCCGCAGCGGCCGGGACTCGTCCGCGGCCTTGCCGAGCGGCGCCGGCAGGTCGATCGCGACGCCGGCGAGCGACGACTCGAACAGGGTCGTGCGCGCGCCGATGCGCCCGGACTCGCTGAACCGGAACTCGAGCGGCCCGCGCAGCGCGGCGGCGAACGGGAGGCGGGCGTGACGGGCGAGCTCGGCGGCGTCCACCGTGCCCCGAGCGCTCGCCACGGTGGCGCCGTCGCGCGTCGCGACCTCGACGGCGACGCTTCCCCCGAGCGTCCGGGCGGTGACGTCGCGCGCCGTCACGGCGGACTCGGTGAACTCCACCGTGCCGTTCACCGCGGCGAGCGGCGCCTCGCCCGGCCCCATCGTCAGGCCGTTGCCGGCGAACCGGAAAGTGCCGGCGACCTGCGCCTTCTCCAGCGCCGCGAGCGGCAGCTCGAGGCGCAGGGCGAGCTGCGCGCCGCCCTCGCCCGACCAGCCGTCGGTCGCGCCCTCGATGAACCCGCGCACCGGGCTCGCGCCGATGAACCGCAGGTAG
>WBZO01005085.1_pt1 | contig 13650 bp, 11 predicted proteins | sample 5204261 | NCBI WGS metagenome assembly WBZO01 (sample SAMN12412400, study PRJNA552823) | activated sludge metagenome | isolation source: activated sludge from anammox sidestream of wastewater treatment plant... | place: USA: North Carolina | collected 2017-09
CCAAGGGCTTGCATCGATGTGTCTCGAAGGATGGCCGCAGCACGCGTATTGCTTATGACCGTCCTTCAAGACGGCGCGCGCTCAAAAAGCGCGCGTCTCCGTCTCAGGACGAGGACTTATCTTGATATAATTCGAACTTTGGAAACGCTGTACTGTACTAGCTAGCCGCGTCCGACCCCGAAATAGCGAAAGCCCCTGGCCGACATGTCGCTCGGCCGGTAGATATTGCGCAGATCGACCACCACCGGGCTTTTCAAGACGGCCTTGACACGATCCAAATCGAGCGCGCGGAACTCGTCCCATTCGGTCAGGATCACCATGGCATCGGCGTCCGCGACGCAGGCATAGGGATCGCTTGCGGTGTCGAGCGTCGGCAACAGCTTGCGCGCCTCCGCCGCCCCGTGCGGATCATAGGCGCGCACGCGCGCGCCCTGCGCGATGAGTGCCGGCACGAGCGCCAGCGACGGCGCCTCGCGCATATCGTCGGTGTTGGGCTTGAAGGTGAGGCCGAGCACGGCGATGGTCTTGCCTTCGAGCGAGCCGCCGCAGGCGCCCACCACCTTGCCGGCCATTGCCGACTTGCGCGTACTGTTGATGTCGATCACCGTCTCGACGATCCGCAGCGGCACACCGTGGCGCCGCCCGATCGCGCGGAGCGCCTCGGTGTCTTTGGGAAAACACGATCCGCCGAAGCCCGGCCCGGCGTGCAGGAACTGCCGGGCGATGCGGCGGTCGAGCCCCATGCCGCGCGCGACCTCCTGCACGTCCACGCCGGTCTTTTCGCACAAGTCGGCCATTTCGTTGATGAAGGTGATCTTGGTCGCCAGAAATGCGTTGGCCGCGTACTTGATCAGTTCGGCCGCGCGGCGCCCGGTGAACAGAATCGGCGTCTCGTTGATGAATAGCGGCCGGTAGACTTCGCGCATGACGCGGCGCGCTCGCTCGTCCTCGGTGCCGACGACCACCCGGTCCGGATGCTTGAAATCCTCGATCGCCGCGCCCTCGCGCAAAAACTCCGGATTCGACACGACCGCGAAGTCGGCCTGCGGCCGCAGCTTGCGGATGATCGCCTCGATCTCGTCGTTGGTGCCGACCGGGACCGTCGACTTGGTGGCTATCACCGTGAAGTCCGCGATTTCGGGCGCGATGTCGCGCGCCGCATCGTAGACGAACGACAGGTCGGCAAATCCGTCGCCGCGCCGCGACGGCGTGCCGACCGCCAGGAACACCGCGCCGGCCGAGCGGACCGCATTTCCGAACTCCGTCGTGAACGACAAACGGCGCGCTTCGACGTTGCGCGCGACCAAGGCATCGAGGCCGGGTTCGAAGATTGGAATGACGCCGCGCTGAAGCTGCGCGATCTTCGCCGCGTCCTGGTCGATGCAGATGACCTCGTGGCCGAAGTCGGAAAAGCAGGCGCCGGAGACGAGCCCCACATAGCCGGTGCCGATCATTGCTATGTGCATGAGAATAGCCAGCCGTTTGCAGCGCCGTGAGCGCGCGCGATCCGCAAAAACGCAATGGGCATCATTTCACCGCCGGCGACGGGATCGAATAGATGAGCCAGACCAGCGCGCCCGGCAGCGCAGCAAGAACGAATGCCAGGCCGAAGCAGACCGAAAAGAGCAAGGCCCGCTCCGGCGCGACGCCATGGCCTCCGAGCAGCGCCACCACCGCCAGTTCGCGCAGACCCCAGCCTCCGACCGACACCGGTATGAGCGCAATACCGACCATCACGACGAACAGCACTGCCGAATCGACGATCGACAGCGTCAGGCCCTGCGCCTGTCCGAGTAAGCAGATGACGACAACGGTCAACCCATGCACCGCACATCCAATGCCGAGGATCGTGAGGCTATACGGCCCGAGCAGGACGCGATGGTTGGCCGAGAGCAAGGTCGCGAGCCAGCGTGTCAATCGCCAGCGCTCCAGCACCGGCGCGACCGCGGGCGTCAGCGCGAGTCCCAGCACGCCAGCCAGGAGCGATACACCGTATACCGTAAGGATGAGGCCACGATAGCCCGCGACCGCAGTCAGCGCGGACGGCACCAGCAGCACCGCGAAGGCGAATGCCACCATCAGGCCAACGCCCACGCCGCGGTCAATCAGCACGCTCAACACGCCGTTGCGCCAATCGCAGCCGAGCCGCGCGACCAGCCACACGCGCACTCCCTCGCCCGCTACATTGGGCAAGACCTGCGTGAAGAATGCTCCGATGGCGGTCACGCCGATCAAAGCGGTGCGCGTCATCTGCTCGGTACGTAGCGCGAGCGCATCCAGAATGCCGCACCAGCGTAGCCCAAGCAGCGGAATTTGCAGCGTGGCCAAGAGAACGGCGAGTGCCGTCCAGCGGAAGTCGAAGACCGGCAATGTGCGCGCAAGTTCGGCAAAATCAATCCGCCGCGACAGATACCAGAAGCAGCCACCAGTGACGGCGAACTTGACTGCGAAGATCGCAAGCTTCGCGCCCCCGCGGCGCGCGGACGATTTTGGCGCAACAACGCCGCTCATCGCCAGCGGACTGTGACCGGTCATCGCTGCGACGTAAAGGACGCGAGGTCTCGCTGTCAAATGGGTTACCCGCGCACGCCGGGGCTATCTTGGCGACCGTCAGCAAAAGCAGGAGCGCCCTGGGTCAGCCTTACTGACCCAGGGCGCTGGCAAAATCGGCAGCCGGAACGTCAGAGCCGGCTAGCGGACCGGTGCGGAGGCCCTGGCCTTCGGCGGCTTGGCCTGCGCGGTCGGAGCATGCGCCGGCAGATATTTCGCGACCACCGAGCGATCGAGCTGCGCGATCGAGCTGTCGGGGAGCCGCTCCCAAACTTCGTCCATTCCAAGCAGCGGAATGCCGAGATAGCCGCGCAGCGTCAGTCTCTTGCCGTCGGGGCTCACCGACATGATGGCGTTGTAGATCTTGCCGTCGCGCGGGTCGACGATGTTGCCACCCTCATATTTCAGGCCGGTCCGCTTCATGCCGCGAACGAGCGGCATGCCGACGATCGGCGTATTGTGGCGGTCGTCCTGGCATTTGGTGCAGCGCGGGTTGGGCTCATCGCCGGGCGCCGGAAAGATCTTGGCAATCGCGCCTTCGAAAATGCCGCCCTCGCGCTCGACGAAAACGAACCAGCCGACGGAGCGGCCGTCCTCAACCTTCTGCCAGAGGCCGGCGGCGGTGGGCTCCGCCGCCGGAGCGGCAGCGGAAGCGAAGGCCAATGCCGCGAAACTCAACAGAGCAAGTGCTGTGCGATGCGTTTTCAATCGCGTACCCCCCGGTGAAAAGTGGATTGAATTGATGTTGTGCATGACCCGACAATATGGCCATTTCGGGGACATGGCCGTTTCGGCGACGATTGGGCTGTATTTACATGGACTTACGGCCATTCGCCGCATACGATCCGATGCGTCATCCGACCGCAGGTTGGCATTCATGGCAAAATGGAACATCTGGCCGACTCAATCGCTACGAAGCTAAAGGGGGGGTCGCATATCCCGCTCCCGCATGGAAGAAAGGCCGACATTGGCGTCATTCGCATCGATTCAGGGCCTCCTCCCCTGCCCGCTCGCAACCGGATTCCGTTTGACTCCGGCCCGTTCACGATAGCTTTCGGCAGCGTTCCGAAATGCGCGATCGGCTCGTTCTCCATTCCGCCGGCGATCCGGATTCCGCCCCCGCGCGGAAGTCGAGGAGGCACTTTCCGAGCGCCCCTGTGGCATGTATCTCCTGCAATGGGTATGTGTTGCCCGGGGTCGGGCGCGCCCTCCGGCGCCGCCTGCAATTGGCGGCTAACGATCGCATCCAGTCGATTCGATCGGATTGAATACGGACTGTCACGTCGACCATGTCGCTCATCTTCCGCCTAGCCTCGCGCAACCTGTTTCACGATCGGCTCCGGTTGATCGCGACCATTATCGGCATCGTCTTCTCGATCGTGCTCGTTACCGTACAGATGGGCCTATATCTCGGCTTCGGGCGCATGGTGACCACCATGATCGAGCATGCCTCGGCCGACCTGTGGGTCATGCCGCAGGGTACGAAATGCTTCGAAGACCCCTCGCTGCTCGACGACCGCCAGCGGTTTCGCGCCTTGTCGGTGAAGGGCGTGGCGGACGCGATCCCGGTCGTCATCGGATTTGCCGAGTGGCGCATTCCGGGAGGTGGGACGACGCCGGTATTCCTCGTGGGCTCGGACCTGCGCGAGGGCGGCCTCAAGCCCTGGAACCTGGTGCAGGGCGACGTTGATGCGCTCGCGATCCCGCACGGGGTCGCCGTCGACCAGAGCTATTTCGAGCGGCTGGGGATTTCCGGGCTCGGGGCGACCGCGGAGATTCGCGACCAGAAGGTCGAGGTCGCGGCCGTGACCAAGGGCATCCGCTCGTTTACCACCACGCCCTACGTGTTCACGACGCTCGACCGGGCCAGAGCCTATGTCGGGATCTCGCCGAGCAAGGCCACATATTTCTTGATCCGGGTCAGCCCCGGCACGCCGGTCGAGACGGTGCGCAGCCGGCTGCGGGCAACTCTTTCGGACGTCGAGATCCTGACCCGGGCCGAATTCCGCGACCGCAGCCGGTCGTTCTGGTTGTTCGATACCGGCGCCGGCGCCGCGTTGTTCGCGGGTGCACTCCTGGGCATCATCGTCGGCACCGTCATTGTCGCGCAGACATTATATTCGAGCACCAAGGATCACCTCGGCGAGTTCGCGACGCTGCGTGCGATGGGCTCGTCGGGCACCTATATCTACAAGGTGATCATCTGGCAGGCGGTGCTCAGCGCGGTGATTGGATACTCGCTCGCCGCCGCCATCGGAGCGCTGGTTGTCGAACTGACGTCAGAATCGGCGCTGCCCATCATCATGACCCCTACGCTCACGCTTGGCCTGTTCGTTCTCACCGTCATCATGTGCATCGCCTCGGCGATTGCCGCCATTGTGCAAGTGATGCGAATTGACCCGGCCGTGGTGTTTGCGCGATGAAGGAGACGCTGATCGAGGCGGTCGACGTCGTCAAGCAACTCGGCAGCGGTGCCGGCGCGGTTCGCGCTCTCAAGGGCGTGAACCTGGCACTGACGGGCGGGCAGATGACCCTGCTGATGGGCCCCTCGGGCAGCGGCAAGACCACGCTGTTGTGCATCCTGGGCTGCATGCTGACACCGACCAGCGGGACGGTGCGCGTGCGCGGCCATGCCACCAACGGAGCAGGTTCCGAGGAACTGGCGACGCTTCGGCGCCAGCACGTCGGGTTTGTCTTCCAATCCTATCATCTCTTTCCGACGTTGACCGCCGTCGACAATGTGCGCCTGGCCTTGGATGTGCGCGGCGAACATTCCAGCAAGGCCGCGGAGAAGGCGAGGAACGCGTTGGCTCGCGTCGGCCTTTCGCACAAGCTCGAGGCTTATCCCAGTCAACTCAGCGGCGGCGAGCAGCAGCGGGTCGCGATCGCGCGGGCCATCGTCGGAAACCCATCCGTCATCCTTGCGGACGAACCCACCGCCGCGTTGGACAGCGAGAATGGACGGGCGATCATGACTGTGCTGTCGGACATCACCAAGGACTCGGAGCATGGGGTGTTGGTCGTGACACACGACCCGCGTATATTGCCGTTCGCCGACCGCGTCGTTCACATCGAAGACGGACGCATTGTCGCTGAAGAGCCGGGAGCGGCGAAGATCAAAGCGAAGAGCGAGGGAGGTTGCGGAGTCCATGATCAAGCCAAATCGTAAGGCAGCATTGCTGCTCTCGCTTGCATCGACCGTAGCGCTCACCTGCCTTGCATCGTCGGTCCCGACGATGCGCGCCGAAGAGAGCGCACGGCTATCGAAGGCCGATACGGCGCCCGACGACAAGCGCTGGCAAGCGGTGGCCCCCGGGCGGGTCGAGCCAACGTCGGGCGAGATCAAAATCGGAGCGTCCATGATCGGTGTGATCGGCGAGGTACTGGTGAAGGCCAACGACAAGGTTTTCGCCGGCGAGCCGCTCATCCGCCTGACTGATACTGAAGCGCAGATACGGGTGGCTAGCGCCGAAGCGCAGGTCGCCATGCGACGGCGGGTGCGCAACGACGAGAACGCCTCTGCGCGTGCGGCGACGCGGCGGCGCGCCGAGGACGCCGTATTCGACGACGAGAAGGCGATCATCGAATCACGCGCAGCGCTCGATAAGGCCGCGATCGACCGGCGGGCGGGCCGCGCCGCGGATGCCGACGTGGACTCGGCGCGCACGGCGCTCACGCGCGCGCAGGACCGCCTCAAGCAGCACAAGGCCGATCTTCGCAAGGTCGAAATCGACACCAATACGCCGTTCCCGACCCAGGCCGAAGGCCAGCTCAACGTCGCGCGCGACGAATACCTGTCCGCGCAAGCGGCGCTCGACAAATTGACAATCCGCGCGCCCATTGCCGGCACCATCCTGCAAATGAACGCCAAACCCGGCGAGGTGGCGCAGCCAGGCGGTTCGCCGCTCGTCCAGATGGGCGACATATCGGCCTTGCGCGTGCGCGCGGAACTCGACGAGCGCGATTACGGGGAGATCAAGGTCGGACAGTCGGTCATGGTGCGTCCGGCGGCCTTTCGCGGGCGCGAATTGGCCGGCACGGTCACGTTCATCGCGCCGCTGGTCGAGCAGGGGCGCAATTCGCGCGGACAGCGCAACGTGACCGATGTCGACGTGGTCGAGGTGCTGGTCGATCTCACCGAACCTGGACCGCTCGCGGTCGGGATGAAGGTCGACGTCTATTTCCGCCAGGACAACCCGCCGCCGGGGCAGGCGAAGCAATAAGTCCGTTGCGGCGCGAATTGGTCGAGTGGGCAGCCAGGCTCAGGTTCTCCCAGGCCGCCGCGCGAAAACTGCCACGATTCTGATATGTCCGGCTGGTGGCCGTACAGTTCAGCGGTAGAGAACCCTGTTATGGCCGCTCGAAATCGTAAAATAATGGATGCGCGAGGAGCGGCTTGAAACCCGCGTCACCTCCGAGCAGAAGCTCTTGTTTCAGCGGCCGCCAAGCTCCAAGGTCGCACGCTGACGGACTTTGTGGCAGCCAGTGTCCATGAGGCGGCGGTGCGCACCGTCGCCGACATGCAGACCATCCGTCACCGCATTGCATCAACCGCAGAATAAGGCGACCATCTTCTTCTCGTCCGGCGGCGTATCGACGGAGACCACGACAAGCTGCACAGGGTCGGCCACATAGACGAACGACTGAGGACCGGCGAAGCCGCCGTTGCCGAAAGTATTGACCAATCCGCACACGACGCGAACAAGTTTACCGTTCGGGTGGCGTACGATTCTGGCGGTCAGGTTTTCGAACGCGGCAACCTCAGGGACAGGAAGGCTGCGCAAGATCGCGGCCTTTGCCTTCGCCACCGCCGGCGCAACAAGTGCATCCGACTTTTCGCCGGCGAACGCCGGTGCGGCAAGGACACAGGACAAGACGATTCCGCAACGGTGCACGGTTCAACACTCGGCTCTTTCGGACAGCTCAGTGTCCGCGATTCTGCAATGGCAGCCTCACATGCCTGCGGCGAGTTCGCTGTTGGCAAGTGCCGACGCAACGACTAGCCTGCGTTCAGTAAAGCAAGAACCCAGGGATGTTGAGCGGCCGCCCAGGATAACGGCTCGCGCCACTGGATCAATGCAGGAGACGCCGGATGATCAGAACCCTGCTTGTGGCTACGCTGTGCTTCGCATTGCATGGCACCAGCCAAGCCCAACCGCAATCTCCAGCCCAAGGCTATCCCAACCGGCCGATCAGGATGATCGTGCCGTTCCCGGCCGGCGGGCCGACCGACAACATGGCGCGCATCATCTCGGACCGGCTCGGCGCGGTCCTTGGCCAGACTGTCGTGGTGGAGAACCGCGGCGGCGGGGCCGGCGGCAGCATTGGCGCCAAGGCGGTCGCAGCCGCCGACCCGGACGGCTATACGCTGCTGATCACGCCGGGCGGCGCGCTGACCACCGGCCCAGCCGTGCACAGCAATATCGGCTACGACCCGGTCAAGGCATTCGTCCCGGTCTGCCAGGTCATGGAGACCCCGCAGGTCCTGGCAGTGAATGAGGCGCTGCCGGTGAAATCGGTGGCCGAGCTCGTGGCCTACGCCAAGGCCAACCCCGGCAAGATTTCCTGGGGCTCGCAGGGCTTCGGCACTGCGCCGCATCTGGTGGCCGAACTGTTCAAGCTGGATGCCGGGGTCAACATCGTGCACGTGCCCTACCGCGGGACGGCTCCGATGCTCGCAGCCATCGTGGCGGGTGAGGTGCAGGTCGTCGCCGATCCGATGACCACCATCCTGCCGCACATTCAATCGGGAAAGGTGCGCGCGCTGGCAGTCACGGTCGACAAGCGCAGCGCCAAATTGCCGGATGTTCCGACCATTGTCGAGGCGGGCTATCCCAGGCTGGTATCGGGGTTCTGGCTCGGCGTCGTGGCGCCGGCCGGAACGCCGCAGGCGATCATCGATAAGCTCAATGCGGCCTTCCGCGAGGGCCTCGCGCCGGCAGAAACCCGCGCGCTGCTCGATAAAGTTGGCGGCGAAGTCAAGATCGGCACGCCCGCCGACTTCGAAAAGCTTCTCACCGAGGAGCTTGCGAAGTGGAAAGCCGTCGTGAAGGCCGCCCATATCAAAGTCGAATAAAAGTTGGGGAAACTGCCGATTCTTGCCCGGCGCTAATCTATCCACGGCAACGCCGCGATCGGCGGGCCTTGCGCCCGGCGCCGAAGCGCGCGTCATGATCCGCGGTATACGCATGGCCGGCATCGAATGCATGTTTGACCATTCCGCCCAAGGCCTGCGATGATGGTATCGGCGCGATCGAGCGTGCGGGGATCACCGGCGGCACGAACAAATGACCGAAACCTACCGGGCGGCGGGAGTGGAATTTTCCCGCTGAAGCAGGAGCGATTCATGAGCGAAGAACAGACCGTCACCTATGAGCTGGACGGAGAGATAGCCCTTCTCGGCCTCAACCGACCGGATAAGCGCAACTGCTTCAATCCAACGGTGATGAAGCAGTTGCGCGAGGCGGTCGAGCGCGCCGGCGAAGAGGCAAAATGCGGCGTCATCTTCGGCCATGGCGATAACTTCTGCGCCGGGCTCGACCTGCGCTGGGCGGCGGAGAACTGGAAGACCGGACGTTCGGAGCGGCTGCCATTTCAGTTCAATCGCAACACCTATTTCGAGGCGATGGCACGCGGCAACATCCCATTCGTTGCGGCATTACACGGCGCCACGCTGGGCGGCGGACTGGAGACGGCCGCCGCAGCTCACATTCGCGTCGCGGACGAGACCACCTACTTTGGGCTTCCCGAGGGAACGCGCGGCATCTTCATCGGCGGCGGCGGCTCGGTGCGCGTGGCCCGCCTCATCGGGTTTGCCCGCATGCAGGACATGATGCTGACCGGCCGCGTGCTCAAGGTCGAAGAGGCCGAGCGCTACGGCATCGTGCAATATGTGGTGCCGAAGGGAGAGGCGCTGGCCAAGGCGAAGGAGCTCGCTTTGAAAATCTGCAAGAATGCGCCGCTATCGAACTTCGCCATCACCAACAGCCTGCCGCGCATCCAGGACCTGTCCTACGACGACGGCCTGTTCTTCGAGCGCATGGTGGCGGAATATACCCGCAGCCCGGAGTCGATCATGCGGCTCAATCAGTTTCTCGACAAGAGCGCGCCGCGCGTCCGTCCGGAATAGGCTTGCTGTGTCACAAACGTGTAGGGTGTGCAAAATCGCGTGGCCAGACCGTCCGGCGTGCGCAACGGCGCGGGGCGATTTTGCGCACGCTGTCGACTGTGCCACGCGCCGTTGCACACCCTACAGCGATTTTATGATGCAGTAGAGATAGGCGAGCCCGCCAGAGCAAATATGGCGCCTCGCGCGCAACAGGGGAGCGAGCAATGGGTTTGCGTGACAACGCGATTGTGGCTTACGCCGAAACCAAGGTGATGGAGAAGAGCGACCGGGACGTCTTTGTACTGGCCGGAGAGATCCTCGAGTCGCTGCTCGACAAGACCGGCATCGACAAGAACGAGATCGACGGCCTGGTGATGGCCGGCCTCACCGGCACCGGCGCCGCCAATCCGTTCTGGGCGCAGACCATGGCCGACGTGCTGGGCCTCGAGGTCGGCTTCTGCGAGCAGGTGCATACCGGCGGCTGCTCGGCGGCAGGCTGCGTCGCGCGCGCGGCCGCGGCGATCGATTACGGCATGTGCGACGTGGCGTTCCTGCTGTTCGCCGACACTCATGTGCTGGAGGACAAGACCGACCACAGCCACACCTACCGGCGCGAATGGACCGAGCCTTACGGTCTGATGGGCCCGCCCGGCGCCTTCGGCCTGCTCAGCCGCGCCTACGAATCGAAATACGGCCTCGACTACCGCATGCTGGGTAAGCTTGCGGTCACGCAGCGCAACCACGCGCTGCTCAACGAGAACGCCTGCGAAAAGCTGCGCGTGCCCATCACCATCGACGACTACATGAATTCGCGCATGATCGCCGAGCCGATCCGGCTCCTCGACTGCGTGATGCGGGCCGACGGCGCGGCCGGCCTCATCATGATGAGCCGCAAGCGCGCCAGGGAGAAAGGACTGACCAAGTGCATCATCCCGATCGGCTATGCCGAGCGGACAAACTTCAAGGGTGGCGAAAACCTCGTCGACGTGACCAAGAGCGGCCACGAAATCTGCGGCCAGAAGGCGCTCGGCGCGGCCGGAATGGGCATCAAGGACGTCGCCTCGTTCCATCCTTATGACGACTTCATCATCGCCATCATGCTGCAGATGGAAGCGTTCGGCTTCTGCAAGGCGGGCCAGGGTGTGCAATATATCCGCGACACCAACTTCGCGTTCGACGGCGACCTCCCGCTCAACACCGGCGGCGGCCAGATTTCCGCGGGCCAGGCGGCGTGTTCGTCGCACAACCTGGTCGAAGCGGTGCGCCAGCTCATGGGCGAAGGCGGCAAGCGCCAGGTCAAGGACACCAAGAATGCGTTGGTGACCGGCATCGGCTGGATCAATTACGGACGCAACTGGGGCACGAGCGCGGCCCTGGTGCTGGTCCCGGAATAGAGCATTTTCCGGAAAAAAGTGGACACCGGTTTTCCGTCAGAACATGCGACCACCAAGAACCCGAGAGGGGACAATGGCCAAAGCACTCAACGATACGCTCGGCGTCAAACGAGCGATAAGGCATTTTGATTTTTCCGAGCCGTACTGGGAGGGAACCAAGCAGAAGAAGCTCCTCGTCCAGTACTGCAAGGTGGCCGGCAAGTACCAACACTTCCCACGGCCGGTCAGTATTTTCACCGGGCGGCGACGCGACATCGAGTGGCGCGAAGTGTCGGGCAAGGGCACCGTATTCTCCTACACCGTCACCCAGCGCGGCACGCCGGCCTTCCGCGGCGCCGAGCCCTATGCGGTCGTCAGCGTCACCCTCGATGTCGGCGTCAATTTCCTCGCCAACATCGTCAATTGCACCGCCGATGAATTGCAAGTCGGCATGAAGGTGAGGCCATACTGGCATCCGCTCGAGGACGGCACGCACCTCCTCATGTTTCAGCCCGACACATGAGCGGGCCGGAGAATGCGCGCGGGCCCAAGGCCGTCGGCAGGTTTCTGCGCCCGCGCTCGGTGGCCATCGTCGGCATGTCGTCGCGTGCCGGCAGCCCCGGCCAGGTGATCCTGCAATCGCTGAAGCTCAACGGCTTCGAAGGCGACATCCACCTCGTCGGCCGCTCCAAGGAGCCGATCGAGGGTCGACGGGTGCTGAGCAGCCCGGACGAACTGCCCGAGGGCGTGGACCTCGCCGTATTCACGCTGCCGGCGGCGGCCGTGCGGGAGGCAATCGAGGCCTGTGCGCGCCGCAAGGTCGGCTCGGCGATGATCTTCGCCGCAGGCTTCGCCGAGGTCGGCGACCAGGCGATGCAGGACGCCGTCGCCACCACGGCACGAGCGGCCGGACTTGCTATCATCGGGCCTAATTGCCTCGGCGTTACGAACAACGTGGACCGCATGTGGCTCCACATGCTGTTCGCGCGCGAGGCCAAGCGCGGCGTTAAGAACGGCATCGCCTTCGTGGGGCAGAGCGGCGGATTGCTGGGCCATTTCCAGCGTGCCGCCGACGGGCTTGGCCTTCCGCTCAGCTATGTGATCTCGACCGGCAACGAGGCCGGCCTTGAAAGCACGGATTTCCTCGAATTTCTGGCTGACGATCAATCCACCCGCGTGATCGCAATGTACTGCGAGGAAATCCGCCGGCCGCAGCAATTCCTCGCCGCCTGCCGGCGCGCCCGCGCCGCCGGCAAGCCGATCGTGCTGATGCTGGCGGGACGCAGCGCCAAGGCGCGCAAGGCTGCGCAGTCGCACACCGGGGCGCTGATCGGCGATTGGGCCACGATGCGGACCCAGGTCGAGGACGCCGGCGCGGTCGTCGTCTCCACCATGGACGAGATGACGGACCTTGTCCAAATCCTGGTGCGCTATCCGGACCCGCCGGTGAAGGGGCCTGGAATTCTCACTGCGTCGGGCGCCTATGTGGGGCTGACCAACGATTTTGCCGAAGAGGTCGGGCTCGAGCTTCCCGAGCTTGCGCCGGCCACGCTGCAGAAGGTCAAAGAGGTCCTCCCAAGCTTCGGCAATTATGGCAATCCGCTCGACGTCACCGCCGGGTTTGCACCGGAAGCGCTCGCCGTCGCCGCCAAGGCGCTTCTGGACGATCCGAACACCGGCATGCTGTTCATCTCGTTTCCCATTAATGCCGAGCGACCTGTCCAAAACTTCAACAAAGGCATGGAGGGTTCGCCGAAGCCCAAGGTCATGGTGGCGCTCGGCGACACCTGGCCCCTTGCTCCCGAAGTTCTACGGGCTGTGAGCGAAGGTCCGGCGGTGTTTTCCCGCTCGTCGGATCGCATGCTGCGCGCCATCACGCTCTACGTCCGGTACGGGCGCTCGCTCGCGCGCACGCGCGTGGCCGCCAATCCTGCACCGTTTGCCGGCATGCCGAAGCTCGGCAATGGCGCGCAGCCGGAGTGGCTAGGCAAGAAGGTGCTGGCGGCGGCCGGCATCCGCGTGCCCGAGGGCGAGCTTGCCCGCACGCCGGATGAGGCGGCCGCGATCGCCAAGCAGGCCGGCTATCCTGTCGCCCTCAAAGCACAGGCTGCGGCACTGTCGCACAAGACCGAAGCCGGCGGCGTTACGCTCAATCTCGCCAGCGAGGCGGCGCTGCGTTCCGCCTGGGCGGCGATGCAGCAGAACATAGCGAAGGCGGCGCCACGCGTAACGCTCGACGGCTGCCTGGTCGAGAAGATGTCGCCGAAGGGCCTCGAGCTGATGATCGGGGCGAAGCGTGATCCGGCCTGGGGAAGCGTGCTGTTGCTCGGCCTCGGCGGCATCTGGGTCGAGGCCTTGGGCGACGTGCGGCTGCTGCCGGTCGATGCGGACGAAACGCAGATCGTCGATGCGCTCCATAAGCTGCGCACCGCGAAGCTCCTTACCGGCTTTCGCGGCACTCCCCCCGTGGACATCGACGCAGTCGCCAAGGCGGTTCTTGCGCTGGGCCGATTGATGATGACCATGCCGGACATCGTCGAGATCGACGTCAATCCGTTGATGGTGCATGCAGCCGGACAAGGCGTCACGGCCCTCGATGCGCTGATTGTCGTGCATGGC
>WBZO01005086.1_pt1 | contig 13650 bp, 15 predicted proteins | sample 5204261 | NCBI WGS metagenome assembly WBZO01 (sample SAMN12412400, study PRJNA552823) | activated sludge metagenome | isolation source: activated sludge from anammox sidestream of wastewater treatment plant... | place: USA: North Carolina | collected 2017-09
AAGACGCCTCAGCGCCGGTTTTTTATTGCCCATAACCTGAAGCGAAATATCCTTGTGGAGAGAAATCCAGGGCCTCATCTCTGCCTTATTATGCCGCCACAAAGTGTCGGGCATAAGCGCGGTAGAATACGGGCATCGGATTCGGGCCAATTTTGGGCCCGACTGAAAGCAAAGGCCAAAGAGGAGCGAACGCAAATGGCAACCAGACCGAAAAGGCTCGACGGGCTCCACGCGACGGTCGCGGCGGGCCTGCTCATCCTCCTCGCCGGAACCGGCTCCACGGCGGCCCGCGCCGCCGAATACAACCAGCAGGCCCCGGCCGTCCGCAGCCATGCGAGCGATACCTATAGCGAGCAGGAGATCGTGAGCGAGGCCGGCCAGTTCTTCGGAAGCGCCGCCCAGGGCATGGCGGATGCCGTCCACAGCGTCTTCAAGAAATACGGAGAGCCGAACGCCTATATCAAGGGCGAGGAAACGAGCGGCGCCATCGTCGTCGGGCTTCGTTACGGGTCCGGTACGCTCGTCATGAAGAATGGCGGCCAGCAAAAGGTCTATTGGCAGGGCCCGAGCGCCGGCTGGGACTTTGGCGGCAACGCGGTCAAGGTTTTCACGCTCGTCTATAACCTCCCCGACGGGCAGACGATCTACCAGCGCTTTCCCGGCGTCGAGGGCAGCGCCTATCTCGTTGGTGGCATCGGCATCAATTATCAGCAGCGCGGCAAGATCATTCTGGCTCCCATGCGCTCGGGCGTGGGCCTGCGGCTCGGCGCCTCGGTCGGCTATCTCAAATACACCAAGGACCGCGAATGGTTGCCCTTCTGACATGAGGCGCAGCACCGAGACGAGGGGCCCGCGTGTTTCAGCGGTAGAAGCTCCGATTTATTTCTGGCAGGCTGATCGGAGCCGCCTTCCGCCAGATGTCCACAACGCCAGCCCGACGGGGATCCCATGGCCGAAAGCCTGATGCTGATCGCACTCGGCTTCCTCACAGCGACGCTCTTCGCGATCGTGGCGGTTCAGCTTGCCTGGCGGCGCGCTGTCACCGTGACCACGGAAAAGATGAGGGGCGAACTCAACCTCGACGAGGTGGAGCAGACGGCCGCGCGCCTTGTCGAGGCCGAAGCCGCGCTCGAGGACAAGCGTGCCGAGGCGAGCGAACTCGCCACCCGCAATGCCGAGCTCGAAGAACGGCTCGCCACCGCCAGCGCCGAAGCGCAGACGATGCAAAGCGAGATCGCCGATCTGCATGGCCACTACGAAACTGCTCAGGGCGAGGCTCGCCGTCAGGCCGAAGAACTGGCCGCGCTCCACTCCCATGCGGCGGCGCTGCAAACCGAGATCGGCGGATTGCGGCAGCGCGTCGCGGAGCTTGAAACCGCCGCCACGGCGGAAATCAATCGTCAGCTACAGGTCGAAGCGCAGCTCAGACAGCTTGGCGAGCGCGCGACGCGGCTCGTCTCCGAAATGAACGAGGCTTTCGCGCATGCCGCGAAGGCGACGGGGCTTCATTCCGCCATGGCCGCATCCGAGGCGAGCGGCGCGACGCACCCCGCCGAAGAGCCCGCCACGCTATCGCCCTATCCAGTCGAGGTTGAAGACGGCACCGATATGCGCCAGCTCGACGCGATCAAGGCATCGCTTGCGAGTTTCAGCGAGAGCGTGAAGCCGGATACGGCATCCTATGAGGATGCGGATGAGCAGGACGAGGACGCGCCCCTGCCGAATGAGAGCTTCCTTGCCGAGCGCATCCGCGCGCTTGAGGCGGGCGTCGCTCCCCATCGCTGACGGGCGGAAAAACCATCTCTATACGGATGAATTGCGCGCGAAGATGCCCTGCCTGCCAAGGCGTCCGGGCAGCAGCGCAAACTGAAATGTTCGGATTTCAGCGAATGGCGTCCCCTAGGGGACTCGAACCCCTGTTTTCGCCGTGAGAGGGCGACGTCCTGGACCGCTAGACGAAGGGGACGGGACCAGTTCGGGGGCTCCGTATAGGACGGTTGTGCGCCGCGATCAAGCATAAAGACGGTAAACCGGAAACCTCCGCGCGTACCCGGCGCCTGCTCGCCTGCGGCCGCGCCCTGGCGGGAGGGCAATCCCCTCCCCGCTATAGGGTAACCGCCCTAAATTTTTGCCCCGCGCTGCGGCAAACCGGCGCAGCGAAAGAGTGTGCCTATTCATGAATTTCAAAAATAAGGCATTTATCCCTTTAAGTACAATGACTTACAAAACATTACGCCACTGGTGCGCGATATATAAAATTATTGCGACGCAGCATTTCGGATTTGACATTTTGTCACGAAAGGCGGATACAGGTCTCACGAAAGGCTGATCGATCTCCTCCCCGATCGAAGACTTTCAGTAGTTGCCGCCCGCGCCCTCCTCCCTCCTCCCCCCGGCGCGGGCGGCACCCTCCCCCTCCCCAGAATTGAAATGATCGCCTGGCTCGTGGCACTTGCCGCGCGTCAGCCTTCGATATGAAGCCGCAATGGCCGGAAGCGGCGTGCCGCCCCATCCCCGAGCCGGAGGAAGGCCCGCATCGTCACCCGCCCCGTGCGCTGCTCCGGCGCCGCGATGAGCGTTACGAGCCCGACTTCATGCGCGCCGGCGAGATCCGCGCCCGAAGGGCTCGCGACCCCGAGCGGATGGGAGTGGAAATAGCCCACGACCCTCTCGCGCAGTCTCTTGTGCCGCGCTTCCCGCAGCGCGCGCTGGAGCGTGAAGAGAACGGCCGGATCGATTTCGAAATGCCGCATGCGCAGCCGCTTAGGCAGCACATTCGCCGCCGTCACGGCATGCGCGACATGCACGCGCCCGGCGCGTCTGGTGCCGACCAGTACGCCGCAGCATTCTTCCGGAAAGCATTTGAGCGCGTGCGCCACGATTCGGTTGTAAGAGGCCCGGCCGATCGTCAGCGCGGCGAGCCCCGCCGTCATCGGCCCTGATTCTCCGCGAAGTCGCTGAGGGGCCGCAGGCGAATCCGCCCAAGCTCGACACCGGTCCGGGTGCTGACGATGATGATCTCTTCCTGCGCGGCCGCGCCCTGCTTCGTCGTCACCGTGTGAATGGCGATCCTGTCGTCCGCCATGACGAGGCTCTTCACGCTCTCGCCGGGCGCGACATGAATGTCGCTGACGCCGAAGCGCCCGCCGATCCCCACCCTCGGCTCCGTGGCCGCGGGCTGGGAGGCACGCTTCATCACCACCACGGCCACAAAGATAATCCCCGCCACCAGAATGAGCCCCATGGTGACGAGCAGCATAATGGCCGCCTTGACGCCATTGGAAAGAGGCGGCTTTGGCCGTTCCACGGAAGCGGGCGTGGCGGTATTCTCAGACATTTAGTCCTCACTCGACAGAATGGGCGAAAGTTTTGGCCAGCCAACGCCATGCCGTGACCGTGCCGCCGGAAGCAGGCGGCGCGCGTCTCGACAAGTATCTCACGGAAGCGCTCGCCGACAAGGCTGAAGCCCTTTCTCGCGCGCGGCTGAAGGCGCTGATCGATGGCGGCCATGTGGCGATCGACACGGCTGCGGGCGCGCGCCCCTTGGCCGATGCGTCCTATCGCGTGAAGCCGGGCGAGCGCTTCATCGTCACCGTGCCGGCCCCCGTCGCTGCCGCGCCCGAGGCCCAGGCCATTCCGCTCGACATCGTTTACGAGGACGACGACCTCATCGTCGTCATGAAGCCCGCGGGCCTCGTCGTCCACCCGGCCGCCGGCAATCCCGACATGACGCTCGTGAACGCGCTCATCGCTCATTGCGGCGACAGCCTTTCCGGCATTGGCGGCGAGAAGCGACCCGGCATCGTCCACCGCCTCGACAAGGACACGTCGGGCCTCATGGTCGTGGCGAAGAACGACCGCGCCCATCAGGCGCTCGCCGCGCAATTCGCCGCGCATGGGCGGGACGGGAAGCTCACCCGCGCCTATACCGCGCTCGTCTGGGGTGTGCCCCAGCCAAGGCGGGGAACCATCGAGGCCAATATCGCCCGCTCCCCGCGCAACCGCGCCAAGATGGCGACGGCGCACAAGGCGGGACGCGAGGCGATCACGCATTATCAGGTGCAGGAGGTTTACGGCGACGGCCTCGTGTCCCTCGTCGAGTGCCGCCTCGAAACCGGCCGGACGCACCAGATCCGCGTTCACATGACCTCGATCGGCCACCCCCTGCTCGGCGATCCGACCTATGGCGGCGCCCAGAAGACGCGAAAGTCGAAGCTCCCGCCCGAGGCCAGGGCCGCGCTCGAAAAGCTCGGCCGTCAGGCGCTTCACGCCCATCACCTCGGATTCGAACACCCGACGACCGGAAAAAGACTCAGATTCGACGCATCTTTACCTAGCGACATTAATGACTTGATACATAGTTTGGAATTGGTATAATGTCTATCCATGGCGGTCCTTTTTTGGCCTGAATCCGCGCCTATATAGGGCGCAGATATCCGACCGGCCCGCTCTGGAATTCGCGGACCGGGCACCGGCCTCAGGGGGCCGCCTGGAAGCGACGGCGAACCGACGGATCTGAATTCTTCCGCCGTACGTATCCATTCCGTTATCGAGGGGTATGCACATGTCCAAGCTCATGCCAGCGCCAAGCCCGGAAGCGTCTCTCTCCCGCTATCTGCAGGAGATCCGCAAGTTTCCGATGCTCGAGCCGCAGGAGGAGTACATGCTCGCCAAACGCTGGCGCGAGCATGAGGACGCCGAAGCGGCCCACAAGATGGTGACGAGCCATTTGCGTCTCGTGGCGAAGATCGCCATGGGCTATCGCGGCTATGGCCTTCCCATCGGCGAAGTGATTTCCGAAGGCAATGTCGGCCTCATGCAGGCGGTCAAGCGCTTCGATCCCGAGAAGGGCTTCCGTCTCGCGACCTATGCCATGTGGTGGATCCGCGCCTCGATCCAGGAATACATCCTGCGCTCCTGGTCGCTGGTGAAGATGGGCACGACCGCGGCGCAGAACAAGCTCTTCTTCAACCTGCGCAAGGTGAAGGGCCAGATTCAGGCGATCGAGGATGGCGATCTGCACCCGGATCAGGTGACCCAGATCGCCGATCGTCTGGGCGTCACGGAAGCCGAGGTCATCTCCATGAACCGGCGCCTCTCGGGCCCGGACAACTCGCTCAACGCGCCGCTGCGCCAGGATTCGGAAGGCGGCGAATGGCAGGACTGGCTGGTCGACGAAACGGCCGATCAGGAAACCTCGCTCGGCGAGCGGCAGGAGCTGAGCGTGCGTCAGGAAATGCTGGCCGAGGCCATGCAGACGCTGAACGAGCGCGAAATGCACATCCTGACCGAGCGTCGCCTGAAGGACGAGCCCGCGACGCTCGAGGATCTTAGCCAGGAATATGGCATCAGCCGCGAGCGCGTGCGCCAGATCGAGGTGCGCGCCTTCGAGAAGCTGCAAAAGGCCATGCGCGCCGCGATGCGCGACCAGGCGGACGCGCGCAAGGAGGCGATGGCCAACGTCTGATCGCTCGGCATACGAACGAAACTGGAAAGGCCGCCCGTCCGGGCGGCCTTTTCTGCATTACGCGCTGAAAATCTAGTCCGCCGCGATGCCCGTTCCGATGGGGCACGAAACGCCCGTGCCGCCAAGGCCGCAATAGCCATTGGGGTTCTTGGCGAGATATTGCTGGTGATAATCCTCGGCGAAATAGAATTCCGGCGCGTCGAGAATTTCGGTGGTGATGGCGCCATAGCCCTGCGCGGCAAGGGCGCGCTCGAAGGCCGCCTTCGAGGCTTCGGCCGCCTTGCGCTGCGCCTCGCCGAAGACATAGATGCCGGATCGATATTGCGTGCCGATATCGTTGCCCTGACGCATGCCTTGCGTCGGGTCGTGGCTCTCCCAGAAGGTCTTGAGCAACGCCTCGTAGGAGATTTTCTTCGGATCGTAAACGACGAAGACGACCTCGTTGTGGCCCGTCCGCCCCGTGCAGACTTCCTCATAGGTCGGGTTCGGCGTGTAGCCCGCCGCATAGCCCGACGCGGTCACGAGAACGCCGGGCACCTGCCAGAATTTCCGCTCCGCGCCCCAGAAGCAGCCGAGGCCGAACATCGCCTTCTCGCTGCCTTCAGGATAAGGCCCTTTGAGCGGCGCACCGTTGACGAAGTGCCGTTCCGCCGTCCTCAGCGGCGCATCGCGGCCCGGAAGCGCCTCTTCAGGCGCGGGCATCTCGATCTTCTTGCGCAGACTGAACATGCTGTCCTCCTTGGAGGTGAGTTTCCCTGTGGGGCGATCCTACGCCGCCGCGCACGTCCTGTCAGGCATCGCAACGGGTCACAAAGGCGCGATCCGCCCGGCGAAACCGTCGAAGGCCGCCCAGAACTGCGCCCGCAGATCGTCGCGCTCGATCAGGATTTCGTGTCGCGCGCCAGCGATCTCTGCAAGCCGGGCATCGGGCAGGCCGGATGCAGCGGCACGAAGCGACCGGCTGTCGATCAGTGCGTCTTCCGCCGCCAGCGCGATCAGGACCGGCGTTTCGATCTCGCCGAGATAGGCGGGCGCCGCCGCCACATCCATGCTGCGAAAGGCGGCGGCGAGCCAGCCGAGCGTCGCCGAGCCGAGGCCGAGCCGCCCGTCGGCGCGGATCATGGCCTGATAGGCCGCATAGCGCCGCTCGTCATGGGTGAGAATGTTGCGCGCGAAGGCAACCTCGTCGGCCGCCTTCGCGTTACCGCCGGGAACGTAACGCGCGCCGAGCCCTGCGGCCGCGCCGCAAACGACGATCGCCCGCGTCAGCGCGCTCGCCGCCGCGCCCGAAAATCGCAAGCCCAGCATGGGCGCCGAAAGCGCGAGCCCCGAAAACCAGTCCGGTCGATCATGCGCGGCGCGCAGCAGAATGTTTCCGCCCATCGAATGGGCAAGCGCGATCCAGGGTTTCGGAAATGCGGGCGCGACCTCGGCCATGAAGACCGCGAGATCGTGGCCGAAACTCGTGAAATCGTCGACATGCCCCTTGCGCGGATCGGCAAGCAGCCGGTCGGAAAGCCCCTGTCCCCGCCAGTCGAGCGTGGCGACGGCAAAACCCCGGCCAATGACCTCGCCGGCCACCTCGAAATATTTTTCGGCAAACTCCGTGCGCCCGCCGAAAAGGAACATCGTGCCCCGGCAGGCGCCAAGACCTGCCGCGCGCGGCTCCCAGAGGATGGCGCGTAGCCGCACGCCATCGCTCGCCTCGAGCCAGCGCGCATGGCCACCAGGGGGCATCGGATTGTTCGTGGTGAAAACGATGGGCGCGCTCAATTCGTCCGGCCGCTCTTTCTGAGCACGATGGGCCCGAGCCGCACCGCGATGCCGACATCGCCGGAAATGCGCATCTTTCCCTGCCGGAAGGCCGTGACCTGATCGACCTCCTGGCGCAGCATGCGCAGATGAAGAAAGGGATCGAGCTTCACCGTGCAATCGGCCGGCTCGTCGCGCGTGTGCACCTTGTTGGGCATCCGCCGCCCGTCGATGAAGACGACGCCCGCCTCGCCATAGTCGAATTTGAGCTTCGCGCCCAGATTTTCGCCCTCCAGATACGAGCGCAGAAGCGCCGCTATCTCGCCGACGATTTCGGGCGCTCTGGTGGGTGAGGAAACGATCTTCATGGGGCGGATGTCCGGCGCGGCATGACGTTGCGCCATATCACCACCTTGGCCGCCCGCGCTCAACAGCGATGATCGCGAAGAAGATGGATGCCGGGTCGAGCCCGGCATGACAGTCAAAGAATGGTGCTTTCCCTCAATGTCACCCCGGACTTGCCTGTCCCGGCGCAGGCCGGGAATGCCGGGGTCCAGCTACGTCCCGCGCGGAGAATATGGATGCCGGGACTAGCCCGGCATCACGGCGTCAGACCGCCTCTCAGAAGCCAACCGAGATGATGGCGCCCGTATAGGCGTTGACGGTCAGCATCACCAGGCGGCCGCGATAATCGCGGCAGGGCACGCGGTAATAGTGATCGTAGAAGATCGGCCGGCCGAAATGATGGTAGCGCGCCCGCTCAAGCTGCGGCCTCCAGTAGCCGAAATCGCGGCGCTTCATATGGCGGTAATCATGCCTGCGATCGTAGCTGCCGCGGCCCCAGTCGCGCTTGCCATGGTCGCGATAGACGCGGCGATCGTCATGCCGGTAATTGTCGGCCTGCGCGGTCATGGGAACCGTTGCAAAGAGCGCCGTCGCAAGGCCGGCAAGGACGAGAAACTTCTTCATGGGCTGCCTCCTTGGCAAATCGAACCGGGTATCGATCCGTTGAGGCAGAGAATGCGCGATGGCGGCTGAACCCATACTGGCCCGGCCGTTCATCGCACGTTCAGCTTTCAGCCGCGCCGTTTTTCAACCACCAAGGAAGAGCCGGCCGACTTCCGGATTTTCCAGAAGCTCGGCTCCCTTTCCCGCCAGCGCGACGCGGCCCGAAACCATCACATAGCCGAGATCGGCGAATTCGAGCCCTCTGTGCGCATTCTGCTCGACCATGACGATGGTCTTGCCCTGCTCATCGCGCAGCTCGCTGAGAATGTCGAAGACCATGTCGATCATGCGCGGCTCGAGCCCGATCGAGGGTTCGTCGACGAGCAGGACCGCCGGGTCCATGATGAGCGCGCGGCTGATCTCGAGAAGCCGCCGCTCGCCGCCCGAGAGCACGCCCGCCCGCTCCCGCCGCCGCTTCGCAAGCCGCTCGTAGCGCGCGAAGACCCGCTCCGCCGCTTCATGCGCCGCCCGCCCGTCGGCGAGAAGATAGCCGCCCATCAGGAGATTTTCTTCCACCGTCATGTCCGGAAAGATCGAATTGTCCTGAAGGATATAGGCGATGCCCGCATCCTTCAGCCTCGCGCTCGATGTGAGGCGCGTGACGTCGCGCCCCTGCGCGATGACCGTGCCCGCCGTGATCCTCGTGAAGCCGAAGATCGAATGGAGCACGGTCGACTTGCCGGCGCCGTTCGGTCCCACGAGGCAAAGCCCCTGCCCTCGCGCCACGGCGAGGTCGATCCCGTGCAGGATCTCCATCGCGCCGTACCCTGCGTGAAGACCGCGAAGCTCGAGCACCGGCTCGCCGCCCGCAAGCTCAAGAAGCTCCTCGCGCGCGACCGCCTGCCCCAGCGCTTCAGCCTCGCGCGCTATGTCGGCGACCGACAGCGCGGGCGCGATGCCGCCCTCGCCATAGCCGCCCGCGCGTTTGCGATCGTCCGCCATCATTGCGCTCCGAGATAGGCATCGAGCACGCGCGCATCGCCGCGTATCTCGTCCGGCGTGCCGTCCGCCAGCACGCGCCCATGCGCGAGACAGGTGATGCGCGAAGCGAGATTCATGATCACACGCATGTTGTGCTCGATGACGAGCAGCGTGATGCCGAATTCCTCATTGGCCTTCCTCAGCCGGTCGATGAGCCCGTTGATGAGCGTGGGATTGATGCCCGCGGTCGGCTCGTCGAGAAGCAGGATCTTCGGCTCGCTCATCAGCGCCATGGCGAATTCGAGAAGTTTCTGCTGGCCGAAGCTCAGGCTCCCGGCCTTGTGATGCCGCTTTTCATGGAGGCCGACAAAGGCGAGCAGCTCCTCCGCGCGCGCATCGAGGCCGCGCGGGCGTGGCCGCAAGAGCGCCAGCACGCCCCCATGCGCGTCGCGCGAGCTGATCTGCATGTTCTCCATGGCGCTCATCTCGCCATAGACATGCGTCTGCTGATAGGTCCTGACGAGGCCCGCCCGCGCAATCGGGCCGACGCGGAGGCGCGAGATCGGCCTGCCCTCGAACAGGATCTCGCCGCCATCGACTGGAAAGGCGCCGGTGATGCAGCCGAAAAGTGTCGTCTTGCCGGAGCCGTTGGGACCGATGAGACCGGCGATCTCGCCCGCCTTCACGGCGAGCGACACATCGTCATTGGCGATCACGCCGCCGAAGCGCTTCGTCACATTGCGGACTTCGAGGAGCGGGCTCATGCGCGCGCTCCCGATCTGCGCGCGGCGAGGAAGCCCATGATGCCTTGCGGGAAGAAGAGCACGATGACGACGATGAGCAGGCCGAGCGCGACGCGCTGCCAGCCGAGCAGATAGGCCCAGAACAATTCCTTGGTGAGATGGAAGATCGCCGCGCCGATGACCGGCCCCCAGAGCGTGCCCTTGCCGCCGAGGATCGCCATCAACACCATCCAGACGCCGAAAGTCGCGCCCGAGAAGGCGACGTCGCGCGGATCGATGAAGCCGAGCATGCTGCCGGTGACGGCGCCCGCAAGCCCGAGAAAGAAGGCCGAGATCGCCCAGGCCGCCGTCTTGATACGCGTCGTCTGGAGGCCCATCGCCTCCGCCTTGTCCTCATCGTCGCGGATCGCATTGAGCGCAAGGCCGAAGCGCGTCCTGTAGATTGCTCGCAGCGTGAGAAAACAAAGCGCCGCGATGGCGAACAGGAGGAAATAGAAGAAGAGTTCGCGCCCGCCAAGTGCGCCCGGATAAAGCGGCATCGCCATGCCCGAGCCCGCGCCGACATAATCCCAGCCCGCCGCGATCTCGCCCGCCGCGATGCCGAGACCGAGCGTGGCGATGGCGAAGTAGTGCCCGCGAATACCGAGAAGGACGGCGCCGGAGAGAAAGGCGAAGAGAAGCGCGGCAATGCCGGCCACGCCGATGCCGAGCGCCAGCGCCTCGAAATAGGGAAGGCCGGAATCGCGCTGCACGACCGCGCAGGCATAACAACCGATACCGAAAAAGACGATGCTGCCGAATGAATTGTAGCCCATCTGGCCGCCGAGCATGTCCCAGCTCTGCGCCAGAACCACCATCAGCCAGAAAAAGGCAAGCTGGGTGACGAGCCCCGGCATGAGGAAGGGCGCCGCAAGCGCGGCAAGCGCGATGCCGGCGAGCAATGCAGGCTCGGGCAGCCGCCCCGCCCTGTCAGTGATGGCCTTCGTCATGACAGATAGCTTCTGCTGCGAGCGGCGCGCAGATTGCGCCAGACGAGGATCGCGACCATCAGCGCGAAGACGAAGGCGATCTGATATTCGGCGCCAAGGACGAAGCCCGCCACATTCTCGACCGCGCCGAGCCCAAGCCCGGCCGCGACCACGCCCGCGACATTGCCGAGCCCGGCGACGACGACGATGAGGAACGAGCGCACCGTATAGGGCAGACCGATATAGGGATGGATGGTCCAGGCCATGACGGCGAGGCTGCCGGCCGCGCCGCAAAGAGCCGCATTGATGCCATAGGTGACGACATAGACGCGATCGGTATCGATGCCGAGCACATGCGCGGCACGCGCATTCTGCGCCGTCGCACGGATCGCCTGCCCCATCCGCGCATGGCGCAGGAAGAGCCAGAGCGCCGCGCCCGCCGCGAGCGCCAGCACGAAGGCGATGATCTTGATCCAGGCGAGCGTCACCGCGCCGTCGAGCATGTGGATCGAGCCGAGCCCGGTGTCGATGCTGCGCACATCGGAGCCGAAGACCATGTTCATGAGCTGCTGGATGAGGATGGAAAGGCCGAAGGTGGCGAGAATGGAAATGAATAGGTCCTTGTCCACCACGCGGAACACGACGACACGATAAAGGAACCAGCCGACGCAGAACATCAGGGCGGCCGAGAGCGGCAGCGCTGCGAGCGGCGGCACGCCATGGCTCGCCAGCGCGAAGGCGATGAACCCGCCAAGGACGACGAGTTCGCCCTGCACGATGTTGACGATGTTGAGCACGCCCCAGACGAGCGACATGCCATAGGCGGCCAGCGCGAAGATCGCGCCGACGAGAAGGCCGTTCAGCACGACATCGAGCGCGAAGGAAGGGTTCTGGACGAGGAGGAGAAGATTGTCGATCACCTGGCGTTCACCTCTCGTCCCAGCCGGGCGTCGGCGCGCGCAGCTTCGCCTCGGCCCATTTCTCCGGCCAGACGACGACATATTTCCCGTCCTGCACCTGGAAGAGCACCATGGGCTTTCCGGCATTCTTGCCCGTCTCGTCGAACTTGATCGGCCCGTAGAAGGTCTGCAAATCCGTCGCCGCGAGCGCGTCGCGCACCGCCTTGGGGTCGAGGCTGCCCGCGCGCTCGAAGGCATTGGCATAGACCTGCACCGCGGCGCTCGATTCCGCCGCCTGATAGGGCGCGGGCTCGCCATAGGTCTTCTGATAGAGCGCGGCATAGTCGCTCGCCTTGCCGAAAAGCGCGTCCGAATAGGTGAGCGACGGCGCCCATTGCGCGCCGCAGAGCGTGTATTCGGCGATCTTTCCGAATTTCTCCGCGATCTGCGCCGAGTCGCAATGGGTCATGGCGAGAAGCGGCACATAGACCCGCTGATCGGCAAGCTGGCGGATGGCGGTCGCCGCGCCCTTCTCATGGCCGGAGACGATGAGGAGATCGGGCTTCAGGACCTTGACCTTGGTCAGCGTGGCCGACATGTCGTTCAGTTCGGGCGGCAGCTTGTCGTCGATGACGATCTTCATGCCATAGCGCTTCGCATCGGCGGTCACGCCCTCGCGCACGTCCTGTGAGAAGGGATCGTTCTCGAACGCCATGGCGACCTTGAGCTTGGTCGGGTCGGCGGCGCGGGAAGCGGCGAGCTGCACCGCAGGCTGAAGATATTGATCCGTGGTCGAGAGGACGGCGAAGAGATATTTGTACCCCTTGCGGAAGAGCGAGATGGCCGCGCCATTCGCCTCGACCATGGGCACGCCATATTTCTCGTTCACCGGCGCCATCGCCTCGGCGAGCCCGGAGGAATAGGGCCCGAGCAGATACTGCACCTTGTCCTGCTGGATGAGCCGCTCGGCAAGCTGCGCGCCGCGCGCCGGGGTCGACTCATCGTCGTAATAGAGGATCTCGAGCTTGTAACTCTTGCCGCCGACCTTTACGCCGCCGCGCTCGTTGATCTCCTTGACGGCGAGGTCGTAGCCATTGCGCGTATAGACGCCATTGGTCGAGTACTTGCCGCTCAGCGAGACTGCCGCCCCGAGCCTGATCGTGCCGGCTTCCTCCGCCTGCGCCGCTTGCGCGAGAGCCGCGAAGCCCGCCGCAGCCATCAGAACCGCCCGCGCCCATGATCGCAATTTCATCATCGTCCCCTCTGGTGCCCGCCTCTGTCAGGCCAATCCGGCAGGCGGCGCGGAAGATATCCCCATCTTGAACTGGCGGACCGCAATTCCTACTTCCAGATCGCCGGACGCCGCATGTGCGGGTCCGGGGGTGAAGGGCTCCGGCCGGCCTCGCCGAGGCGGCATTAAAGCCTTTCGTCCGCTGGTTTTCCATCGCTTTAAAAGGATGTAACGCCCATGAGAACCTTCGATTTTTCCCCGCTTTACCGTTCGACGGTCGGCTTCGACCAGCTCCAGTCGCTGCTCGACTCGGTGACCCGGGACGCGACCCCGACCTATCCCCCCTACAACATCGAACGTCTGGGCGAGGCCGAATACCGCATCACCATGGCCGTTGCGGGCTTTTCCGAGAACGATCTTTCGATCGAGGTGAAGCAGAACGTGCTCACCATTTCCGGCAAGCGCAGCGAGCCCGAGAACACCAATTACCTTTACCAGGGCATTGCCGGCCGAAGCTTCGAGCGCCGCTTCCAGCTTGCCGACCATGTCGAGGTGAAGGGCGCGCAGCTTGAGAACGGGCTGCTCCATGTCGATCTCGTACGCCGCATCCCCGAGGAGCTGAAACCGCGCCAGATCGCGATCAAGTCCTCGGTGTCGAATG
>WBZO01005087.1_pt1 | contig 13650 bp, 8 predicted proteins | sample 5204261 | NCBI WGS metagenome assembly WBZO01 (sample SAMN12412400, study PRJNA552823) | activated sludge metagenome | isolation source: activated sludge from anammox sidestream of wastewater treatment plant... | place: USA: North Carolina | collected 2017-09
GCACGTCGCCGCACTCATCCGCCAGGAGGCCGTACCCTCCCCGACCGGCATGCGGATGCTGACCTACGCCTTCGTCGGGCTGGCCGTGCCGCTGGCCTTCGTCACGCGCGGACAGGAAAGCGCGCGGCGCGCACTCTGGGCGGCGGCCCTCTCCGTCTTCGCCGTCTCGTCGCTGCACCTGAGCCAGTTCCACCAGGGGGAGCCGTCCCTGGCGGTCGAACTGCTCGGGCACCATGCCTCACTGCCGCTCGCGCTCGCGATCCTCTACCAGGACTTCCCGTTCGCCCTGGCCGATCTCTTCCTCAAGCGTGCGCTCACCCTGCTGCTCATGGTGGGAGGTGCCTTTGTCACGCTGGTGTTCGTCGGCGGGCGTGCCACGGCATCCGCCACGCCGCTGAACGATCCGGCGGGACTCGCCCTGATCCTCACCATGTGGGTGGGCACCGCCCTGCTCTACCCCCGGCTCAAGGGCAGCACGGCCTGGTTCGTGGACGCGGTGCTGCTGCGGCGGCCGGACTACAACCAGGTGCGCACCGAGATCGCCATGCGCATCTCGCACATCGACGACGTGCACGAGGTACTCGACGAGGTGTGTCGGCTGCTCCGTCCGGCGCTCTCCGCCGACGACCTCGCCTGGCAGGTGGTCCCTGCCGGGTCGGCCGCCGCCCCGCACGGCCTGCGTCCCGATGGCGGTATCATCCAGGTGCCGGTCGCCGAACACGAGCAGTACCGGCTCCGGGTCGGCCAGCTGATGGGCGGCCGTCGCCTCCTCTCCGACGATCGCGCGTTCCTCGAAGCGGTCGCGCTCCTCGTCGGTCGCCGCATCGACGCCCTCCGGATCCATCGCGAGCGCTACGACCGCGAGCGGCGCGAGCAGGAGATGGCCGCCCTCGCCACCCAGGCCGAGCTCCGTGCGCTCCGCTCGCAGATCAACCCGCACTTCCTGTTCAACGCACTGACCACGATCGGCTACCTGATTCAGACGTCACCCGCGCGCGCGCTCGACACCCTGATGCGCCTGACTTCGCTGCTGCGGGGTGTCCTGCGGTCCGAGGGCGAATTCACCACGCTCGGGCGCGAGCTCGACCTGATCGAGTCCTACCTGGACATCGAGCACGCCCGCTTCGAGGAACGACTGCGGGTCACGATCCGGGTACCGGACCGCCTGCGCCGCCTCCGCCTCCCCCCGCTCCTGCTCCAGCCGCTCGTCGAGAACGCGGTGAAGCACGGCATCGCGCCCGAGCGCCGCGGCGGCGAGCTCGAACTCGACGCACGCACCGAGGACACTCAGCAGGGCCCGCGCCTCATCCTCACCGTGCGCGACACCGGAGCCGGCGCCAGCGACGCCGAGCTGCGCCGCGGCCGGGAGAACGGCGTGGGGCTCCGCAACATCGTCCGCCGGCTGGCCGTGCAATATGGCGAGGCCGCCTCCTTCACGCTGCAGAGCGCACCGGGACTCGGCACCACCGCCATCCTGTCGCTCCCCGCGCAGCCAGACGACGTCCGCGAGGCGGTGGCGGCTGGAGGGCTGCGATGAATGCCAGGCTCCGGGTGGTCATCGCCGACGACGAGCGTCCGGCGCGCTCGTTCCTCGCAGCCATGCTTCGCACGTTCGACGACGTGGTGATCGTGGCGGAGGCGGAGTCTGGCACGGAGGCCGTGGCCGCGATCGAGCGCGAGCGGCCGGATCTGGCGCTGCTGGATCTCCAGATGCCGGAACTCGACGGCATCGGCGTGGTGCGGATGCTGAAGAAGGCCGATCTGCCGCTGATCGCCTTCGTGACCGCGTTCGATGAGTACGCGGTGCGGGCGTTCGAGGTCAATGCCGTGGACTACCTGCTCAAGCCGGTGGACCGGGCCCGGCTCCGGGAGGCGCTCAACCGGGCCCAGGAGCGGGTGGAACACTCGGAACTCGCCTCGGACCAGATGGTGCGTGTCGGCCAGGCGATCGCGACCTACGAATCGGCCGTGAAACCGGCGCTGCTCGAGCGGATACCGGTCCGCCGCCGCGACGAGATCCTGCTCGTTCCGGTGACCGGCATCGCGTCCATCGTCGCGGAAGGCGAACTCCTCTACCTCACCACGCTGAAGGGCGAGCGGCACACGATCACCTATCGCCTGAAGGATCTCGAGGTTCGGCTGGATCCGGCGGCCTTCGTGCGGCTCGGACGCGGCACGCTGGTGAACGTCGAGCACATCGTGAAGGTGCACGTCATGCCCGGCGGGACGCACGTGGCGCAGCTGTCGAACGGCCAGAAGCACGCGGTGAGCCGACTCCAGTCGCGGGTGCTGCGCGAGCGCCTGCTGCGGCTCTGAGCGGCGCCGTTCACCGGCCCGTCACAACCATCCATCCCACCGGCAGGACCACCAGTGCGAATCAGCCTGCGCGCCGGGCGGCTGCACGCATAACGTGCGGACCATGCCCCTGCTGCTGCGGCACCAGCCCACGGATCGAGGCCCACACGGGGTGCGCCGCTCAGGCGTCCGCCTCGATCGCGGGTCGCGACGGCGCGTGGCGCGCCTCCGCTGGCGCAAGCGTGCCGGTGTCGGGTTCTGGTGCTCGGTGCTGATCGGGCTGGGCGTGGCGGCCGTGACGGTCGTCAGCCTGTTCCGGCGCTGAGTGGGACGCCCTCAGGCCGCGACGTCGAGCAGGTGCCGGCATCCACAGCTGCGGCCCTGCACGCGGGCGGCCGCTGCCTGGAGTTCCGGAAGCTGTCCCCGGAGACCCTTGACGCCGTCGGTGAGTTCCTCGAGTTCGGTGGTGGCCCGGCCCAGCTGGTCGAGGATCCGATCGAGCATCTCGTGGAAGTGCGCCTCGCCCGCCAGCCCGGTCGAGTGGATCTTCCCCACCAGGCGCACGCAGGAGATGCGCCGCAGGTCGACGTCGAGGTCGGACTCCATCCGCAACAGCCGCGGGATCGGGTCGGCGGCGCGGTTCACCGCCGTGGCAATCGCCTGGACGCTGGAACGGAACGACTCCCGCAGCGTGGCGATGTCCTCGCGGATGCGGGCGCCGTCCTTCGAGTGCTGCCAGTCGGCGCCGGCGGCCGCCAGTTCCCGGAGGAAGAACATGGTCATTTCCACCTGGAGCTTCGCGGCGTTGATGCTGAACGCCGTCTCGCGCAGCGACGAGGTGAGCGTCGTCAGCTCGCGCGTCATCACCTCGATCGTGGCGGTGCTCTCCTTCGACAGCGCCGCCAGGTCCTGCGTCACGACGGAGAACGCCTCGCCGCCCGCGCCCTGCGAGCACGAGCCGATGAGGGCGTTGAGCGACACCAGGTGCATGTTCGAGGCGAGACCGCGCAGGAATTCGGCCTTGGCGTCGAGCCCCTTGATCACGTCGAGGAACGTGCCCATCCTCGCGAAGAGCCCGCCGAGCTCCGAGTCGACCCCGCCGCACTCGTCGAGCATCACGGCGAGTTCCTGGTCGCGCCTGGCCTCCTCCTCGCGCAGCCGGGCCGAGCGCTTCTCGAGCAGGGTACGGTGGCTGGCCAGCTCGGTGGCCAGCACGGTCTGCATGAAATCGTCGTAGCCCGAAAACCCCTTCGCCTTCAGGGTGGACAGGAGGAACTCGGTGGCGAGCTGCATCCCGCGCCGCCAGGCTCCAGGGGCCGTGCCGACCCCCCTCTCCAGCGCGAGCATCTGCCTGTAGACATCCTCCACCACGCGCAGCAGGGGCGTCGACGGCTTGAACCGGACGGAGAGGTACCCGCGCGCGATGGGTACGACCAGGACGACGACCCAGTAGTGGCCGCCATCGGCGGCCATGTTCTTCACGTAGCCGGCGAAGGGCCGGCCGGCGTCCAGGTAGTCCCACAGCAGCTTGAAGACCGCCTGCGGAATGTCGGGATGGCGGATGATGTTGTGCGCGCTGCCAACGAGCTTCCCGAACGGATATCCGCTCACCCGGACGAAGACATCGTTGCCGCTGAGGATGACGCCCTTCGGGTCGGTGGTGGAGAAGAACAGTTCGTGGTGCTCGAACTGTCGTTCGCGGCCGGTCGGAGCAAACGTGGGGCGCGCCATGACCGCGTGAGTAATCGTCCGACGGCAAGCACCCTTGAGGCTGTCTGTCCTACACGTGCGGACGACGGGCAACTCATCCGCGCGAGCGACGCCCTCGATGGTCGACGAGCAGACACCATCGACTTCCTCCACACTCGCCGGCACGAACCGACCATTCATGACCGCTTTCGGACCGGCTGTTGAATGACGCGACCGACGGGTGGGCGGCAGCGGGCATGCTGCCGACATGCCCAAGGTCATCCGTATCGCCGCCGCGCTCGTCCTCTTCCTTGCCCTGCCTCTCGTCGCTTCCGCGCAGCCGACCGGCGGCGTGTCGGGACGCGTCCTCGACGCCGCCACGGGCGCCCCGATCTCCGGGGCCCAGGTCAGCGTCGCCGGGCACCCTGGTGACGTGACGACCGGCGCGGACGGGGCGTTTGCCCTGGATGCCGTGGGCGTCGGGGCGCGGACGCTGGTGACCACGCGCGAGGGGTTCGCCCCCCTGACGCAAACGGTCGAGATCACGATGGGCCAGCGGACCACCCTGGAGATCCTGCTGCCGGCACAGGTGGCCATGGAGGAAGGGCTCACGGTGGTCGGGCGCCTGTCGGACTACGTCGACACATCCGCATCCGCAGCGCGCTCGTCCGCCGCACTCATCGACATTCCGCAGGCGATCGCGGTGCTGCCGGCGCGGCTCATCGAGGACATTGGCGCGCTCGACACCAAGGACCTCTACCGCTTCATGAGCGGCGTCATCGACAGCCCGTACAGCTCGACCGTCGTCCGCGGCTTCACCCAGCGCGAGGTGCTGGTGAACGGCATGAAGGGCAACCCTTACGGCAGCCTCGAGGGGGACGTGAACAACTCGGGCTTCAGCACCAGCCAGTTCCGCCTCACGAACCTGGAACGCGTGGAGGTGCTCAAGGGGCCGGCCTCCGTGCTGTACGGCTCGGGCGAGCCTGGCGGCATCATCAACTACGTCACCCGGAAGCCCAAGGATCGGCTCGACGCGCGCGTCCTGTTCGGAGTCGGCACCTTCGACCAGCGGCAGGTGGAGGCGGACGTCACCGGTCCGGTGAACCGGTCACGGACGCTGCTGGCGCGGGGCGCCGTCTACTTCGAGGATCGCGAAGCCTTCCGCAACAACGCCGCGACCCGTAACACGCACGTCGTGGGCGACCTGACCTGGCGAGTCCGGCCGTCCACGGCCCTCGCCCTCGAGGTGGAGCGCATCGACCAGCAGAACGCCGGGCATCGCCTGCGTGGCGTGCCGGTCGACGCCTCCGGTACCTTCCTCGCGGACTACCGCTGGACGGCCACCGAGCCGACCGACTTCACCGACCTGGTCGCGACCGTGGCCCAGGTCCGGCTCGATCAGCGGGTCGGCCGCCGCGGTCGGCTCGACTCGACGTTCCGGTGGCTGTCCTCCGAGCGAAGTGAGAACTATCACGAGCCGCGCGGCATCACCGCTGGCGCCCTGATGCAGCGCGAGTTCCGCGACCAGTTCCGGTCGAACGACGACTGGAGCTGGAGCGCCAACCTGAATGTCGGCGCGAAGACCGGTGCCGTCGCACATGACATCTCAACCGGCCTCGAGGTGGTGACGCAGGACTTCGTCTTCACGTCGGCCACGGCACGGCAGCAGAGCGCGGGCGGCCCGGTTCCCCCACTGTCGCTGGCCAGCCCCGCATACGGTCAGACCCCGGCGGCAACGCGGTACGGTCTCACACCGGACCGCTACGCGACCGACACCGCACAGACGACGCGCATCGGCCTCTACGCACAGGATCTGGTGACGGTCACCCCCCGACTCAACCTCCTCGCTGGCGGGCGCGTCGACAGCTACGACGATACCGGCGCGAGCGCGGGAAGGAGCCTCGCGGCATCACGATCGGCCGCGACCGGACGCGTCGGGCTTGTCGTGAAGCCGGCTCCACGGGTCGCCCTCTACGGTACGGTGGCCAACGGCTTCACCCGCGCGCCCATCCTCGCGCAGACCCCGACCGCGAATGGGCCGCACGCCCCTGAGACCGCCCGCCAGCTGGAGGTCGGCGCCAAGTCCGAGTGGCTCGATGGGCGGCTGCAGGTGACGGCGGCCGCCTTCCACATCGAGAAGGAGCAGGTGCTGCGGCCGGACCCGGCGTTCGGCCCCTCCGGCAACAACACCAACGCCCTCCTCGCCGTGGGTGGGGTCCGCAACCGCGGCATCGAGGTGGACGTCGCGGGCACCCCGTTCCCGCGCGTGAACGTGGCCTTCAACTACGCGTACCTCGACTCGGCCATCACGGCCGACGTCACGGCGGCGCTGGTCGGCCGGCGGATGCCGAATGCCGCGCCCCATGCGCTCGGCCTGTTCACGCGGGTCGACCTGCCCCACGGCATGACGGCTGGTGGCTCCCTGCAGTACGTCGGAGCCCGTGAGGAGCCGTTCGCCGGCATCCGCGCCGCGGCCTACCGCACCGTGGACCTGCAGGCGACCAAGCAGCTGGGGTCGCGCGCGCGGCTGCTCGTGCGCACGGAGAATGTCTTCAACGTCCGCTACGCGGCGAGTTCGCTCTTCGCCGCCCGTGCCGGCAACCTCCCGGGCCGCCCTCGGACCGTGTCGGTGGCCCTGACCGTCACCCCGACCCGATGAGCACGCCACGCGCGCAGTCTGGCGCCACATGGTGGCGCACGGTGACGGCCGTCGCCAGGCACGAGGTGCGCTCCGCGTGGAGGGACGGCGTGATGATCGCCCTCGGCGCCGCAGCCGCACTGCTGCTGGTGACCGCCTGCGTGAGCGGGCTGGCACGGGACGGGGCGCAACGTGCACAGCGCGAACGCTACCAGCGCCTGGTGGGCGAGCAGTTCGACGGCCAGCCGGCGCGACACCCGCACCGCGTGTCGCACTACGGTTACCTGGTCTTCCGTCCACCCGCTCCGCTCGCGGCCTTCGACCCAGGGCTGGAGGCATTCACCGGCACGACGCTGTTCCTGGAGGCACACCGGCAGAACACCGCGAACTTCAGCGCGGTAAGCCAGGGAGGGACGGTGGAGCGCCTGGGCGACGTCTCGCCCGCCACCGTGCTGCAGCTCTACCTGCCCCTGTTCGTGTTCGCCCTGGCAGGCACGTCGATCACCCGCGAGCGCGAACGGGGCACGCTGGCGCTGCTGCTCTGCCAGGGCACGCCGTGGCCCACATTGCTCGCCGGCAAGCTGCTCGGCGTGCTCACCTGCGTGGCCGGGATCGCGCTGCCGGGCATGGCGGTGGGTGCGCTCTGGGTCGGGCGCGGGATCGACTGGTCGCCCGATGTCGCCTGGCGCGCGGCGCTCCTGCTCCCGGTCCATGCGGTGTTCGTCGTGGCCTGCGCCGCGCTCGGCCTCGCGGTGTCGGCGCGCCAGCGTACCTCCCGCGACGCGATCGTCATGCTCTCGGGCGTGTGGTTCCTGCTCTGGATCGTCGTGCCTCGCATCGCGCCGGTGCTGGCGGAGGCCGCTGCGCCGCTGCCGGCCCGCGCGGTGTTCGAATCGGAGGTGGACGCGAGGGTGCGTGAACTCGGCGATGCCCACAACCCGGACGATCCGGCCTTCGCCAGACTCCGGGCCGACACGCTGGCCAGGTACGGCGTGACGCGGGTGGAGGATCTTCCCTTCAACTACGGTGGACTCGTGACGCGTGAGGGCGAGGCACGCACGACCGAGGCCTATCGCCAGCAACAGGCCGGCCTGGAGCGCGCGTACGAGCGACAGGCGTGGTACCTGCGCGCTGCCGCGTTCGTCAGTCCGTACCTCGCGGTGCGGCTGGCATCCTCCGCGCTCGCGGGCTCGGACCAGGCGCACGCGCTGGAGTTCGAGCGGCAGGCCGAGGAGTTCCGCTTCCGGCTGATTCAGTCCCTGAACACGCTGCACATGAACGAGGTCTCGGCGGCTCGCGACCGCTACGGATCCGTGGTGGGCGGTGCTCCCACCCGGCAGCGGATCGATGCGGGGTTCTACCAGGCGCTGCCAACCTTCGCATTCGAGTGGCCGGGAAGGTCGTGGGCCCTGCGCCAGGCCTCGACCGCCGTGGTCGCGCTGCTGTTGGGTGTCGCCGCGGGCATCGGCGCCCTTGCGGCTGCGGCGCGCCGGGGACAGCCGTGATCCGCCTGCTTCGGCTCGCGCGGCTCGAGTGGCTGCTCCTCGGCCGCGATCGGGCGGCACGGTACTCCGCGGCACTCGTGCTGGCGGCCGGCGTGGTGGCGGTGCTGCACGGCAATGCCGTCATCGAGCGGCAGCGGCGCGTCCTGGCCGACAGCCCGGCGCGCCAGTCCGACGAGCACGCGCGCGTGCTCACTCCGCTCCCGCCCTCGTCGAGCGCGGGCGAACAGCTCTACTACCTGTTCTTCCATACCGTGCGCGAGCCGTCGCCCTGGGCTGCGGTCGCCATCGGCCAGCGCGACGTGCAGGCCTTCAACCTGAAGGTGCGTCTCCACGGTCTGCAGGGACAGCTCTACGATGCGGATCTGGGCAACCCGCTGCTGGCGTCGTTCGGACACTTCGACCTGGCGTTCGTGCTCGTGGTGCTGGTTCCCCTCGTGGTCATCGGCCTTGGGTTCAACGTGCGCTCCAGCGAGGACGAGGGCGGCACGTGGACATTGCTGCGCGTCCAGGCGCCATCCCCGCAGCTGACGCTGGCCGTCCGCTACGCGCTGCGGGCCCTCGGCGTCTGGCTCCTGCTCGCCATCCTGCTGGCAGGCGCCGCACTGGCGCTCCGTATCCCGTTCGACCAGCAGTGGTGGTCGGTGGCTGCGCTGACCGCGGTCTACGTGCTCGTGTGGACGATGGCCGTGGCCGCTGTCGCGGCGTTGCGGCGCGGATCGGAATTCTCGCTGCTGGCGCTTTTTGGCGTCTGGGCGACGTGGACCGCCCTTGGCCCGGCCCTGATTGCCGCCACGGCGAGCGCGCGATTCCAGCTGCCGGAAGCCATGGAGCTGACCGTGCTCCAGCGCCAGGGCTTTCACGGAGCCTGGGACGAACCGCTTCCTGAGGTGATGGAGGCGTTCTACGCCCACTACCCCGAATGGCGGTCGACGCCGGTGCCACAGGACACGTACTCCAACGCCTGGTACTACGCCATGCACCAGCGGGGTGACGATGCCGCGCTGGCGGCTGCCGAGCGCTACAGGACCGGGCTGCAGGATCGCGACCGCTGGATCGGCCGCGCCTCGTGGCTCTTCCCACCTGCGGCCTTCCAGCGCCTGCTGACCCGCATTGCGCGTACGGATCAGTCCAGCCACCTGGCGTATCTCGATTCGGTGGCCGCGTATCACGAGCGGCTCAAGCGGCACTTCCTGCCCGTCATCTTCTCGTCGGCCACGGTCCGCGAGGTCGACTGGGCATCGGCACCGCACCATCACCACCGGGACTGACGGGCTCATACGCCGTGCACGCTTGACCGCCACCGCCGGGCCCCGCAGACTAGCGTCCGTGATGACGAGGTACGCGCCGACGGTGCCGCACGGGTCCAGGCCATGGATGAACTGACCAGGCTGCGCCAGCGTGTCGCCGACCTCGAGGCGCGGCTCGCGGTGGCGGAGGCGCCGTCGACCGACACGTCCGGGGAATGGCTTCGCGCCAGCGAGGACGCCCTCAGGAGCTTCCACGCGAACTCCCTGTTCCTCATGGGCGTGGTCGAGCTGCCGCCCGACGACGCCGACATCATCCACGTGTATGACAGCCCGGCCACCGATCGGTTCTTCGGGAATGCGCCCGGCAGCACGGTGGGACGGTCGGCGCGCGACATGGGAGTGCCGGAGGCCATCCGCCGCATGTGGATCGAGCGGTACCGGGAGTCGGAGCGCACGGGGGAACCGGTGCGCTTCGAGTACCAGCACGGCACCCCCGACGCCGGGGTGTGGCTGCGGTCCGTCGTCAGCTGCATCGGGCCCGTGAGCGGCGGGCGTGTCCGATTCTCGTACGTGACCGAGGACGTCACGCACCGGAAGGCCGCGCAGGACGCCGTCCGCGAGAGCGAGCAGCGCCTCACCATGGCGCTGCACGCCGGGCGGCTGGGTTTCTGGGACTGGAACGTCCAGACCGGCGACGTCGTGTTCGGCGGCATGTGGACCGAGATGCTCGGCTACGCCCAGGCCGAGATCGAGCCCCACCTGCGGAGCTGGGAGCGACTGCTGCATCCCGAGGACGTGCCGCACGTGACCGCGGCCCTGGAGGCACACCTCGAGGGGCGCACCCCCTTCTACGAAAGCGAGCACCGGTTGCTGCACCGCGACGGCACCTGGCGCTGGATCCTCGATCGCGGACAGGTGGTGGAGCGCGACCGGGAGGGGCGCCCCCTGCGCGCGCTGGGCACGCACGCCGACATCAGCGGACAGAAGGCGGCCGAAGAGGCACTGCAGGAAGCCGACCGCCGGAAGGACGAGTTCCTCGCCATGCTCGCCCACGAGCTCCGCAACCCGCTGGCTCCCATCCGCACGGCCGTGGGGATCATCGCCTCGAACACGACCCGCGATCCGCTGCTGCTGCGCTGCGCCGAGATCGTGGAGCGCCAGACGGCCCAGATGGTACGTCTGCTCGACGACCTGCTCGACATCTCGCGGCTCTCGCGGGGACGGCTGGCGCTCCGGCGCGCGCCGACGTCACTCGGGGACGTGCTCGATGCGGCCATCGAGTCGACCGCCCCGCTGATCGACGCCGCGCACCAGCGGATTGAGGTGACCGGGTCGGCCGGGGCCATCGAGGTGGACGGGGACGTTGCACGCCTGACGCAGGTCCTCACCAACCTGCTGAACAACGCCTCGAAGTACAGCCCGCCTGGCAGCCGGATCGAGGTGGGCGTGACCGCGACGGCCGCAGACACGGTGGTGTCGGTGCGCGATCACGGCATCGGCATCCCGGCTCCGATGCTCGGCCGTGTGTTCGACCTCTTCGTCCAGGTGCCGGAGGCGAGGCAGCATGCCTCGGGCGGCCTGGGCATCGGCCTGTCGCTCGCACGCCAGCTGGTGGAGATGCACGGCGGACGCATCGAGGCCGCCAGCGAAGGACCCGGTCGCGGCTCGACTTTCCGCATCACGCTGCCGCGGCGCCAGCGGGCGGTTTCGCCGAGTGACGGCCGGGCGGTCCGGCACACGGCATTCCGCGGTCGCGTGCTGATCGCGGACGACAACGCCGACGCGGCCGACACGCTGGCGCTGTTCCTGGGGCAGGTCGGCAGCGAGGTGCGGACGGTCTACGACGGCGACGCGGCGGTCAGGGAGGCAGCCACGTTCGAGCCGGATGTGGTGCTGCTCGATCTCGGGATGCCGGGACGCGACGGCTATGAGACCTGCCGTGCGCTCCGGGCGAGCGCACGGGGCGCACAGATGCAGATCGTCGCGATTACGGGGTGGGGACAGGCCGAAGACCGCCAGCGGAGTCTGGAAGCCGGCTTCGACCTTCACCTGGTGAAGCCGGTCAGCCCCGAGGCGCTCCTCGCGTCACTGGAGCGTGGCCGGGCCGGCTCGCAGGCCTCCTCCGGCTCCGCGCCGGCGCGCTGACCCGCGCGTCAGATCTTCATCAGCTCGGCGGCGAACTCGTGCATCATCGCCGCCGTCGCCTTCTGCTGCGTGGCGGGGATCCGCGTGAGTGCGTTGCGCGCCGCACGCTCGATGGTGCCTTTGCCGGCAGGCTTGTTCGCCTTGGCGCCGGCCGGCGTGAGGAACAGGTGCGCCACGCGTCCGTCGCTCTCGTTGGCCGTCCGCTTCACCAGCTTCCGCAGTTCGAGCCGCTGCACGATCCCGGTGACGGTGCTCGGGTGGAGGTGGAGGACCCCCGCCAGTTCACCTGCCGTGATGCCTGGCTGCACACCGATCATCCGGAGCGCGAACCGCTGCGGTCCGCTGAGACCGATGGTGTCCTCCATGCGCTTGGAGGCACGCTCGAGCGCATGTTCGAGCCGCCACACCGTCTGCAGGAACTGCAGGACAGCGTCGGTCTGGGTTGCCCCGTTCCCGTTCCCATTCACCTGTTGCCGCTTCGGCATGAGAGTCTTCAACCCTTCGTCGATGGCCTGTGCCGCTCCGTCGGCGCCGAACGGATCCGCGGCAAGCTCAGCTAGAACATACAGGATTACGCCGCCACCAGAAAGCGCAATGTGGACGTTTTCAGAATACGAAAGAACAGGAACGAACTTGGTAAACCAAGCAGTGAACGGCAGCAACTTTCCGCTGGAACGACCCGCCTGCCGGACCGCTCCGGCTATCCTGTTCCGGTGACGACCGGGTACTCGAGACCGCAGGCAGACCAGGAGTTGGCACCGGGTGCCGTGCATGTCTGGCACGACCGGCTCTTGCCCGGGCAGGAGGACCGGCGGCAAAACGCCGCGCGGGCGACGGTCCCCGAATCCGAGCACGAACGCTGCGCGCGTTTCCGCCACGAAGACGGACGACAGGAGTGCCTCGCCGCCCGGCACATGGTCCGCACGGTCCTCTCGAGCTATGAGCCCGGCGTCCCACCCACGGCCTGGCAGTTCGGCACGAACGAGTTCGGTCGGCCGTTCGTGGCCGCGCCCCTCGTCCCCACGCCGCCCCGCTTCAACCTCACGCACGCCGGCGGGCTGATCGCCTGCGTGGTCTCCCGCACCCTCGAGGTCGGGATCGATGTCGAGCCCATCGGCCGGCGGACGCCACTCGCCGTGGCCGAGTCCCGGTTCGCCGCCACCGAGCACGACGCGCTCGTACGGCTCCCCCTGGCGGATCGCCCCCGGCGGTTCCTCGAGTACTGGACGCTGAAGGAGGCCTACATCAAGGCGCGTGGAGCGGGGCTGTCGCTGGGCCTCGACCGCTTCGCCTTCGACCTGGCACCACCGGCGCGTCCCCGCATCAGCTTTGCGCCGGGGTTCGATGACGATCCGGCCCACTGGCAGTTCGACCTGGTCGTCCTCGATGAGGCGTTCCTGATGGCCGTCGCCACGCGCACGCGCGGTGCCGGTCCCGTGTCCCTGAACATCCGGCCGCTGCCCCTCGTCGCCCCGGCTCCCTGAGCGGTCAGGCCCGGGCGAGCAGCGCTTTGACCCGCGGCACCACCTCGGTCGCATACAGCTCGATGCTCCGCAGGAGCATCTCGTGTGGCAGGGTACCGTTGCTGTACTTCAGGTCGAAACGGGACAGCCCGAGCGCCGTCACCGTGGCGGCGATTTTGGCAGCCACCGTCTCGGGTGACCCCACGCAGAGCGCGCCGGCCGGCCCGGTCTCGCGCTCGAACTGGGCGCGCGTCACGGGCGGCCAGCCCCGTTCCGCGCCGATGCGCGAGAACATCGCCGCGTAGTGCGGCCACAGCACCTCGCGCGCTTCCTCGTCCGAGTCAGCGACATGGCCAGGCGAGTGCGCACCGATCGGCCGCGGCGTGTGCCCGAACTGCACGAGGGCGCGCTGGTACAGATCGACCCATGGGGCAAACCGCTGCGGGTGCCCGCCGATGATCGCCAGCATCAGGGGCAGGCCATGGCGTGCGGCCCGGATGACGGAGTCGGGGCTGCCCCCCACGCCGACCCACGTGCGGAGTCCGCCCGAGGTGGGCGGGTACACGCGCTGCTTCGTCAGGGGCGACCGTGTCTGCCCGGACCAGGTGACCGGCCGTTCGGCCAGCAGGTGCACGAACAGGTCCAGGCGCTCCTCGAACAGCACGTCG
>WBZO01001776.1_pt1 | contig 13649 bp, 12 predicted proteins | sample 5204261 | NCBI WGS metagenome assembly WBZO01 (sample SAMN12412400, study PRJNA552823) | activated sludge metagenome | isolation source: activated sludge from anammox sidestream of wastewater treatment plant... | place: USA: North Carolina | collected 2017-09
TGTTGCAACCCGAGACCAACCGCCCGTGATAGGTCTTGTCGCCCGAGCTTGAGGTCGTGGGGATCAGGCCCGCGTACGCGCTAAGTTGCTCCGACAGCCCAAACCGTTCGATGCCGTCGATTTCAGTAGCAATCACATTGCCAAGGATCGGCCCGATGCCTGGAATGCTCGAGAGGCACCCGACGGCCTCATCGCCCTTGCCTTCCAAAGCAATCTTCTCGTCGAGTTCGCGGATGTGCCGCTCCAGGGAATCGAGCATCTCGAGTTGTTGGCGTAGGAGCAGATCGTCGGGAGCCGCAAGCACCAGCTTGTTCAGCGCAGCCTAGTGTCTAGACGTGACCCCAACACCTCGCCGATGCCTGAGCGAAGCAGTTTCGGCTTGAACGAATTGTTAGACCTCAGCGCGGGAACAGCGAGATGAGCTTGAGGCCCAGCCAGACCGCGGTGAAGCCAAGGATAACGCTGGCACCAGCATACAGCGCAGCTACCAAAAGCTCGCTGCGGCGCACAAGGAGAATTGCGTCTAGGCCGAATGCGGAAAAGGTCGTGAAGCCACCGAGCAGGCCGGTGAAGAGGAATAGCCGTGTGCCGGGGCCGAACAACTCATATCGCTCGGTGAGACCGGCAAGGATGCCAATGGCCAAGCAACCCAGAACATTGACCGAGAATGTGCTGTAGGGGAAGCGTTCTTGCGCAGTCATGTGCAGCACGAAGCCACCAAGCTTGTAGCGTGCGACTGAACCGATGAACCCACCGAGACCTACGAGCAAGATGCTTTTCATGCGGATGGAAAGTAATGTTTGTTACTGAGGTCTAACGTTCAGGGTGTGGGTTGAGCCGACCGCGCAGCGGGCGGCGAATACCCACCACCCTGTTGTTCTCCGTTCTTGATCGTCTTTCTGTCTCGGAAGAGGGCGTCAAGGACGGCGATCGGTTCAGGCACCTCGTTTGTCGTCACCGGCGAGTATGTGTGATGGCCCCATTCCTGAAACACCCCGTCCGGCTTTCTTTCCCACAGATACACCGAGGCACAAGGCATGGCGTGTGTGTCGCCTTGTCGCGACAACATCCCTCGTTCCACCGTGACCGTTAGTTCGTTCGTTCCGACCGAATGGGTCACTACCAGAGTGAAAAGAGGTTCGGTCAGTGCCTTCGCCCTCATCAACTCATCTGACCCTGTGAATGTCGAGAATAGTTCAGCGAGGCGATTGATCTCAGCAGGGTTGTCGATGCCCCTGATGTAGCTGGGCATTGTGATTGTCCCCTGGCTTTCCCTCCTGATTTGGATATGGCTGATGGCGTGCCTTCGTTCGACGGTCCAACTAGGCAGGCCGACATGGACCGTTTCGCCAAGAACTGCGGCCGCCGTTCCGACAAGTAGTGCAGTCACGAGTATTGGTCTCATCTTCTTCATGTTTCCGCCGGAGAACCATTGAGTGATCAGAAGGCTTTCTGTGTTATAGACTATTGGGCGTCTTTTGCGGAAAGCCTCCCGAGCTGCAATAGACTGACCTTTCGGCCATGAGGGTATCGTGTCGGGCGAGATCGGACAATCCAAAAGCGACTCCTTGACGAGGCGCGCGATGTCCTGCGTGTTCAGCATTGCCCCTGGTGAGGCATGGTCTTGACATGGGCCACTCTCGGCTCGACCCGCCGCAACGTCAAAGACCAACTCACCGGCTCAGCATTCACCCACAAAGGTAGGGCGGTTTGGCTCAAACCGCCGCCACTCGTTCTGCCAAAAATCCTTCGTTCAGGCCCGAACCGATCCGGCGCGGTGGGCCAACGCGCCCGACCTACTCCGCGCTGCGAAATCAGTCACAAAGATCGGCAACCCGCGTATGACGACAAGACAAAGGACCGTGGCTGCGGGCCCGAGGGTGGGCGGGGCGGCCTAATCCGCGTCGGACACGCGCTGGTTGGCGCGTTTGCGCTGCGTGGCGTTGAGTACCTTCTTGCGGAGGCGCAAGCTGATGGGGGTGGCCTCGACGAACTCGTCTTGGGCGATATATTCGATCGCGGCTTCGAGTGAGAACTTGCGCGGGGGTTCGAGCATGATGCCCTTGCCTTCGCCTTGGCTGCGCATGTTGGTGAGGTGTTTCTCCTTCGTCGGGTTGACGGGGATATCCTCTGCGCGCGGGTTTTCGCCGACGATCATGCCTTCATACACCTCGTCGCCCGGCATGATAAAGAGTTTGCCGCGCTCTTGGAGTGTGTCCAGGGCGAATGCAGTTGCGACGCCCTTGTCCATGGAGACGAGCGTGCCGGAGAGGCGGCTGGTGACGGGGCCGCAGTGGGGGGCATATTCCTTAAAGATGTGGCTCATTACCGCGCGGCCGCTGGTGACGTTGACCATATCGGTTTCGAAGCCGATCAACCCGCGTGTCGGGATGACGGCTTGCAGGTGAACGCGGCTGGTGGCGGGGGTGCTGGGATCGCCATGGTGTTGCATGTCGGTGATTTGCGCCTTGCGGCCGGCGAGGTTCTGCATCAGGTCGCCGAGGCGATCCTGGGGGGTATCCACCCAGAGCGTTTCGAACGGCTCGAGTTTCTGGCCATTCTCGCGCTTCATGATCACTTCCGGGCGCGAGACGAGCATTTCGAAGCCCTCGCGGCGCATTTGCTCGACGAGTACGGCGATTTGCAATTCGCCGCGCGCGCTGACGAGGAAAATGTTGGGCACATCGGTGTCTTGCACGGATAGCGATATGTTGGTGCGGGTCTCTTTGTAGAGACGCTCGCGGAGCTGGCGGGAGGTGAGGAATTTGCCTTCGCGCCCGGCGAGGGGGCCGTCGTTCACGCAAAACTGCATTTGGATGGTTGGCGGGTCGAGTTCGACAAACGGAATGGGCTCGCGCGACTCGTTGTCGCAAAGGGTTTCGCCGATATCGAGGTCTTCGAAGCCGGAGATGCCGACGATGTTGCCCGCCTCGCCATTGGCCGATTCTTCCGTGCGCATTCCGCTAAATGCGAAGACCTTGGTGACTTTCGCGCGCTCGCGTTTGCCATTGCGGTGGATACAGACAATGGAGTCGCCCGCGTCCACGCGGCCTGCGGTGATGCGGCCGATTGCGATGCGCCCGACGAAGTCGCTCCAGTCGAGATTGCTCACGAGCATTTGGAATGGCGCTTCGATATCGCCGACCGGCGGCGGAATGACCTCGGCGATCAAGTCGAGCAAGGGGGCCATGCCGACGCGTTCGTCATCGAGGTGGCGAATCGCAAATCCGTCGCGCGCACTGGCGAAGATGAACGGGCAGTTGAACTGTTCCTCTGTTGCGTGCAAGTCGAGGAGCAGCTCGAGCACCTGATCGTGGACGCGATCGGGGTTGGCGTGTTCGCGGTCAATTTTGTTCACGACCACAATGGGTTTGAGTCCGTGATGGAGCGCCTTCTGCAGCACAAATCGCGTTTGCGCTTGCGGGCCATCCACTGCATCCACCACCAGCAAGACGCCATCCACCATCTTCATGATGCGCTCGACTTCGCCGCCGAAGTCCGCATGGCCGGGGGTATCCACAATGTTGATCGTGAAGCCCTTCCAGCCGATGGAGGCGTTCTTGGCCTTGATCGTGATGCCCTTTTCGCGCTCGAGGTCCATGGAATCCATGGCGCGCTCCTCGACTTCTTCGCGCGCTGAAAAGGCGCCGCCTTCGCGGAGCATTTTGTCAACGAGTGTGGTTTTGCCGTGGTCAACGTGCGCGATGATGGCGACGTTGCGATATTTTTCAGTACTCATAAAGGGGCGCGAGTATAGACCTCGCTTGCGCTCCAGCAATGACGATTTGCGAAAATCTTCCAAGGGTTGGAAGATGGCGCCCGGGCGACTTCCAAGGGTTGGAAGTCTCTTTGGGGGCGCGACGCTGTTCGTGGGCGGAGTGACTTGAAAGTTAAGGAGTCCGGCTTTTTTGGGTTGGTTCCACCCTTTGCTCTGGACGGGTGCCGCGTCTTTGGCACAATCGGGCGCCTATTCATGAAGTATGGAACGACAGTAGGAGCTGCCGTTTGTTGCGGCTTGTTGCTTGTGGGCGCGATGGCGGGGTGTGGGCGAAAGTCCGACATTTCGTTGAGCCCTCGCGATGCTTTGGTTCAGGGCTGGCAGAACTTCCGGTTGGCGGAATACGACTTGGCCACGCAGGATTTCAACGCGGCGCTGGCCGGCGCGAAGGCGGGGTCGGACGAGTTTCTGCAGGCGACCTTTGGCCTGGCGAACGTCTGGAACTTGCGCAGACCGGGCGAGGATACGGCGCGCGCCAAGAAGCTCTACGAGCAGGTTATTGAGCAGGCGCCGGATCACGATTTGGCGGCTTGGAGCACCCTGGCCCTTGCGCGACTGCAGCACGTGGTTCCGGTTGGCCACGATCCCGATTATCCGGCCGTTCGCGCGGCGTATAGGGCGCTGATCGAGAAATATCCGAATCATTTGGCCGCCAAAGAGGCTTCGATCTATCTCAACGCGCTTTTGATTTCGACACTGGAAACGAACCAGATATTGCAGGCTGTTTCGAACTTGAAGGCCTACATCGAAAGTGGCGCTCGCGAGTTTCGCGCACCCGCGCTCTCGCTGCTGGCCGTGAGCTATAATGCGCTCGGCAGGCAACAGGAGCGGTTGGAAGCGGAAATTGAGTCCTTTAAGAATGTGGAGATTGATCCGGCCAACCCCTTCAATGAGTATGCGTGGGCCTATTGGAACATTGCGACGATCGCGGAGTTCGAGGTGGGCGATTTCGAGCTGGCGCGGGAGTATTATCGGCAGCTCATTAAGGAATATCCGGCGGACATCCGCGTGTTCCCATCGAAGGAAGCTCTCGCGCGGATGGATCGCGTGGAGGCGGAATTGAGCGCAGGGAAGAAGGTGACGCGATGATCCGCGCGGCGTTCTCCTTTGTGCGAAGCTACTTCGCGCTGATCTTGGTCGCGGCGACGTTTGCATGGTCCGCGATTGCGATTGTTTCCTATCGCGCGCGCGGTGTTCCGCCCGGCGCGATCACGATTCGATTGGGCCATTGGCAGCTCGAGGCGAGCGTGCGCGAGGCGATTGATCAAATGGCGGAGGAATATCGCCGGACGGTCAACCCGAATGTGTATTTGATCCAGGACGCGATCCCCGAAGGCACCTATGGCCAGTGGGTCAGCACGCAACTGATGGGCGGAACCGCGCCCGATATTTTGCAGGTGGGCGCGATGCTGCCGGGCAATATCTGGCTTTCCTACTATCAGCGGTTCTTTGTTCCGCTCACGCGCACAGTCGAGCGGCCGAACCCGCACAACGTTGGCACCGAGCACGAAGGCGTCCCGCTGCGAAAGACCTACAAGGACGGCATGAAGACCGCCTATGTGGACGAAATGCAGGAGTACATGAGCATCCCGCTCGCGCAATTCGGCTCCCGCATGTTCTACAACAAGGATTTGTTGAAGAAGCTGACCGGCCTGGATGAGCCGCCGGATGAGTATCGGGCGTTCCTCGATGTGTGCGAAAAAATCCGCGCGCAGCAGGGCGACGATGGGCGATTCTTCATCCCCATTGCCTGTTCCGGCTATCACTTCGGCATGATGGGCGGGTTGATGTGGGAGCCGCTCACCTACCGCGCGATTGAAAAGGCGGACTTCAACCGCGACGGCAGCGTTGGTAATGACGAGCAGTTTGTGGCGTTTCGCACGGGTCGGCTGGACTTCGATTTTCTCCCGTATCGCGCTCGTTTCAAAATGATTGAAGAAATGACGCGCTATTTTCAATCCGGCTACACTGGGCTGACGCGCGATGAAGCGGTATTCCTCTTTGCACAGCAGAAGGCCGTGTTTATGGCGACCGGCACCTGGGACGCCCGCTCGCTGCAGGAGCAGGCCAAGGGGCAGTTCAATGTCGGCGTGATGCGCTATCCCTTCCCGACGCCGGAGGATCCGTTCTACGGCCCTGTGGCGCCGGCTCGCCCGCGCGAGCAGGTGGGGACAGGTTTCCAATTCGGCATCGCTCGCACCAGCGCGCACCCCGATGTCGCACTCGATTTTCTCCTGTTCCTCGCCTCGCGAATGGGGAATCAAGAGCTCAATCGAATCATTGGCTGGATTCCCTCCATTCAAGGAACAGAAACCGATCCGCTGTTGCGCGCGTTTGAGCCGAACATCGTCGGGATTTATGGCGCGATGAACTTCACGCTCGGCGGGGAGACGGTGGTCCGCTGGAACCAGTTGCAGGCGCTGTATCAGGTCAACCAGATCACCTATCAGCAGTTTGCCGACACGTATAAGCCCTTCTATCTGGAGCGCGGTCTGCTCGATTATATGGAGCAGAGTCGCGATTGGCGGCGCGGCATGCAGCGCAACGAGCTGTTTCTCGCGGGTATTCGCGCGCGCGCGCTTTTCAGTGAAGGCGCCGAATCCAACACCGAGTGGATTCGCTATCGCGCGTTGACCGCCAGTCGGCAGGTGTGGGAAGAGCTCAATCGCAGCCGGCAGTTGAAGCTGATGGAGAAGGGCATTGCAACGAACGCCGTGGGCCCATACGAGTACAGCCCCGAAGTTCTGGAGATCGTCAAAAAGAACCTCAAGAGAAAGGCAGATCAACAATGAAACGAGTTGTGTTGACTCCTCATGCGGCGCAGCCCATTGGCCCCTACAACCAGGCCGTTGTGGTGGGCGACCTCGTGTACACGTCCGGGCAGATTCCCGTTGATCCCGCCACGGGCCAGATGGTGACGGGCGATGTGAAAGAGCAGACCGAGATGGTCTTGCGCAACCTCAAGGCCATTCTCGAAGCGGCGGGCTCCGGCATTGATCGCGTGGTGAAGACCACGGTCTTTTTGCAGGACATGAACGATTTTGCCGCGATGAACGAGGTGTATGGCAAGCTGTTTTCCGACAAAGCCACCGCGCCTTCGCGCAGCACGATTCAAGTCGCGCGATTGCCCAAGGATTCGAAAGTTGAAATCGAGGCTGTGGCCAGCCTCTAGGCGAACCCTCGCGCGCACGAAACAAAGCTGATTTATACCGATGACGCCAAAGAAAATACGCTGGGATCAGGTCAAGTATCACTGGGAGATTTATCTCTTCATTATCCCCACGCTGATCCTGATCGCCTTGTTCCAATACTACCCGGCGGCGAGCGGTATTTTCCACAGCTTCTACCGCTGGAATGGCTCGGATATTTCGGAGCCCGTCGGCTTCCTCAACTATCTCGACCTGCTGAAGAATCCCGAGTTTTGGAACTCCTTCCGACTGGCGTTCATCCTGGGTGGGTGGAACGTGGTGAAGATGATCCCGGCCCTGCTGGTTGCCGTGGCGATCCATCGGTGTCGGAGCGAGAAGATGAACTTCTTCTACCGCACACTCTTTGTGGTGCCGATGGTGATTCCGGGTTTGATCGTTGTGCTGATTTGGCGCTCATTCTTCTTCGAGGCGACCTCGGGCTATCTCAATAAGTTTCTGATCGGCAGCGGACTGTTCGATCTTTTGGTGCATTTCGACAAGGTGTTTCAGTGGGGCGGCGTATTTGTGCCCGGTCAAATGCCTGCGTGGTTGGGCGATCCCCGCTTGATTGTCACGGCCTGCATTGTTTGGGGATTTCCGTGGGTGGGTTCGTTCGCGGTGCTCACGCACTTGGCCAAGCTGCAGGGCATCAGCAAGGATGTGTATGAAGCGGCCGAAATTGACGGCGTGAGCTGGTTCAGCAAGTTTACAAAAATTGAACTGCCCCTGATCATGGGGTCCATTTATTTGCTCCTCGTCTTCGTCATCATTGATACGGTCAAAGACGCGGGCATGATTCTGGCGCTCGCAGGGCTGGAGGGTGGACCCGGCGGAAAGGCGACCGTTCCTGCGCTGTTCATGTTGCGGAAGGCGTTTCTTACGCAGGAAATGGGCGCCGCTTGCGCCATCGGCATTGTCTTGACCCTCGTGGTGTTGGGGTTGCAGAAACTCAGCACGCTCCTTGTCGGATGGACGGGTTTGACGCCGGGCCAGAAGACTGCGGTGCGCTGCACGACGGGCCTCGTTGGATTGGGGATTTTGGCGTGGTCCTTTCAGCAGCACTCCACGCGCTTGGTGGGGCTCGGCCTCATTTTTGCGATCGGCTCCATTCCGTTTCCCCAGATTTTTGCTGCGGTTGCGCGGCTGTTTCCGGAGAAGAAGCGCGATGAGTCGTGGGTGCGCCCCGAAGATCGCGCGCTCCTGCTGGAGGGCAATCCACTGTTTCGCGCCACGCGCGCGTTGGGCGGTGTGGGATTGCGCGGCTTCAAGCACATCTTCATCTGGTTTGTGCTCGTGTTCGCGTTTCTGCCGCTCTATCTGATGATCGTCGTCAGCGTGAAAGACAATCAGCAGTTCTATCTCGCACCCGCCACGCTGACAGCTCCGATGCATTGGGACAACTGGCGCACCGCGTGGGAATCGGTCACGCCGACCGTGGCCAACAGCCTCTTTATTTCGACCAGTTCGACAGTGCTGACGCTTTTCTTTGCGCTGTGCGGTGCCTATTTCTTTGCGCGCTTGCGCGTGCCGCTTTCGAATGCGATGTGGAACGCGATTCTTCTGTTGATGATGATGCCCGCCATCGCGAACCTTGTGCCGCTGTTCATTCTCCTGCGCGATATGAACCTGCTGAACACGCTCTCTGCGCTCATCATTGTCGGCGCGTCGGGCGGTCAGATTTTCGGCATTTTCATGCTGCGCGGGTTTGTGTCCGATATTCCCCAGGATCTGTTCGAGGCGGCCGAAATTGACGGCGCCTCGCACTTCCAGCAGATTCGCCACGTCGTATTGCCGCTGTCCGGGCCGATTCTCGGAACGGTTGGCGTCATGCACTTCATCGGCGCGTGGAACGACTTTGTGTTGCCTTTGATTGTGATGCGCGACCACGCGCGGTTGCCGGTGATGGTGCAACTGCTGCGGATGGCGGGTGAGTACATCAAGCTGTGGGGCCCGCTCATGGCGGGTTACGCCATTGCCTCCATCCCGATCATCATCCTCTTCGTATTTGCGCAGCGCCTGTTCATCAAGGGCATGACCGAAGGCGCGGTGAAGGGCTGATTCGCGATCGCGCCCAAGCGGCGCTTCGCCGTTCGCGATTGCCGCCGTTTTCGATGCGCGGCTGCTATTTCTTCAGCGCGGCGAGTTTGTTCAGATCAATCGCCGCGGCTGCGGCTTGGAGGTCTTGCGCCTCGCCGCCACGGAGTCCGATCTCGACCATGAAGCGGCCCGCCACGAGGATTTGCAGGTCGCCGGTCTTGTCGGAGCTGTCGTATTTTTCGAGGGCCTTGTGTCCGCCAATCGTCGTGGTGCGTTCATAGCCCGTGTCGGATTCGCGATCAATTTCGTGCATGGCCCATGCGCCCATCATGCCTGCGAGGAATGTTCCGCTATAGTCCACAATTTTTACGGAAAGGGTCGCGTCGCCCGCCGCATATTGCCCCGCAGCTTCGGAAACGGACATGCCCATCATGCTGTTCTTTTCGCCACTGGCGCCGGTGCGCTTGTAGGACTTGATGGCGTCGGGGAGCAGGGCCTTGAGTTCGCGAAAATCAACGACGGCCACGGTCGAGGTGGATTGGTTTGCCGCTGCGCCAAGGAGTCCCATCAGGGCGGAGAGATCGGGTTCCTGGGCGCGAGTGAATGGGGCTGAAGCGATTAGGCACGAGCTGACGAGCAAAACAGATTTAATTTTCATAAAAAAGAGACTCCTCAATTGCCAGACATCCTGAACGCGGGTACACTACGAATAGAGTGTTGGGAATTCAACGAGAAATGCCGCTTCTCGACCAGCCTGATAAAAAAGGCGCGCCGAATAATGGCGCGAACGCAGAGAATGCGATGAACGAAATGGCGCCTGTTGTGTCTGAACAGGATATGGAAGCCGGCGTTCAGCCGATAGATGAATTGATGCGCGCGCGCAACTGGTCCAATCACGATTTGGTGATGGCGGCGCTGGGCAGCGGACTCACACACAAGCAAGTCGCCAAAGCGCGGCGCGGCCGCCGTCTGACGTATCATTTGCAAGGCAAGATCATCGCGGCGATGAATCAACTGGCCGGCACTCCGGGATCCATCCGGCAGGAGGATTGTTTCAACTATCGAGGGCACTGATTTCGCACATCGAGCCGGTGTGCGGTTGTGAAAAAGACAGAGTACGCAACAGAAAGGAAGCGAGACTATGAGCATGAGCATCCTGGTGCACGCAGAGGGGTTCCGCCTGCGAGACGATCTCAAGGAGAAGACGATCGCTAAAGTGGAGCGCCTCGAACCTCATGTGGTTCGCGCGCTGCGCGCGCGAGTGACGTTGCGGAGGGTCAGCATGCGCCCGTCGGATCGCCAATTCGAAGCCGCGATTCTGATCGAGGTGCCGGGCAATGACATTAGCGCCACTCAGAAGGCGGCCGAGCCGCTCGATGCGGTGGACAAATTGGTCGAAAAGGCTGCGCAGCTTTTGAGAAAACAGAAGACGGCGAAGCTCTCTCGGCGGACGACTGAGAAGTTGGGAGAGTCGGAGCTGAAGCTGGCCGAAGCCTTGTCGTAGAACAGTCAATCTGAACCTTGTGAAGCGCGTGGCCGCAGAGGTGCGGCCACGCGCTCTCTTTTGGTGCGTCTTCGCTCCTGCGCGAACCTGCGAGGAGGGGTCGCCTGGGCGGTGGTCCCTCGCAGAGGGACTTCGCAGTTAAGGCAGGCGAATGCGGATGCGGTATGCGCCGTGAGGGGCGGCGTTGGTGTCTTCAATGGGGAGTGGCGCGCCGGTGCCGGGCTGGTTGCTGCGAATGGTGATCCAGTCGTCTGTGGTGGCGAGGTCGGCCTTCCATTGCAGATCGTAGAGGCGCCCGTCAACGGACGGGGTGGTGACGGTGGGGAGCGCGTCGGCGGTGATGCTGCTGATGAAGGGGTGATCGCTGAAGCTGATGGGCGATGTGCCGGCGATGAACTCGGCAAAATTGCTGTAGCCGTCGCCATCTGCGTCTTGGTGCGCCTTCGACTGATCGGCATCTTGGCCGGTGGGGTGGTCGAACCAGCCGCGCATCCACCAGTCGGGCAGTCCATCGCCATCGGTATCCACGTCGCCGATTTTCTTGACGGCGATGCCTGAAACGCGCGCGTTGTCGTCCCACGGGATGAAGTGGAGGTCGAGCTGCGCATCGGCGACGCTGCTGGTGAAGGTTTGTTGGATTCCGATGTTTTTCCCGCCGGCAGTGGCGAAGATATCGAAATTAGTGAGCGCGCGGGCGCCCTCGATGTAGAGATCGAAGATGCGCTGGCCGGGTGCGTTCACCCACGTTTCGGCCTGCAGGAGTGTAATTTCATACACGCCTTCGGGCACATCGAAGCGATAGTCGAGGGTGCCGTCGGTAGAGCTGTAGCGTTCGCTTTGATAGAGGGTCTGGGCGCTTGGGCAGACGTTTGAAATGGTGTTGCCGATGAAGCCGACAGTGCCGTTGAGATAGCCGAATGAGCCGGGGCTCCACGCTTGGTCGGCTTGCCAAGTCGAGGTGTCGCAATTTGTGATGGCGGTGGCGCTGCCTGCGTTCAGGCGTTGTTCGTAGGCGCCGGGGACATTGAAGAAGCGCAGGGTGAACGGGCTGACGGCCGAGTAGTTGCCGGAGGAGTCGCGCGCCCGCGCGGCGATGTGGCGCACGCCGTTGAGGAAGTTTCGCGAGTCGAGGGAATAGCTCCAGGTGGTGGTGCCGGTGGCGCCATACCAATCGCCGCCGTCCAATTGAATCTCAACCGCTGAAACGGCGACGTTGTCCGCTGCGGTTCCGCTGATGACAAGGGTGTCGCTCACCATTGCGCCATCGGCGGGCGTTTGGACGAGGAGGGTTGGCGGCACGGCGTCGGTATAGACTGCGGAGGCGGTGTGGAACATGGTTTCGAACGCGCCGTAGAGGTGGTTTCCGGATTCGGCGTCAAAGGCATTGGTGCTGACGCGAGCTTCGATGCGCGCCTTGCCGGGAAATCCGGGGCTGGGCGCGAACGTCATGACCGTTTGATTCGAGGTCCACGCGAATGTGCCGCCGACCGCTGGCTGGGTGGAGAAGGCCGCCTCTGTTGCGGCGGTGTTCATCGGTTTGCTGAATGTCAGCGTGATCGGCGCTGTGGCGATGACATTGGTGGTGTCGTGCGCGGGAGTTTGGGCGATCACGAGGGGGTCGAGGGGGAGCAGGCGATCCTTGGGAAGGAACATTTTGTAGCCGCCTGCGGGCACGGCGATGGGGGGCATGCGATCGCTGCCGGAGGTGGTGGTGAGGGTTTCGTTTGTGTCGAGAAGATTCACCATCACGGTCCCTGCGGGATAATAGGTGGGGCGGTTGGTGAGTGTTTGGCTGGCTGTGGCGGTGTTGAAGACCACGAGGATTTCCTCGCCGATGTCTGTCAGTGTGCGCGCATAGGCGAAGAGGCCGGGGCCGCCGGAGTTGGCCCAGCGGTTCTGGTGGGATCCGCGCCGGAGGCTGGGGTAGAGGCGGCGCAGATTGTTCAGTCGGGCAATGTGCAGGAAGGAGCCCTGCGTCATGTTGAAGTTGTCGCCGAGTGAGGGGCCCGACTCGAATTGGCCGTCGAACATATCTTCTCGGTTGTTGGGATCGCCGCTTCCGTTGAAGTTTTGTTCGGTGCCGTAGTAGAGGCAGGGGATTCCGCGGCTCGTGTAGAGCCAGTTCAGGGCGAGTGCGAGGCGGTTGGTGTTGTTGCCCGCCTTGTTCATGAAACGGGCTTGGTCGTGGTTATCGAGAAAGGTGACGAGGCGATAGTGGGAGTAGGGGTCGTAGTAGGTCGAGATTCGGTTGTAGCGGTCTTCGACCTGACGCGTGTTGCCGGAGGCTTCTGCAAAGACGCTGTTCACGGAGAAATAGAGGGGATAGTCGAGAATGGAGTCATTCGCGAATGCGCCGCCCGCCTTGGTTCCGGTGTAGTAGCCCGCTTTGGCGTCGGAGCCGTCATAGACCTCGCCGAATTGGAAGAAATTGGTTTTGCCGAGCGAGGCCGCATAGGCGCGAATCGCGGGGTTGAAATATTGCCAGACGCCAATTTCCGCGTGCTTCACCGTGTCGAGGCGAAAGCCATCGAAATCAGCAACGCTGATCCAGTGTTTATAGATTTCCACGAGGTTGGAGCGCACATACTCCGTTTCTGTGCGCAGATCGTCGAGTCCGCTCAACTCGCCGAGGATTTGTTCGGGATCGGTGTAGTTCTTGATGACTCCGTTGTTGTGGAAGTTGGTGAGCAAATTGAATGGGGCGGGATAGCCCTGACCATTTCGCCAGCGCGGTGGGTAGCCATTGATGTTGAACGCGGTATTCCACGCAGCGTTCGCGCTATCAATTCGGTCGCCCTGGTGATTCAGCACAATGTCGAGGCAAACATAGATGCCCAGGTCGTGCGCGGCATTGACCATTTCCTTGAGGTCGTTGGTCGTGCCCCAGTTCGGTTGAAGCGAATAGAAGTTGTCCGCGCCATATCCGTGGTAGCCCGAGTTGCCATAGTTTTGCGGGATCGGTGTGATCCAGAGCGCAGTTGCGCCGAGCGCCTTGATATAGTGCAGTTTTTCTTGGATCCCTTTGAAGTCGCCGCCGTGGATGCGCCGGCTGTTCGCGGGGCTTGCGCTCGATTGCGGGTTTGCGTTGTTGTTGGAAGGGTCGCCGTCGTTAAAGCGGTCGGTGAAGATGAAGTAGAAGTTC
>WBZO01005088.1_pt1 | contig 13649 bp, 8 predicted proteins | sample 5204261 | NCBI WGS metagenome assembly WBZO01 (sample SAMN12412400, study PRJNA552823) | activated sludge metagenome | isolation source: activated sludge from anammox sidestream of wastewater treatment plant... | place: USA: North Carolina | collected 2017-09
GGCTAGATCCCGAAGGGTGACGGAAGCGGTGGTTCTGCTTCGATCACGAACACAACGGAAGCCGGTGGACAGGTAAAGGTGAATCGTGAGCCCGGGCCGGGAGAAGCTTGTTCGTCCCTATTGACCCAGCCGGCGAAATGGTGACCCCGTTCCTGGAAACGCTGAAAGCCGCGCTGCTGTCCAATGCAAAACCGCAAAAGCCGGCATTGTCTGCTGGCGACGGTTGAAGACTAATTGTTCCTGACACCATTACTTCACAATAATCACGCAAGATCAATGACTCTGTGCTGACCCTATTGATTCCATAACAAAGAAAAATGAAATTAATGCGCCATAAGATAAGAATAATAAATTCAATAAAATAATTTGGATTGGAATTTCTTGAATATTTACAGATCCAGAGGCAGCTTTATTTCTGCGCACCATAAGCCAAAAGATTTTACCAGGGACGACGATTGCTCCTATCAGCACTAATGATATAACACAAAACCCAAAAATCGATCCCTCATAAAACAAACCAGGAACTTCTGATGAAGAATTACCGGCGGAAGCAAGTACTACAAAAAAACCTCCCACTATGTCAGCCAACATAAAGGCAATAAGATACACAAAACTCAGTAAGGAAATCTCTTTGACCCACTGCCTTGTCGGGAGATTCATATTCAATCTCCCCCAAGCCAATGCGCCGCTTGATTCATCCAACCTTCGACCTTCCTTGTGGCGCTTCCACCTGCTTCAAAATACCCTATGACTCCGCCAATTATTGTACATGGTGTAACGCCAAACCTCCCCATGGCAATTGACGTTCCAAATGTGGCATAAAACGAGGCTCCCTGATCTGCAAATGCGCTGGCCGCATCCGCGATATATCCGGCACCGCCTTCAAGTGCACGATTAGACTCCCCGGCTCGTGTATAGCCGTTCTTAGCATCATCGCAGCTGCGTTCTTGATTAGCTGCCGCTCTCGCGGATCGCATCGTATCAAAATCCTGCTTCGCTGCCTTTAGGCCGTCTACCGTCATATAGCCACCCACCGCGCCGAGAACACAGCCAGCAACTGCCAAGGGTGTCAAGAGCCCAAGCGGATCAACAAGACTAACCGGATTCCCCCCAACATACCCAAACGTATTAACCCCACCAGCCAGCCCAATCGGATCGGATTGCAAATACCGCCCCGCATCCGCCAGATACTCCCGGTAGCCGTTGTGCCAAATCCCCGATTCGGCATCGAAGTACTGGCCGGGGAAGCCGAGGTTGATGCCGCCGATGCTGTCCGTTGTGACGCTGCGGTCGAAGGCGGTGTTGCTGGCCTGCCAGACCACGACTTTGCTGCTGTTGGTGGCCAGTTGCGGTCTGCCGAGGTGGTCGTTGTGCAGGTAATAGATCTGGTTGTTCCTGACCATCGCAATCGGTTCGCCACCGTTCCAGAGGTAGCTGGTCCACTGGCCGTTGCTGTTCTCGGCCAATAGCTGGTTGAATCCCGCATACACATAGCGGCTGGTCGTGCCGGGCGTGCTCTTGGCCATGCGCTGGTCGAGTGCGTTCACGGTGTAGGTTGTCGTGGTGCCGGTGCGGGTGTGGCTGGCGAGGCGTCCGAACGGATCATAGCCCAGCGTGTTGGCTTGGCCTGCCGCATTGGTGAACGCGGTGATGTCGCCGTTGGCGTTGGTGGTGTAGCTGCGGGTGAGGCCGCCGGTGGTTGATTGCAGCAGGCGGTTGCTGGTGGCTGCGTAGCTGTAGGCCGTCGTATTGGCCGGGCTGGTGTTGCCCGCGTTGCTGCGGTTGCCTACCGCGTCATAGCCATAGGTGGCGACGTTGCCGCCGGCCAGTGCCGCTTGGGTCAGCCGTGACAGGCCATCGTACTGGTACTGCTGGCTCTGGCTGGCATCCACGCCATTGGTGATGGCAGTGATGCGGTCTGCCGTGTCGAAGCCGTAGGTCAGGCTTTGCAGCGGCAGTGTGTCGCGGGTGCTGATGCCGGTCAGGCGGCCGTCGCTGTCGTAGTTGTTCTGCCGCCACAGGCCGTTGCCGTACAGCAGGTACAACGGCGGGCCGAAGGCTTGATAGCCGTCGATCGTAGCCACCGTGGTCGTGACGCCATTGACCGTGGCGGTGATCGTCGCCAGATGCCCGTCGGCATAACCATAGCCCGCGCTGATGCCGCTGGAGTTAATTGTCCCTGACACCATTATTGCGTTTTTTCGTTTATCCCATCATTCCCTATATCGACTCTTTGCAATTGCAGCCAATGCAACGGCCGCTAAGGCATACATGCCCGCCTCCAGCTGCCTTCCCAGCAGGAACATGGTTGCAGCCACTATTGCCCATCCTGCGCTTCCGGCGACAATCACTGATTTCATTGTAGAGGGTTTCATTGGAGCGTTTGGATCCCACCCAACCCGCACATGAGTCCTGCCCCTGTTTCGTATATACCAAGGACGGCACCACCCAAGCCCAATACAAATGCTCCGGCTGGATTATCGACAAAAAAGGCCGCACTCGACCCTACAGAACTAAGGAACGATACCACTGGGGATGGCTGCGGCACGTATTTCATGCATGCTACCCAATAGCCCGTAAATGTTGTCTCAGAAATCGGTGCCTTCTTTTCCTCTTCCTCAGGACACAAGCCAAACGAATCAATTCGATTGACCGGATTCCCACTGACGTAGGCAAAGGTATTGATCCCACCCCCCAGCCCAATCGGGTCGCTCTGCAAATACCGCCCAGCATCCGCCAGATACTCCCGGTAGCCGTTGTGCCAAATCCCCGATTCGGCATCGAAGTACTGGCCGGGGAAGCCGAGGTTGATGCCGCCGATGCTGTCCGTTGTGACGCTGCGGTCGAATGCTGTGTTGCTGGCCTTCCACACGATGGCCTTGCTGGCGTTGGTGGCCAGTTGCGGGCGACCCAGATGGTCGTTGTGCAGGTAGGTGATCTGGTTGTTTCTGACCATCGCAATCGGCTCGCCACCGTTCCAGATGTAGCTGGTCCACTGGTTGTTGGTGTTTTCGGCCAACAGCTGGTTGAAGCCAGCGTAGGCGTAGCGACTGGTCGTGCCGGGTTTGCTCTTGGCCATGCGCTGGTCGAGTGCGTTCACGGTGTAGGTGGTCGTGGTGCCGGCGCGGGTGTGGCTGGCGAGGCGTCCAAACGGATCATAGCCCAGCGTGTTGGCTTGGCCTGCCGCATTGGTGAACGCGGTGATGTCGCCGTTGGCATTGGTGGTGTAGCTGCGGGTGAGGCCGCTGGTCGATGATTGCAGCAGACGGTTGCTGGTGGAGGCGTAGCTGTAGTTGGTGCTGTTGGCGGGGCTGGTGTTGCCCGCGCTGCTGCGGTTGCCTACTGCGTCATAGCCGAAGGTGGCGACGTTGCCGCCTGCCAGCGCTGCGCTGGTCAGCCTTGCGAGTGGATCGTACTGGTACTGCTGGCTCTGGTCGGCATCCACGCCATTGGTGATGGCAGTGATGCGGTCTGCCGTGTCGAAGCCGTAGGTCAGGCTTTGCAGCGGCAGTGTGTCGCGGGTGCTGATGCCGGTCAGGCGGCCGTCGGTGTCGTAGTTGTTCTGCCGCCACAGGCCGTTGCCGTACAGCAAGTACAACGGCGGGCCGAAGGCTTGATAGCCGGTGAGGTTGGCCACCGGGATGGTGACGTCGTTGACCGTGGCGGTGATCGTCGCCAGATGCCCATCGGCATACCCATAGCCCGCGCTGATGCCGCTGGGGTAGACGATGCCGGTCAGCCGGCCCAGGCCGTCGTAGGCGTAGCTGGTGGTGTCGGTGACGGCACCGGTCTTGTCCTTGCGGGTGGCGATCTGGCCCCAGGGCGTGTAGGTGAAGCTGGCCGTGGTTCCCGTGCCGCCGGCCTTGACGGCGGTGCACAGCAGGCCTTTGCCGCTGGTGCAGGTGTCGTAGGTGAAGCTGCGGGTCTGGCCACCACTGGACTGGGTCTTGAGCCGGCCCAGCGTGTCATAGGTAAAATTGGTCAGGCTCAGGTCGGCTTTCTTGGTCTGGAGCAGCTGCCCGACTGTGTTGTAGCTGAACGTGGTGGTGCCGGTGTCCGGGCTGGTCTGGCTGAGCAGGTTGCCCAGGCCGTCGTAGCTGTAGCTGGTGGCGTTGTTTCTGGCATCGCGCACCTGTGCGGTCTGGCCCAGCGCGGTGTACTGGATCTGCGTGGTCCCGCCCGCCGCATCGGTGATGGCCGATACTCGGCGGTGGCGGTCGTGGGCGTAGCTGGTGGTATTGCCCTGCGCGTCGGTAGTCTGGTTCAGATCACCGTTGGCGTCATAGTGGTAGCTCGTCACCTGCCCGTGCTCGCCCACTTGCTGGCTCAGGAAGCCGCCCGCATCGTAGACATAGGTGGTGCGCTGGTGGAGGTCGGTGTAGTCCATCCGAATGGGTCTGTGCAGATCCGGATCCCACATCATTGCTTCATAGCGGCTGGTGCGAGTGACCTCGGTCGGCTGTGACAGCAGGTTGTAGGTGAATCCCTGCGCTTCGGTCGTGAACTCGTTGTATGTCTCCGGATCGCCGTCATCTGACGGAAACTTTCTGTACACCGACAATACGCGATCGAACGCATCGTATCGCGTGTTGACTTGCAGGCCATCAGGCAGGGTCACGCCGATGGGCCGCCCGCGGTCGTCATAGGTGGTGCTGGTCACCTGCGCCGCGCCGTTGACCGTGCGCGCTTCGGTCAGCACCTGGCCGCGCGCGTTGTAGGTGTATTGCGTGACGGCCCCGTTGGCCGACGTCACCTTTCCCGGCTGGCCCAGCGCGTTGTAGTTGGCGTAGGTGACGGTGTGGTTCAGGCTGTTCTTCACCGTCAGCAGGTTGCCGGCGGTGTCGTAGCTGTAGGTGAGGGCATCGCCACTGCCCGCCAGCGGGCCGTCCACCGTCATGCTGGCGACCATGCCGTTGGGGTGCAGGGTGTAGGCGTAGCTGGTGGTCAAGGTGCCAACGTCACCGCCGCCCTGATTGATGACGGTGACGGATTGCAGCAGGCGAGCACGCGCATCGCCGTCCGGGTAGTAGGTGTAGGTGGTGGTATTGAGCAGTTGACTGGTGCTGGCGCCGTAGACCTTGATCTGGTTCAGGCGGCCTTTGCGGACGGCATCCCAGATGTATTCGGTGATTTGCTGCTGGTCGGTCTCGCCGTTCGGGCCGATGCCGGTGGTTTTGCGGGTCAAGCGGTCATCGGCGTCGTAGACGTACTGCGTCTGCACGCCGTACTGATCTTTCTCCGAGGTCACATTGCCATGGGCGTCGTAGAACGATTCGGCCATGCTGCCTGAACAGGTGGGCGACGCGGGGCGTTCCACGCCGACGATCCGGCGCGCGCCGTCAGTCTCGCTGATGTAGTAGGTCGTGGTCTGGCCGAGGGCGTTGGTGACTGCGGTGGTAGTGCCCGTGTAAGCGAACGTGCTGCGCTCCACGCCGTTTTCCAGCCCCGACCAAGCCACCCGGCCATCGGCTTGGTAGGCATAGCGCGAATAGCGCACGCCGTTGATCGAGATGCCGGTCAACCGGCTGGCATCACGGGAATCTTCGTAGTGATAGCTGCGGGTGCCCAGATTGTCCGGATAGGTGACGCTGGCCAGATAGCCGGCCGCGTTGTAGCCGTAGCTGTAGACCTTGCCATTGGGCGCGGTGATGGCGCTGACTTTGCCGTTGCTCCATGCAAATGTCAGCATTCGACCGGAGGTGTGGGTGATCGTCGCAAGCGCGCCGCTGCCGTTGTAGGCGTAGGTCAGGCCGATGCCGCGTTCGTCGAGAAGCGTGAGGGGCTGCCCGGCACCATTGAATTTCCACTGCCTTCCGTCTGGAAATTCCACACGCCAGCTTGAACCGTCCTGTACGAGGCTCTTGGTTCCCGATTCCCACACGCCGCTCCCGGCAGGCGTGAATTTGATCGCGCTCGCACCATCGGCAAGGTAGATATTGGCCACGGCAACTTGAGAACAGGCGCGGATGCTGCCCAATGTTCCGGAGCATTGGCTGCCGTCAGCGTATTCAAACACCAGCGTGTGTTCGAAGTTGCCTGACCAACTCCGCCCAAAGACGCCGGCATACTCTTGCGTCTTGCGATAGGTGCGGAATACTGCAAGCACGCCCGAATCCGCAGGAAGCAAGATATCCGGTTCGAACAGAAGCTTGTCGCCAGTGGGAATTGCAACCGGCCGGCCGGTTGTTTCACAAGAATCAGGCAAGGAACTCTCTTTGACCTTGCGGGCGACTTCAACCTCGTTCTGGTGAGAACGACCAGCGCCGCCTCCGCCCGGAAACAGGAAAGCATCATTGAAACCGTTGGAAGAACCCCTGCCGATCATGCGTTCGAAATCGGAGGCGTCTGGTACCCACTCGCAGACTTCTTTATATCCATCGAAAACGAAGATGCACCCTTCGCTGTCCCCACTAACCGGGCAGGTTGCATGGTACACAGGCTCGTAGCTGCATACGGATTTAACCGCCGCCGCCTGCCCGCTCGCCAGTAACAGGCCAAGCGTCAGCAGTACCCCCCCCCACAATTTCGAATTCACTCGCACGTTGAATTCCCCACGGCCGTGGCGCGCCGTTCACAGGTGTGATTCTGGCGCCGTTTTGTGAAAGCAGACCCCATGCGCGCAAACCCCGCGCATGCCCCTTGGGCCGATGGATGCAGCGGTCCGGAGGCTAGCACCAGTCGCTGGCGTCATGCAAGGCCAAGGCCTGCGGCTCAGTCGTCGCCGAGAAACGCGGCCGCGCGGAAGGTCAGCACCAGGGTGTCGCGGTGGCCGGGTTGGGCCGGATCCAGCGGCAGGATCGGGGTGGATTCGTGGATCACCCGCGCGTCTTCCATCAGCAGCAGCGACCAGGGTTCGGTCAGGGTGAAGCGCTCGCCTTCGCGGCGCTGGGCGGCGAACACCCGGGTCTCGCCGCCACGGATGCCCTGCCGCGATACCAGCAGCACGGCGACGAAATCGACGCCGTCGCGGTGCGCGCCTTCCGGGGTGGGCCGGCCCACGCCATCGGTGGTGTCGATCCGGAACTGGTGCGCCTCGACGTGCCAGCGCGGCCCCGGCGCCTGTCGCCAGCAGGCTTGCGCCAGCGCGCGGATCAGCGTCGGCCACGCCGGCTGCGCCAAGGTGCGCTCGGCCACCGGCTCGAACCAGCGTTCCATGCCGCCGTGCAGAGCGTTGTATTCAACCGGCTGGTAGTGCATCCGCTGCGGCACCTGCCGTAGCGCATCGCCTTCGGCAATGAAACAGGTGTGACGACGCCGGCGATAGCGGCCGCCGTCCTTGAGGTAGTGATCCGGCGGCAGGTCGTCCCAGCTGGGTGCCAGCTGCGCCAGCGCACCTGGCGCCACGCCGGCCAGCGCGGCCACGTCGGCCGCGGCCAGCACCGCGTAGCCGCGTTCGCGCAGCTGGGAATCAAGCAACGCCAACGGCACGGCCGGCGGCGCAAACACGGCAACGGGGGGCATCCTCGGCGTCCGAATGGGGTGCGCCATTGTCCCACCGCGCCCGTCCCGAAACGACACAACCCGCCAAGCGGCGGGTTGTGTCTTCAACACCATTTCGAATATGGCAGCCCCGGAAGGATTCGAACCTCCGAATGCCTGAGTCAGAGTCAGGTGCCTTACCGCTTGGCGACGGGGCTATGCGACGGATTGTAAAGGCAAACGCGCTTGCTGGATGAATACTGCCATCAAGCGCATCTTTCCCATGCCTGCGTCCGATCGTTCCCTGGCCGGGAGTGGCGGCGCCGCCGGTACCGAAGTACAGGCAAGCTGCCACGACAACGCCAGAGGACGACTCGGGTCAGCGCTTGGAGAACTGGGTCGCGCGACGGGCCTTGTGCAGGCCGACCTTCTTGCGCTCGACCTCGCGGGCGTCGCGGGTCATGAAACCGGCCTTGCGCAGTTCCGACTTCAGCGATTCGTCGTATTCGACCAGCGCGCGGGCGATGCCGAGGCGGATGGCGCCGGCCTGACCGGTGGTGCCGCCGCCGCTCGCCGTCACCTTGATGTCGAACTTGTCGGTGCTACCGGTGAGCTCGAGCGGCTGGCGCACGATCATGCGCGCGGTTTCGCGACCGAAGAACTCGTCGATCGGACGGTCGTTGATGGTGATGGTGCCGCTGCCCTTGCGCAGGAACACGCGGGCGGTGGAGGACTTGCGGCGACCGGTGCCGTAATTCTGGGAAATAGCCATGGGAATCGGACCTTAGATTTCGAGCGGCTGGGGCTGCTGCGCGGCGTGCGGATGCTCGGCGCCGGCATAGACCTTGAGCTTGCGGTACATCTGGCGGCCCAGCGGGCCCTTGGGCAGCATGCCCTTGACGGCGATCTCGAGCACGCGCTCGGGATGGCGCTCCAGCGCCTGCGCCAGCGATTCGGTCTTGAGGTTGCCGACGTAGCCGGTGAAGCGGTGGTAGAGCTTGTCGTTCAGTTTGTTGCCCGTCACCGCTACCTTGTCGGCATTGATGACGACCAGATAGTCGCCGGTATCGACGTGCGGGGTGAACACGGGCTTGTGCTTGCCGCGCAGGCGGTAGGCCAGGGCTGCGGCGAGGCGGCCAAGGGTCTTGCCCTCGGCGTCGACGACGTACCAGTCGCGCTGGACGGTCTCGTTCTTGGCGATGAAAGTCTTCATGACGAACTCGATTCAGGGGTGCATGGTCGGGCTGGTTTCGCTCGCCGTTGCGGCTGCGGAACGTCGCCTCGCGTTGTTCGGGTCGCTTTCACGCCGGGCCATCGAACCCGATGGCGGCGCGAAAGAAGCGGAATTATGGGGCGAACCGCCGCTTGATGCAAGCGGTGGTTCGATGGGCGTGCGCAGGGCGGGACTGCCTCAGGGCTTGGGCGGCACCGGCTTGCCGTCGGCGTCGAGCACCGTCACCTCGCCGATGTTCAGCGCGCGCACCGGGGCCTCGATCCGCTTCAGGTCGCCGACGATCAGCCAGGTCATGTGCGACGGATCGAGGCTGCGCGCGGCGGCGTTGACCGCGGCCGGCGTCATCGCCTGGATCTCGGCGGTGCGGCGGAACACGTAGTCGTCCGGACGCCCGTAGAGGACGTTGCTGGCGATGGTGTTCATCACCGAGGACGCGGTTTCGTACTCGCCGGGCAGGGTCAGGGTCATCACCCTCTTCATGCTGGCCACTTCGGCATCGGTGGCCGGGCGGGTGCCGTTGGCGTAGTCGGTGATCTCGCGCCGCATCTCGGCCACCGATTCACCGGTCTTGTCGATCTGCACCGGTGCCGAGGCCGTCCACATGCGCTGGCCGAGCGCGGCGCCGGCACCGCTGCCGGAGCCGTAGGACCAGTGCTTGTCCTCGCGCAGGTTCATGTTCAGGCGGGCGGTGAAATCGCCGCCGATGACCATGTTGGCCATGTCGTATTCGGTGGACTTCGGATCGGTGCTCGGCGGCAGCAGTTCGGCCGCGAAGATGTTGGCCTGCACCGCGCCGGGCTTGTCGATCAGGAACACGCGCGGCTTCGGCAGGGCGGCGGCCTGCGGGATCGCCGTCGCGGTGGCTGCGGCGCCGGCGGGCTTCCAGTCGCCGAACTGGCGTTCCAGCACCGGCATGATTTCCGCCAGCGTGGTGTCGCCGACGACGACAATCGTGGCGCCTTCAGGACGCAGCGTGCCGTCGTGCCAGCGCTGCAGGTCGGCGCGGGTGATGGCATTGATCGACGCTTCGGTACCGGTGCCGGTGCGCGGCGCGGCGTAGGGGTGGCCGGCGCCATAGAGCAGCTCCGGCAGCACGCGCTGGGCGACCCGGCTGGGGTTGGCCTGCTCCTGCCGGATGCCGGCGATCCACTGGCCGCGAACGCGGTCGATGTCGGCCTGATCGAAGCGCGGGCGGCGCAGCATGTCGGCGAACAGCGCCACCGAGGCATCGAGGTTCTGCTTCAGCGCCGAGAGATAGACGCTGCTGCCGTCCAGACCGGCGCCGGCGCCGAGCTTGGCGCCCAGCGCGTCGGCGCGGTCGGCGAAAGCCAGCGCATCGAGATCGCCGGCACCTTCATCGAGCATGCCCATGGTGAAACTGGCCAGGCCGGGGCGGCCCGTCGGGTCGGAGGACTGTCCGGCACGGAAGCCGTAGCTCATCTGCACCACCGGCACGTCGTGGCGCTCGGCCAGAATGACCTGGGTGCCGTTGCTCAGGGTGGCGTGCTGCTGGGCCGGAAACACCAGGTTCGGGAAGCGGGTCGGCATCGGCACGCCGGCCTTGCGGTCCACGGTGGACGGCAGGGTGGTGTAGCGCGGATCCGGCTTGGGCACCACGAACGGCGCCGGGGTCACGGTCGGCTCCTCGGCAATCGGAACCCGCGGGCCGGGATTGACGACCAGGGTGTGGCTGCCCTTGCCGGCGCCGAGCCAGGTGTTGGCGGTGGCACGCACCGATTCCGGGGTGGCGGCAGCCAGGGTGGCCAGGCTGTCGCGGTAGCAGCCGGGATTGCCGGTGTAGATGGTGCATTCGGCCAGCACGTCGGCCTTGCCGCCGAAGCCGCCGATGCGCTCGACCCCGCGCACCCACGCCGCCTCGACGCCGGTGCGGGCGCGGTCGAGCTCGTCGGCGGTCGGGCCGTCGCGCAGCAGGCGCTGCAGCTCCTCGTTGATGATCGCCTCGACCCGGGCCTCATCGCCGCCCTGCTTCACGCTGGCGGTGATGATGAAGTTGCTGCCCAGCTGCGAGGACGAGACCATCGCCGACACGTTGTCGACCAGCTGGCTGTCGTGCATCAGCCGCTTGGCCAGCCGCGAGGACTTGCCGCCGGCGAGCACGCGCGCGAACAGGTCGAGGCGGTCGAGATCCGGCTGGCCGTACTGGGCCACGTTCCAGGCGCGGTAGATGCGCGCCTGCGGCACCGCGTCGGTCATCGTGCTGCGGCTGTCGGCGGTGTGCGCGGCCACGGCGACCTGCGGCTGCGCCATGGTCGGCGTGGCCGGGATGTCGCCGAAGTACTTGGCCACCTTCTCGCGCGCGGTGGCCAGGTCGATGTCGCCGGCCAGCACCAGCACCGCGTTGTTCGGGCCGTACCAGGTGCGGAACCAGGTCTTGACGTCGTCCAGCGAGGCGGCGTTGAGGTCGTTCATCGAGCCGATGGTGCTGTGGTGGTACGGGTGGCCGGCCGGATACAACTGCCGGCCGAGCTCGTCCCACACCTGGCCGTAGGGCTGGTTCTCGCCCTGGCGCTTCTCGTTCTGCACCACGCCGCGCTGCTCGTCCAGGGTCTTCTGGTCGATCGCGCCGAGCAGGTGGCCCATGCGGTCGGACTCCATCCACAGCGCCATGTCCAGCGCGGTGGTGGGCACGTTCTCGAAGTAATTGGTGCGGTCGGAATTGGTGGTGCCGTTCATGTCGGTGGCACCCGACGCGGTGAACGGCGTGAAGTACTCGCCCGGCGCGTTCTCGCTGCCGTTGAACATCAGGTGCTCGAACAGGTGGGCGAAGCCTGTGCGACCGGCCGGTTCGTCCTTGCTGCCGACGTGATACCAGACGTTGACGGCGACGATCGGCGCCTTGTGGTCGGTGTGCACGATCACCCGCAGCCCGTTGGGCAGGGTGAAGCTCTCGTAGGGAATGTTCACGGCCGGGGCACTGGCGGCCTGTGCCGGTGGGGCGTAGCCACCCAGGCTCAGTGCTCCGGCAAGGGCGATGGCGAGTGCGGCGGGACGGAAAAGGTTCACGGAGAACTCCTGAGTCAACAGCGGCGAGCCCATCATGATAGGCGTCACGCTTCGCCGATACACTAGGCCGGAAGCCATCCCCGGAGATCCCATGCCACGCACCGCCGTCGTCACCGGCGCCAACCGCGGGATCGGCCTGGAGTTCACGCGCCAGCTGCTGGCGCGCGGCGACCGCGTCATCGCCTGCTGCCGCCATCCCGGCAAGGCGTCCGACCTGAACGCGCTGGCCGGTCGCCACCCCGGGCGCCTGTCGGTGCTGCCGCTGGACGTCGCCCGCGCGGAATCCCGCGCCGCCCTGCTCGCCGAATTGCCGCTGGTCCTGGGCGAAGACGGCCGCATCGACCTGCTGATCAACAATGCCGGCGTGCTGCATTCCGGCGAGCGCTTCGGCCAATTGCAGCAGGCGATGCTGGAGGACAGCCTGCAGGTGAACCTGATCGGCCCGTGGATGCTGTCGCAGGCGCTGGCGCCATTGCTGCGGGATGGCGTCGTTGCCGAGGGTGGCGGGGGCACGATCAAGTCGCTCTCCGATACTCGCTTGGTTGATCGCACCCCCGCCACCCTCGGCAACGAAGCACGCCCCGTCGTCGTCAACCTCAGCTCCCAGCTCGGCTCGATCGCCGGCGTCAGCCGCTTCGGCGCGCCCAGCTACGCCATCAGCAAGGCCGCGCAGAACATGGCCAGCGCCCAGCTGGCCAAGGCGTTGGCACCGCGCGGGATCGTGGTGCTGAGCTTCCACCCCGGCTGGGTGCAGACCGCGATGGGCGGGCCCAGGGCCACCGACCCGGCGGACACCGTGGTGACCGACATGCTGAAGGTGATCGACGCCGCCACCCCGGCGCAGTCGGGCCGCTTCCTCGACTGGCAGGGCCAGCCGCTGCCGTGGTGACCGCGCGCTGATGCTGCACGTCATCCTGCATCGCCCCGAGATCCCGCCCAACACCGGCAACGTGATCCGGCTGTGCGCCAACACCGGGGCGATGCTGCATCTGGTGCGGCCGCTCGGGTTCGCAATCGACGACAAGCATCTGCGCCGCGCCGGACTCGACTACCACGAGTACGCCACGCTGCAGGTCCACGACGATCTCGACGCCGCGCTGGCCGCCATCGCCGCGACCGAAGGCCGGCCGCCGCGCCTGTTCGCCCTGTCCACCCGCGGCCGGGTGCGCTTCGATGCGCCCGCATTCCACGACGGCGACGCCTTCCTGTTCGGCAGCGAAACCGCGGGCCTGCCGGAAGCCGTGCTGCAGGCGGTCCCGACGGCGCAGCGCCTGCGGCTGCCGATGCGGCCGAACAACCGCAGTCTCAACCTGTCCAACGCGGTGGCGGTGACGGTGTTCGAGGCGTGGCGGCAGCTTGGGTTCGCAGGGGCGCTCGATCCTGAATCCAGTGCGAACGGTTAATGAACCGTACAGTATTGTATTAAGCCGACGTTGGCATCGGCTGGCGGACAGTGCGCGCACGCACCGCCAGCCGGCGGGCGGATAACAACAACATGGAGATCTCCCCCCGATGAAACGTTCCCTGCTCGCCCTAGCCCTGCTCGCCAGCGTGCCGTTCGCCGCTTCCGCCGCCGACGGCATTTCCTACAACTACGTCCAGGGCGGCTACACCGCCATCAATGGCAGCGGTCCCGACGCCGACGGCTGGGGATTGGGCGGCTCGGTCGCCGTGCATCCGAACGTCCACCTGTTCGCCAACTATTCCAACCAGAACATCAAGCACACCGGCATCGACTTCGACCGCTGGCGCGTTGGCGTCGGCTACAACACGCCGGTAGGCCAGCGCACCGACTTCGTGGCCAACGCCGCCTATGAGCGACTGGACGCAGGCGGCGGTGTCAACGTCGACGGCTACAGCGTGGAAGGCGGCGTGCGCAGCGCGCTGGCCCCGCATCTGGAAGGCTATGCCATGGTCGGCTACCAGGACGGTCATCACTACAGCGGCGACGCCTACGGCCGCCTCGGCGCCA
>WBZO01005089.1_pt1 | contig 13649 bp, 13 predicted proteins | sample 5204261 | NCBI WGS metagenome assembly WBZO01 (sample SAMN12412400, study PRJNA552823) | activated sludge metagenome | isolation source: activated sludge from anammox sidestream of wastewater treatment plant... | place: USA: North Carolina | collected 2017-09
GATCCGTCCGACCGGCCTCCTCGACCCGCGCATCGAGGTGCGGCCGACGAAGGGCCAGATCGACGACCTGCTGTTCGAGGTGCGCCAGCGCATCCAGCGCGGCGAGCGGACGCTGGTCACCACGCTCACCAAGAAGATGGCGGAGGACCTGAGCGACTACTTGCAGGAGATGGGGGTGAAGACCATGTACCTCCACTCCGAGATCGACACGCTGGAGCGCATCGACATCCTCCGTGACCTGCGCCTGGGCGTGTACGACGTAGTCGTGGGCATCAACCTCCTGCGCGAGGGCCTCGACCTGCCGGAGGTGTCGCTTGTCTGCATCCTCGATGCGGACAAGGAGGGCTACCTGCGGTCGGGTGGCTCGCTGGTGCAGACGATCGGTCGCGCCGCCCGCCACGTGGACGGCCAGGTAGTGATGTACGCCGACGTGATCACCGACTCGATGCGCTTCGCCATCGACGAGACGAACCGCCGGCGCGAGATCCAGCAGGCGTACAACGAGACGCACGGCATCACGCCGGAGGGCATCCGCAAGACGATCCGCGACATCGGCGACCGTCTTCGCCAGGTGTCCGAGGAAGCGCCCGGCTACGACGTCAGCGCACGCGACGTGCCGAAGGAGGAGCTGGCGCGGATGATCGCCGACCTCGAGCGGCAGATGAAGGCGGCCGCCAAGGACCTCGACTTCGAGCGTGCAGCGCTGCTGCGCGACCAGGTCGTGGAACTGCGTCGCGAGCAACTGGGCGACGGCATGCCGGAGTCGTTGCGCTCGCTGTCCGCGCAGACGCGCCGCCCGGACGCACGCAAGGTGCGCGGCGGCCGCACGAGGCGCACCCGCTAGCCCTCGACCTCCTCGATGGGGCAGACGCAGACCGCCCCCGGCATCACTGCCGGGGGCGGCTTGTCGATCCCTGGATGCTGCGCCCGAGGCCTCACGCCGTGAGACGGCGATGGCCCTGGAGTCAGGTCGGAGCGCATGAGTTGGCGCGCATCGAAGCGCTCACCACGAGCCCCTCGGACTCGGTGACGACCTACTCGAGTATTGGCTCGGGCCCGGTCGCATCACCCAGGGAAGGCCACGCTTCCGGTGAAGGTTCCTGCTGCAATGGCGGGCCCTCCTCTCCGGGGCAACCTCGCCTGGATGTCGTCCATCCGTAGGAGCATCATCCGCCGTGGGGGCAACGACGCCCGCGGCGATCCTCGTGCAGGAAAGGCGTGACGGCCGCCGTGCGCGATCGTTCGCCCACGCGCGAGCGCATCCGATCGCGCGGATGCGCTCGTGCGAACGAGCACGAATGGGGTGGCGTCTAGTCCTGGTCGAACGCCGCCGGGAACGGGCGCGGCCGCAGGCCGTCGTCGCCGGCGGGTTCCTCGCGTCGCTTCGGGGTGAACGACGCGGCGTGTGCCGCGAGGCTCGCCGGCTCGTGCGCATCCACGCCGCCAATGGCGTCGCCGTCGCCATCGATGAGCACGTCACGCGGCTTGCTGCCGGGCTCCTGCGGGCCCACGACGCCGCGCTCCTCCAGCAGGTCCATGAGGCGTGCCGCGCGCGGATAACCGATGCCGAGTTTGCGCTGGAGCATGGAGGTGGAGAGCGACTTGCTCCCCTTCGCGACGTCGATGGCGCGCTGGATCATCGGGTCGTCGGCGGCGTCGGGCGGCGGCGCGCCGTCAGCGCCCATGCTCACGGCCTGGTCAAGCGCCTGCTCCAGCATCGCGTCGTACTTCTCGGGCACGAGCGACTTGAAGCGGTCCTGCGTCCAGAACGCGACGATGTGCTCGATCTCGTCGTCCTTTACGTACACGCCCTGGACACGCTTCGGCTTCTGCGCGTCCGGCGCGAGGAAGAGCATGTCGCCCTTGCCGAGCAGCTTCTCCGCGCCGCCCTGGTCGAGGATCGTGCGCGAGTCCACCATCGAGGAGACCGCGAACGCGATGCGCGTCGGGAAGTTCGCCTTGATCAGGCCGGTGATGACGTCCACGGACGGCCGCTGCGTCGCGACGATGAGGTGGATGCCGGTCGCCCTCGCGAGCTGGGCGAGGCGTACCAGCTGGTGCTCTACCTGGTACGGCGCCGCCAGCATCAGGTCCGCGAGTTCGTCGATGATCACGACCCAGTAGGGGAGCTTCCGGGCTTCCTTCTCGTTGTACCGCTCGATGTTGCGGACGCCGACCTGCGCGAAGCGCCGGTAGCGCGTCTCCATCTCGTTGATCACAGCCTGCAGCGTGCCGACCACCCGGTCCATCTCCACGACGATCTCGGAGAAGGCGAGGTGCGGGATCGGGGTGTACGGCGTCATCTCGACCCGCTTCGGGTCGACCATGACGAAGCGCAGCTGCTCCGGCGAGAAGTTCATCAGCAGGCACGCGATGATCGAGTTCAGCCCGACCGACTTGCCCGCGCCGGTGGCGCCCGCGATCAGCAGGTGCGGCATCTTCGCGAGGTCGGCGACGACGGCATCGCCGGACACGCCCGCGCCGAGGGCGATCGGCAGCGCCGCCTTCTCGGCGAGATTCTTGAACGCCGGCGACTCCATGATCTGTCGCAGCGTCACGACGGACGTGGTCCCGTTCGGCACCTCGATGCCGACCATCGCCTTGCCGGGGACGGGGGCCTCGATGCGCAGCGCCGGCGCGGCCAGCGCGAGCGCCAGGTCGTTCTGGAGGGCGGTGATGCGGTTCACGCGGATGCGCGTGCGCGCGATCTCCACGTCGCTGGTCTTGGGCGCCCCTACCGCGTCGGTGATGACCGCGCCGCTGGCGTCACGCTCCACCACGGCCTTGGTCTTCACGTCCCAGCCCGGCTCCACGCCGAACTGCGTGACCGTGGGGCCGGTGTTGATCTCGACCACCTTCGCGTCCACACCGAACGAGGCGAGCGTCTGCTCGATGAGGCGGGCGCGGATCTCGTTGTCGAAGGTGCGGTCAGTGTCGGCCGGCTGCGGCGTGAGCATCTTCATCGGCGGGATCTGCCAGCCGTCCGCCGACTGACGCCACTCGCCGACCGGCGTCTCCATGTCCATCGGCAGTTGCGCCGCCGGCTTTGCCTCGACGGCCTCGGCTGCCTTCGCCTTGCGGCGCGCTGCCGGCTCCAGCGGCACGTCCGGGTCGAGGACGATCGCGGTGTCGGTCGCCACCTCGGCGGCAGCGGCCTTGCGGCGCGCCGGCTTCGGCTCGGCCGGCGCCGGGGGTGCCTCGGCCGTTGCGGTCGCGAGGACGGGCGCGTCCGGCCGGCGGTTCAGCCGCGCGAGGAGGCCGGGGATCGCGGCGAGCGCATGGCCGAGGTGGCGGTGCAGGCCCAGGCCCCAGAGCCACCGCAGCATGTCCAGCGTGGCCCTCGGCGCGTTCGAGACGAAGGCGCGCGCCGTGCGCGGCCACAGGAGGGCGAACGCGAGGGCGAAGAGCGCGAGCCACGCGACGACGGCGATCGCGTTCGCGTGCAGCGCGCGGCCGGCGTCGCCACCCGCGGAGACCTCGCGGAAGTCGACCCCGCCGACGCGGGTGTCCGGCTGCCAGAAGCCGAGGATGCCGGCGACGAACGCCAGCAGCGCGAGCAGGCCGGCGATGTGGCGGCGGTGCTCAGCGAGCACGTCCATGCGGCGGGTGACGAGCAGGATGCCGGCCGCGGCGAGCAGGACGATGAGCGTGAAGACGTGGAGGCCGAGCGCCTCCACGAGCAGGTCGCGGAACTCGCCGATCACACCGGTGAGCGGCACGAGGTAGGGGATCGAGGCGACCGCCAGCACCACCAGCACGGTGCCGACGACCTCGGGGCGGAGCACGCCTCGGGCGAGTGTCGTGATATCGGGGATTGCGGGGGCCGCGCTCCGGGCTGCGCGGGTACGCCGGGTTCGTGTCCGAGCCATGGCTCCAGTTGCTCCTGCGGCCGCGTCCCAGGCCCCCGCCCCGACGCGTCCGATTGGCCGTGTTCCTCTCTGTCCTCGTTCGGTCGCTAGACCTCCAGCATCACCGGGATCACCAGTGGCCGCCGGTGGGTCTTGCGGTACAGCAAGTCCGCCACATCCTCCCGAAGGGATTCGTGGAGCGCCTTCCAGTCTACTGCCTGCTCCTCGCCGCCGAGGACGCCCACCAGCAGTTGGCTGACCTCCTCGAGCACCGCAGGCTCCTCGTCCGGGCCGATGAAGCCGTGCGACATCACCTGCGGCGGGCGCGTCAACTTCCCGCCGTGGCGGTCGATGGTCGCGACGAAGACGAGGAAGCCGTCGTCCGCCAGCTTCTGGCGGTCGCGCAGCACGAAGTCGTCCACGTCGCCGATGCCCAGGCCGTCCACGTACACGTAGTCCGCGGACACCTTCGAGCCGAGGTGCGTGCCGTCCTCGTCGATCTCCAGCACGTCGCCGTCGGTGAGGACGAACGCGTCCTCCGGCGCCATGCCGAGCGAGAGCGCGAGTTCGCGGTGCATGACCAGGTGGCGGTACTCGCCGTGGATCGGGACGAAGTACTGCGGCCGCACGAGGCGGTGGATGATCTTCAGTTCCTCGCGCGCGGCGTGGCCGTGCACGTGGACGTCCGCGATGCGGCTGTAGATGACGCGCGCGCCAGCCTGGTAGAGGAGGTCGATGTTCCTCGACACCAGCTTCTCGTTCCCGGGGATCGGGCTGGAGGAGAGGATGACGGTGTCGCCCTGCTGCACGGTGATCTGCTGGTGTGTGCCGGCCGCCATCCTCGTGAGGACGGAGGTGGGCTCGCCCTGCGAACCGGTGCAGATGATCACCGTCTTGTTCGCCGGGTGGTTCTTCATCTCGTTCACGGACATCAGCACGTTGGCCGGTACCTTCAGGTAGCCCAGGTCGCGCGCCATGTTCACGTTGTTGATCATCGAGCGGCCGGTGACGAACACCCGGCGGCCGTGCTTCGCGGCCGAGTCGATCGCGATCTGGATGCGCGAAATGAGCGAGGCGAACGTGGTGACGATCACTCGCCCCTCCGCCTCGCCGATGTAGCGGTCCAGCGTTTCCGCGACGCGCTGCTCGGACGGGGTGTACCCCTCGACCTCCGCGTAGGTGGAGTCCGCGCACAGCAGCAGGGCGCCCTCCTCCGCGACGGTCGCGAGGCGGGCGAGGTCGGTGTGCTGCCCCATGATCGGGGTGTGGTCGAGCTTGAAGTCGCCCGTGTGGACGATCGGCCCGAGCGGCGTTTCGATGATCAGGCCGCCCGAGTCGGGGATGGAGTGGGAGACGGAGAAGAACTCCACGGAGAACGGTCCCACGTCCACGATGTCGCCGGGCTCCAGCACGTTCACCTCGGCGGTGTCGGTGAGGTGGTGTTCCTTCAGCTTCACCTGTACGAGGCCGCGCGTGAGTTCCAGGCAGAAGATCGGCGCGTTCACCTCGCGCAGCAGGAACGGGATCGCGCCGATGTGGTCCTCGTGCCCGTGGGTGAGGAAGATCGCCTTCAGGCGCGCGGCGTTTTCCATGACATAACTGATGTCCGGGACGATGAGGTCGACGCCGGGGTGGTCGGAGTCGGGGAACATCAGGCCCACGTCCACGGCGATCATCGTGTCGCCGTACTCGTAGACCATCATGTTCCGGCCGATCTCGCCGAGACCGCCGAGGGGGATGACGCGGAGGGTGTCAGTCATGGGCGGGGAGCCTCATCGGTTGGGGCACTCGCCAGGAGCGCGGGGAGTTGCTGGAAGTCCTGCTTCATCACGTCGCGGAGGGAGCCGGTCCGGAGCGCCGCGGCGGGGTGGTACATCGGCACCACCCAGGTGCTCCCGGCGCGGATGGCGCGCCCGTGGACCGCGGAGATGCGCTCGCCGGGGAACCAGCGCGCCATGGAGAACCGGCCGAGGGTGGCGATGACGCGCGGCCGTACGGCCTCGATCTGCCGGTCGAGGTAGCCCCTGCAGGCCGCCATCTCCGCCGGCTCCGGGTCGCGGTTGCCGGGCGGCCGGCACTTCACCACGTTGGTGACGTACACGTCCTGCCTCGACCGCCCGATCGTGCCCAGGAGTTCGTCGAGGAACTGGCCGGAGCGCCCGACGAAGGGCAGCCCCAGTTCGTCCTCGCGCTGGCCGGGGCCCTCGCCGATGAACATCAGGTCGCTCGGGGCGGGGCCGGAGCCGGGCACGGTACGGGAGCGCGTCTTGGCGAGCGTGCAGGCCGGACAGTCCGCGATCTCCTCGTAGAGCCCGGCCACGGGGGCCGGCACCTCGTAGAGAGGGCGGAGGGAAGCCGGTGCCGTCAGACGCGGATCCGCCACGCGGAGACCCTCCGGCCGTGACGCGAGGGCGGTCCGAGACGACCGATGCGCCACGGGATCAGGGGTGCGATGCATTGCCGGAAGGGTAACACCGCGGGGTGTCCCGGGCAATGAATCGTATATTCGAGTACGCAGTTGATCAGGTTAGTCGCGCCGGACCAGCCACGCCAGTCCGATGCCGACGAAGTAGAGGACGATGATCGGCCCGCCGACGAGCGACTGCGTCACCGGGTCGATCGTCGGCGTCACGATCGCCGCGATGAGGAACGCGGCGACGACGGCGAACCGCCAGTACTTCAGCAGTTTCCGTGCCGTGACCACTCGGAACTTCGCCAGGCCCATCACGATGAGGGGCGTCTCGAAGACCAGGCCCAGCACCAGCAGCATCCGCGTGACGAAGTCGATGTAGTTGCCGATTCGCCAGTCCGCCTCGGCGAACGACTCGCCGAACGTCAGCAGGAAGTCGAGGGTGAACGGCAGCACCACGAAGAACGAGAAGGCGAGGCCCAGGAGGAACGAGACCGTGGCGCCCAGCACGATCGGGAAGACCCAGCGCTTCTCGTTTGGCGTGAGCGCCGGGGTCACGAACGCGAGTACCTGAAACACGATCATCGGCATCGCGACGGTGATGCCGCCGAGGAGCGCCACCCGGAAGTAGACGACGATGTTCTCGAGCGGCTCGATGTACTGCGGGCGGAAGTCGGGCACTGCCTGGCGCGCCGGGCCCAGGAGCGCCTCGATCACACGGAACCCGATCGCCGGCACGAAGAACACCGACATCCCGAGCACGACCGCGATCGCGACCCACGTCACGCGCTTCCGGAGCTCCAGCAGGTGCTCCATCAGCGTCATCTCGCCGCCCTCGCGGGCCGGACGTTGGGCTGATGTCACGAGGGCGTGCCGTTCCCGTCACCGGCCGGAGGCTGCACTGGCGCGTCGGCAGCGGGGGCCGGAGTGTTCGCCGGCGGGGTCGCGCCCTCCGCCGCCTTCGCGGCGCGGGCGGCCAGGGCTGCTTCGCGGGCGGCCGCACGGTCGCGCTCGAGTTTGACGAAGGGGTCGTTCGGGTCGCGGTCCTCCCACCAGCCCTTCGGCTTCGGCGGGGCGGGGGCGGGCATCTCCCGGGGAGCGATCATGTCGTCGCCACGTGCGACGCGGGAGGTCTCCTGGCCGACGGCGGCGATGTCCGTCTTCACCTGGCGAAGATCGCTGTCCAGGTTCGTGAGTTCGCGGAGCGACTCCAGGTCGCCCGTCTCGCGCTTCACTTCCTGTTCGATCTCGTCGACGGCGGAGCGCACGTCCTTCATCACCTCGTTGGAGAAGGCACGGGCGACGCGATACCAGCGGCCAGCCTGCCGCATGACCTGCGGAAAGTTCTGGGGGCCGATCAGGATGAGCGCGATGAGGAGGATGACCCCCGCCTCGGGCGCGCCGACGCCGAACAGGTTCATGGTTTCCAATAGTACGCCCCGGTCAGTCCAGCGGACTGCCGGGGCGTGTTCGTCATCTGCCGGAGTGGACGGTTACTCGTCCTCGATGCCCGCGTCGCGGAGGTAGTCCACCGCGTCCTGCACCGTGCGGATCTTCTCGGAGTCCTCGTCTGAGATCTCGAGCTGGACGCCATCCTTCGAGAACTCCTCCTCGATGGACATAATCAACTCGACGAGGTCGAGCGAGTCGGCGTTCAGGTCGTCGACGAAGGAGGCGTTCATCGTCACCTCTTCGTCGTCCACGCCCAGCTGGTCAGTGATGAGTGCGCGCACCCGCTCGTAGATCGAAGCCACTGAAGGCAGTCCTCCCAGTTAGTCGCCGTCGACATCTTCGTCGGCGACGGAATCGTCAGTGCCGTGCCGCCCGGCTGCGTCCAATACGACCGCGCCGAGCACTCCGTTGACGAAGCGCCCGGACGACTCTGAACCGTAGCCCTTGGCGATTTCGACCGCTTCGTTGATGGCGGAGCGGAGCGGCGCCGGGTCAGTATCAAAGAGCACTTCGTAGATTGCAAGGCGGAGCACGTTACGGTCTACGACCGCCATGTCCTCCAGCGGGAACGCGGGCGCATGCTTCCGGATCACGGCGTCGATGGCGTCCCGGCGCTCCTCCACGCCGGCCACCAGGCCGCGCGCGAACGCGCCGGATTCGCCGGTCAGTCCGGCTTCGTCCAGCTGGCGCTCCAGCACGGTGGCCAGCGGGTGGCCGGACATGTCCGCCTCGAAGAGCGTGCGGAAGGCGACGATGCGCGAGCGGCGGCGGGGGGTGGCGACCATGGAGGTGCGGTGCGACGGCGCTAGGCCGTGACCAGCCCGCCGTCCACGTTCAGCACCTGCCCCGTGATGTATGAGGCGGCGTCCGAGGCCAGGAACGCGACGACCGAGGCGATCTCGGCGGCCTCGCCGTAGCGGCCCATGGGGATCCGCTGCAGGATCGCCCCCTTCTGCTCTTCGGTGAGGCCCGCAGTCATGTCCGTCAGCACGAACCCGGGGGCCACGGCGTTCACGGTGATCCCGCGGCTGGCGACCTCCTGGGCGAGGGAGCGCGTGAAGCCAATGATCCCCGCCTTCGCCGCCGAGTAGTTCGCCTGGCCGGCGTTGCCGGTCACCCCCACGACCGAGGTGATGTTAATGATCCGGCCGCCGCGCGCACGCACCATGTCGCGGAGCGCGGCCTTGGAGGCGAGGAAGGTGCCACGGAGGTTCGTCGTCAGGACGTCGTCCCACGCCTCCTCGGACATGCGCATGACCAGGGTGTCGGCGGTCATCCCGGCGTTGTTCACGAGGATGGCGACGGCGCCCAGCGCCTCCTTCGCCTCCGCGAACGCGCGGTCGATGTCGGGGGACTCGCGGACGTCGCACTGGATGGCATGCGTGCGCACGCCGTGCTCGGCGGCGACCTCCTGCGCGAGCGCCTGTGCAGCGGCCTCGCTGCCTCGGTAGGTGAGGGCGACGTCCGCGCCGGCGGCGGCGAGCGCCGTCACGATCGCGCGGCCGATGCCTCGACCGCCGCCCGTGACCAGCGCGACCTTCCCGGCGAGCGGACGGGCCGCCTCGGTCACGCCCGCGCCTCCTCGGCGGTGGCGACGTTGCGTACGCCGATGGCGCGGTCGATGCGGCGCACGAGGCCGGTCAGGACCTTGCCGGGGCCGAACTCGACGACCTGGGAGACGCCGCCCGCCTGCATTATCTGCACGGAGGCGACCCAGAGGACCGGGTTCGTGACCTGCGTCGCCAGTTCCTCCGGCAGCGCCGCGGCCGAGGTGATCGGCTGGGCGGTGACGTTGGAGACGACCGGGATGCCCGGGTCGCGGAACGCGACGCCCGCGAGGACGCTACGCATCCCCTCGGCGGCGGACTGCATGAGCGGCGTGTGGAACGCGCCCGACACGGTCAGCGGGACCACGCGCGAGGCGCCGGCGGCCGTGGCGGCGGCGGAGGCCGCCTCCACCGCGGCGGCGGTGCCGCCGATGGTGATGTTGCCCGGGGCGTTGATGTTGCAGATCGAGGCGCCGTGCTCGTCGCAGATGGCGCGCAGCGCGTCCGGCTCCACGCCCAGCACGGCGGCCATGGTGCTCGGCTCGCGGTCGCAGGCCTCCTGCATCAGGCGGCCGCGCTCGCGCACCAGGCGGACGCCGTCCGCGAAGGTGACGGCGCCGGCGACGATGAGCGCCGCGTACTCGCCGAGCGAGTGGCCGGCGACCATCGCCGGGCGGTGTGTGAGCGTGCCGGCATCGAGCGCGGCGACCAGCGCGGCGATCGAGTGCGTCACGATCGCCGGCTGCGTGTTCACCGTGCGGGTGAGTTCAGCCTCCGGGCCCTCGAAGCAGATGCGCGAGATCGCCACGCCCAGCGCGGCATCGGCAGCATCGAAGACCTCGCGCGCGGCGGGGATCTCCTGCGCCAGGTCCTGGCCCATGCCTACGGCCTGCGCGCCCTGGCCCGGGAACACCCACGCGGTGTCCGCGGCAAGGGGCAGCGAGGCGATCCGGCTCGCGAGGTCGTCCAGCCCGGGCACGGGGGCTAGTCCTCGTCGCGCTTGATGACGCGGCCCTTGCGGTCACGCGCGCCACCAGCGGTGTGGTTCACCTTGAACCCGCCGGTCGCGGGGTCGCGCACCAGCGTGGGGATGCCGGCGCGGTCGTGCGCGCGGCGGGAGTTGGTCTTGGACTTCGGCGTCCTACGCTTCGGGAGAGCCATGGCGTTCCTCTAACTGGAGCCGCTCGGCCAGTCCGGCCAGCGGTCCCCACGCTTCACGCGGCGCGGCGACTTCACAGCCGCACGTGCCCTGGTTCAGATTCTGCCCGCAGGTGGGGCAGAGGCCGCGACAATCCGGCCGGCAGACCGGCTGGATCGGGAGCGCGGACTGTTCATATTGCCGGACGGCTTCGCTGAGATCGAGATGCCAGCGCAGGTCGATGCGGAACTCGTCCTCCTGCGCCTCCATCCGCAGCCCGCTGACCGGGTCGCGTGACACGACATATTCCTCGTCGAAGTCGATGTGGAGGGGCGCTTCGAACGCCTCCAGGCAGCGCCCGCACTCCAGCGTGACCGGCGCGAGGTCGAGCGCGGCGGTCACGAGGACGCCCCGTTCGCTTCGGATCAGCCGGATGTCGCCGGTGATCTCCTGCTCCCAGCCGTCTTCGGGCACGGAGACACGCTCGCGCTCGGCGTGGTAGCGCCGGGCGTGGCCGATCGGCTCCTGGACGAGGGTGGCGACGTTGATCAGCACGGGGCGTCGCCTCCGGGCGACAGGCTTCCATGCTAACACCGGCCCCCCGGCACGCCCGAGGGCGGCGCGTCCGCCCGGCCACCGTCCTAGACTGGGCCGTATGCCCGATGCGCCGCCCCCCGGCCAGCCGCCCCGCCTCGTCCTCGCCTACGTCGCCCCGGTAGCCGTCGACGGCCCGCCGCTCGACGTCGCGATCCAGCGGCGTGCGGTCGTCGCCTGCGCCCGGGGCGAGGGCTTTGGCGAGCCGGAGGTGCTGGAGGAGGCCGCGGGGGGCCGTTCCGTGTTCCTCCGGGCGGTCGAACGCCTCGAATCCTCCGAGGAGGGGGTCGTGGTCGTCGCGACGCTGCCGGTACTCGGCGCGACCGTGGTCGAACAGGCGTGGCGGCTGTTCGCGCTCGAACACGCGGGTGGCACCGTGGTGTTCGCAGACGGCCGCCGCGCGGAGGCAGCGCTGCGCGAGGGCTGGGCGGAGCGCCCCGACGCCGAGCGCCGGCGCGAGCGTGCGCGCGAGGGGATGCGTCGTCGCGCGCTGCGCGCGGAGGTGCTGGGCCGCCCGCCGTACGGCTACGCCGTGGAGGGGCGCACGCTGGTCCCCCACCCCCGCGAGGCGCGCGTGGTGGAGCAGATCTTCGCGCTCTACCTCGACGAGGGAGAGGGTATCCGGCGCATCGCCGGTGCACTCAACGCCGCGGGCGTGAAGACGCGGCGGGGCGGGACGTGGAGCACCGGCGCGGTGCGCACGGTGTTGCGCAACCCGGCGTACATCGGCCTCTATCGCCGCCTCGGCGTGGCCGTACCGAAGGCGCACCCGGCGCTGGTGCAGGCGGCGCGGTTCCACGAGGCGCAACGGCGGCTGGACGCGCGGCGCACGTCGGCGAAGGTGCAGCGACGGCACGCGTACCTGCTGGCCGGGCTGGTGCGCTGCGGCCACTGCCACCACCGCATGATCGGCGCGCGCCGCCCCTCGCCCGCGGGGGACGTGCCGCTCTACCGCTGCGAGTCCGCCACGAACCGCGGGCGCTGCCGGTACGGCACCCGCCGCGCCGACGAACTCGAAGCGCTGGTGCGCGGCGAACTGCTGCGCCCCAGCGGTCCGCTGCCCGTCGCCGTCCACCCCGAGCCGTCCGAGGACGACCGTGCCGGTCGCCGTGAGCGCGCGGAGCGCCGCCTCGCGCGGATGCTGGAGCGGTGGGAAAGCGGCGAGTGGGCGTGGGCGGACCTGGAACGCCGCGCCGGCGAAACGGCCGCCGCGATCCTCGAAACGGAGCGCCCGATGCCGGGCGGGGGCCCGCTGGATGCCGGCGAGGCGCGCGACCGGCTCGTCGCGGAGTGGGACGGGCTCACGTTCGCGGAGCGTCGCGCGCTGCTGCAGGCGGCGGTCGCGGAGGTGGTGGTCACGGACGACGCGGTGCGCGTCACGCGCCGCCGCTCCGGGCACCCGGCGCACGAAGGCGTAGACTAGCCGTAACCAGGGGGCCGGATGGTCGCCGGTCTCTCTTCGGAGAGACGGGAGGAAAGTCCGGACTCCGCAGGGCAGGGTGCCGGCTAACGGCCGGGCGGCGTGAGCCGACGGACAGTGCAACAGAAACATACCGCCGGGCCACCTTCGGGCGGCGCGGTCAGGGTGAAATGGTGCGGTAAGAGCGCACCGGCGTCGTGGTAACACGGCGGCCGTGCAAACCCCACCCGGAGCAAGGCCAAATAGGGGGACATACGGGCGGCCCGCCCTGTCCCCGGGTAGGCTGCTGGAGGCGGTGGGCAACCCCCGCCCTAGATGGATGGCCGTCGCCGCGTCCCGGTTGGGCTCGGGACGCGGTACAGAATCCGGCTTACAGGCCCCCTGGTGCCCAACTCTCCGGCGAGGGCCGTGCGCCCCCGCTCAGTCGCGCGACTGCACGACCTGGCCGCGCTGCACGATGCGGGTGACATCGATCACCACCGCCGTGCCCTTCTTCTCCGGGTCCTGGGCGCGTTCCGCCTCGGCGGCGTTGTTGTAGACGTGATCCTTCACGGCCGGGTCGTCCACGTGCCGGGCCTCGCCGTGGACCTGGATCACGAGCCGCGTGGCGGGGTTGCGGTACATCATCGCGACCTGCGGGTTCTCCGCGATGCGCTGGAGGAAGCCGCGCTCCGGCGTGCGCATCCAGATCGCCAGCTCGTGGTCGCTGTAGGCCTGGGTGGTGCCGAAGAAGTTCAGGACGGCCTGGCCGTCCTTGCCGCTGCTCGCCCAGAGGATCGGGCAGCCATCCGTGAAGGCGTTGTTGATCGCCTGCTTCCACTCGTCGGTCAGTTCAATCGCCATGAGGCTCCGCTCTCGGGTACGTACATCTGGTGAGGCGCTGGAAAATCTACAGTGCCCTCCGTCTGAGTGTCCACCGGGGACGCCACGGTCGTGCCGACGTAGCATCGAGCGCATGACCGCCGACGTCCCCCCGACCGCCCGAGGTGACTGGCGCGACGCCCTCCCGGAGGGCGTCGACCGCGCCTCGCTGCCCGCGATCCGCGCCGTGCAGTTCGACTCCCGCCAGGTGGGGCCCGGCGACCTCTTCGTCTGCATCCCGGGGGGCCAGGCAGACGGCCACGCGTTCGCGCCCCAGGCGGTGCAGGCGGGGGCAGTCGCGCTGCTCGCGCAGGCCGGCCGGGGCGAGGCGCTGCGCGGCCTCGGCGTGCCGGTGGTGGAGGTCGCCGACCCGCGCGCG
>WBZO01005090.1_pt1 | contig 13648 bp, 9 predicted proteins | sample 5204261 | NCBI WGS metagenome assembly WBZO01 (sample SAMN12412400, study PRJNA552823) | activated sludge metagenome | isolation source: activated sludge from anammox sidestream of wastewater treatment plant... | place: USA: North Carolina | collected 2017-09
GTCGATGTCGTCATCGTCATCGTCGATATCATTGTCGACGAAGAACGAGATGGACTCGCTGGCGGCCACCACCGCGCCGCCCGCCCGCAGTTCGACTACCGAGCCGGCGGTCAATTCGGGCACGGCCCGGCCGCGATCGTTGTCCACGTCGAACTCGCCGCGTCCCCAGCGGTTGATGGTCATGCTGCCGACCTGCACGCCATCGAGATACACGTCCACCTTCTGCCCGGCCAGAGCCGTAGCGCCCCAGACATCGACCTCGAACTCGCGGTCGCCGTCGTGCTCCACCTCATATTTGACCCGGCCGCTGAGCGTCGGGAAGGCGGCGCTGCCGGCCAACCGGCCGCGATAGCCGTGCTCGCCCGTCGCGGGGACGGGCAAGGTTGCGGGCGCGGTCTGGCTGACGGGCGCGGCTTGCGTCGCGGCCGTCGGCGTCCGGCCCGCGGCCGTCGGGAGGGTCGCGGCGGCCTTGCCGAAGCTCAACCGGGGCATCTCGCGCGCCGATGTCGTTCGCGCCGCTCCCGCCGCCACCAGCAACACCGCCAGCGCCAGTATCGTGATTACGATTCTTTTGTTCATTTCGTGTCTCCCCGCCGGCTGCCAGCGCCGGCTTGATTGGTTTCTGCCTATCAAGTGACGGCGGGGAGGAAAAAGTAACGGGGGCCAACAGCCCCCGTGAAAAATCGACGAAATAGAGCGAGCGCGGCTCGCCGGAACGGCCCCGGGACGTCCTACGCTTTCCCCAGCACCGCCGCCAGCAACGCCATGCGGATATACATCCCGTTCTTCACCTGCCGGAAATAGGCCGCGCGCGGGTCGCTATCCAGCGCCGGGTCGATCTCGCCCACGCGGGGCAGGGGGTGCATGACGATCATCTTCTTCTTGGCCTGCTCCATCAGTTCCGGCGTGATGAGGTACTGCCCCTTGACCTCGTTGTACTGGTCCAGGTCGCTGAACCGTTCCTTCTGCACGCGGGTCACGTAGAGCACGTCGGCGTTCTCGATGACGTCGGCCACGTCGTGGGTCTCGCGCACGTTCAGCCCCCGGTCGCGCACGTCGTTCATGATCGTCAGCGGCATGCGCAAAATCTCCGGCGAGACGAACCGCAGGCTGACATCGAAATGCATCAGCAGCTTGGTCAGGCTGTGGACGGTGCGGCCGAAGCGCAAATCGCCGACCATGGCGATCTTCAACCCGTTGATGCGCCCCATCTCGCGCCAGATGGTGTACAGGTCCAGCAGCGCCTGCGTCGGATGTTCGCCCGGGCCGTCGCCGGCGTTGATGATCGGGATTTCGGCGGCGTCGGCCGCCACCCGCGCCGAGCCGATCTCCGGATGGCGCAGCACGATCACATCGGAGTATTGCTCCAGCGTGCGGATGGTGTCGGCCAGCGACTCGCCCTTGCTGACCGAGCTGTACTGCACGCCCTGGGTGATGGGGATGACGCTGCCGCCCAGCCGCTCCATGGCTGAGATGAACGACGAACTGGTGCGGGTGCTCGGCTCGTAGAACAGGCAGCCCAGCACATAGCCGCGCAGCAGATCAACGCCGTGGACGCGTTGCACCATCGCGCTCATCTCGTTAGCCCGCGCGAAGACGTACCTCAGCCGCTCCACGTCGAACTGGTCGACCGAGAGGATATCCTTGCCGGTCAGGCCGTTGCCGTGGTATTCGCCATTGTTGCGGGCCGCTTCCAATGCGTCCAGATTAAATATCGGGTTCAATTTCAATGCTTCCATCATCTACCTTCTTACGCTACTCATAATAATAGAACGCGGATGACGCCGATTTACGCGGATTTACACAGATCAGAAGCAGAACAATTGAATAGAAAACCGTGTAAATCCGTGCCCATCCGCGTCATCCGCGTTCCATTCCTCTTCCGCGTCTCATTCCTCTCTATCGGCGAAAATCTGCGCCTATCCGCGCCCTGTTCCAAAAATCCGTGTAAATCCGTGCCCATCCGCGTCATCCGCGTTCCATTCCTCTTCCGCGTCTCATTCCTCTCTATCGGCGAAAATCTGCGCCTATTCGCGCCCTGTTCCAAAAATCCGTGTAAATCCGTGCCCATCAGCGTCATCCGCGTTCTATTCTCCTCTATCCCCTGATAACCATCCCGCTGCCCGGCGCGGCCAGCACTTCGCCGTCCTCGACGACCGCGCGGCCGCGCAGGACGACCCGCCGCACCCACCCGCCGGCCTGCATTCCGGCGAAGGCCGTCCAGCCGACTTTCGTCCGCCAGCCCCCGGCGGGGATCGTCCAGGGGGTCATCTCTACCTCTATATAGGTATCCGGCTGCGCCGGCAGGTTAAACAGGCGGCGCGGGTTGTCGTGCATCAGCGCCGTCAGCCGCTCGACCGTCAGCCGCCCGTCGGCCACGGCCGCCAGCATCAGCGGCAGGCTCGTCTCCAGCCCGGGGATGCCCGGCGGCGGAGTGGCCGAACGCTTCTCCATCAATGTGTGCGGGGCGTGGTCGGTGGCGATGCAGTCGATGGTGTCGTTCAGGTGCGCCCACAGCGCGGCCACGTCGTCGGGCGTGCCCAGCACCGGCCGCATGTCGCCCAACGGCCCCAGCCGCTCGGCGTCGGCCGCGCTCAGGAACAGATGGTGCGGCGTCACCTCGCACGTCACCGGCAGGCCTCGCCCCTTGGCCGCGGCGATCAGCTCGATCTCCTCGCGGCGACTGACATGGACGATATGAACCGGCCGGTCGTAGATCGCCGCCAGTCCGATGGCCACGGCTACGCTCTGCTTCTCGGCGTGCAGGGCGATCAGCCGGTCGCGCGGCCACATCTCGAAGCACGCCTCCAGCGTGCCCAGCTCGTCGACGCGCAGCTTGCCGAACGTATCGTTGAGGTAGATCTTCAGCGCCACCGCTCGCCCGGCCAGTTCCGGCAGCAGGGCCGCGTCTTCGGCCGACGCCCCGGCGAACAGGCCCACGTCGCAGCGGGCGTCCCGCCGGGCCGCGGCCAGCGCCATGTCGAGCGCCTCCGGTGTGGTCAGGGGTGGGTTGGTGTTGGGCATGGCCAGGGCCATCGTGACGCCGCCGGCCAGCGCCGCCGCCGTACCCGTGGCGAAATCTTCCTTGTGCTCGCCGCCGGGCACGCGCATATGGGTGTGGACGTCGATCAGCCCCGGGAGAATCAGATCAGCCATCGTTTCCTCCGGTCAACAGGCAAAAAAAAGCCTGATCCCTTGGGATCAGGCGAAGGATGAAAAATGAAATATCGGGCCGGGCGGGCTGTACTCTTGCCCGGTCGTTGTCTTCGGCGACTCGCGCCGCCGCCGCCAGTATGTCGGCTCGCTTGCACACTGGGAAAATAGTGTAGCACGGGAAAAAGCGCGCGGCAAGGGGAATTTGCAAGGCCGGGGCGCGAGCCATCTCGACATGCGCCCTCCATATTTCATATCATACAAGCGCGAAAGCGAGTCCAGACAGTGCCCGCAGGGGGGCTGCCCGTAAAGGCCAGGACTGTCCCACCAATCATGTGAGTGTGCCCCGTCGGAAGACGGGGCTTTTTTTATTCCGACAGGTTCAACTTGCGTTGCCGCTCGTGTTAATTCCTTGAACTATTTGAACCTTTTGAACAGTTTTCCCATAAAGTCTCACGTATAGAAAATCTATTCGGGAAAGTTTGCGAAAAACGGTTCAACCTGTTCATTCCGTTCACGCGTAATCGGCCGGCGGCCCGATGCCGCGATAGGTCCAGCGGCCGCCTCATCCCCCTGATTCGCAACTCCTAATTCATCTCCGCGTATTTCACCCGCTTCGACTCCCGATTGCGCAAATTATGGTCCAGCACCATCTTGCGGATGCGCAGGGAGTGCGGCGTCACCTCCAGCAGCTCGTCCTCGCGCAGCCATTCGATGGACTCATCCAGCGTCATGATGCGCGGCGGCGGCAACGCCTCGACGATCGACGTCGGCTTGGAGCGATGGCCGGTCAGGTTCTTGGTGCGGCAAACGTTGATGACCAGATCCTCGTCGCGGATATGCTCGCCCACGACCTGGCCCATGTAAACCTCATCCACCGACGGCCGCACGAAGAACACCCCGCGCGACGTCAGATGCTCCAGGGCGTAGCCGCTGACCGTGCCCGTCTCCAGCGAGACCAGCGAGCCGAACTCCGACCGCTCAATCTCCCCGGCATACGGCCGGTAGTCGTCGAAGAGGGCGTGGAAGACCCCCGTGCCGCGCGTCGCCGTCAGGAACGGCTGGCGGAAGCCCAGGATGCCGCGCGTGGGCACGCTGAACTCGCCGTGGACGGTGCCGTCCTCGCCATAGCGGATGTCGATCAGCCGGCCGCGCCGCTTGCCCAGCATCTCGGCCACGCTGCCCCAGTAATCGTTGAGCGCCTCGACATAGACTTCCTCAAACGGCTCCAGCCGCTCGCCGTTCGGCCCCTCGCGGAAGATGACCTCCGGGCGGCCGACGGCCAGTTCGTACCCCTCGCGGCGCATCGTCTCGATGAGGATCGCCAGATGCAGCTCGCCCCGGCCGGAGACGAGGAAATCGCCCGCCTTGGCCAGCTCCTCCACGCGCAAGGCCACGTTGCTCTCCAGCTCGCGCATCAGTCGCTCGCGCAGCTGGCGGCTGGTGACGAACTTGCCCTCGCGCCCGGCGAACGGGCTGTCGTTAATGCGGAACACCATGCGCACCGTCGGCTCCTCCACCTTGATCGGCGGCAGGGCGACGGGGTTGTTGGGGTCGGTCAGCGTGTCGCCGATGCCCACGTCGGGGATGCCGGCCACGGCGACGATCGTCCCCGCCCGCACCTCGGCTTGTTCCTGCCGGTTCAGGTCGCGGAAGGTATAGAGCTTGGTGATTTTGGCGTTGGTCTGCTCGCCCTGGTGGTCGATGCGCGTCACCGTCTGCCCCGCCCGCAGCGTGCCCGCCGAGAGACGGCCGAGGGCGATCTTGCCCACATAGCTGGAATACTCCAGCGCCGTCACCAGCAGTTGCGTCGGGCCGTCGGGGTCGACGGTCGGCGGCGGGATGTAGTCGAGGATGGTGTCGAGCAGCGGCGTCAGGTCCGGCTGGAGCGCGTCGGGCGAATAGCCGGCGCGGCCCTCGGTGGCCTTGGCATAGATGACCGGGAACTGGGCCTGCTCCTCCGTCGCGCCGAGGTCGATGAACAGGTCGAACGCGGCGTTGACGGCGTAGTCGACCCGCGCCGCCGGCCGGTCGATCTTGTTGACGACCAGGATGACCTTCAGCCCCTTGGCCAGCGCCTGCCGCAGCACGAAGCGCGTTTGGGCCATGGGGCCTTCGACGGCGTCGACCAGCAGCAGCGCCCCGTCTACCATATTAATGACGCGCTCCACCTCGCCGCCAAAGTCGGCGTGGCCGGGCGTGTCGACGATGTTGATGGTGATGCCGTTGTATTCAATGCTGGTATTCTTGGCCAGGATGGTGATGCCGCGCTCGCGCTCCAGATCGTTGGAGTCGAGCACGCGCTCGGTCACCGCCTGGTTGCGCCGGAAGGCGTTGGTCTGGCGCAACATGCCGTCGACCAGCGTCGTCTTGCCGTGGTCGACGTGGGCGATGATGGCGATATTGCGGATGTCGTTTCGTTGTTGCATAAGTTCTGTTGCCCCCGGCCGGAGCCGCGGCCCAAAAAACCCGGCGCGTGGCCGGGCTTGTCTGTTTATCCAGGATCAGTCTGTAACCGAAGATGGATTTTACATGGAAAGGGAGCGAATTTCAAGAAACTTGATATGGAGTGGATGAATAAACCCGGGGACAGGTTCACCCCTCCTTGATTTGTCGCCCTCCCGCTCTATACTCCTGGTATCGCAGGAGGGAGGCGATTGCGCCCCGATACAGGTTGCCGGCTACAGGAGAGGGGAATGCCCGAACCAGATGGGCCAGGAGCAACATGATCAATCATCGATCTCTCGTATCATTCGTTGTGTTTGTGTTTCCGTTCACCCTCTTGTCGATTGCGCCGGCAATGGCGGAGCCGGAACCGCCTTTACTTGCGTCGTCCTCCGTGCTGCCAAACGACATCATGCCGGCCGCGCCCGGGATGACCGCGCCGGCCGAAATCGACGGCGCGGATGTCGATTATGAAGTGGCCCCTATCCTGTTCGTGCCGGCCGGCGTCGCTCCACATCCCTACGGGTTGGCTTATGTTGACCGGCATATGAGCAACGTTCAACATTGGTATGCCGAGCAATTGCGTGGCAAAACGTTCACCTTGCGCCCGGCGATCCTCATCATCGGACGTCAACCCCGCGATTATTACTTCGGCGACTGCTACCCGCCCGTCAGCGAAGGTCAATGCTCGTGGGCAGATACGGCATGGAACAGGATTTTCGCAGAACTGGACGATCGCGGCTACACGCTGCCACCCCAGGGTCTGATCCAGGGTGTTTTCTTTCAGGGCGAGGGAATAAGCACAGCGCTGGGCGGCGGCTTGCGTTTTCTGGTGGGCTTCCAGCCCGATACCGTCTTTCCCGATTGCACGATGGCGGGCTGCGCGCATAACGTCAATCTGGGCGGGGTCGCACACGAGTTGGGGCACGCACTGGGCTTGCCCCACCCCGACAACGATCCTCAATGGGGCGACTCGCTGATGGGAACGGGGTTCTACGGGTTTCCTTTCTGCGTGTTCATCAATACCCCCACCCACCCGGAATACGATCAACTCATGGCGTCGCCTTTCATGAACCATGTAACTGCGCTGAAAAACCCCGGATTTGAGGGTTGCCTGGAATCCTGGTCGATTGAAGAAGGAACGCCCCACTGCACCCGGAGCGACCGCGCCGGCGGCTTCGTGTCGCTGGCTCTCGATGGGCCGGGGAACAATCGAATAGCCCAGACATTCCCTGTCGACGCGACCAGCTCCTATGACTTCAGCGGCTGGGTTCGAATCAACTCGCTTCCTGCCGGTGGAAAACTTCAGATTCAGATTCAGGCCGTTCAGCAGGGCGGGACCGTCCTGGAGACGCTTGTCCCGGTCATTGTGGAGCAACCGACCACCGGCTGGGTTCGCGTCGGCCAGACCGTCGTTTTTCCGGCGGGCACCGACTACGGAACCATTACGATCGCTACGGAGGGGTCGGGCGTATCGGCGTTCGTGGATAATCTCGGTTTCTCCGAAGCCGGCGCGCTCCCTCCCATGCCGTTGATCGCCGGCGCGTTTGATGGCGACGCCGTCGATACCGACCGGCCGCTGCTGCGCTGGTCGCCGGTCGAGCAGGCAACTTCGTTCGATGTTCAGATCGCCGCCGATCCATCCTTCGAGACGATCCTGGCCGAGGGCGATGGCTCCGATTATATGTACCAGGTCCCGGTGGCCTTGCCCTATGACGTTTATTCTTTCTGGCGGGTCCGGTCGGTCAATGCCGCCGGCAAGAGCGAATGGTCGCCGGCCTGGAGCGTGATTCCCCGCCGGCCGAACGCGTTCTTCAACGATGAATTCGAAGAAAGTCAACTGGGAACAGACTGGTCTATTGTGCGCGAAGACCCGGCCCATTGGCGCATGGGCGGCGTGGCTATCCGTCGCTGGTCGGGCTACCTGACGATTGACACGCAAGCGGGCGATCTGGAAACGGCCAACGACGCCCGGAATATCGTGCTGCGTCCCATCCCGCCCGGCGATTTTGCGGCTGAGACCCTGGCTTCTATCTATATACCGCTCGACACCAACTACCAGCAAGGGGGTCTAATCATCTATCTGAATGATGACAACTATATTAAATTGGCCCACATCTACCGCGACGGCTCGCAACTGGAAATGGAAGTGGAGAAGGACGGCGTAATCACCCAGCGAGACGCCGTCTATCTGATCGACGATACCAGACTGAGGATCGAGCGGCGGGGCGAGGATTACGCGGCCTACTTCAGCGCCAATGGGGTGACATGGCACCCGCTCGGCGAACCGGTCGCGGCCGACTGGCCCGACGCAAGGGTCGGCCTGACCGCCTACACCGGACCGGCGACGACTTCCATGCCGACGGTGGCATTCAACTGGTTGCGGTTCACCGAGCCATGTCGCGAGGCGAAGGCCGCCGTCGAGCCGGCCGGAGCCGGTACGGTGATCTCAGAGGGCGTCGCCTGTGAAGACGGCCGCTTGCGGCCGACCACCTCTCTCCGCTTGACGGCTCAGGCGGCGACGGGCTATCTCTTTGACCACTGGAGTGGCGACGCGTCCGGCTCCACCAACCCCCTTGACTTGACGGTTAGCGGCGATCTGAATGTCCTGGCCCACTTCGTGGCGAATCGGCCGCCGGTTGCCGTCGACGATGCCTATCAGATGTTGGCCGGCGAGAGGTTGGTAGTCGCCCCTCCGGGCGTCCTGGCCAATGATACCGATCCTGACGATGATGTGCTGACGGCCATCCTGGCGGCCGATGTCGCTCACGGCGCTTTGACGCTCAACGCCGACGGCTCGTTCGCCTATACACCCGATATCGGCTTTGTGGGCCAGGATACCTTTACTTATCGGGCCGGCGGCGGCGTGGCTGAATCCGGAACGGCGACGGTGACCATCACCGTAAACGTCCACGCCCTGTTTCTGCCGGTTATCAACCGTCAGGCGGTCGAATGACGGTGGAGGCGCGCGCCTAGAACTCTCGCCCCTCCACCGCCTCGATCAACCGCGCCACGTCCTCGGCGATGTGCCGCAGCCGCTGCAGCAGTTCGCCGCGCTCGGCCGCCGGCGAGTGGCGCAGTTCGATCCGGGACAGGTCGTACTCCATCCGCCTGAGTCGCTCGAGGTTGGTATTCGGGCCGGCGCCGGGTAACTGTGACGCGTCGAGGACGTTATCGCCCGGCTTCTTGCGCGGGGCGGGCGGAGAGGCGGCGCCGGCTCGCTTCTGCGCGTCCGCTTCTATCTCGCGCAGGATTTTGGTCACTGTCGCGTCCGGCTCGTGCCGCAGCCGCCGGGCGATATCGTGCACCTGGGCCGAGGTCAGCTCTTTCTTCGCGCGCGCCCGGTGGAGCGCCTGCTGTTGCCCGGCCGTCAGCCCTTGATAGACGCGGGTATCGCGCTCGCTCAGCGTCCCCTCGCGGATGGCGTCCTTGATCTCGTCCGGCAGCTTCAGCAGGTTGATGAGCTGGTGGATGCGTTGCCGGCTATAGCCCAGACGCTCGCCGACCTCGGGCCACTTGACCGTGTCGCCGCGCCCCTTCCGGCCGGGAAGATCGCCCCGGCCCGCGTCCAGCTCCTCCTGCATCAGGTCCCGCAAGCGGAACAGCGCCGCCGCCCGGTCGACGTCGTTGAGATCCTCGCGCTGGATGTTCTCCATCACCTGGCGCACGAAGCGGGTCACGTCGTCGTAGTCGCGGCGCCGCACGATCGCCGGGATCGTCTCCAGCCCGGCCCGTTTGGCCGCTTGCCAGCGCCGCTCGCCGTGGACGATCCGGTACCGGCCGCGGCCGCTCTGCGTCACTTCGATGGGCTGGATGACCCCGTCCTGCTGGATGCTCTGGGCCAGCTCGCGCAAGCCGTCCTCGTTCATCGTGCTGCGCGGCTGGTCGGGGTCGGGGTCGATGGCGTCGACGCGGACGGCCAGCAACTGAAGCCCAACGGCCTGCTCGGCGTCGTCCTCCCCGGCAAACAACCGGTCGAAGTCGCCGCCGCGGGGCTGGATGGGTTGGGAGAGGTTGATGGGGGTCTTTTTCCGGGCCATGGCGGTCAATTACCAGTGGCGAGAGGCGAATGGCGGCCGGCGGCGCTCAGCGTCGTTCATCTCTCATATCCCTTTGTCTATCTCTTTGGCCACGGCGCGATAGGCGGTCGCGCCGGCTCCGCGCGGGTCATAGGCCAGGATGCTCTGGCCGGCGGCCGCGCTCTCGCCGAAGCGTACCGAGCGCCGCACCACAGTGTCGAAGATGCGAATGTCGTCGCCGTATTGTTGCTCCACGGCCGCCTGCACGTCGCGCGTCAGCGTCATGCGCGTGTCGGCCATCGTCAGCAGGATGCCCTCGATCGCCAGATGGGGGTTCAGCCGCTTGCGCCGGATCGTCTCCACGGTGGACAGGATCATCAGCGCCCCGCGCGCGGCCAGGAACTCCGTCTGGATGGGGATGAGCACGCTGTCGGCCGCAGTCAGGGCGTTGATGACCAGCAGCCCCAGCGACGGATTGCAGTCGATGAGGATATAGTCGTAGTTGGCGGCGATGCCGTCCAGCAGCCCGGCCAGCACCCGCTCGCGGCTCAGGCTGTTGATCAGGGCGACTTCCACCAGGCTCAGTTCCGGCTGGCTGGGGATGAGGTGAAACCCCTCGTCCGTCCGGTAGATAGCCGTGGCCAGGTCGCCTGTGCCGCCGTCGATCTCCGCCTTGAGCGCGTCGTAGACCGTCGGGCTGATGTGGTCGGGATCGAAGCCGGCGTGCTGCGTCAGGTTGCCCTGCGGGTCGAGGTCGATGGCCAGCACGCGCCGGCCCCGCTCGGCCAGCGCCGCCGCCAGATTGACGGCCGTCGTCGTCTTGCCTACACCGCCCTTCTGCATGGCTATGGCGATTGTTTTCGTCATAATCAGTCTCTGCCAAGAAGAACTGTTCGCGAATCGGGCAAACCGGCGAGATTCCCCCGCCGCCCCGCCGGACTCGCGAATCCTGTATCCTGTATTAGAAAGGAAGCGTCCCGGTGACGCTCTCGTGCCACTCGGTCAGGAACTTCATCGCCTCGTCGAAGCGGCGCGCGGGCAGCATCTTGTAGCCGGTGATGCCGAACTTGCGGTATAGCTCGCCGTAGACCGAGCCAAACTCGTTCCGGCCGGTCTTCTTGCCCAGCGCCAGCGCCACCGCCTTCACCGCCTGGCTGATCTGGCTGGCCTGGTCGGGTGTCACGTTACGGCCGCTGTCGCCCAATTGCGCCTCGATAGCTTCCAGCCGCTGCTCGTGCTCCATCAGTTGCGACCGCATCATCAGCTGGTTGCGCGCCAGTTGCAGCACCGCCTGGGCCATCCGGTAGGCCTGGGCCTCCGGCGTATCCTGGGCCAGCAGCGCGTCGAAGTCGTCGAGATCGGCCGTCAGTTGCCCGGCCTGGAACGCCTCCCACAACACTTTGGCGGCCTCGCGCTGGAAACGCTCCAGCTTGGGGCGAATTTCCTCGCGCACGCTATTGATGCTGATACCGGTCAGGAACAGCGGCACCACGTCGACGCGGATAAGCCCCAGTTGTTGCGTGCCGCCGCCGACGCCCTCTTTCGAAGGGGGTGTCAAAATGGCACCCCCTTTATAGGCGTCGAGCAGAATCGTCTGGCGCTTGATGCGGCGAACTTGCGACGCCCGATCCAGCCCCAGCGCGTCGCACAGGTGCCTGACCGAGACGTAGATATGCCCATCGGCCGCGCGAACCGCGGTTAATTGATCCTCATAAAAGGAAACTTCCCGTTGTTCGACCACCGCCAGCGTTTGATTATCCATCGTTGCTTCTTCCGGCTCAATCTTATGTCATGCGCCCGCGACGCGCCAATCGGATCGGCGGCGCCTCCTGTTGCGCAAGTGCAACAATTATACGTCAGGTGGCGGGTTTGTCGCAAAAATCGATCTTTTCCGGGAACCAGTTGGTCTTGGGGAAACCCTGACTTTCCGGCATAATTCTCCCGATGTCCGACGCCAACACCCGCCGCGGCACGCTCATCGGGGCCACCGCCATTCTCATGTGGTCCACGCTGGCTTCGTTGACCGCCCTCAGCGGGCAGGTGCCGCCATTCCAGCTGACGGCGATGTCGTTTGCCCTGGCGTTTCTGTTGGGCGCCGGCCTGTGGCTGTGGGAGAAGGCCGCCCGGCCCGCCTCGCGGCTGCGCGACCATTTCCTCCTGCCGCCGAAGATCTGGGCGCTGGGCATCTACGGCCTGTTCGGCTACCACTTCGCCTATTTCTTCGCCATGCGCAACGCGCCGCCGGTCGACGCCGGGCTGATCAACTACCTCTGGCCGTTGTTCATCGTCCTGTTCGCCGCCTTCCTGCCCGACGAGCGCCTGCGCGGCCGCCAGATCGCCGGCGTGCTGCTGGGCTTCGCCGGGGCCGCGCTCATTGTCACGCGGGGGCAGGGGTTGCGCATCGACATGCAGTACGCCGTGGGTTACGCCTTCGCCGTAGCCTGCGCCGTCATCTGGGGCAGCTACTCCGTCCTCTCCCGCCGCGCTCGCCACGTGCCCACCAGCGCCATCGGCGCGTTCTGCGGGGCCACGGCGTTGCTGGCGCTGGTTTGCCACCTGCTGTTCGAGCCGACCGTCTGGCCGTCGGGCTGGCAATGGGCGGCCGTCCTCGGGCTGGGGGTGGGGCCGGTTGGGGCGGCGTTCTACACCTGGGATTACGGCGTCAAGCATGGCGACATCCAGGCGCTGGGCGCGCTGGCCTATGCCGCGCCGCTGCTCTCCACCTTGTTGCTGATCGCGCTGGGGCTGGCCGAGGCGACGTGGGTCATCGCCGCCGCGGCCGTGCTCATCGTCGGCGGGGCGGTCGTCAGCCGGCCGTAGAATGGGACGTGGAATAGAACGCGGATGCGGAATAGAACGCGGATGACACGGATTAGCGCGGATTTTCGCGGATAAATCCTGTTTTGATCCGTGTTCATCCGCGTGCATCAGCGTCATCCGTGTTCCATTTCTTCTTATCCGTGTTCATCCGTGCGCATCGGCGTCATCCGCGTTCCATTTCTCTTCTTATCCGTGTTCCATTTCTCTTCTTATCCGTGTTCATCCGCGTGCATCAGCGTCATCCGCGTTCTATTTCTTCTTATCCGTGGGGCCATTCGCTTCATCTTGCCCGATAGGCCGGTTTCAATTAAAATCCATCATTGCCCTTAACGTAATAAATATTGCCGGGAACCGGGCTTCAAACACCCGGTTTCTAGTTGAATACATCCCTTAGAGGTTCATTGACTCATGAAGGAATATCAGACCGGACAGATACGCAACATCGCCCTTGTATCGCATAACGGCGCCGGGACGACGACTCTCGTCGAACGGCTGCTGTTCAAGACCGGGGTGATCACGCGTATGGGCAGTGTGATGAACGGCACGGCCCACATGGATTTTGAGGAAGAGGAGGTGGCCCGCAATAGTTCCATCGCCACCGCCATCGCCCCTGTCGAGTGGAACGGCGTCAAGCTGAATCTGCTCGATACCCCCGGCTTCCTGGACTTCATCGGCGAAGTCGACGCCGCCCTCAAGGTGGCCGACAGCGCGCTCGTCCTGGTGGAGGCCGTCGCCGGCGTCGAGGTCGGCACCGAGATGGTCTGGGCCGCGGCCGACACCTACAGCCGCCCCCGCATCATCCTCGTCAACAAGATGGACCGCGAGAACGTCCGCGTCCGCCGCGTGAAGGAAAGCATCAACAACAACCTCCACGGCAACTTCGTCGATCTGCAACTGCCCATCGGCGAAGGCCCCGATTTCAAGGGCGTCATCGACCTGCTGCACATGGAAGCCCGCCTGGGCGAGAAGGGCGACAAGGCCCCCATCCCGGCCGATATGGCCGACGCCGCCGAGGAAGCCCGCGCCACCCTGGTGGAGGCCGCGGCTGAGGGTGACGACGCGCTCATCGAGAAGTATCTGGAAGGCGAAGAGCTGACCGGCGCGGAAGTGGCGCGCGGTCTGAAGCAAGCCACCATCAACGGCACGGTCGTGCCCGTCCTGTATGCCGCCGGCGAGAGCGGCGTGGGCGTGGACGCCCTGCTCGATACGCT
>WBZO01004930.1_pt1 | contig 13646 bp, 6 predicted proteins | sample 5204261 | NCBI WGS metagenome assembly WBZO01 (sample SAMN12412400, study PRJNA552823) | activated sludge metagenome | isolation source: activated sludge from anammox sidestream of wastewater treatment plant... | place: USA: North Carolina | collected 2017-09
CCATACTTCGCGCTTGGTGCGGCTCAGGCACCAAACGATGAACTGCGCGTTCCATTCATCGATCAGCGCTGGGTTCATGCGCGCCAGCGGGTCCTGATAGCGCGAGTCCTGCGCCCACTCCTCGCCGATCATGTCCACCACGCGGTCGGCATGGAGGCCGGCGTTGGTGAAGTCCACATAGCCATCGGCAACCTGATAGATACCCGATGGCATACCACCGGCCGCGCCGGCGGCGCGCTGCGACCTGCGGCCGCTGAACTGGTAGGCGATGCCGGCGGCATGACGGCGGTCCACCCCACCGAAGTGCGTCTCGGCGATGGCGACATCGGCGCGCTGGGCGATGCCATGGCGGCGGGCGCCGGTGAGCAGCCCGGCAGCCGCAACAGCGGCGGCCGAACCGGACTCGAACAGCGCCGCCGTCCCCGCCATCTTCACCGGCTCGCGGTCCGTGCGGCCCATGGTGTACATCTCACCGGCAAAGCCATACATGACCAGTTCGGTGGCCTTGTAGTCGCGGTAGGGGCCGTCCTGGCCGAAGTTGCTGATGGAGAGCATGCAGATCTTGGGGTTGGCCTGACGGAAGAACTCCCAGCCGCAGCCCAGCCGCTCCAGCGTGCCGGGGGAGAAGTTCTCCACCACCAGATCGGCCCCGGCAGCAAGGCGGGCCAGCCCGGCGCGGCCATCTTCGGTGCGCAGGTCTAGCACCACCGAGCGCTTGTTGGTATTGAGCAGAAAGAACAGCCCGCTCTTCTCCGGATGCGCTTCATCCCCCTGGAACGGCGGTAGCGTGCGGGCAATATCCCCTTCTGGCGGCTCCACCTTGATCACATCCGCTCCGAAGTCGGCCAGCAGCTTGGTAGCATACGGCCCGACGATGTGATGCGTCAGGTCCAGCACGGTCACGCCATCAAACGCCTGCATACGTCCCTCCCTGCCGCCTCCCCGGCAGCCTGTGCGTGTGCGCCAGAGCATAGCGGGGGCAGGCGACAGGGGGAAGAGGATGGTGCGCCCACGTCTGGCAGGACGCCGCCGGTATCCGCCTATACTGGCTTCGTGGACGGCCTGAAGGGGATGTCCGGCAAGCCGGTGTGGAGAGCGGCCAGGGGAGGTCTTGTCCCCAGCTGTGGCAAGCACAGGGCTACCGGCCCCCCTGCTCTGCGGGCCTTACCAGGAGGACGGGCTGCGAGCACTCGCCCCACTTGGGCCCCCTGGCAGGGGGTCGCGAGCCGCGAGAGCGGGACCGGCGACCGGCGCCGGTAGGGATCTGGGCAGCATGGCAGCGGGACAGTGGTGAAAGGAGCGGCCGGTGCCGTTCAAGCTGCACCTCGATACGGACATCGGTGGCGACACCGATGACTTGTGCGCACTGGCGCTGCTGCTGGCCGTGTCTGGTGTGGAGTTGACGGGCATCACCACCAGCACCGACCCCGGCGGGCAGCGTGCCGGGCTGGCAGCACACGCGCTGGCGCTGGCCGGACGCACGGATATCCCCGTGGCGGCAGGCGCAGGTGGCACCCTTGCGCCCGGCTACCTGCGCGCCGAGCTGCCGGACACCGTGCGCTACTGGGGGACGGCCATCGCGGCCCGGCCGGGGCCACCCGGCGCAGCGATGGACCTGCTGGCGCACAGTATCGACGCCGGGGCGGCGGTGCTGGTGATTGGCCCGTGGACGAACCTCGCCCTGCTGGAGACGGCGCGTCCCGGCAGCCTGGCAGAGACACATATCGTGTGTCAGGGCGGGGCAGTCAGCCCGGCACGGCCCGGCTACCTGGCCGCCGGTCCGGAGATGGACTACAACGTCCGCCAGGACACCGCGGCGGCACGCATCGTGCTGGAGCGGGCCGGTCCCACCCTGGCGCTGGCGCAGACTCCGGTGGCATTGGAAGCCTGTCTGCGCGCGTCGGATCTCCCGAGGCTGCGCGCCGCCGGCCAGCTCGCCCGGCTGCTGGCCTGGCAGGCGCAGCGCTATCATGAGGATGATGCCGGCGCCGCCGCGGGCGCGGGCTGCCCCTCCCTGCCGGATGACCTGCTCAACTTCCAGGCCGACGCCGTGGCCGCGGCGCTGGCGCTGGGCTGGGACTGTCTTTCAGTGGAGGAGACAATGCTTGTCGCGGTGCCGCACGGCGACCTGCTGGTGCTACGCCCCAACCCTGCCGGCCGTCCGGTGCAACTGCTGACAGCGATCAATGCCCCGGCCTTCGCCCGTCGCTGGCTGGCAACGGTCGCGGGGAACGGGTGAGAAGGCGCCGCCACGGAGACAGCATGATTGATGAAGTTGTACTCACGCTGGCGGCGCGCATCGCCGCCCAGTTGGGTGACGTGGCAGGAGTGGCCGCGGTCGCCCTGGGGGGATCGCAGGCGCGGGGTACAGCCTCCGCCGGCTCAGACATTGACATTGCCCTCTACTACGAGCCGGATTCACCGCTCGATGTGGCGGCGTTGGGGACGGTGGCCCGGACGCTGGACCCCCGGCCCGAGGCGGCAGTGACCGAGCCGGGTGCGTGGGGGCCGTGGGTGAACGGCGGCGCCTGGCTGGTGGTGGATGGCCGGCGCGTGGACTGGCTGTACCGCGACCTCGCCCGCGTACGTGCCACCCTCGCGGACTGCCGCGCGGGACGCATTACCTGTGACTATCAGGCGGGCCACCCACACGGCTTCCATAACCACATGTACGTGGCGGAGACGGTGGTCTGTCACCCGCTGCATGACCCGCGCGGTGTGCTGGCGGCGTTGAAGGTAGAGGCCACGCCCTATCCCGAGCCGCTGCGCCGCGCCATCATCCGCACCTATCTCTGGGAGGCGGCCTTCTCGCTGGAGATCGCCGCCAAGGGCGCAGCGCGTGCCGATGTGGCGTACGTGGCCGGCTGCCTGTACCGCTGCGCCGCCTGCCTGGTGCAGGTGCTGTTCGCCCTCAATCGCGTACCGTTCCTCAACGAGAAGGCGGCACTGGCGCTCGCCGCCACCTTCCCGCTGCTGCCGGGCGGGTTCTGCGTCGTAGTAGAGTGGACGCTCGCGGCCCTCGGTGTGACCGGCCCTCACCTCAATCAGGCGCTCTCGTGGATGGCCAAGCTGACCCGAGATGTGGCGCAGCTCGTGGAGGACAATGCGCCGGGCGTGGCGCTACCGTTCACCCGGATTGTGCCGGAGGGGTGAGGCGGCGACCGCCCTCACCCCCGGCCCCCGCTCCCGCCTGCGGGCGAGCGGGGGCACGTGCCTCCCCTGCGGCGGACCCCCACCCGGCCATGCCGGGAGCCCCCTGCGACCGTATGGGGCCAAGCGCCAGCACCTACTTCCAGCGCAGGACGCGCTTGAACAGGCGGTTGCGCAGGGGAACCCAGGTCTGTTCCAGTTGTTCGCGGTCGGTGGGGGACAGCTCGCGGCGGCCGTAGCGGGCGCGCTGATAACCTTCCGCCACGACATCCACGCCCTTTGCCGCCTCTGGTAGCGCGCGCTGGAGCGAGCGGCCGAACTCGGTCGGGGTCTGATTGGGTTTGGGGCCCAGGCGCAGCCAGGTGGCCAGGCGGACGGTCTTTTCCCACAACTGCGACGGGTAGTCCAGCCCGCCCATTCCCCGCTCCCACGCCAGCTTGATCCCCGATCCCGCCACGGCGGCCACAGCCATGATGCCGAGCAGCACGTACAGCACCGGCAGCAGGAAGCCCAACGAGATGCCGCTATCGTTGTTGAGGTTGATCGGCGTGGTGGAGGCGTTGGGATCAATCTCGATGTCGCCGAAGTCGAGGCTGGGACCCTCACGCAGCAGCGTGTCATCGGGGACGGTTGCGTCGCCGCCGCCGCCGTCACCGGCCGGCCGCACGATGGCGGCGACATCGCCGTACGGAGAGAACTCCACCCAGCCGTAGCCGGGGAAATACACCTCGGGCCAGGCGTAGGCATGCTTGTCGCGCAGCAGATAGCGGCGCACGTTCAGGTCGAACTCATCGACGACGTAGCCGACGGACAGGCGGGCGGGCACGCCGGAGGCGCGCAGCAGCACCACCATTGCTGAGGCCTGGTAGTCGAAGTAGCCTTTCTTCTCGTCAAACAGGAAGTAGTCCACCGCGTCGCGGCCGGGAGGTACGGCGCGCATGTCGAAGGTGGGCGGGAAGGTGCGCAGATACTCCTCTATCGCTTTCGCCTTGTCATACGCCGTGGCGCGGTCCTTGGTCAGGTCGGTGGAAAGCTGGCGTACGCGCTGAGGCAGCGACTGGGGCAGTTGCAGATAGCGGTCGGTGACGTAGCCGGGGTAGTTGCCGCCCGCGCCGCGTAGCTTGTCCTCGGCGGCGGTGGAGACGGTGCCATTGGTGATGAAGGCGTCCCCCACCTTGAACTTGTGGCGGCTGCGGATGGCGTCGATATCCGGCACCGGGTCAGTGCTGATCACCTCGGCGCGGCTGTTGACGGAGACATTGGAAGGCTGGCCGATGGAGGGCAGCGAGTTCTTGGGGAAGCCACTTTCCATCACGAAGTTGGCGGTGACATCCACCCGGTCCTTGTACGCCGCCTTCTGGTTGGGGTTGCTGGACTGCACCTGTTCGGTCGGCCCCAGCTCGATATCGGCGCGGGAGCCGGATTTCCAGCCACCGGGGGTGTACTCGTCGTACGTCTTCACGCGTAGCGGCCGGCCCTGGTTACTGTCCTCGCCGAACTCCACCTGGGCAGCGATGCGGCTGCCCAGCACTACACGACCTTGCAGCGGTAGGGTGTCACCGAAGGAGTGCAGCGGCACTTCTTTCTTGGCGTCGATGTTGGAGAACAGCCGCACGAACTGGTCGTTGTCGCTGGTGAAGGGACCCGCCACCCGGTCCCAGTTGGTCGAGACCCAGCCCACCTCGTTGGCCTGCGGCAGCCACCAGGCGACGAACAACGCGCCGGCGGCAACCCAGGTGGTGATGTTGAGGAAGCGTAGGGAGATGAAATCCGGGTAGGGGGTGTTCGTGCGCTGCCACTCACGGATGCGGTTGAGCAGGTGAACGCGCATCACCAGCAGCATGGCGCCGAACATGAAGACGATGAAGTCGCCGTGGAACTGGCCGGGCAGGTAGGAGATGTTGGTGAGCAGGCCGAAACCGGCGGGGATGATCGCCACCCAGGCGTTACGCCAGCGGAAGATGGACCAGGAGGCAAGGTACGCCGTCACCCAAGTGATAGAGAGCACGATGGTGACGAACGGCATGTTGTCGGAGATCGGCTCGCTGTTGCGCAGACGCAGCGCCCAGTCGGCCCAGCGGTCTTTGAAGTCGGCCAGCCCGGTGCGCAGGGAGGGCGCGTCAACGTAGCCCAGCGCCAGCCACAGCACCACGGTGGCGCCTATCACCAGCGCCAGCACGTGCAGGATCACCTCGGGGGCGCGGATGCGCGCCAGCACCAGCCCGGTGCAGAGCGCGAAGAACGACAGGCCCATGAGCGAGGGCATGCGCGACACCCACTCGGCGTTATCCACCGAATGGGCCACGCTCAGAAACACCATCAGCACCAAGCCAAACGTCAGCCACGACTCCCAGTCCGTCAGCCAGGCGGGCAGCTTGGGCGCCTGCCGTGGTTTGCGGTCTGGCAGGGTCGTCACGGGCCGGGAAGAGATGTATTCGCTCCAGTTGGCCATTGGTGGCGCTCCGCTGTTCCGGAAGGCTCGCGGGCCTACCCGCCCTTACCCTTCAATCCGTCGGTTGTGACCGGCTCCCACTCACTGGTGGGCGCCAGGGTGTTGGTGAGATCATCGCCTTGCTTGACGATGTATGACCAGATATCGGCGGCCGCCAGTTGCGCTGCCACCATCAGGCTGGTGTCCTTGCTGCCGAAGGTGCTGGCCTCGAGCAGCACCGCCGCGACCTTCACGCCGCGCTGGGTGAGCATCAACAGGCTGGTGACCCAGGCCTCGTCGGTCGAGGGGGTGATCAGCACCACCGTGGTGTGGCGGCCAAAGCGCTTACCCTCTACCGACAGCAGATTGCCGACGGGCGCGTCGCCGGTGGCACGGGCCATCGCCAGCGATTCCAGGATGCGGGTCATCTGCTGGCCGCCCCGCTCCGTCTCGATGATATCCAGCCGGTCGCCGAAGGCCAGCAGGCCGACATTGCGGTTAGCGTTGAGGAAGTAGCGCGCGACGGAAGCGGCGATCTTGACGCCGTATTCCTCGGTCGATTCGTCGCCGCTGCCGGCCTGCGCTCGCCGCTCCAGGTCCAGCACAATCCAGATATCCGAAGCGGGGTCCAGTTCAAACGTCTTCACCATGAGCTTGCCGGTGCGGGCGGTGGACCGCCAGTGGATACGGTTGTAGCTGTCACCCCAGGCGTACTCGCGCACACCAGAGGCGTTCGGGGTGACGTAGTGGGTGCGCTTGCGGAAGCGGCCCTCGCCCGGCAGTGAGGCGGGCGGCACGGTGAAGTGGGGCAGATCGATGAACGGCGGGTAGACGATGATCTGCCCCTTGCCGCCGTACTCCTTGGTGCGCCGGAACAGCCCGAACGGGTCGGAGGAGGAGACGCGCACGGGGCCGACGTTGTACACGCCGCGCCGTGTCAGCAGCGTTTGCGCCTTCCAGGAGAAACGCCGCCGTCCGCCCAGCGATATCACCCGCCGCGTCTTGGCGCCTGGCAGGTCTGAGCTGTCCTCGACCTCGAGCAGGATGCGCGGCAGCCAGGAAGGATTGCGGACGACGATCAGCTCTTCGGCGAACTGGCCCACCTGCCCGCGGTCCACCGTGCGCGTCACCTCCACCTGGAGTCCAGAGACGTTGAAGCGCGCCCACAGGTAGCACAGCGGCACGGCAATCGCCAGCACATACGCCAGCCGGAACAGCAGCCAGAAACCCGTCGCGAACGCCAGCGTCCACGACAGCACCACAAAGAAGCCGAGCAACAGAATCAGCCGGTTGCGGTTGATCCAGCCTAGTAACTGCACCGGACACCCCCAACGGCAGCATCCAGCATCCGCTGTCCGGCATCCGTCGTCTGTGATCGCTCGCCGGATACCGGATGCCGGATGCCCTACCGCGTCTCCGCCTGGTATGCGCCGCGGGCACGGGCGCCGGGAACCGGCACGCGTGCCAGGCACTCATCGACGATCTGGGTGGCGGTGATGTTCTTGACGCGGGCAGCGGGGCTGACGATCACGCGGTGCCCGAGGGCGGAGACCGCCAGCGCCTTGACGTCGTCTGGCACGACAAAGTCCCGGCCAGCCAGCAGGGCGTATGCCTGGGCGGTGCGGAATAGCGCCAGCGAGCCGCGCGGCGAGGCGCCGAGATAGGCGGCCTCGTGTTTGCGCGTCGCATCGACGATCTGGACGATGTACTGCTTGATGAGTGGATCGACGTAGATGCTCTTGACCGCCTCCTGCAGGCGCAGAATCTCGGAGGCGTCGGTCACCTGGGTGATGTCCTCCACCGGGTGGCGCATCTGCTGGCGATCCATGATCAGGACTTCGTCGGTGGCACTGGGGTAGCCCAGCTGCACGCGGATCAGGAAGCGGTCGAGCTGCGCCTCCGGCAGCGGGAAGGTGCCTTCGTACTCGATGGGGTTCTGGGTGGCGAGCACCATGAACGGCAGCGGCAGCTTGTAGCTGCGGCCATCGACGGTGATCTGCCGCTCCTCCATCGCCTCCAGCAGGGCAGACTGGGTCTTGGGGGTGGCCCGGTTGATCTCGTCGGCCAGCACGATCTGGGCGACAATCGGCCCCTCGCGGTACTCGAAGTCTTCGGTCTTCTGGTTGTAGATGGAGACGCCGGTAACGTCCGTGGGCAGCAGGTCCGGCGTGAACTGAATGCGCTTGAAGCTGCAACCGGTGGAGCGGGCGAGCGAGCGGGCCAGCATCGTCTTGCCGACACCCGGCACGTCCTCAATCAACACATGACCGGCGCACAGCAGGCCGGTGGTGATCAGCTGCAGTTCCTCGGATTTGCCAACGATGACGCGCTCAACGTTCTCGATGATGCGCCGTGCTACTGACCGCGGGTCATCCACCACCACACCTCGCAAGTGTCCCGCTGCCACCGCGCTCAGCGCCCAACCTGAGCGAGATGTCCCCCACCGCCAGCGTTGTCGCTTCCCCTCGACAAGCTGACGTAACACACAGAGCCAAGAGTGTATCGAGTATAGCAAGCGCCGCAAGCGCCGGCACAAACTCCACCACGCAGATGCTCAAAGCCTGATACGCTCCACCAACCGTGACGGGATTCACGCACCGGGCCCGGCAGTCACGTCAGACGAGGATCTCATAGCAGACGAGCTGGAGATCTTCGCCACGGATCTCCTGCACCATGCGCCGCTCATCACCGCTCTCCAGCAGACCGTTCTCAAGGAAGAACGCTTCGAGCGCGGCGTGGAAGGCGGCCGCGTCGCGGCTGTTCTCGTACTCGGTGACGATCTGGCGGAGCGTGCGGTCGCGCTCAAATGGTCGCAACGATGCTTGGCGCACGACCCGCACCAGCCGTGCCCGCTGCTCCTCATCCACCTGGTCAAACATGCTCGGGATGCTGAGCGCGTCAAACAGCCGCCGGGCGATCCCCACCAGCGCTGGGGGAATGCGCCGCGCGCCGCGTTCCTGCCGCAGCTGGGCGAGGATATCGGCCGTCGCCCGCTCCAGCCACGGAAAGATGTCAATGGCGGTCGGGTCCATCCGCGGCGCAGCGCGATCACAGGCGATCAGCCGGTAGATGCGGGGCACGTCCGTGACCGGATCGCTGCCATCCAGGGGATAAAAGCGCCAGAAACTGCGGTCTCGCGCTCGAAAGGCGAAGAAGACTCCAGGTGTTCCCGTGCGGGCGCTGTGGATGCCCAGCGGAATCTCCTGTACCTCGCCCTCACCCACCTCAAAGATGAACTTCAGCAACGGAAACTTCATCTCCTCGGTGGATGCCAGCTCTCCTTCGCGCTCCAATTCCTCCAAGACGGTAGGGTCGCCGCGCCGTAACCGGCGAAGCTCCTCCAGTGACCGCTCGGAAACGATCTCCCCGAGGACACTGGCATCGAGTCCAATCGCGGTATCGATCTGCAGGATCTTCTCGGTGAGCTTGCCCACGAGGCCCAACAGATCATTCAGGCCTTCATCAGGAAACACGTTGAAGATATGCACCGGGTCATGCTCGGACCCGATGCGGTCGATACGCCCGGCACGCTGAATCATGCGCACCGGGTTCCAGTGCAGGTCGTAGTTGATCACCGCGCCGGCATCCTGCAGGTTCTGCCCCTCGGACAGGACGTCGGTGCAGATCAGCACCTGAATCTGGTTCTCCGGCGGGCGCCATGCCAGGTCTTCCAGTTCGTCGGCGGTGCGGTTGGCGCGCGGTGCAAAGAGCCGCACCCGCCGCTGACGCTCCACCGGGGGCACGGCGCCGGTAATCAGTTCGATATGCGGTTGCCCCGCCTCCACCTGCCACGCTGCATCCGCGCGCAGCATCCCCGCCAGGTACTCTGCCGTGTCCTGAAAGGAGGTGAAGATCAGGACCTTCCGCCCGCGTAACGGCGGCCCGGCCAGCGCCCGCTTGAGCTGCCGCAGCTTGTCATCCTGCTTCAGCGGGCGGCGGCCCTCAATGCTGACCGGTTCGCGCACCAGGTCGAGCCAGTCCAGGATGCCGGCCAGCGTGTTGACGTCCGCCTCCACCTGCTGCGCCATTGCCGCCAGGTCATAGGCGCCGGCGTCCACCACCGGCAACCCAGCGATCACCTTCTCCACCGCCTCCGGCCGCTCATCCTCTTCCTCGACGCTCACGAGCCGGCGGTAGGCGCCCGCATCCAGCAGCCTCCCTTCCCGCAGCAGCGCCAGGAACCGCTTCTGGAACTCTGCCTGCCGGCGGATGCTGACCTCGAAGGCGGCGGCTGAGCTTTCCAGGCGCTTCAGCAACACGCTCTTGATCAGCCAGATCCGCGCCCGGTTGAACTGCACCGTGCGATCCTCCGCGCCACGGCGGCGGAACTGCTCGATGTTGTAGGACACCAGGCCAAGTTGCTCGATCAGCCCGTCAATCTCGCCGTACCAGCCGGGCAGGGTGGCGTCCAGGTCGTACTCCAGCGCATGCAGCCGCCGCTCCGGGAAGCGCACTTCCCGCCCGGCAACGGCGATCACCTCACCGTCACGCTGGCGGCGCTTGATATCCAGGCGGCTGCGGCGGACGGTCGTCTCCTCCAGCAGATCAAACAACTCGGCCGCGCCCTTGGAGACCCGCAGAAAGAAGCCCTTGAGATTGGCGATGCCGAAGTCGCGGTAGTAGCTGTCGCTGCCACGCGCCATCAGCAGAATCTGGTGATACAGGTCCCAGATGCTGTTGTTGATCGGCGTGGCCGTGAGCAGGATCACCTTCTTGGACGGCCGCCCGCTGATGATCAGCCGCGAGAGATTGCGATAGCGGTTGGTGGCCGGGTTGCGGAAGTTGTGCGACTCATCCACCACCACCACATCCACCCGGCCCCAGCGCTTCCAGTCGAAGTCCTCCCGCCCCACCTCCTCCTGCGAGAGCACGGTGGCCATGATACCCTCGCGCTCCAGCGCCGGCCGCCACACCCCGTCCCGCAACTGCGCCGGGCAGATCACCAGCGCCCGCGCCGGACGCCCGCCGGGCCGCCGCCGCCGCAGTTCGTGTTCCAGCAATGCCAGGGCGATGTAGGTCTTGCCCAGCCCCACCGCGTCCGCGATCAGCACCGCGTGGTGCCGCTCCAGCAGCCGGATCGCCTCCCGCTTGCCCTCCTCCTGGAACGATGCCAGCTCAACGCCGCCGCCTTCCGGCCTGTCCGGGGCAATCCGGTCTTTGAAGTACTCGTACAGCGCCTTGATGAACACATCGAAGGGCGTGTACGGCTTGCGGCCGAACTTGGAGGCGTCCAGCAGGTCAATCAGGGCAGGCTTGTATTCCTCCGCCTGTGCCCACTTGCCGGCATACCACTCGCGCAATTGCGCCGCGACGCCGGCGTTCTTGTGCACCAGGTTCAGCTCGGCGTTGCTGGTTAGCCCGGCCGGGGTGAAGTTGGAGGAGCCGGCAATGGCGATCTCCGGGAAGATGTACGCCTTGGCGTGCAGGAACGCCCCGGCATACAGCCGCACCGCCACATCATCCCGGCGCAGGTAGGCCAGCAGGTCATCGACCAGCGCCGCCTGCTCGCGGTTGAACTGCAGCGCATCGAGATCACCGGCGATCTTGGCCTTGAAGTAGGCGCGCAGGTCCAGCGTGGCGCTGCCGCCCTGCTCGATGGCCGGCTCGGCCCCCAGCAGCAGCCGGAAGTCCGCCAGCCGGGGGAACGCCTCCCGCACCAGCGGCCACACCCGCGGGCTGAAGTAGCCCGACGCCAGCCACAGCCGGTCTTGCCCCCAGCGCAGCACCGCGTCGTTCAGCACGTCGCGCAGGGCGTGGCGCTCGTTGTCAGCGAAATCCGGCGGTAGGGCGGCGATCTGCGTCACGGGCGGTTCCCTCGGAGGGTTGCCGCCATGTTATCCGGATTGGATGAATACCGGCCGCCTCTGCCGCCTACGTCTCGCCGTCCGCGTCCGCCTCTGCGTCGTCGCCCGCGTCAGCGCCGGCCTCCCGCGCCCAGGCCGGCGCTCCGGCGGGGTCGATGCCGTACAGCCGCAGCACGGCGGCGTTGATGCGCGCCTCCACCGGCGCCAGCGATTCGCGCCCGGCCTCCCCGGCCAGCAGCCGCCGCTGCGCCGCCATCGCCTCCCCCACCAGCCCCACCAGCTCCGCCCGCTGCCCGTCCTCCGGCACGACCAGCGGCAGCATGCGCACGTCGTTCAGCTCGAACTTCGTATTGTTGAGGAAGGTCTTGACGATGTGCGTCGCCAGCGGGCTGTTCAAGACGGCGAGCAGAACTTCGTTGGGGAGCACTTGCGTGATGGAGCGGCACGCCGGCGTGCCACTGTCGAACACCGCGTTGTCCATCTGTCGCGCCCGGATAACGGTATCCCGCCCGACACGTCCCCAACTGATCAGTGGTTCAAAGTACAGATCCGCATTGCGGACGACCGGCATATTGGCGCCCTTCTTGCCGCTGTTGTCATGGAAGAAGCGCACCGTCTCCTGGTCCCAGCGGATGAACAGCGGTTCATCGGAGAGCCAGCGGTTGCCGGCGCGGTCGCCCTTGCGGAAGGGCACCCAGCAGCGCGGGCCAGCGATGCCCTGGCGCTTTTCCTCGTCGGTCAGCGTGGCCGGGTCCGCCGTCAGGCCGGCCTCCACCGTGCGGTACAGCGCCATCCGGCCGATGCCCAGCCGGGCGCTGCCCGCCTCCCGCCGCAGCTGGTCTACCGCCTCGTCGCGGGGCAGCTGCCGCAGCAGCTCCTGGTAGCGCGCGCCGATGCGCGGCTCCTTGGCCCAGGCGGCCTCCCGCCCGCGCAGAAAGGCCTCGTTCCGCTCCCCTTCGCGTGAGCCGGCCAGGTGGGCGAGAAAGCGCGCATTGTCCGCCGTTGCGAGACCCTGCCCTCCCTCGGTCACCAACCCCAGCAGGGTGACCGCGCCGGGGCGGAGGGCGGCGCGGTAGGCAGCGAGGGCGCGGGCATGCTTGGCCAGGGCAGCGCTGGTGCGGACCTGCTCCCACCAGCCATCCACCAGCGCCCGCATCTCCGGCATGAAGCGCTCGTACAGCGCCAGGTTGAAGGCGGAAGGGGCAAAGAAGGCGCGTTTGACCGCTTGGCGGTAGAGGAGCAGCGGCGCGTCATACTGGGGGATGGGGTCCCCGGTTGCATCCTTGGCAGCGCGCTCCCGCACCGCCAGCGCCGTACCCTCCACGGCCACGCGGTGCTCGGCATGCGCCACGCCAGCCGGCCACCCAGCGGCCGGCGTCACCCCGGCGAAGAGGGCGGCAGGGCGGCGGTTGCCGTCGGCGACCAGCAGGCGGTCATCGGCCCCGGCCAGCTCGTTCTGAGCCAGGATGACGGCCGTATCGACCGTGGCGGCAAACGGGTCGCAGCGCGCCAGCGCCAGCAGGCGGCGGGAGAGCAGCAGGTCGCGCAGCCGCTGCTTGCTGCGGATGGTGAGGAAGGTATCGGCGGTGATGAAGCACACCACGCCGCCCGGCCGCGCCAGCTCGAAGCCGCGGAACAGGAAGTGCACGTAAAGATCATCCAGCCAGCCGGCCGCCTGCTGCAGCTCCGCCGCGTAGTCCAGCCCGTTGACCTGCTGGACGCGCATGTACGGCGGGTTGGCGATGACAATATCGAAGCCGCCATCGGCGAACGACTCAGAGAAGTTGAGCCGGTAGGAGAAGGGCAACTGGCGGCCGATGCCAGCGCCGGCACGCAATCGCTGCAGCCGCTCGATGCGCTGCGCGAGGGCCTTGATCTCCGGGTCGCGCTGGGCGGCGGCATCGCGGTCCCGCAGACCGGCCAGCCGGTTCAGCAGCCGGTCGAACTGCTGTGACTGCTCTGCCAGCCGGTCGTCTAGCCACTGCTGCCACAGCGCCGTCTCTCCCTGGGCGATCTGCTCGCGGGCGGCCTTCTTGGCGTCCTGCTCCGTGATCGTGAAGTACCCATCGCGCAGCCTCGCCAGATCCGCGCGGGCGCGGTTGAAGGCATCGGAGTCGAGGTTCAGCCCGCCGCTATCACCGAAGGCTTCCAGCAGAGAGTTGCCATCGCGGATGCGGTAGTCGAGGTTGGGCAGCGGCTCAACATCGGCGGGCGAGACATCGAGGTCCACGACCAGCGCCAGCCACAGCCGCAGCCGGGCG
>WBZO01005093.1_pt1 | contig 13643 bp, 9 predicted proteins | sample 5204261 | NCBI WGS metagenome assembly WBZO01 (sample SAMN12412400, study PRJNA552823) | activated sludge metagenome | isolation source: activated sludge from anammox sidestream of wastewater treatment plant... | place: USA: North Carolina | collected 2017-09
CCGCGGGGGGATGACGACCGGCGCGACCGGCGTATATATTCGGCCGGCGAGGGCGGTGACCGCGATGAGCAATCCTGCCACCAACCCTGTCAGAAACGCTATCAGATGTGTCTCAAACATTGGATGCCTCCTGGCGGGTTCTGGCGAGGCCCGCATTGCACTCCTGGTTCCGTTGTGTTGAAACAAGCCGGCCGCCGGGACGGCACGGCGCCTGATGAAGGAAAGGTCCCGGTCGCGACTGGCGCAAACTGGCGAAACCAACCGGGACCTGCAGACTGTGCTCGTGGCGCGTCCAGAGTGGGCTGAGAGAGCTATCGCGTTGTGCGCCTGGTTCTCTCGATACCACCCGGCTCGCTGGCCACGCCCCTTCTGCCGACATGAGACGCGTTGTTATCATATTAGATATTAATGATCATTCATATCTATAATATATCATATATACATATCTATGTCAACGATCTACGAGCGTCACTCTTCAGATCGCCCTATGAAACTGCCTTTAGCGAGGTGGTTTTGACACGCAAGAGGCGCTGCTCGGGCCGGAAGGCATCCGTCAGGTGAATTTATAGATATAATATATAGACACTATTGACATTATATGAATATTAATGTATGATGAAGATGCACTAATGAAAGATCCGTATGTTCCTCCTTCGAAGGGGGATAAGCGGCAAACGCCGATCCTGCCGCCGGAAATCACGGAGACGACTCTCAGCAACCTGATAAACGAATAGCGAGGGGGTTACCTTTGACCATATTCCAGGGGGTTGAAAATCATCCATTGGTCGAGCGCATCGAGCGATTGGCCGCCGAATGGCGCTTGCCCGTTGAGTGGGTCGCCGGCGCCTGCCGCGCCACAGGTATTCCCTGCGCGTTGCCGCCCGGCGAGCACGCCGACGCGATAGCCGCTCTGGCTGACGACCTGCGCGCCTGGCAGGAGGAGTACTTATCGTTCACGCCCGGTTCGTCCGATCCGCAACCTGGCCCCGCAGCGTTACGGCTGCGTGAGCTGTACCGGGCCATTTACTGTGACGCCGGCGACATGCGCCATATCCTCATGCTAATGGCCGCTCAGCATTTGCAGTTGTTCGCTCCCACGGCCGGGCGGGCATTGGCCGAGGAGATGCGCGATGTTTTCGTGCCCGTGGCCAAGATGTTGAGCATGTATCATTTGCGACGAGCCTGGATCGAGCAGAGTATGCGGATCCTGCAACCGAACGAGTACGACGAGCAAGCCGGGAAAATGGGCATCATCCTCGACGAAGCGACATCGGAATACATCCAGGACACGATCTATCGCCGGCAAGTCGAGCGTCCCGTGCCGCCGGCCGGTGAGACTTTACCCGGCGTGAAGGACGTGCCGCTGACGCTCGACGAGCGCTGGCGCCTGTTTGTGCCCTTGCGCGATACGCTGAGCGAAGCTTTCCATCGTGAGTGGGGCGACGGGCTGATGCCGCAGATCCGGCCGGTCGTCAACTTGCCCGGTCGCGTTCTCTATCGCCAGGACAACACCGAACCGGTTGACTCGCCGCAGTTGAGCGTGCGCATTATTTGTCGCACTCGGGGCGATTGCTACCGGGCTTTGGGTGCGATACACGGCATTTGCACCCCCGTCGGCTTCAGCCGGCACCCAGCGTTGCGCGATTATATCAGTTCGCCGCGACCGAACGGCTATCGCGTTCTGCAGACCCTTTGCCTGTGGACGCACCACGCGGCCGACGGCCCCCATTCGCGTCTCATCCGCTTCTGGATTTTGACGGAAGAGATGCACGCGATGAACGAATGGGGCGTTCTGAGCCGATATCATTCGCTCGTGGCCAGCGACGAGCGCCCCGAAACATGGTGGATGCGAATCAACCAGTCATCCAGAAGCCTGGCGAAGCGCCCCGGCGGAGCCGATTCTGATATCGCCGCCTATCTGCGCGAGCACGCGCCGGGGACGACGGCAAAGAAGATCTACTGTTTCACGCCGCTGGGCGAGATCGTCTGGCTGGATGAGGGCGGCACGGCCCTGGACTTCGCCCATCGCGTTCACTCCCAACTCATCCGTCACACATCGCAAATCCTCGTCAACGGCGAGGCCGTCCCGTTCGATACGCCCATCAAGAACGGCGATCTCATCCAGGTCGTTTACGATCTGACTCAATCGTTGGTGGATTTCTGCTGGCAATGGCAGGTGCGGTCGAGGCGGTCGCGCTCCAGAATTCGCGCGGCGCTGCGCAAGCAGGCGTACCTCGTTCATCCCGGCTACCAGGCTTTCATCTCGGGTCTCATCAACCACATGGATCGTTATCCGGAAGGGCGAGGCCGTCCGGCTTACACGGTGCCTGCGGCCACGACGAGCGAGATCAGCCGTTTTCTCGAGCGGGCGGCCCTGCGCCATCACGCGGGCAAGCTCGAGACGCTTTACGACTGGATGGAACACGACCCGCGCCTGGTCGACAAGTTGGCTCATCGATTCATCTCTGAGAAGATCATCCCGGACATTCGGTCTCAGGGCGGCGAAACATTGAAGCCCTATCCAGGATATGTTCATTTATGCTCCTTCTGCCGGCCGACGCCGCTGGATGTTTACGTGGGGGGCCAGCTTTACCGTCGACAGACCTTGATCATCCACCGGAAGGACTGTACTCACATCCTTCCCGAATCGCCGCTGATCCCGTTGGAATGGGGGCCTGAAGAGTCACCCGAGGTTTGGCCGCTCTATCTTTTCGTGGTCAACACCGCCGATTCCGATGGCTTGCTCAACGGCATCTTGCGTCTGGTCTATGACATGCCCCACACTTACCTTTTCAAGCTCGGCGCCTACGTGAGCGAGCCGTCGCGGGCCACCGTTGAGCTGGAGATCGCCGTCAAGCTGCGGCAGCTCTGCCGCGACCTGAAGCGGCAGTTCATCGGTCTGGCCCCGGACACACAGGCACGCTATACGCCGTTGATGCGTGATTGGCGCGGCGGCGAAGTGCGCGACGCCGACATGTGGCGTTTGCTGGAAAATCCCTTCACCGAAAACGCCGTCACCGATTGGCGCTTCTTCGGGCGCGATGAAACCATCAGTTCCATCCTCGGCTGGGTCCATGGCCAAACATTCCGCTCGCAGTTTTTACTGGTTCACGGCCAGCGGCGCGTGGGCAAGTCGTCGCTGATTCAACGACTGGCCCAGGAAACCCTGATCGAGTCGCCCAACCGGCCGGTGGTGCCGGTTATGGTCAATTTTCTGGCTGCCTCGCTCGATCAGCCTCGCACCGTCGTCAGGCTGTTGGCGCAGCGGATCTTCAACGCTATCGACCTGCCTGTGCCTCGCCTCGAACCGGACGATGATCCTTTCGTCTGGCTCGATCACTGTCTGCTCGAGGCCGAGCGCCACCTCGGCGGCCGGCGACTGCTGATCATCGCCGACGAATTCGACGCCGATTACGAGCGATTCATCACGCAAAGGCGCCAGTCGCCTACGCTGCAACGATTATGGGCCGTCATTAACTCGCACCCCAACATTCGCTGGATATTGGTCGTTCAGTCGGTCTATCTGGCCGACTCGCGCCTCCAGTTGGCGTTGCCCGAATTGCCGATCGACGTGCCGCAGATCGCCGTGGAATACCTGCCGCCCCCGGTGGCGCGCCAGCTCATTGTCGATTTGTCGACCCGGCACGGGGTGCGCTTTGCCTCCGACCCGACTCACAAGAGGTCCTTGCCCGACCGGATCATCAGCCTGACGGCCGGCAATCCCTACCTTATCCACGTCCTGTGCCGCAATCTGCTCGACCGGGTCGACCGGGACCAGCGCAACCGGATCGAGCTGCGCGATTTGGAGCGAACGATTGGGGAGCTGCTCAGCCGTCCGGCCCTGTTCAACCACCTGTTTCAGACGTTGCCCGATGACCAGCAGGCCATCGTTCGCTACATCGCCGAGACGGCTCTGATTGGAGAGCAGCGGCCGGCGAGCGCCATCCGGGACGAATTATCCATTCAACTGGGCTTGCCATCCGAAGAGGTGGCAGCCCGAATCACGCTGCTGGAGCAAATCGGCGTGCTGGAAGTCGTGGGCGAGTCCACCCGGCGCGCGATCGGTATCCCCATCCAGCTGCTGCATCAATGGCTCCAATCCCAATGAGCGAGCCGGCATCAGGCAGTTTAATCTATCATCATGATCGTCATCATTATCGTTATCAGGGAGTGAAAAATCGATGTATGGGAATCCATTTTCAGAGTTTTTAGTGTCTGACGATTTCCTGTTGGTCGGGCGAGACGGCACCTTGCGAGAGGTCGCCCAGGTTATCACAATGGCTAATCCGGATCATCGCGATCTGCATGGCCTGGCCGGCATGGGCAAGAGCAACATGCTGCGCTACATCAGCGGGCCGGAATTCATCGAGGAATACAAGAGCGCGTTTCTGCCGCCCTATAATAAACAACCCTATCGATTATTCCGCCCCTACATCGCGGGCTGGATTGAAATTATTCACCCGACCATCTTTCTCTATCGGGAATTCGCCAAGGCGTATCGAAAATTTCGCGCCGATTTGCAGGTCGAAGATCCGCAGGTCGTGTTGCCGGACCTGGCCGTTGAGATGCGCGACGACCTGGGCCGCGACGAAGCCATGTCGCTGATGGAGACGATGCTGCACGCCTTGAGCGTCCAGGATATCGGGGTGGCCATTCTGCTGGATGATTTCGACAGTGACCTGGCCTACGGGCGTTTCAATGCCGACGAGGTCGCCCGCCTTACCAGCTGGATGGACTATTGCTCGTTCATCGTCGCCACAGAGCGACGGCTGGAAGACGTCAACCCGGCCGCCAAGGGGTCGCCCCTCTACAAGCGCCTGACACAAACCCCGGTGCGCGAGCTTTTGCCGGACGAGGCACGGGCGTTCCTGCTCGCCGTTTTGGATCGGGTGGGGGCCTCTCTGCCGGGCGAAGATATTGAGAATCTGGTCGAACTGGTCGGCGGTTTCTCCTATTTGCTCATCCTGGCCGGGCGTGAGCTATGGGAGTTGCGCCGGCGTATGCGGTTGGAGAAATCACCGGATGGGTTGCCCGAGGCGCTGAAACCCTATTTTGAGGATAGCTTGTCCGGCGAGCTTCGCCGGATGTTTGAGGTCTATTACGCGGGACGCACCGAAGTGCAGCGCGACCTGCTGCGCGAATTAGGGGCCAAGGGATCCCTCTCGTTGCAAACAGGCGGCGAAAGCCGGCGATATATCCAGTTGATGAGCCTGGCGAGCTACGACCTGGTGAAGCTGGATAATGACGGCCGCGTCTTCCCCTTCTCGCCCTTGTTCGGCCGCTATCTGGCGTCGCTCAGCGCGGAGAGCGCCCGGCCGGCCCCCGCCGGATCGGCGCCGGCTCTGACTCGCTTGCAGACCGACCTGTATCACCTTTTCCGCAGCCGGCCCCGCGAAATCCTGACATTTGAGGAGTTGGGCCGCAAATTCTGGTCATGGCCGGCCGATTCGACCTGGGAGCCGCCCGAAGAGGACACGCACAAGATCCGCATGGCCGTGTCGAAGTTGCGCCGCGAGCTGGAGGAATCTGCCACCGGCGAGCGTATCGTCAACGTGCGCTCGCGCGGCTATCGCTACGAGCCGGCCGCCTGAGCGGCCGTTGGTTGCCGCCCGTCCCCTCACACCCGCAGCGCCCGGTCGAGCCAGTCGATGGCCCGGCCGTCGCGGATCATTTCCGGGGTGACGCGGATCAGCGTCCAGCCGTAGAGCGCGGCCTCGTTATACTTCTCGCAATCCTGCTCGAACCGCTCGGGGTGGGCGTGGCCCTTGCTGCGGCCGGTCTCCGTCTGCATCCAGATGCCGCCCTCGACCTCGCAGGCCACCAGCAGCCCGTTCTCCCGCCAGCAGAAGTCGAAGCGCCAGTTGCGATTGGCGTGGAAGACGTACTCGCGGACCGGCTCCGGCAGCCCGGCCAGGCGGATCTGCTCCAGCAGGACGACGTTCCAGTTGGTGCGGGCCGACGGCGCGCGATTGCCCTTGTGCCCTTGGCGGCCGAACTTCATGGCATAATGATAGCACGAATGTTCTATTATTCAAGGAATAAAATACCCGCGCGGGGCGGGTATCACAGACTGCTATCATGAGCGACGTATCGGGATCGGCCGCCCCGGATACGTCGCTCGATGTCTACCGGTCGGTTACGACTGCCCGAAGGCCGCCTTGGTACTGGGCAACATGGCCAGCACCAGCGCGACGACGTTGATGATGACGCTCGAGGCGATGGCGCTGAAGGAGTTGCCGCCGAACAGGCTCATGGCGTGGAAGATCAGGTTGATGACGGCGATGGCGGCGACGAAGACCCAGCCGCGCGAGTCCAGGTTGTACAGTTGCCGGGCCACCGACAACCAGATGAGCGCCAGGATGAACGCCAGCAGCGCCCCCAACCAGTTGAAGCCGCCGAATTGGAGCCGGGCCAGGCCGAGGATCGACTGACCCATGAACCGCGCCGCGTCGATCAGGTTGAGGATGCCCAGGATCAGGGCGCCGGCGATGAGGACCCAGATCCAGATGGTCCGCGAAGGCTTTGTTGACATAACAATTTCTCCTTATATCGAACGATAAATGACGAATTATAAGGTAACGCACCGGGCGCGGCCGCACTCAAGACGTTACTCCACGGCGATTCTACCTGTTTCGGCCGTATTTTTCATGGCTGCTGACCCAGTCCGACGACGAGATAGCCGCCGCCAGCGAGATTTCGCCTGCCAGGACGACCCCGGCGATGATCTCGGCCAGTTTGTTGACCTTGCCCTTGCCGACGCAGCCCAACACCTCCAGGCATTCGCGCTGGGTGGCCAGCCCCGTGCCGCCGCCGTAGGTGGCCACGATGAGCGACGGGATGGTGATTGACAGGTACAAATCCTTCTCCGGCGTCAGCTCGGTGTAGATGATGCCCGCGCTCGACTCGGAGACGTTGGCCACGTCCTGGCCGGTGGCGATGAACATGGCTGTGATGCCGTTGGCCGAATGCAGGCCGTTGTTGTTGGCCCCGCTCAGGATGGCGCCAACGTTGGCGATGCCCGCGTGGTAGCTCAGGCCTTCCGGCTCCACGCGCATGTTCTGGATGAGGACATCGCGCTTGATCGTCGCCTCGGCCACGACCCGCTTGCCGCGCGTGTGCATCACGTTCACCTGTGACGCCTTCTTGTCGGTGGCCAGGTTGCTCTCCAGGTAGAAGTGGCGGATGCCCTCGTAGTTGTCGAGGATCCACGAGCAGGCGGCGAAGGTGGCCCGACCGACCATGTTCTGGCCGGCGGCGTCGCCCGTGCTGAAGTTGAAACGCAGATAGGCGAAGCGCGCCGCCAGATAGTAGTCGATGTATTGCAGCTTGGCCACGCTGGAGGTGGCCTCGGCTTGCTCGCGCACCATGCCCAGGTTAGCCTCCACCCAGTGGACGAAGTGGCGCGCCTCGCGAGCCGTGTCGAAGACGAAGACCGGCGCGCGCTGCATGGCGTCGCCGATCACGGTACAGGTCACGCCGCCCGACAGGTTGAGGATCTTCATGCCCCGGTTGTAGCTGGCGATGAGCGTGCCTTCGGTGGTGGCCAGCGGGATGAGGAACTCGCCCTGGGCGTGCTCGCCGTTGATCCGGATCGGTCCGGCGAACCCCAGCGGGATCTGGGCCACGCCGGTGAAGTGCTCGGCGTTGCCGGCCGTCATATGTGGGTCGAACGAGTAGCGGGCGGTGTGCTCCAGGTTGGCGCCGGTGTACTCCTCGACGAAGCGCCGGCGGGCGGCGATGATCTCCTCACTGTAGTCGTCGCCGTTGTCGCGCGGGATCTGCGCCTGTTTCGGCTGGTCTTCGGTGATGGCGTCGTCGACCTTCAGCTTCAGCTTGCCGAATGGCTGGGCCACGAAGCGAATCTCGATCTCGTGCTTGCCGTTGGCCAGCGGCTCGATGGCGGCCACGATGTCGAGCGTCCGCCGCAGCGGGAAGTCCAGCGGCGCGGCTGCCAGATCGTCGGGCGTCAGGCGCGTGCCGTCCTCCAGCCGGATCGATACTTTGGACAGTGGCACTTCGCGGCCGTCGAACTTCAGCCCCGTCAGGCCGGTGAGGGTGGTGTCGTTGAGCCGGTTCTTGACCGAGAACTCAACGCCGTCGTCGGTATTGCGCAGGCTGCCGAACGTGTGCAACTGCTTCAGGATCATGCTGGGGATGGGGATGGGCATCGTGACCTCCTGGGTTATATGTTATTGCGCAAGCGTTCCGCTTGCCTTTCGTTTATGTTGTGATGACGATCGTTTGTCAGCTCTCGCCGGATGATTTTGGCGCCGGCGGTTCGGTCAGTTCCTCGACGGCCGACGCGGCCGCTTCGAGATCCTTGACGGCCGACTCGGCCGCCTTTTCAGCTTTCGCTTCGACCGACTCGGCCGTTTCCTTGACCGTTGAAGCCGCCCCGGACGCGGCCGCTTCGACATCCTCTACGACCGATTTGGCGGCCTTCTCGGCTTTCGACTCAGCTGGTTTGGGTTTCTCGGCTTTTGGCGCGGCGGGCTTTGCTTTGGTCTTGCCGGATTCGACAGGGGGCGGGGCGCTCTTGCCTCGGCGCAAATAACCGCCCTGGTAGATGAAGCCAAACACCAGTAACCCGAGCAGGGTCAGAAGGGAACCCCATGTCGTGGCGCGCAACGACGGGAACAGCAACCCCAGGCCGCGTACGATCAGCAATGCTCCGACCAGGTCGGCCAGGATGATCATGCCCCAGTCGCGCGAGCCGCGTCGCGAGCGCCGGATTAATATCAGGCCGATGACGCCGCCGATGACGGCCAGCACCCAGGTCACCAGAATTTCGTCCACGTTGAACAGTTGCAGCAAGCCCAGGGTGATGGCCGCACCAGCCAGCGCGCCGATGACGAGGATCACGACTTCGAGAAAGCCGCGGATGAATACCACGAATAGCCACCCCATCAGCGCCAGCCCCAGCACGATGGCCAGCTGAACAGAGAACGATGCGTCAGGGATCAACCGCGCCAGGACAACGCCCAGCAAGCCACCGACGGCCGCGCCCAGGACCCGCAGCCGGCCCCCGAACAGCAGCACCATGGCTCCCAAGCCTATCACGACTAACGAGTAAAGATATTGGTTCATGTTTTCTCCGTGGATAAGGGAGGCGAATATTGGGGCGTATTATAGTGGTATGAATAAGGAATGACGAATGGCAAATTAAATAAGGAAGGCGCGATATTTGTCGTTCCAGGCGCCGCGTCCTTCGGAATGGCCGGCGCCCGGAGCTTGCCGCTCGCCATCCCCGAATTCTTAAGCTCATCCTGGGTATTCTTGCATGCCGCCCGATTGTGTCGCATGATCACACCCGGCGTTGCGGCCGGTCACCGACCTCGACTCCGGAACTCATTGACGAGACGAGAAGCGAAACTGATGCAAGAACCAACCAATCAACCGACCACCCGGCGCGCCGTCCACATTTTTTATATCGCGCTGATCCTGCTCGTAGCCCTCATGTTCTTTGCCGGAGGCGTGGGCTTCGACCGCGTCGTCTTCCGCGGCCTCAACCTGCGCGGCGGCGGCGGGCTGAACACGGAATTGCTCGAAGAGGCCCGCGTCATCATCCAGCAGAACTATGTCATTCAGGCCGACACGACGAACGAGCGACTGGAGACCGGCGCGCTGGCCGGCATGGTCGACATCCTCGGCGACACCGGCCATAGTCGTTTCATGACGCCCGAGATGGTGCGCGAGCAGCATAACTACGCCGCCGGCGAGTTCGAGGGCATCGGCGCCTATGTCGAGATGCGCGACGGCTTCGCCACGATCGTCTCGCCCATCGACAACTCTCCCGCCCAGGCGGCCGGCGTCCAGCCCGGCTATATCGTGCTGAAGGTCGATGGCGAGGATATGTCCGACAGGACGCTGCAGGATGTGGTCAGCCGCATTCTTGGGCCGGCCGGCACGCCGGTCACGATCACCTTCCTCGATCCCGACACCGGCGAGGAGATCGACCTGACCATCACCCGCGCTCGCATCGAGCTGCAAAACGTCACCTGGACGATGCTGCCCGGCACGACGCTGGCCCTCATCCGCATCGCCGGCTTCAGCCGCGACGTTGGCGAGGATCTGGCGGCCGACATCGCCGAGGCCACGGCCCAGGGAGCGACGGGCATCATTTTTGACTTGCGCAACAACCCCGGCGGCTTGCTGGATGAGGCCGTCCGCGTCGCCGGACAGTTCCTGCCGCCCGAGAGCGTCGTCGTCCTGCGCCAGGACGCCCAGGGCAATACCCGCGAGGAGAAGACGTCCGACAAGGGCGAGGGCACGACGCTGCCGGTGGTGGTGCTCATCAATCAGGGGAGCGCCAGCGCCAGCGAGATCGTCTCCGGAGCGCTGCAGGATCACCAGCGGGCCACGCTGGTCGGCGAGACGACTTTCGGCACAGGCACGGTACTCAACGAGTTCCCGTTGTCAGACGGCTCGGCCATTCTCCTGGCTATTGAGCAGTGGCTGACGCCCGACGGCCGTGTGATCTGGCGCGAAGGGATCGTCCCCGACGAGGTCGTGGCTCTGCAGGGGCCGGTGACTCTGGTCACGCCCGACGTAGCTCGCACGATGACTGCCGCCGATTTGGCGGCGACCGACGATCTTCAACTGGCGCGAGCGATAGAGTTGCTGAAGTAGCTCGGCTGATGGCTAATGGCCGGCGTGTCCGTTCCCGTTCCCGGGCGGCCGGGCGTCGTGCCCCTCGTGCCAATCGAAGATGGGCAAGCGCCACAGCATGAGCAGGACGAGCAGCAGCAGCGTCGTCACGACGGCCATGATATACAGACCATAGCCGGCGGCCATGCCCACGGCCGCCGTGGCCCAGAGGGTGGCCGCCGTCGTCAGGCCTCGCACCTGTTCCTGGCCATGGAGAATAACCCCCGCGCCCAGGAAGCCGATGCCGGTGACGACCTGTGCGGCGATGCGCGTCGTCTCGCGTCCTTCGGGCACGACCACGAACGAGATGATCGAGAACAGGCACGCCCCCAGCGCGACCGTGCCGAACGTTCGCAGGCCCGCGGCGCGGCGGCGGCGCTCGCGCTCATAGCCGATCACCAGCCCCAGGACCACTGCCAACAGCAGTCGCCCGGCGTATGTCAGTTCTGTCGTCCAGGGTATGTCCATAGCGCCTCCGATAATATCGTGGCTCTACCGGCCGAGCCATTGCGGCAACGAATCCAGGAACCGGTCCATCACCGCTTCCGTCCGTGTGGCGAACAGTTGTGGCCGGCCGTAGGCCTCGCCTTCCTTGAAGGTGACCAGGTCTGTGACGGCTCGCAAGATAAGGCAGCGCGTGCCGTTGCGCGCGGCCACGTGGGCGATGGCGCCGCTTTCCCAGTCGGCGGCAATGGCGCCGTAGGTGTCGCGCAGTTCGGCGACCTCCTCGGGGATGATGTCGCGGTCGGCCGAGATGAGCAGCCGCCGCAACGTGGGCAGGGGCAGCGGATCGGGCAGCCACGACAAGTCGATCTCTGTCGCGTAGTGAAATAATGCTTCTTGCGGATCGCCCATCTGCTCCAGGATGTCGTAGACCAGCGTGAACTCCACCAGCAGCACTTCGCCCAGGGACACATCCCCGGCGAAGCCGCCGCACGTGCCCATGTTGATCAGCAGTTCCGGCCGCCAGCGGTCGATGGCGTACTGCGTGCTCGCCGCGGCGTCGATCTTGCCCCAACCGCCGTGGAAAAAGACGACCCGGCCGCCGTCCGGCAGCGTCTCGATGAACGACTCGCCGTAAGGCGTCGGCTGGGTATCGGCTTCGGGGTAGCGCGCGCGGACGGGTTGCCATTCGGCGCCGGCCGAGATGAGCACGACGGCATCGATCGTGTGGGGCGGTTGGGCGTCAGACATGGAATGATTATAGCGCGATGAATCTGCTCTATCATCTCTGCGCCTTGTTTCCTGTTCGCATACGTCCGCGCCATTTGCTGCTATAATCACCGGCTGTTAGACAAGGAGCTAATATGACCTATCGCCGACTGTCTCGATCGTTGATTCTGATTCTATTGTTCGTCGCCCTGGCTGCCTGCCGCACCGCGCCGCCCACGGCCTTGCCCACTGAGGTAGCCCCCGCCACCGTGCCGCCCGCTGAGGCGACCGCGCCGCCGGCCACTGAACCCGAGGCCACCGAAGCGGTCCCGGCCGAACCGACGCCGGAACCCGAATCGACGGCCGAACCCTCGCCAACGGCCGAGCCGTCCTCGCCCGGATCGTCGGAATTGCCCGCGAGCGTCGTCTACAACCTGGGCGAGACGACCATCATCCAGGCCGGTTTCCCCGAGGATTCACGCTTCCGCGAGATGCCCGTGCGTCTTGAAGGGGTCATGGCCGTGCCCGAGCCGGCGGAGCAGGGCGCGCCCTATCCCGTCGTCCTCATCCTGCACGGCACACACCCCGGTTGCCCCGTTGATGATATGGGCGTCGACCGCTGGCCGTGCGACCCCGAAGTCGAACAGCCCAACTACATGGGCTACGAGTATCTGGTGCGCGAACTGGCCGCGCGCGGCTACGTCGCCCTGTCGATCAACATCAACGCCGAGAGCACCTTCGGCTTTGGCGAGCCGCGACCCGGCGAGCGCGTCCGTCAGATCGTCGACCGGCATCTGTCGGCGCTGGCCGAGGCCGCCATCGGCGGCGAGAACGGTTTTGGCGTCGAACTGCAAGGCGTGGCTGACGTGCGACGGCTGGTCCTGGCCGGCCATTCGCGCGGCGGTGAGATAGCCAACTGGCTGGCCGGCGCTGATGAAGCCAGCCCTAACCTCGCCTCGCCTTTTGCCTACGCCAACTATGGCTACGGCCCGGTGCAGGGTTTGCTGCTCATCGCCTCGGCCGTCTCCCTGTTCGATCCCTTGCCGCCCACCGTGCCGCTGGCGTCGATCGTTGCCGCGTGCGACGGCGACGTCGTCACAGGCGAGGGCCAGCTTTTTTATGACCGCGCCCGTCTCCTGCCGGATAATGCCCCCGCCGTGAGCGTTGTCCTGGACTCGGCCAACCACAACGGCTTCAACGAGGTTCTGCGCCCCGAGGGCTTGCCGTTTGGCCGGACCGATTGTGATGCCGTGCTGGCCCCCGAGGTTCAGCGTGCTTTCCTCGTCGATTTCGCCACCGATTTCCTGACGACGCTCTTTGTCCCCAACCCCGAGGCCCGGCTGTCGGCCGCCGCCCGGATGGGGCTGGACGCCACCGCGCCGGCCCCGACGGAGATCCTGGGTCTGGCCGCCCGCGTCTCGGCCCTGCCCGCCGCCGCCGACCGCCAACGGCTGCTGATTCCCGCGGCCGAGGGTGAAATGGAGACCAATCTTTTGGGTGGCCCGATCGTCGCCGCCGGCGTTACCACGCTCTATTGCGAAGCGGGCTTTGCCGTGCCGTCCGAGCGCCCCGGTTCCGAGCCGTGCCAGCGCCCCAACATAACCATCCCCGGCTATCCGTCGATGGCCGTCGTCAACTGGGCGGGGCCGGGCGGCGAATGGCGCTTCGAACTGCCCGAGGGCGCGCGCGATCTGAGCCGTTTCACGACGCTGAGCCTGCGCGCCGCCGTTGACCCGCTCTCCTCGCTCAACGCCGAGGGCGCCGCGCAAGGCTTCAGCCTGCGCCTGACGGACGGCAGCGGCCACGTGGCCACGCTGGCGACGCGCCCCGACGAGCCGGCGCTG
>WBZO01005094.1_pt1 | contig 13642 bp, 12 predicted proteins | sample 5204261 | NCBI WGS metagenome assembly WBZO01 (sample SAMN12412400, study PRJNA552823) | activated sludge metagenome | isolation source: activated sludge from anammox sidestream of wastewater treatment plant... | place: USA: North Carolina | collected 2017-09
CCGCCCCGCGTGGAAATGACCGCCCCCTGTGGAAGTCACCGCCCCGTACCGAAGTCGCCGTCTCGCGGCCGCAACACCCCGGCGCTCCCTCGTTCGTCGGGAAATCCGCCTGCGCTATGATCCCTTGCATCGCCCGCGTGTCCCCGCCTGGTGCGGACGTACGCGAAACGACCGCCCAGCTTCGCGCGAATCCGTATCCGGCGCCGCGTGCGGCGACGGCCCGGGATCCGCGAAGCCCGCCCTCCGAGTAGCGCAGCCTTGTCCCGACCGCCCTCCGCCGATATCCGTGATCGACTGCCGCGCCCGACCGGCTCCGCCCGCGAGGCGTGGGCGCGCGGCTCGCGCGCGGGCCAGATCGCCGTCGAGATCCGCGAGGCGATCATGGACGGTCGCCTCGCGCTCGGCGAGGCGCTCTCCGAGGCGCGGCTGGCCGAAGCCTTCGGCGTCAGCCGCGCGCCGATCCGCGCCGCCCTCACCCAACTGCAGATCGAGGGCGTGATCGACGTCCGCCCGCAGGCGGGCAGCTTCGTCTTCACGCCGACCGACGCCGACGTGATCGCGATGGCCGAGTTCCGGACCGTCCTCGAGACGACGGCGTTGCGCTTGTGCTTTGCGCGGCAGCGCGCCGCGGCGCTCGACGGCATGCGCACCGCGGCCGACGCGATGGAGCGCGCCCGCGCCTCCGACGACCGGCTCGCCGTCGCCCGGGCCGATACCGCCTTCCACTGGGCGATCATCGGCCACTGCGACAACGACTATCTCATCGACTCGTACCGGCTGGTCTCGGGGCGGGTTGGCGCGCTGCGCACGCACAACCTCATCGCTGCCGACACGGTGCGCAAGGGCTCGCTCGCCGAACACCGCTCGCTCATCGCGGCCTTCGCGCGAGGCGATCTCGCGCGTGCCGTGGCGATCCTCACCGAGCACATCGGCCGCATGCAGCAGCGCTACCAGCTCGTGCGCGGTCGCGCTGCGCATCGCGACGGCTGACGCCGGTCGACGTGCGCGGCGATCGCCGTCAGAACGGATTGTTCGGCGGCAGCGTCTGCAACACGACCTGCTTGCCGTCGCGGATCTCGACGATGTAGCTCTCGTGATCGGGGTCGCCGTTCTTGTCGAACTTGACGCTGACGAGCACCCCCGGATAGTCCTTGACGTGGAGCGGCATGTCTCGCAACGCGGCATTGAATGCCTTGGGATCGACCTTGCCGATCTTCTCGCTCACCGCCTTGATGATGTAGGGCACCGAGTAACCCTGGATCCCGTTGTGATCCGAGCGCACCTTGAATTCGCGCTGGAACTTCTCGTCGAACGCCTTCATCACCGCGGTCGGGGCATCGACGGTGAGCGCGACGTGGCCGCGGATGCCGTTGGCGGCGTCACCGGCAAGCTCGATCGCCTTCTGGCTGATGATCGTCGCCTCGCCGACGATCGGCTTCGCGTAGCCCTGCTTGCGCAGCTCGCGGGCGAGCCGGGCCGATTCCTCCTCGTTCGTGTAGACGAAGAGCACGTCCGAGTTCGACTGCTTCGCCTTCAGCACCGCCGACGAGAAGTCGACCTGGTTCTGGTCGGAGGAGATGTCGGCTCCCACCTTCAAGCCGAACTTCTGCGCCGCGCGGAGGAATTCGTCGCGACCACCCTTGCCGAAGTCGGTGTTGATCCAGATGATGTCGACCGAGTTCGCCTTGAGGTCTTCCTTGATGTAGCGGGCGAGCTTGGGCATCGACGTCGCCTGCGTGAAGTTGGTGCGAATCACGTACGGGTTGCCCTGCTGCGTGATCGACGCCGCCGCGGCGCCGGTGAAGTTGGGGATCTCGGCACGGCGCGTCTCCGCGGCGCTCACCACCATTGCGCCGGAGAGCGTCGGCCCGATGACCGCGAAGGCGCCCATGTCGACCGCCCGCTGCGCCATCGCCTTGGAGATGCCGGCGTTGCTCTGCCCGTCGAGCGTCACCGTCTCGAACTTGCGACCGAGCACGCCGCCGGCGGCGTTGATCTCCTTGACCGCGAGCTCGACGCCGTTGCGGTAGTTGGTGCCGGCGGTCGCGATCGGTCCGGAGAGTTCCAGCACGTTGACGAGCTTGATCGTCTCCTGCGCGCCGGCAACCGCGCAGCCGCCCGCGAAGGCGAGCACGGTGGTGATGCGGATGAGGTCCTTCTTCATGCGATGTCTCCGTAGGAAAAAAGGGTGACCCCCGGCCGCGCTCTTCGCGGCCAGGATGGGGTGCGGTCGGGTGACGGCGAAGGCGTGGGCTCAGGCGCCACCGCGCGCGCGCGCGACGATGTCGTAGAGCGCCTTGAGGTCGGCGATCGGGATCTGCCCGGGGGCGGATGCCCCCTCGCCGATGGCAAACGAGAGCGATGAGCCGAAGACGCCGCCGATCATGCGCGTGACCGCGCCCAACGGTCCCATCGACATGCTGATGAGCGGAATGCGCGACTTGGCTTCGGCCTGCGCCGTCGCGGTCAACAGCGTCAGCACGTCGATTCGATCGCGGGGCATCACGGCCACCTTCGCGACGTCCGCACCGAGCCGCTCGGCCTCGAGGAAGCGCTGGACGAGGAAGTCGGCGCCGGGCGTGTAGCCAAAGTTGTGGTACGAGAGGATGAGATGCGTACCCGCCGCGCGGGTGGCCGCGCGCACCTCGCGGATCTGGTCGGGGTCGTTGCCCATCTCGAAGTCGATGAGATCGACGAGACGGCTCGCAGCGACTGCAGCGTAGAGCTTGACTACCTCGGCGTCGCCGATCGGAATCGTCTCGCCGCCTTCGCGGATCGACCGGCGCGTGAAGATGATCGGTGTATCGCCGACGATCCGGCGCAAGGCGCCGCCCGTCTCGAGCACCGCGGCGGTATCGCCGATGGCATCGTAATAGTCGACGCGCCACTCGATCACCTCGGGTGCCTTGCCGTGGACATTCGTCGCCTCGGCGAGCAGACGCTCGCGGTTGCGCCCAACCAGCGGCGAACAGATCAGCGGGCGCTCGCCACCGAGCGTGCGGCCGCGTAGGGTAAGGGGCTTGCCGGGAGTCATGGGTCCATCCTTGCGAAATGCGTGGGCTCGTGAAAGGTGCGTCGGCGACGCGTCGGCGCGACCTTTCGCATCTACGCCGGAGTCGGTGCCGCCTGCGCCGCACCGCCACCGAGGAACAGGCGATTGAGGTTGGGATCGCCGAGAAGCGCCGAGGCCGGGCGATCGAGCGCGAGGCGCCCCATCTCCAGCACCAGCGCGCGGTTCGAATACTTGAGTGCGGTGCGCACGTTCTGCTCGACCATGAGCACCGTCGTGCCGCCGTCGGCGAGATTGCGCAGCAACGTCATCACGTCACGCACCAGGATCGGCGAGAGGCCGATCGACGGCTCGTCGATGAGCAGCACGCGCGGACGCAGCAGGAGCGCGCGCCCGACCTCGAGCTGCTTCTGCTCGCCACCCGACATCGTCGATGCCTGATTGTCGAGGCGCTCACGAATTCGCGGAAAGCGCTGCAAGACCTCTTCCATGCGGCCGGGGAGCTCGGCGCGCGGCAGCGTGATGCCACCGAGCTCGAGATTGTGCCGGACCGTGAGCGCGGGAAAGAGGTTGCGCCCCTGCGGAACGTAGGCGAGGCCGTCGCCCAGGAGCTCGCGCGGCGTCCGGCCGTTGATGCGCCGCCCCTCGAAGCGAACCTCGCCGGAGCGCGGCACGAGAAAACCGAAGAGCGTCTTCAGCACGGTCGACTTGCCGGCGCCGTTCGGTCCGATGAGCAGCGTGATCTCGCCCGCCCGGGCATCGAGCGTGAGTTCGTTCAGGATCGTGAGGCTCGGCGAATAGCCGGCGACGACCTTGTCGAACTCGATGATCCGGTCGGCCATGGTCAATTCCCAAGATACGCTTCGAGGACCGCCGGGTTCGCCTGCACGTCGGCGGGCTTCCCTTCGGCGAGCACCTTGCCCTCGACCATGCAGATCACGTGCGGGCAGAGCTTCATGATGAAGTCCATGTTGTGCTCGATGACGACGAAACTACCGCCCTGCGTCTTGTTGAGCGTCACGAGGAGTTCGCGCAACTGGTCGACGAGGCTCGGATTGACACCGGCGCAGGGCTCGTCGAGAAGCACGAGGCGCGGCTTGGCCATGAACGCCATCGCGATGTCGATGAGCTTCTGCTGGCCGTAGGACAGGCGACCCGCCGGAAGGCGCGCGACGTGCTGTAAGCGGAAGAGCTCGATCATCTCGTCGGCACGCTCGCCCAAGCCCGCATCGGGGGTGGCGAAGAGGCGGCCGGGCAGCGTGCCCTGGAACTCCTGCGCGGCGACGATCAGGTTGTCGCGCACCGGCAGTTGCCCGAACACCTGTAGCGTCTGGAACGTGCGACCCACGCCGCGGCGTGACAATTCGAGCGGCGACATCCCGGTGACGTCGTCGCCGCGAAACCGAACGCTGCCCGACGTCGGCCGGATCTGGCCCAGGATCGCATTGAACAAGGTCGTCTTGCCCGAGCCGTTGGGGCCGATCACGCCGATGATCTCGCCCGGACCGACCGTGAACGACACGCCGTCGACGGCCTTGATCGCGCCGTAGTGCTTGCGCACGTCGCGTACCTCGAGGAACGACGCGTCGCTCACTGCGGCCCGCCCTTGCGATCGAGACGCTCGCGCAGCGACAAGAGGCCGCCGGGGAGCCAGATCATGAGCACGATGACGGCGACCCCGAAGAAGGCGAGGTACCACACCTGCATGAACTTGAGCCAGGGCACCGACGAGCCGCGCAGGAACTCGGGCAGCAGGATGACGATGGCGGTCCCCAGCGCCGGGCCGTAGAACTTGCCCGAGCCGCCGACGATGACCGCCAGCAGCATCATGAGCGACGTCGAGAAATGGAACGGGCCGGGCTCGATGAACTCGACGAGCGACGCATAGTAGACGCCGGCGATGCCGGCGCAGGCGGCGCCGATGGCGAAGGCGAGCAGCGTGTACGCCGTGATGTTGATGCCGAGGCTCTCCGCGCGGATCGGGTTGTCGCGCAGCGCGGTGAAGGCGCGACCCCACGGCGAGCGCAGGAGCCACCACAAGAGCGCGCCCAGCACGACGAGCGAGCCGAGCGTCCAGTACCAGTATGCGAGGTGTCCGCCGAGGTCGAAGCCGAACAACGTCGGCCGCGGAATACCCGAGATGCCGAACGTGCCGCCGGTGATCGCCTCTTCATTGCGCATCGCGAGGTAGGCGAGCACGTTGAAGCCGAGCGTCGCGAAGGCGAGGTAGTGGTGCTGCACGCGCAGCGCCGGGAAGCCGACGACGATGCCGACGACGAAGCAGACGATCGCGGCCACCGGGAGCACCGCGAGGAACGGCCATGACGCCTTGAGCAGGAGCGCGGCGATGTACGCGCCGATGCCGAAGAACGCCGCCTGGCCGAGCGACATCTGGCCGGCGTACCCGGCGGTGAGGTTGAGCCCCATCGTCGCCATCAGGTAGACCGCCCACAGCGTAAGCAGGTACACGTCGCTGCGCTTGAGGAACAAGGCGACGACGACGAGCGCGGCAAGGACGGCGCCGAGCCCCGCGAGATGCCTGCGCGCGCTCATACCTTGCGCTCCTCTGCCGTGCCAAGGAGACCCTCCGGCCGCCACAGGATGACGACGAGGAAGAGCATCAGCGCCACGCCCTCCTTGTACGCGGGTGACCAGTAGAAGCCGACGAGGTTTTCCAGGATGCCGATCAGCACGCCTCCCAGCAACGCGCCGCGCGTCTGGTTGAAGCCGCCGATGATCGCGGCGAAGAACGCCTTCAGGCCGATCGACTCGCCCATGTCGAACTTCGCGAGATACGTCGGCGTGATGAGCAGCGCCGTCACCGTCGCGAGGATCGCGTTGATGAGAAACGTGTAGAGCACCATGCGCTTCGCATCGATGCCCAAGACGCGCGCGGCATCGGTATTCTGCGCGACCGCCTGCATCGCCCGCCCGGTCATCGTGCGCGTCACGAACACCTGTAGCGCGATGACGATCGCGGCCGCGAGGATGAGCGTGCCGACGTCGGCATACGAGATGGTGATGCCGGCGAGCGAGAACTGCCCGGCCGGGAACGAGCTCGGGAACTGCTGCGCCTCGGCGGAATACCCGGCGCGCACGACGGTCTTCAGCACCATCGCCACCCCGAGCGTGGCGATGACGAGCGGAATGACGCCGTGATGGATCAGCGGATCGACGATGACCTTCTTGAAGCCGGCGCCCAGCACGAGCATCGCGAAGGCGCAGGTCAGCAGGAACGCAAGCCACAGCGGCGCACCCGCCATCATGCAAAAGAGCATGATGAACGCCGGCAGCATGACGAACTCGCCCTGCGCGAAGTTGATCGTCCCCGACGCCTGCCAGAGGAGCGTAAAGCCGAGCCCCGCGAGCGCGTAGATCGTTCCGGTCGCCGTCCCGGAAACGATGAGCTGGATGAAGTCGTTCATGGCGTGCGTCCCGCCGTGCTCGTCCTGGCTAGCTGCGGCGCGCGTCCGGCGCGCCGCAGTCTGGCAACGAACGCCGCGTCACTTCGCTCCGAGCGGCGGCAGCACGTCGGTGACGACCTGCTTGCCATCGACGACCTTGGTCATGAACGTCTCGCGGTCGAGGTCGCCCTTGTTGTCGAACGTGACGTCCATCAGCACGCCGGGGTTGTCCTTCACCGTCATCTTCGCGCCGTGCATCGCCGCGGCGAGCGCCTTGCCGTCGACCTTGCCGATGCGCTCGGTCATCACCTTGACGAAGTACATCGCGGTGTAGCCCTTGAGTCCGTTGTGGTCGGACTTCGCCTTGTACTCCTTCTGGAATGCCGCGTCGAACGCCTTCACCGGCGCGAGCGGTGCATCGGCGGTGAGACCGACGTGCGCGATCGCGCCGTTGGCGGCGTCACCGGCGAGCTCGATCACCTTCTGGCCGGTAAGCGTCGTCTCGCCGATGATCGGCTTCGCGTACGCCTGCTTGCGCAGTTCGCGCAGCGCCCGCGCCGACTCCTCCTCGTTGGTGTAGACGAAGAGCACGTCGGAGTTCGACTGCTTCGCCTTCAACACCGCCGACGAGAAGTCGACCTGACCGGGTTCGGTGGGAATGTCGGCGCCGACCTTGATCCCCTCGGCGCCGAGCGCCTTGACGATCATGTCGCGCCCCCCCTTGCCGAAATCGTTGTTGACCCACATCACGTCGACCGACTTGGCCTTGAGGTTGTTCTTGATGTAGCGCGCGACCTTCGGCATCGCCGCGGCCTGCGTCATCGAGGTGCGGAAGATGAAGGGGTTGCCCTTCTCGGTGATCGCTGCCGCCTCGCCGCCGGTGAAGTTCGGCACCTGCGCCCGCCGCGTCTCCTCCATGCTGACGAGGATCGAGCCGGAAAAAACGGGGCCCAGGACGACGTAGGCGCCCGCGTCGACCGCCTTTTGCGCCAGCGCCTTGGCGATCGCCGGGTTCGACTGCGTGTCGCTCGACGTGTATTCGATCTTGCGACCGAGGATGCCGCCGGCCGCGTTGATCTCCTTGGCGGCGAGCTTGGCGCCGTTGTCGAAGTTGGTTCCCGACGTCGCGCCGGTCCCGGAAAGCTCGACCAGTCCGGAAATGAGGATGGGTTGCTGGGCCGATGCGGCGCCGGTGGCAAGCGCGAACAGCGCCGCGGTCACGAGGTGAAGCGTGCGCAATTTCATCTGCAGATCTCCTTGATGGGCAAACGAGGGTTTGGGGTCGACGACAAGGGCGCGATGGTCGCTCGGCGCGGCGGCCAGGTCAACCTGCGCACCCGAAGGCACGATGGCAGCTCATGGGGCTCATCCCTTGTAGCCGAACAGGCGCGGCAGCCAGAGCACGACATCGGGGACGAAGGCGATGATCGCAAGCGCCACGATCATCACGGCGAGGAACGGCATCACCTCGCGCACGATCGAGCGCAGCGTGATATCCGCGATCTTCGTCATCAGGAACAGCAGCAGGCCGTACGGCGGGGTGACGAGGCCGAGCATGATGTTCACGACGGCCATCACGCCGAAGTGCACCGGATCCACACCGACCGCCGTCGCCGTGGGCAACAGCACCGGCAGGATCACGAGGATGATCGTCGTCCCCTCGAGGAAGCAGCCCAGGAGCAGCAACAGAATGTTGACGAAGAGGATGAAGGCGACGGGCGACAGGTCGTACGTCTGCAGCATCGCGGTGAGCGTCTTCGGGATGTTCTCCGCGGTGATGACGTAGTTCAGCACCAGCGCGCCGGCGATCAGCATGCCGATCGACACCGTCACGCGTCCGCTCGACACGAGCGATTGGTAGATGCCCTGCAGCGTGACGCTGCGATAGAGAAATGCCGAGATCAGCAGCGCGTAGAGCGCGGCGACGGCCGCCGCCTCGGTCGGCGTCGTCACGCCGCTGTACAGGCAGCCCAGGAGCACGATCGGCATCAGCAGCGCGGGTGTGGCTCGCCAGGTGATGCCCGGTAATTCGCGCAGCGGCACCTTCTCCTCGACCGGGAAGTTGCGTCGCTTCGCCATGTGCGCGATCAACGCCATCTGCACGATCCCGAGCAGGATCCCCGGGACGACGCCGCCGAGGAAGAGGTAGAAGATCGACGTGTCGGAGATGAGCGCGTAGAGGACGAGCGGAATCGATGGGGGGATGATCGGCCCCAGCACCGACGACACGCAGGTCAGCGCCGCGGCGAAGGCCGCCGTGTACTTGCCGTCGCGCGTCATCAACGTCTGCATGATCTTGCCGGACCCGGCGGCATCCGCGAGCGCGGAGCCGGACATGCTGGCGAAGACGATGCTCTGCAAGACGTTCACCTGCGCGAGACCGCCGCGGAAGCGGCCGACGATCGCGTTGCAGAAGCGCAGCAGTCGATCCATGATCGCGCCGGCGTTCATGAACTCGGCGGCCAGGATGAAGAGCGGGATCGCGAGCAGGAGCTGGCTGCCCATCATGCCGTTGAGGAGCTGCTCGGCAGCCGTCCCCATGTCCTGCCCCGAGAGGAACAGCCACAGGATCGAACCGCCGATCATCGAGTAGGCGACCGGCAACCCGGCGAGGCTCAACCCGACGATGGCGATGAGCGTGAGGGCGAAGGGGCTGGCGAGGTTCATAGGCCGGACGTCGTCTTGGTGATGTCGATTTCTTCACGCTCACGACCGGTGATGGCGCCGATGAGCGCCCACGCGTAGCGCACGATGATCGCGACGGCGAAGACGACGTAGACCGCGTACAGGATGTCGAGGCGAATCTTGAGGTACGACGAGCTCTCGACCTTCATGAACATGACGTAGTCGATCGTCTTGGGCAGCGCCATCCCGAAGAGCACGACGGCGCACAAAGAAACGACGAAGCCGACGACGCGCCGCCCGATCGGTCCCAACTGGTCAGAGAGGAGGTCGAAGCGAATCTCCTCGCTCTCCTTGAGCCAGAACGCGGAGCCGAGCAGCGTGATGTAGAGCCACGTGACGACGGAGAGCTCCGACGTCCAGCCGACCGGGAAATTGAGGAAATAGCGAAAGATGATCTGCAGGATGAAGCAGATGAACATGATCGCGAGCAGCACCGCGACCACGTTTTCCGCCCGCTTTCGCATCCAGCCGACGAGGGCTGCAAGGTTCACTCGACGTTCCTCCCTATTGCGTGCCACGCGCGCATTGCACCCTCCGCCGGCGTGGCACGCTAAGCCATGGTCCTGGTCTCACTCGCTCCGTCGTCCTTCCGGCGCCGGAACGCGAGCCTGCGCACGCCGCGCCTTCGCGGGGGCAGCGAGGCTTGCGGGTGGCGGACCACGCGGACGCGCCACCGGCAAGCGCCACGATCACTTGATCGCGAAGATCTTCTCCAGGATCCCGGGCGCCCACTCCTTCGCCTCGGGAGACTCGAGGTAGACCTTCTGCGCAAACGCGCGGAAGGCCGGGATGTCCGGCGTGTAGACCTCAAGCCCGTCCTTCTTGAACTTGTCGGCGAGTTCCTTCTCGCGCTGCAAGTGGTGGTCGATGTTCCACGCCAACGCCTTGTCGGTCGCGGCTTGCAGATCCTTTTGCTTCGCCGCGCCGAGCGCGTTCCAGCTCTTGAGGCTCATCGTGAGCACGTCGAAGGCGACGAGGTGCGACGTGAGCACGATTTGCGAGAGAACCTCGTAGAACTTCATGTTCTCGACGTTCGGCAGCGGATTGTCCTGGCCGTCGATCGCTCCGGTCTGCAGGCCGGTGTACGTCTCGGCGTACGCCATCGGGGTGGGGTTGGCACCGAGCGAACGACCGAGGAGCTGCCAGGCGTCGCCCGGCGGCATGCGCAGCTTGATGCCGGCCATGTCCGCCGGCGTCGTGATCTTCTTCTTCGGCCGCAGTCCCACCTGACGCGTGCCGTAGAACGTCGGGCCGAGGATCTTGACCTTGAGTTTGTCCTCGGCCTCCTTCTTCATCTGGTTCCCGAGCGGGCTCGCAAAGAAAGCGAGGATGTGATTCGCATCGCGGAACGTGTACGCCGACGTGAGCACCGACCACGACGGCATCTGCTTGCTGATGTCCTGCGGCGCGACGTTGCCGATCTCTAGATTGTCGCGTTGCAGCGCGACGAGCTCGGTCCCCTGCTTGAAGAGCGTCCCGCCGTAGAACGGCTCGATCGTGGCGAAGCCGCCGACCTCCTTGGCGAGCATCCGGACCATGTCGGCGCGGATGTCCTTGTCGGAGAACACGGCGGCAAAGCGCAGCGTCGGCTTGGCCTGGGCCCAGGCGGGCACCACGCTCGCTGCGGTGAGCGCGCCGCCTGCCTTGAGCAACGTGCGCCGGTCGATCTTGATGGTCATGCTTTCCTCCTCGGTAGACAATGCAATGGGTCGCCCGGCGCCGTGCGGGACGCCGGTCGGTCTGGAATGACGCGGGTCACCGTCGCGCGCCAGTATGCCACGCGACCCCGCACACACGTCCGGTCGCCTTCGAGCGTCGGCCAACTGCCGGTTACGGTGATCGCCGCCGTGTGCTTCACGATGCGACCGCCTCCTCGTGCTTGGCGAGATACGCCTTCGCGGTCTCGAGGCAGCGGAAGGCATGCTCGGCGTAGCCCGTCTCGTGCACGTGCTCGAGATGCGGCAGCTCGATCGAGTAGGGAATGCGCGGCATGCTGTGCAGGATCGCGGCGATGTCGATGCCGCCCTCGCCGACGTAGAGTCGCGCCTCGCGCATCACGTGGATCATCTCCTCGCGATCGGTCGGGATCGTCGCCGAGGCGTCGCAGATCTGCGCGAAGTGGAACCACTCGCGCGGCAACGCGGCGAGATCGGCGGGATTGTCGCGGGCGCGATGGAAGTGGTGCGTGTCGACCATGAGGCCAGCGTTCGGGCGCTGCACGGTGCGCAGGACGTCGACCGCGCCCGCGAGATCGTGCACGCCGGCGATCGGCACCGGTTCGAGATCGACGGTGAGGCCGAACGGTCGCGCGAGGTCACAGATCGCAGCAAAGGTATCGACGTAGAACGCCCGATCGCTCGTCCAGATGCTCGACAGCACCGCGCGCGCGCCGAGCCTTGCCGCGACCTCGAATTCGGGCACGTAACTCTTCGGGTCGATGCCTTCCTTGACCCGTGCGAGCTCGATGTCGTGCAAGCGCACCCCGGTCGCGTCGAGCGCGCGCTTCGTCTTCGCGAGAAGGTCGGGGTTGTGCGCGAGCCCGTAGTTGGACTCGCCAGGCAAGCCCATGAAGATCGTGCGCACGCTCACGTAATCGTAGCCGGCGCGCGCGGCGATGTAGATCATCTCCGGCGGCGGACAGCCCATCACGGTGAGGTGCGCAAGCGAGAACTCCGGTCGCCCCGTCGCTGACGGCGTCCTCGTGCGGTCATGCGCGCTCGCAGCGGCCCGGGTGGCATTCGCTGCGGCATCGTTCCGGGTGGAATCGTTCATGATGATCTCCTTGGGATTGGACGCTGGAACCGCGAGGGCCTCAACCGTCCGTCGCCACGTGGTGCACCTTCTTCCCGGGTGAGTAGATGTCCATGATGTTCCAGTGCCCGTCGGTGGGCACCGGTTCGTTCTTCATGTTGACGTCGATGACGACCGGCTTCTTCGAGGTCATCGCCTTGGCGAGCGCGGGCTTCAACTCGGCCGCCGAACCGATCGTGACGCCCTCCACGCCGTAGGCGCGGGCGATCGCCGCGTAATCGGGCGACCAGGGCTTGCCGTGCTTCTCGAACACGGTGCCGAACGTCGTGTCGTAGTGCGCCGCCTCGAGTCCCGCGATCGTGCCGTACGCGCGATTGTTCATGATGATCCAGACCACGGCGATATCTTCCTCGAACGCGGTGGCGAGCGCCGCCGGGTTCTGCCCGAAGCCGCCGTCGCCGATCAAGGCGATGACCACCCGGTTCGGCAGCGCGACCTTGGCGCCCAGTGCCGCGGGCGAGCCGAAGCCCATCGTCGCAAACCCGCCCGGCGTGAAGATGCTCCCGGGGGTGTAGATCGGAAACTGCTGGCCGACGCCGTTCTTGTTCCAGCCCACGTCGGTGCACAGGATGGCGTCGCGCGGCATCACCTCGCGCAGGTCGGCGAGGATGCGCTCGGGCCGCATCGGCCAGGCGTCGCTCGTCATCGCCTTCTTGTTGGCGGCGACGAACTTCGCGCGATTCGCGGCCATCTCGGCGACGAGCTTGTCGCGCTTGACACCCTTCGGCGCGATCCGGCGCGCGACGCGCAACAGCGTGCGCAGCGCCGCCTTGAGATCCGCCACGGCGCCGATCGTCACCGGATAGTTGCGGCCGACCTCGGCGGGATCGATGTCGATGTGGATGAGCCTGGTCGGCGGCATCCGGAACGTGTACGCATCCTCCCAGGAGCTGCAATCGGCCTCGGAGAAGCGGGTACCGAGCGCCAGGATCCAGTCGGCGCGGCGGCACTTGTCGTTGATGAACTTCGTCCCCCAGAACCCGGTCATGCCGAGGATCAGCGGATGGTCGTCCGGCAGCGCGCCCTTGCCCATCAGCGTATGCGCGACCGGAAGGCTCAGGTGCTCGGCGAGTTCACGCATCTCCTCCGCGGCCTGCGCGAGGAGGACGCCGCCGCCGGCGTAGATGATCGGCGTCTTGGCGTCGAGGAGTGCGCGGACCATCTTCTCCGCGGTCTCGTCGTCGAGCGAAGGCTTCGCGATCTCGCGCGCATTGGCTTGCGCGCGCTTCCACAGCGCGACGTCGATCTCCTTGCTGAAGATGTCCATCGGCACGTCGACCAGCACCGGCCCCGGGCGCCCGCTCTCGGCGAGCGCGAACGCCTTCTCGAGGATCTCGGGGAGAAGATGCGGCGAGTCGACCCGCCACGCACGCTTGACGAACGGCCGGTAGATCTCGAACTGCGATGCATCCGCGTGCAGGTTGACCTCCTGGTGCGGGTGCTTGCCGAAGTAGTGCGTCGGCACGTCACCGGCGATCACGACCATCGGAATCGAATCGAGCGCGGCGTTGGCAACACCGGTGGCCGCATTGGTGAGGCCCGGCGACAGATGCGACAGCAGCACCGACGCCTTGCCCGTCGCCCGCGCGTAGCCGTCGGCGGCGTGCGCGGCGATCTGCTCGTGGCGCGTATTGATGAAGCGGATCTTGCGGCTCTTCGACAGCGCGGCGAGCACCGCGATGTTGGTGTGGCCGCACAGCCCGAAGACGTGACGAACGCCGCGCGCCTCGAG
>WBZO01005095.1_pt1 | contig 13642 bp, 2 predicted proteins | sample 5204261 | NCBI WGS metagenome assembly WBZO01 (sample SAMN12412400, study PRJNA552823) | activated sludge metagenome | isolation source: activated sludge from anammox sidestream of wastewater treatment plant... | place: USA: North Carolina | collected 2017-09
CCGCCCGCATCCGACCGCACCACCACCGCCGCCTGCCGCACGCACGGATGGCGCGCCAGTGCCGCGTCGATCTCGCCCAGCTCGATCCGATAGCCGCCGATCTTTACCTGCCCGTCGCTGCGGCCAAGGAACTCGATCACCCCGTCGTCGCGATAGCGGCCCATGTCGCCGGTGCGGTACAGGCGCTCACCGGTCACCGGATGGGTGACGAAGCGCGCCTGCGTGATCGCCTCGTCCCGCCAGTAGCCGCGCGCCAGTCCGACACCGGCAATATACAGCTCGCCCGGCACCCAATCCGGACAACCGTCCATGCGCTCGTCCAGCACGTGGAACTGCTGATTCCGCATCGGGTAGCCATAGGGAATGCTGCCCCAGGCCGGATCGGGCGCACCGATCTCATAGGCGATCGACCAGATCGACGCCTCGGTCGCCCCGCCCAGGCTGACCACCGCCAGCCCCGGGCGCGCCGCCTGCAGCAACGGCGGCAGCCCCGGCGGGATCCAGTCGCCACTCATCATCACCAGCCGCAGGCGCGACAGCGCATCCGGCGCCGGGTCCGCCTGCATGAACAACTGCATGAACATCGGCACGGAGTTCCAGATCGTCACCCCGTGCTCCCGCAGCAGCCGTTCCAGATGCGCGGGATCGGCGATCGAGCGACTGTCGGGCAGCACCAGCGCGCCCCCTGCCCCCAGCACGCCGAACATGTCCCACACCGACAGATCGAAGCTGAGCGACGACAGGCCCAGCACACGATCCGCCGGGCCGACGGCGAAACGGTCGTTGACGTCCAGCACGGTGTTCAGCGCCGACCGGTGCTCGATCATCACGCCCTTGGGCTCGCCGGTGGAGCCCGAGGTGAAGATCACATAAGCGAGGTCGTGCGGTGATGCCCGCCGCGCCGGCATCACCGCGGGCGGATCGGCCGGCGCCAATTGATCGACGGCGATCACCCGCACCTCCGGCGGCCAGTCCATGCCGAGACCGCTGAGCGTCAGGACGACCCGCACCTCCCCCCGCGCCAGCAGGTGACGCTGCCGAGCGGGCGGGAGTGCGGGATCGATGGGCAGGTAGGCGCCGCCGGCGATCAGTACGCCGATGGCAGCCGCGACCTGCCGCCATCCTTTGGGCATCGCCACGGCGATCAGTTGGTCGGCCTCGGCAGCCCCGATCGCCTGCGCCACCGCGGCGGCATGCGCCAGCAAGGCGCGATGGGTCAACGTGCGGTCCGGCGCGATGACGGCGATGCGATCCGGATGTGCCAGGGCCTGGCGCAGGAACGGCTCGTGCAACAGGTCCTCGGCCACCGGATGGTCGGTGGCGTTGCGCCGGTCGCGGCGCGCACGCTCCTGCGCATCGAGCCAGGTGCGCAGCGGGCGGTGCCACGCCGCCGCATCCGTCGCGAGCCCCTGCAGCGCGGCGAGCCAGGCCGCGAACATGCCGCCCAGCAGCCCGTCGGGGAACAGCGCGTCGATCGCATCCCAGGTGACGACCAGCGCGCCGTCATCCTCCATCGCCTGCACGTCCAGCCAGACCTGCGGCGTCTGCGTCGCCCCGTGATCGAGCCGCCCCAGCGGGCCGGACAAAGCGCCATAGCCCAGCATGCTGGTGAACACGACGGGCATCAGCGTCGCCTGTCCGCGGCCAAGCTGCTGCAGCACCTTGACGCCGGTGAAGCGCGCATGACCCAGGTGCCGGGCCAGCTCGGATCCCACGGCGGCGGCGCTCTGCCCGAACGGAAGATCGGCGCCGGTATCCAGCCCCAGCAGGACGGTGGAGGTGAAGTCGCCGACGACGCCAGCGATATCGGGATGCAGATGCTGCCGGTCGTTCACCGTCAGGTTCAGGGTGAAGCGTGGATCGGACGCCCAGCGTCCCAACACGGTGGCGAAACTGGTGACCAGCGCAACGACCGGCGTCACCCCGGCCTGCCGTGCGCCGGCCTGCAACCGGCTCCACGCGTCGGCGGGCAGCACGCCGCGATGCCGGTTCCACGGCCAGTCGGTGCGCGCGTCCAGCGGTTTCATTCCCGGCAAGGACGGTGCGGGCGGCAGGGACGGCAGGCGCGCGGTCCAGTAATCGCGCGCGGCGCGCCAGGCGGCACTGTCTTCCTGCCGTTTCTGGTACAGCACGTAATCGCGGAACGTGATCCCCGGCGGGGACAGCGCCGTCCCCGGTTCCCGATACAGGTCCGCCCACTGCGCCAGCAGCAACGCCAGGCTGGGCACGTCGATGATCAGCAGGTCGATGCCGAGATGCACGCGGGAGACACGCGCATCGCGGCTGAACGCGACACGGAACAGCGGCCATGCCGTGGGATCGAACGTCTCCCGCCCCATCCGCCGCCGCAGCTCGGCCAGGCGGTCATCGGCATCCGCCCCCCACTCATGCCGCTGGATGACATAGCGGGGGACATCCGCCAGGACGCGCTGCATGCCATCTGTCGTGACGACGGCGCGCAGCATGTCGTGCGTGGCGATCAGGCGGTTGAACGCGTCCTCCAGCCGGTCGGGGTCGCGTTCCGGTTCCGCCACGAACTCCCAGTAGACATGGCAGGCGCCGCCGAGGGCGAAGCGGGCGCCGCGGCCCAGCCAGTAGGAAAGCTGGATGTCGGTCAGCGGGAAGGGCGCGAAGCGGCCGGCGGGATCGACGGGAATGGCGGGGCGATCCGCCGCGGCGCCGGCGTCGGGCAGCATGGCTGCCAGCGCGCCGAGTGTGTGCCCGGCCAGCAGAAGCGACGGTTCGGGGGCCGATCCCAGCAGCCGGGCGAGCCGGCCGCGCAGCTCGAAGGCGAGCAGGGAATCGAGGCCGAGCCGCGTCAGGCGCGCGGTGGCGGGCAGATCGGCGGCGGGCAGGCGCAGCACGGCGGCAGCGGCCTCGCGCAGGATGGTCAGGCGGCGATCCTCGGTCGGCGGGGCGTCAGCGCCGTCGGTGCGGGCGGCGCGATCGATCGGGGAAACACCGCTGGCTGATGCGGCGTCAGCGCGACCGATCGCGGAAACGTCACCCGTCGACGCCGGGGTGAGCGCCGCAGCGCCATCGCCAAGCCAGTATCGTTGGCGATGAAATGGGTTGGCTGGCGGCAGGGCGATGCGGCGCGCCTGCGGCATGGGCGGCACGGCGATGTCGACGCCGTCGACGAACAACTGCCCGGCCGCCAGCAGCCGCGCCCACCCGGCCGGCGCCTCCGACGCAACCGCCTCGGCGCAAAGCTGCGCCGCCATGGCCGCCAGCACCGGCCGCGTCTGGGGCACGCGCGGCTGCGCCTGCCCCAGGGTCCAGCCCGGCGTCCAGCCCAGGGTCCGGTCCTGCGCCCCCTCCCCCGCCGCCGCTGCGCGCAGGTCTCGGACCAGCGATACGGTATCGGACGCAACGAAAGCGGCCCGCCACGGCTGCGCCAGCGCCGCCGCGTTCAGCGTCGCCGCCAGGTCCGCGAGGTTGACCGGCGCCTGTTCCAGCCACGCGGCGAGCGCACCCAGATGCGTCCGCAGCGCCGCCTCGGTCGCTCCGGCCAGCAGGATGAGCACGCCGCACGGCGGAACCATGGCCTCGCCGGCCAGTATGGCGGGCGGCATGGCGGGCGGCTCCTCGATCAGCATGAACCCGTTGCCGCCATTGATGGCGAATGCGTTCAGCGCCGCCCGCAGCGGTGCGCCGGACGGTGCCTCCCACGCGGTCAGCGCGGTGTTCACCCGCAGGCCGGTGCCGGCCAAAGCCGGCACCGTACCGCCATCAGCGTGCAGCGATGGCGCCAGCAGGCGATGCCGCATCTGCAGCACCAGCTTGAACAGACCGGCCATGCCCGCCGCCGCCAGCGCGTGGCCAATATTGCTCTTGACCGACCCGATCGGCAGCACGCGGTCGCCGCCGAACAGCTCGGCCAACGCCGTCACCTCGGCGGTGTCGCCGGCGCGGGTGCCGACCCCGTGCGCCTCGATGCAGGATACGGTGGCGGGCGCGATGCCGGCCGCAGCCATGGCGCTGCGCGCGAGCGTCGTCTGCGCGGTGACGGACGGTGCGCTCATGCCGTTGGTCGCACCATTCTGGCTGACGGCCGCGGCGCGGATCACCGCATGGATCGCATCGCCCGCCGCGACAGCCTCCGCCAGACGCTTCAGCACCACCACCCCGGCACCTTCCGACAAGCCCAGCCCGCCGGCCTGCGCCGCGAAGGAGCGGCAGCGTCCATCCGGGGACAGCAGCTCCGCCTGATCCGCCATCAGCGCCAGGGCGGGCGTGCTCTGCACCGCGACGGCGGCGGCGATGGCGGCATCCACCTCGCGCCGGCGCAACGCGTCGACGGCGAGCTTGATGGCGGCAATGGCCGAGGCGCAGCCCAGATCGACGGTCAGCGCCGGCCCTTTCAGGTCGAACACATAGCCGAGGCGGGCGGCCAACGAGGATGGCATCTGCGCCAACAGCGACGGCCGGTCGGGCGGCACACCCAGGATCGCGGCTTTCTGCGCGTAGTCCGAGGCGCTCGCGCCCACGAACACGCCGGTGCGGGCGCCGGCTGCCTCGTTGCCGGCCAGGCCGGCATCAGCCAGGGCGAGCCAGGTCTGCTCCAGCAAAATGCGCTGCTGCGGGTCCATCAGCAGCGCCTCACGCGGGGCGATGCCGAAGAAGGCGGCGTCGAACCCTTCGGCGTGGTCGAGGAAGCCGCCGCGGCGATGATGCTCCGCCCCGTCACCGGCCAGGCCGAAGGCGGCGAACTCCCGTGCGTGCCAGCGACCGTCGGGCACTGTGCCGATGGCGTCGACGCCGTCGCGCAGCAGGCGCCAGAAGGCGCCGAGGTCGGGCGCGCCCGGGAAACAGCCGGCCATGCCGACGATCGCGATCGCGTCTTCAGCGGCCGGCGCGGCCGGCGGATGGGGGACAGTGTCGCGTGGCGGCGGAGCAGCGGGCGTCGGATGGAAGACGGCGGGCTGCAGAGAGGAAACGGCGGCGACGGCCTGGACAACGGCCGGCGAGGCCGGCGCCTGGTGAACCACCGGCGTGTCGGTCAGCACCACCTTGCCGATATGGCGGGCGCGGGCGAGGAACCGCAGCGCCGCCGGTGCCTCGGCAAAGGGAAAGCCGCGGATCGGCAGCGGGGTCAGGCCGCCGCCGGCGAACCGTTCCATCAGCGCGGACAGCCTGCGACCGACCAGATCGGGGTTGCGGTCGATTTCCCCCAGCAGGTCGAACACCGTGTAGCGGATGCGCGGATGGTCGCGCGCGATCGTCTCGGGCGTGCGGATATCGGTCTTGCCGATCTCGATGAACAGGCCGCCCGGCCGCACCAGCCCCAGCCCGGCATCGGTCATCGCCCCGGCCAGGCAGTTCAGGACGATATCGACCCCTGCTCCACCGGTCGCCTCCCGCACCGCGTCGGCAAAGGACGGGCTGCGGGAATCGGCGACGCAATCCACGCCCAGCGCCCAGACATGGTCCCGCTTGGCCTCGCTGCCGGCGGTGGCGAGCACGATCGCCCCGGCCTGCCGCGCGATCTGCAAGGCGGCCAGCCCGACGCCGCCGGCAGCCGCATGCACCAGCACACGCTGCCCGCCGCCCAGGCGCGCGATCGTTTCCAACGTCCAGATCGCGGTCAGGAACACGATCGGCACCGAGGCTGCTTCGGTGAAAGACAGCGCGGCGGGTTTCGGCGCGACCAGGCTCGCGCGGGTCACGACATGCCGGCCGAGGCTGCCGATGCGCAGCCCCACCACCGCATCGCCCGGCGCCAGGCCGGTCACGCCCGGACCGCAGGCGGTGACATGCCCGGCGAATTCCAGGCCCAGCGGAGCCCGGTCGGCGCCGATGCGGCCCAGGGCCTGCATGACGTCCCGGAAATTGAGGCCGGCCGCCAGGACCTCGACCGCCACCTCGCCGGGGCCGGGCGCGCCGCGCGGCTCCTCCTGCGCTGTCAGCGAGTCGAGATTGCCCGGCTCGGCCACCGCCCAGCGGGTGGTGGTGGTGGCGGGCGGCATCGCGGCCGGGGAAACGGCGGGCGCCGGCGCGGTCGCGGGTTGCATCGCGACCGGAGGCACAGCCGGTGTCGCGGCATCGGCGAGATAGCGGGCCAGGCGGTGCGGCGTCGGATGGTCGTCGAACACCGTCATCGGCACGCTGCACCCCAGCCGAGCGGACAGCGCCGCCGCGGCATCGCCGGCGAGGATCGAATCCACCCCAAGATCGACGAACCGCGCGGTCTCATCGATCTGCGCGCCTGCTGTTTCGGTCACCCTTGCAACGATGTCCCGGATCACGGCCAGCAGGTCCGGGGACGGCGGTGGTTCCGCCTGGCGTGGCGGCGGCCGGATCGGAGCGGCGATCGCCGGGCCGGTCGCCGGCACCGGCGCAGCCGCCGGCTGCGGCGCGCCGAGATAGCGGGCGAGGCGGGCGATCGTGGGATGATCGTCGATGACATGCAGCCCGATCGTGCGGCCGAGATGCTCGCCAAGGCGGCGCGCCACATCGCCGGCCGCCAGGGAGTCGACACCGATATCCGCCAGGCGCGCATCGTCCTGGATGGCGGACGGGTCTGCGTCCGTCACCTCGGCCACCACGGCACGGATCAGCGCCGGCAGCGTCGGCGGTTCGGCAGTGGGCGCGGTCGGCGCCATGGCGCTGGCGCACGCAGACCGGTGGGCCACGATCACCCCACGGGAGGAGGCCAGGACGAGCCTTGCATCGGGGAATGCCGGGCGCAGCAGGGCCAGCCAGATATCCGCCGGCTGGATGGCGCCCGGCGCGGTACGGGCCGGATCCGCCCGGAACCAGTCCGGCAGCAGGCCCAGCGTGACCGACAAAGCGTCACGCGGGCGGATCGGTTCGGCGACCACCAGGGTGCCGCCATCGCGCAGCAGGTCACGCAGCACGGCGATGGTCGGCGCGGCGGCGGGCAGCGCGTGCAGCACGTTGGCCGCGACCACGATATCAAATGGGCCGGGACGATGGCCCGGCACGGTCAGGTCCAGAACGCGAACGGCTGGCGCGATCGCCGCGCCTTCCAGCCGACATTGCGCGGCCTGCAGCAGCGAGGGCGAGCGGTCTGTACAGACATAGGTGATGCGCGACGCCTGTGACTGCAGCGAATCGATGATGACCCGGGTCGCGATGCCGGTGCCGGCCCCGACCTCCAGCACCCGGACCGGCCCCTTGCGCTCTGCCACCGCCTGCTGCACGGCCGCGGCGGCGGCGGCCAGGGCTTCCGCCGCGTCGGGGTCGCCGTGCAGCAGCGCTTCCACCGTAGCGTTGTCGCCGGCGGGAAACAGGACATCCTCGGCCGCCATGTCGCCCGCCAGGATGGCGGGCAAGGCTGCCAGGCAGCGCTCCACGGCGTCCGTCGGCGCCAGGCCCGCCAGCTCCTGCCGCAAGGCGGCCGCCCGCGCCGCCACGGACGCGCGTTCCGCCACGGCGCGCACCTGCGCGCCATCGGTGGCGACCAGCCCGTGGCGGACGAGAATGTCGATACAATGATCCAGATAGGTGCGATGACGCGGCAGCCGCAGGCAGCGGCGGGCGATATCGTCGCGGGCCAGGCCGGTGCCCAGCGGGGTCAGGCCGCCGGCACGGTCCACGGCGATGAACAGCAGGTGCGCGGCATAGCGGTCGAGACGGTCCGGCACGGTTTCATCCGCGACGGGTTCCGGCACCGGTGCGGCGGGCATCGCCGGAGGCGCCGGACGCAGGTCGATCCAATGACGCGGGCCGGCGAACGGATACAGCGGCAGCGACACCACGCGGTGCGACGCATCCAGTGCCGCCCAGTCGACCGGCACACCCCGGCTCCACAGCTCGGCCAGCGTTGTCAGCACCCGCCGTTCCCGCAGCGACACCGTCACCGTCGTCGGCAGTTCCTGCATCGACACGACAGCCGATCGTGCGGCGGACTGAGCCGCCAGGATCGGATAGGCCGGCGGCTGTTCACGGGCCAGGGGGCGGGCCACGGGACGAGCCAGGGCGCGGGCGGCGACCCGGGTTTCCAGTTGCGGCGTCGGCGGCTCGCCGGCCAGCAGCGCCATTGCCTCGGCTTCCCGCAACAGCCCGTCGACGACCAGGCAGGCCAGCTCGTTCCAGGCGGGGCAGTCGATGTCTGCCGGCTGTGGCAGATGCCAGCGCAGGCAGAGGCGGCGATGCGCCGTCAGCAGGCAGAGCTGCAGGATGCGCCGGCGGGTCGGGTCGTCCGGCGGGATGTGCAGGTCGGCCTGCAGATCCTGGCCGTTGCCCAGGACACGCTGCCAGTCCGCTAGATAGTTGCGGAACGTAAAATTTGCCCGAAGCAAAGCCTGCGACCGGGCCAGCAGCCGGTCGAACGAAGCACCGTCCGCCGGGGCGAGCTCGGCCACCAGCGCCGACAGATAGGCGGTGTCCAGGGCCCAGGGCAGATGTATCGTCCCGGCGGCACGGTCATAGCGTGCGATTCCCTCGACCCCGGTCGGGTCCGCCGTTTCAATGACCGCCGGATGGACGCCCAGCCGGCGCAGCAGCGCCACGCGGTCCGCTGTCGCATCCGCATCGTCCGCGCCCTGCAGCAGGATCGCCGGCGCGGCCTGGACACGCACGGGCCGTGGCGGGTCGCCGGCGAGCCGTGCCCGCAGCGCCGCCTTGTCGGCGACCTGGGCGGCGAACCGATATTCCAGCGCCTGCCGCCCACAGGCCAGCGTGCCCAGGATATCGCGCAGGGACAGCGCATCGAACGCCGGCGAGCGAACGAAGTCGCGCCATGCCGCCCACAGCGCCTGGAACCCGTCCGGCGATCGCGCCGACAGCAGGAAAGGGAGCGACACCTCGTCATGCGACGGCAGATCGCCGACCGCGTCCGGCGCTTGCAGGATCGCATGGGCATTGGTGCCGCCGAAGCCGAAGGCGCTGACCCCGGCGCGCGGACGCGGGCTGTCCCACGGCTCGCAGGCCCGGACCGGACGCAACGGGCCATGATGGAAATCGATCAGCGGATTGTCGTGGTCCAGGTTCAGCGTCGGCACCAGCGTGCGGTGGCGCATCATCAGCAGCACCTTGATGACGCTCGCCAGGCCGGCGGCGGCTTCCAGATGGCCGATGGCGGTCTTGACCGAGCCGACGCGGCACGGTTCGCGGCGGGGGCCGCCGGCCGTCAGCGCCTCGGTCAGCGCCGCGATCTCGATCGGGTCGCCGAGCGGGGTGCCGGTGCCATGGGCCTCGACGTAGGAGACGCTGTCGAGCGTGATCCCCGCCGCCGCCGCCGCGTCCTCGATCACCCGGCGCTGCGCGGCAACGCCAGGCGCGGTGATGCTGTCGGACGGGCCGACATGGCCGGTGGCGGTTCCCAGCACATGGCCATGCACACGGGCACCGTCGCGGCCGGCGTCTTCGTCGCGACACAGCAGCAGGACCGCCACACCCTCGCCGGGCACATAGCCGTCGGCATCCCGATCGAAGGTGCGGCACTGCCCGGTCGGGCTGAGCATGCGCGAGCGGGCGAAGGACACATAGTGCCACGGGTTGATGATCAGGCTGACGCCGGCCACCAGCGCGTAGTCACATTCGCCCGCCAGCAAGGCGCGTCGCGCCTGGTGCAGCGCCGTCAGTGACCCCGCGCAGGCCGCGTCGAGCGCGAAACTTTCGCCGCGCCAGCCGAATGCGTGCGACAGACGATTGGCCAGAATGCCGGTGAAATTGCCGAGGCAGGCGTAGGAATCCGGCACGACGAAGGGCGAGGTGACATTTTGATGATAGTCGATTGTCATCGCGCCGACATAGACGGCCGTCACACGCTGCCGCAGCCGATCCTGCGGGATGCCGGCATCTTCCAGGCAATGCCAGGCTTCTTCCAGCAGCAGGCGTTGTTGCGGATCGAGGCTGCGCGCCTCCCGGGACGATATTCCGAAAAACTGATGATCGAACCGGTCGATGCGATCGATCAACCCGCCCCATTTGCTGTTGGCAGTACCGTCCTGTGCCAGATCGTGAGAGTAATATCGTTCGATATCCCAACGTTCCGGCGGGATTTCACGAACGAATGACGCTCCGTCGCGGAGATTTTCCCAGAACTGGGCGTACGAGTTCGCCCCCGGCAGACGACAGGACATTCCTATGACGGCGACCGACCGCACCCAATCCTCTCTTCTGCTGCAATCCAGGGATCGACGACCGGAAACAGTACGTCGTCTGAGGAGGTTAAGGACTTAGTTGACAGGCCGGGAGCCGCGAAGTCAACTGACGTTCATGCTCGATATTGTAACGGATGGTCACATGGCCGCCGTCACCACGCGCCGTGATCCGGCGGCGACGATGCAAGCGGTCATGTTTCATGCGCATGGCGGCCCGGAGCAGCTTCGCGTCGAGACCGTTCCTGTCCCGCAACCCGCCCCGCATGAGGTGCTGTTGCGGATCCGGGCGCTCTCGCTGAACGGCTTCGATCCGATGGTTTTGCGCGGCATTCCGGGCCTGCCGACGCCGAAGCCGATGATCCCGTGCGCCGACTGCTGCGGCGAGATCGTTGCCATCGGAACATGTGTCGATGCGGCGCGCTGGCATGTCGGCGATCGTGTCAGCGTCGTACCCATCATGCCAGGTGTCGGTATGATGGGAGAAACGATCCAGGGCGTGGCCGCGCAGTTCCGCGCGGTGCCGCAATCTGCCCTGCTGCCGCTGCCCGATGGCGTTACCGACCACCAGGCCGCCTGCCTGCCCACCGCCTATGGCACCGCGATGCGGATGCTGACGGCACGGGCGCAGGTCACGCGCGGGGAACGTGTGCTGATCCTCGGCGCGGCGGGCGGCGTCGGCACCGCCTGCGTCCAGATCGCCCGCGAGCTGGGTGCCGAGATCATCGCCTGCACAGACCGCCCTACGTCCGTCCGGACATTGCGTGCGCTGGGCGCCGAGCATGTGGTGGAAACGGGGGGTGGGGGGTTCGCGGTGGAGGTGGTGCGACGCTTCGGCAAGCCGTCCGTCTGGGGCGGCGGCGGGGTCGACGTCGTGGTCGATTTCCTGGGCGGCGAGACCTGGGCACAGTCCCTCGCCTGCCTGGGGCGGCGCGGACGCCTCGTCACCTGCGGTGCCAGCGCGGGCCCGGCGGTATCGACCGACCTGCGCTATGTTTGGTCGTTCGAGATCGACATCATCGGCTCGAACGGCTGGACCATCGCGGATCAGGCGCAGGTCATCGCCATGGTTGCCGACGGACGCCTGTCGCCGGTCATCCACTCGGTGCGCCCGCTGTCCGACTATGCAGACGCGCTGCGGGACTTCATGAATCGCAGCGTAATCGGCAAGTCCGTTCTGCTGCCCGCGTGACCGCAACCGGGGAGGCCATCATGGAAGCCATCACGCTCCGCCGTTTCGAGCATCTGAGCCCGTTCGAGATCAAGGATGAGCTCATCCGGCTGGCCAAGCAGACGACCTCGGTCTCCAACCTCGCCTTCTTGAATGCCGGGCGTGGCAATCCGAACTGGGTTGCCACGACGCCGCGCGCGGCTTTCTTTCTGCTGGGCCAGTTCGCCGTCACCGAAAGCATGCGGGTGATGGAGCACGAGGCCGGTCTTGGCGGCATGCCGAAAGCCGCCGGGATCGCCGGTCGCCTGGAACGCTGGCTGGCGGCGCACGCGGACAGCCCCGGCGCTGCGTTCCTGGGCGCGATGGTGCGGTTCGCCGTCGCCACTTTCCATTTCGATGCCGACGCGTTCGTCCATGAGCTGATCGACGGCATCATCGGTGACAACTACCCGGTGCCCGACCGGATGCTGGTACACAATGAAACGATCGTGCACGAGTACCTGATGTGGGCGATGTGCGGGCAGCCACGCCCCGCCGGAAAGTTCGACCTGTTCGCGGTGGAGGGCGGGACGGCGGCGATCTGCTACCTGTTCCGGTCGCTGAAGGCGGCGCGCCTGCTGAACCCGGGCGACACGATCGCGCTGGGCACCCCGATCTTCACCCCGTACCTGGAGATCCCGCATCTGGAGGACTATGCGCTGAACGTCGTCAACCTGTGCGCCGACCAGGATGATCGTTTCCAGTTCACCGAATCGGATTTCCGCAAGCTGGAAAACCCGGCGGTGAAGGCCTTCTTCCTGGTCAACCCGGGCAATCCCACCGGCGTGGCACTTGGCGCCGAGGCCATCGAGCGGCTGACACAGCTTGTCACCATGAAGCGTCCCGACCTGATCCTGCTGACCGACGACGTGTATGGCACGTTCGTGCCGGGCTTCCGCTCGCTGCTGGGTGCCCTGCCCCGCAACACGATCGGAGTCTATTCATACTCGAAATATTTCGGCTGCACCGGATGGCGGCTGGGCGTGATCGCCATCCACCAGGACAACATCCTGGACGAGAGGATCGCGCGCCATCCCGAGGACATCAAGCAAACTCTCGACCGGCGCTATGGCGCGCTGACGCTGAAGCCGCGCGCGCTCAAATTCATCGACCGCGTCGTTGCCGACAGCCGCGATGTCGCACTGAACCACACGGCTGGCCTGTCGCCGCCGCAACAGGTGATGATGACGCTGTTCTCGCTGTTCGAGCTGATGGACAGAACGAAGGTCTATCAGAGAGCCTGCATGGAGATCGTGCACCGGCGGTACCGCCTGGCGGCCGAGAGCCTGGGCCTGGACGGGCAGCCGGAGGACCCGCTGTACGACGCGTATTACGGGCTGTTCGACCTGGAGCCCTGGCTGCGCAAATATCTCGGGGAGGACGTCGTCACCTATATCAAGACGAATGTCCATCCGCTGGACATCGTCTTCCGCCTGGCCGAGGAGCATGGGATCGTCCTGCTCAACGGCGGCGGGTTCGAGGCACCGGACTGGTCGGTGCGCATCTCCTTCGCCAATCTCGATGACGACGCCTATGCGGCGATCGGCCGCGCGGTGCGCGCCGTGGCGGTTTCCTATGTCCGGGAATATGAAGCGGCGAAAAAGGCGAAGGGCTGAACCGGACGGATCGGCCAGCCCGCCGCGCCGGCCTCGCTACCCGTTCAGCCGATAGAACTCGGCGACATTGTCATGAACGATCCGCTGCCGCAGCGCCGGGTCCAGGCCCTTGGTCTGCTCTTGCAGAACCTCCTGGCTCCACGGCCAGGTGGAATCGCTGTGCGGGAAGTCGTTCGCCCACATGAGCTGGTTCGGCGCCATCATGTGAGCGAGCTGGAACGCCACGTGATCGTCCTGGAACGTCAGGCGGATGTTCTCCTTGAAATAGTCCGACGGCAGCTTCGGCAGTTCCTGGCCCTTCAGCCAGTAGCGGTGCCGCTTGTAGGCATGGTCCATGCGATACATGAAATGCGGGCCCCATCCGGCATCGGCCTCGACACAGGCCACGCGCAGCCTGGGATGGCGCGCGAACACGCCGCCCAGGATCATCATCGCCATGATGTCCTGACAGCCGCGGATGATGGTCAGGAAACTGTTGATCTTCGGCCCGCGCGGCCGGTTCGCCGCATCGGCGTTCGAGGTCAGGATATGGAACGACAGCGGCAGGTCCAGTGCCACGGCGGCTTCCCAGAACGGGTCGTAGATCGGATCGTCGTAATCCGATTCACCGGGATTGCCGGGCATCATCACGCCCTTGAAGCCCATCGCCTTGATGCGTTCCAGGTCGGCGATGCCATCCTTCACGGTCCGTATCGCAGTCTGCCCGACACCGATCAGCCGATCCGGTGCGTGGGACACGTACTCGG
>WBZO01005096.1_pt1 | contig 13637 bp, 14 predicted proteins | sample 5204261 | NCBI WGS metagenome assembly WBZO01 (sample SAMN12412400, study PRJNA552823) | activated sludge metagenome | isolation source: activated sludge from anammox sidestream of wastewater treatment plant... | place: USA: North Carolina | collected 2017-09
TGTCCACTGTGCCCGCCGAGATCTCCCTCAGCAGGCTCACGCCGGACCAGGAAGATCCGAACAACACCGTCATGATCAGGATGCCCGGCACCATGAAGTCCATGTAGTGCTCCGACTGGACGAAGCGGCCGAACAGTTGTCCGAAGATGATGAGCCAGATCAACGGCTGGATCAGCGTGAACAAGGACCACATGGGCATCCGCAGCGTGATGATCATGTACTTGTTGAACAGATGCCAGGTATCCGCCATCATGGATTGACGCTCCGGTTCGAAGTTACGAAAGAAAACAGAATGCTTGTGCCGGGACCGCGGTCAGCCGCGTTCCTTCCTGTCCGGGTCCTTTGACCAGTCGCCCTTGGGCTGCCCCTGTTCATCGACCCAGTCATTCCCCTTCCAGTCGGAAGCGTGACCCCAGTCGCCGATCTGCTGGCCGCCCTTGTCGACCCACTCGTTGCCCTGCCAGCGGCCGGAGGGTTTGCCGCCGGTCGGCGCGGGCGCGGGTGCCTCCGTCTCTCCGGAGGCCGGCCGTTCCGGTCGGGCTTCCCAGTCGCTCTTGGGTTTGCCGTCCTTGTCGACCCATTCATTGCCCTGCCAGTCCGCGGAATGCCCCCAGTCGCCTTTTTGCCTTCCGTCCTGATCCACCCATTCGTTGCCGTGCCAGGAATCCGCTGCCTTCTCCTGTGCGGGGCCTTCGTTGTCCGCGGCCTCTCCCTGTTCGGCGGCGCTCCATTCCCCTTTGGGTTTACCGTCCTTGTCGACCCACTCGTTGCCCTGCCAGTCGGGGTTTTCCGCATCGGGGTCGTAGCCCCACTTCTTGGCCATCTTTTTCCAGTTGCCGCCGCCGCCACCCTTGCCGGCCCACTGTGTCCACCATTGCTCGGGCTCTTCCTCGCCGGTTTCCACCATGCTGGTGCCGGTGTATTTCAGGAAGACGTCGTCCAGCGTGGGACGGGCGAGCGACAGGGTCTTGACGTGCAGGCCATGGCGCGCCGCCTGTTCCATGATCTGGGGCACGGAGCCCGCCCCGTCCTCGACGTACAGGTGCAGGTTGTTTCCGTCCCACACCGCATCGCGCGCCAGGCGGGCCTCCTTCAGCCCCGAGGCATAGCCGCGCTCCGCCTCGCCGACGGTCTCGAACGACACCACGACGGAATCCCCGTGAATGCCCGTCTTCAATTCGTCCGGCGTGCCCACGATGCGGATCTTGCCCGAGTTGATGATCGAGACCCGGTGCGAGAGTTTGTCGGCCTCTTCCAGATAGTGGGTGGTGAGCAGTATGGTCAGGCCGAAGTTCCGGTTGAGCTCTTCGATATGTTTCCACAGGATCTTGCGACTCCTGATGTCGAGCCCCAGGGTCGGCTCGTCCAGATACAGGATCCGGGGGCGGTGGATCAGCGCGGTCGCGATGTCGAGCTTCCGCGTCATGCCGCCCGAATAGGCGGTCACCGGCTTGTCCAGGCTGTCCTTGAGCTCGAAATATTCCGCGAGCTCGTCGATGCGTGACCGGATATCCGCCTTCTTCATGCGGTAGAGCTGGCCCTGCAGGGTCATGTTCTCGCGGCCGGTCAGGAAGTAATCGACGCCGGTCTTCTGCGCCACCACCCCGATCGTCTGACGTACCTTTCCCGGATCGATGTCCACATCGATGCCGCCGACCAAGGCCTGGCCGGAATCAAAGCCGCTCAGGGTCGAGAGGACGCGTATCGTGGTGGATTTTCCCGCCCCGTTGGGTCCGAGCAGGGCCATGATCTCGCCTTCCTTGACGCTGAGGTCGAGACCGTCCACGGCGCGCAGATCGGGCGGATAGATCTTGGTGAGCTGTTTGACGAGGATCGCGTAGTTATCGGACATGGGAATTATCGTCGTCTGTACCGGAAGGCGGCGCGGCCCGTCGCCGGGTACCGGATAGGGTCAGCGGCGGTAACAACGGGATCCAGGGCGCCGGATCAGCCCCGTGGTACGGGGTCTCGTAATCGTAATACTTGCCGTTTTATCGGCCCGGCCGGCCATTCCAGTTTGCTACAATTCGGTCAGCGGGCCGGGAGCGGCCATTGTAACGTATTTGCGGGTTTTCTGCCCGCAAAATTTATCGTCCGGCCCTCGTATCATGCGAGAGCACCGGCCCATGGGATGTGGGAAATGCGGGTTATCGGTCTAGAAACTTCTTGCGACGAAAGCGGCGTCGCCATCTATGATGCGCGCGAGGGCCTGCTCGCCCAGCGTCTCCATAGCCAATCCCGCATGCATGCCGAATATGCCGGCGTGGTGCCCGAGCTCGCTTCCCGCGACCACGTGCGCAGGATTTTACCGCTGGTCACCGAAGTGATGCGGGAGGCCGGGACGGGGTGGGGGCAGATCGACGGTATCGCGTACACCGCCGGCCCCGGGCTGGTCGGGGCCTTGCTCGTCGGGGCGTCGGTGGGGCGCAGTCTGGCCTGGTCCCGGGGGCTGCCCGCGGTACCCGTACATCATCTGGAGGGGCATCTGCTGGCGGCCCTGCTGGAACGGCCCGCGCCGGTCTGCCCGTTCGTCGCCCTGCTCGTTTCGGGCGGGCATACCCTGCTGGTCAAGGTGGAACGGGCCGGGCGCTATGAAATCATAGGCGAGACACTGGACGACGCCGTCGGAGAGGCCTTCGACAAGACCGCGACCCTGCTGGATCTGCCCTATCCCGGAGGTCCGGCGCTGGAACAGCTGGCCCGCGCCGGCGACCCCGCGCGTTTCAGCTTTCCCCGTCCCATGGTGGATCGGCCCGGCCTGGAGTTCAGCTTCAGCGGACTGAAGACCTTCGCCGCCAACACACTGCTCGGATATCGGCACGCCTCCGACCGGGACCGCCTGCGGGCGGATGTGGCGCGGGCGTTTCAGGATGCGGTGGTCGACACGCTCGCGATCAAATGCCGGCGCGCCCTACGCGCCACCCGTCTGAGTCGCCTCGTCGTGGCCGGCGGCGTGGGGGCCAACCGGGCATTGCGCCAGAGGTTGACGGAGCTGGCGCGCGAAGAGGGCGGCGAGGCGTTTTTCCCGCGCGCCGAGTTCTGCACCGACAACGGGGCCATGATCGCCTTCGCCGGTTGCCTGCGCCTGCAGGGCGGGGAGTGGACGCGGGGCGGCTTCGATGTGAGGGCGCGCTGGCCGCTCGACGCCCTGCAGGCGATCGCCCCGGGGTGAGGCGCGTGCCGCCACGCGGGCATCCGCGGCGGTTTATTTCTTTCCGATCTTCGGCTCGACGCCGTCCAGCAATTTGCGGATATTGCCGCGGTGGCGCCATAGCAGTACCAGGCTCATGATCAGCACGACCGCGGCATGTTCGGGCGCATTCATCCAGACGATCATCGGGGCGGTGAGCGCGGCGCAGATGGCCGCGAGCGACGAGTATTTGAATATCAGCGCGATCAGCACCCAGACGCCGAGTATGGCGAGCCCGGACGGCCAGGACAGTCCGAGGATGACGCCGAGCGCGGTCGCCACGCCCTTTCCGCCCCGGAAGCCGAAGAAGACCGGAAAGAGATGGCCCGCGAAGGCGAGCAGTCCGACGATGCCCACGGCCAGGGGCGGGAGCGCGAGCAACAGCGCGACCAGCACCGGGATCAGCCCCTTGAGCAGGTCGCCGAGCAGCACGACGACCGCGAGGCCCTTGCCGCCGAGACGCAGCACGTTGGTGGCGCCCGGGTTACCGGAGCCCTGCGTGCGCGGATCGGGCAGTCCGCTCAGCCGGCAGGCGATCACGGCCGTCGACAGGGACCCCAGCAGATAGGCGAACAGCGCCGCGCAGACCTCGATGATCATGAAAGTGTGTTGGCATCCTCGATTCGTGGCGCTTAATATAATCGAGAATACCTCCGACAGGATACCCGGCGCCGGACCCACGGCGCCGGACTTTGAGCGCCCCGCGCGGGCGGACGGCAATGGATACCATCTATCTGACTGATCTCAAGATCGACACCGTGATCGGCATCTTCGAGTGGGAGCGGCGCGTCAGGCAGACCGTGAGCCTCGATCTCGAGATGTCCACCGACGTGGCCAGGGCGGCCAGGACGGATTCGATCGCCGATGCGCTGGACTACAAGGCCGTCACCAAGGCCGTGATCGAGTTCGTGGAAAACAGCAGTTTCCAGCTCGTCGAGAGCCTCGCCGAACATGTCGCCGAACTGATCATCCGCCAGTTCGGGGTGGAGCGCGTGCGTCTGCGGGTGAACAAGCGGGGCGCGATCCGCGGCGCCCGCGACGTCGGCGTGCTCATCGAGCGGGGCAGAACCGCCTGAACATGAGCCGGGTCTATGTCAGCATCGGCAGCAATATCGACCGGGCGGCCCATATCCGCGCCGGCGTCGCCGCCTTGCGGGAGCGCTTCCGCGCCCTCCGTCTGTCGACGGTCTACGAAACCAAGGCGGTGGGATTCGCCGGGGACGATTTCTACAATCTGGTGGTTTGTTTCGACACCGAACGCGACGTACGCAGGGTGGCGTCCGATCTGCGCGAGATCGAGCTCGCCGCCGGGCGTGAACGTGGCACGGGACGGTTTGCCGCCCGCACGCTCGACCTGGATCTTCTGCTCTACGACGATCTCGTCCTCGATGAGGAAGGGATCAGGCTGCCGCGCGACGAGATCCTCGAGTATGCCTTCGTGCTCGGCCCCCTGGCCGAAATCGCGGCCGAGGCGAGTCATCCGGTGCTCGGCACGACCTTCGGCGCCCTGTGGGAGGGATTCCGGCGGACGGAGGACTCGCTCGTGCCGGTCCCGTTCCGATGGTGAACCCAGGAGCAGTTTCCCCTGGCTCAGGTATGGAGTGACCGTCCGCCATCGACGACGATGGTCTGCCCCGTGACATAGGCGCCGTCCCGTATCAGAAACAGCACCGCGCGGGCAATGTCCTCCGGCGCGCCCTGGCGCTTGAGGGCGGTGCGCGCGACGATCTCGCGCCGGCCGGCCGCATCGAGTTCGTGTTCCGGCCACAGGATGGCGCCGGGGGCGACGGCGTTGACGCGCACCCGCGGACCGAGCTCCCGCGCGAGCGACCGCGTGAGCATGGCCAGTCCCGCCTTGGCGATGCTGTAGACGCAGTAACCCTTCAGCGGGCGCTCCGCGTGGATGTCGGTGATGTTGACAATGCAGCCGTCGTTGTCGGCGAGCGCCGCCGCGGCTGCCTGTGACAGGAACAGGGGGCCCTTGAGGTTGCTGTCGATCAGCGCATCCCATTGTGCCGTCGTGATCGATCCCACCGGAGTGGGAAAGAAGGCCGAGGCGTTGTTCACCAGCGCATCGAGCCGACCCCAGGCGGAGACGGTCTGATCGATCATGGCGGGCAGTTCCTCCACCCGCTGCAGATCGGCCCGGATCAGCGCGGCGGAATGCGGGCGGGCGTGATTGAGCTCGCGCGCGAGCGCGTCCGCCTCGGCGGCGGACGAGCGGTAATGCAGCGCCACGCGCATGCCCTGCCGGTGCAGCGCGCGCGCGATGACGGCGCCGATGCGGCGCGCCGCGCCGGTGATCAGCACGACCTCTCCCTCGATATCAGGGGCCTGGCTCGTCATGATGACCCTATACTAGCATGGCGGTTATACTCGCACGACGATCCCAAGCGCCGTTCCCGCGAAGCAATGCCGGATACCCTGAACGAACTTCCCGCGCCCGACGCCGACGCCCGCGCCCATGGAGAACGCGTCTCCGCGCGGATATGTGACGAGATCGATCGGGCCGGTGGCCGTATCCCGTTCGCGCGCTACATGGAGCTCGCGCTCTACGCCCCGGGCCTGGGTTATTACAGCGCCGGCAGCGTCAAACTGGGCGAGGCGGGGGATTTCGTGACGGCGCCGGAGATCTCGCCGCTGTTCGCCTTCTGCCTGGCCCGCCAGTGCCGGCCGGTCCTGGCGTCCATGGACGGGGGAGAGATCCTCGAATTCGGCGCGGGTTCCGGTGCGCTCGCCTGCGGTCTGCTGGAGGAGCTCGAGAGACTCGGCGCATTGCCCGCCCGCTATGCCATCGTCGAGCTCAGCGCCGATCTGCGCGCGCGCCAGCGGGAAAGGTTGCGGGAATGCGTTCCGCGCCTGCTCGATCGCGTCGTCTGGCTGGAAGGCCTGCCGGAGACGCCGCTGCGCGGAATGATCCTCGCCAACGAGGTGCTCGACGCCATGCCGGTGCATCGCGTCGTCAGAGGACCGGACGGGTGGCGCGAGCTTTATGTCCGTCGGGCGGAGACCGGGGGATTCGCGTATGCGCCGGGCCCGTTGAGCGAGCCGCGTCTGCAGGAACGTCTCGCGGCGATCCTCGCCGAACTGGGCGAGGAGAGCTTCCCGGAGGGTCATGTGCTGGAGATCAATCTGGCCTCGGAACGCTGGGTGGCGGCCGTCGGCGCGGCGTTCGCGCGCGGCGTGATCCTGCTCGCGGACTATGGCGGCCCGCGGCGCGAATACTATCACCCGGAGCGGCGCGCGGGCACGCTGCGCTGCTTTTACCGGCATCGCGCGCATGGCGACGCGCTGATCCTTCCCGGCCTGCAGGACATCACCGCCGATGTGGAGTTCACCGCCCTGGCCGAGGCGGCGGTGGGGGTCGGGCTCGAGGTCGCCGGATACACCACCCAGGCGTATTTCCTGCTCGGCGGCGGGCTCATGGAATGGGAGCAGCGCCTGGCGCAGGCCCCCGCGCCCGAACGGGTGAGGCTGGCGCAGCAGATACGGCGACTGACCCTGCCCGGAGAGATGGGCGAGCGCTTCAAGATCCTCGCGCTGTCGCGCGGATTCGACGCGCCGTTGCCGGGGCTTTCCTTCCGGGACGAGCGCGGGAGGCTGTAGCCGCGCCGGCAAGGGGAGGGTCTAGGTGACCGCCTCGCCGGCCGCCTGGCGGTCGGCGTGATAGGACGAGCGGACCATCGGTCCGCTGGCCACGCTGGTGAAGCCGAGCGCGCGCGCCCTTGCGGCCAGGAGGTCGAACTCCTCCGGCGGGACGAAACGCGCCACGGGCAGATGGAACTTGCTCGGCTGCAGGTACTGGCCCAGCGTGATCATGTCGCAATCGTGCGCGCGCAGATCGCGCATCACGGCCTCGATCTCCTCCAGGGTCTCGCCCAGTCCCAGCATCAGGCCGGACTTGGTCGGGATGGAGGGGTGGAGCTGCTTGAAGCGCCGCAGCAACTGCAGCGACCACGCGTAGTCCGCCCCCGGCCGCGCCTGCAGATACAGGCGCGGGACGGTCTCCAGATTGTGGTTGAACACGTCCGGCGGCGTGCGCGCCAGCAGGTCGAGGGCGACGTCCATGCGGCCGCGGAAATCCGGCACCAGGACCTCGATGCGGGTCGCCGGGCTGTGGCGCCGCACCGCATCGATGCAGGCGGCGAAGTGGGCCGCGCCGCCGTCGCGCAGATCGTCGCGATCGACCGAGGTGATCACGACGTATTTCAGTCCCATGGCGCGGAGGGTCACCGCCAGGTTCTCCGGTTCGGCCGGGTCGAGCGGTCCGGGTTTGCCGTGGGCGACATCGCAGAAGGGACAGCGGCGCGTGCAGATCGCGCCCATGATCATGAAGGTCGCGGTGCCGTGGCTGAAGCATTCTCCCAGGTTCGGGCAGGAGGCCTCCTCGCACACGGTATGCAACTGGTGGCTGCGCAGGATCGCCTTGAGTTCCATCACCCGGGTGCCGGACGGCGCCTGCGCCCGGATCCATTTCGGCTTGCGCGGCGGGGTGATCGTGGGCTCGATCTTCACCGGGATGCGCGCCACCTTGGCGGCGCCGCGCAGCTTGTTGCGTTCGTGGGAGAGATCGGCCATGACAGGGACCCGTTCGTCTGTGCAGGCGCCCGGGGCTCGGGCTGCGGTTCAATCCGCCGCGACGGCGGGCGTGACGATTTTATCGTATTTCAATCGGCGTGTCAGAAGGGCGAGGAATCCCGCGCCGACCCCGGCCGGATCCACCGCGCCGGAATCCCCCAACGCGGCGAGCTGGGTGACCCGGAGGCCGGGGTAGCCGCAGGGATTGATGCGGGCGAACGGCTCCAGGTCCATGTCCACGTTCAGGCTCACGCCGTGATACGCGCAGCCGCGCCGTACGCGCAGGCCGAGCGCCGCGATCTTCGCGTCGGCGACGTATACCCCGGGGGCCCCCGCGCGGCGGCCGGCGGGAATCCCGTAACCGGCCAGCAGGTCGATCAGACAGCCCTCGAGCAGGTGGACGAAGTCCCTGACGCCGAGACGGCGGCGGCGCAGGTCGATCAGCGTATAGGCGACCAGCTGGCCGGGGCCGTGATAGGTGACCTGGCCGCCCCGGTCGGTGCGTACGACGGGGATCGCCCCGGGGGCGAGGACGTGATCGGGCAGCGCCGCACGGCCGAGGGTGTATACCGGGGGGTGTTCCAGCAGCCAGATCTCGTCCCCGCTGTCCGCGTCGCGCGACTCGGTGAAGGCCTGCATCGCCGCGACGACGGGGGCATAGTCCCGCAGGCCCAGATGCCTGACGGTCAAGTACCGCGTGGGCCGCGTGTTCACAGCACCATGAGGATGTCATCGTGCGCGCTCAGGGCGCGATAGATGGCGTCGAGCTGGGCGCGGCTGGTGGCGCGGATCGTGACGGTGACCGCCTGGTAGCCGCCGTTCCGGCTGAGCCGGCTGCGGATGGCCCCCTCGCCGAGGTCGGGCGCATGGACGCGTACGAGGGCGAATACGAGGGCGTCGATATCGTGCCCCGCCTTTCCGATCGCCTTGATGGGAAAGTCGCAGGGGAATTCCAGCAGGCTGTCAGCGGGCTGATCCATGCAGGGTGTCGCCATGCCGCTGATAGTCGCGCTTGTAGTCCTGGTACCAGTCGATCATGCGTCGCCACAACGGTCCGGGCGTTCCGCCGCCGACCGGCCTGCCGTCGAGGCGGGTCACCGGAAGGATCTCCTTGGTCGAGCTCGACAGCCATATCTCGTCGGCCCGCGTCAGTTCGTCGCGCGTGATCACCGCCTCGCGCTGCGGTATCCCGTGGTGCACGGCGAGTTCCAGGATCAGGTCGCGGGTGATGCCGGGCAGCAGCCGCGGTCCCTTGGGCGGGGTGAGCAGGGTCCCGTCCCGGACGATGAACAGATTGCTGGCGGCGCCTTCGGTGGCCTCGCCGTCGCGGATCAGGATGGCCTCGGCGGCGCCCTGGTCGAGCGCCTGCTGGCGCAGCAGGATGTTCGGCAGCAGGGCGATGGTCTTGAGGTGGCAGTATTGCCAGCGGATATCCTCCAGCGTGACGGCGCCGACGCCGGATCGGCGGATCTCGGCCGGGACCGGGGCGAGCGGCGAGCTCATGACGAACACGGTGGGTACGCAATCGCGCGGAAAGGCGTGATCGCGCCTGGCGACCCCGCGCGTGATCTGCAGATAGACCGACTGGTCTCCGCCGTGATTGCGTTCCACCAGCTCGTGCAGGATGCGCGCCCATTCCGCGTGTGTGTGCGGAGAGGTCAGACGGATGCCCTCCAGGCTGCCGTCGAGCCGGACCAGATGTTCCTCCAGGCGGAACAGGCGCCCGCCGTATACCGGGATCACCTCGTAGACGCCGTCGCCGAAGACGAAGCCGCGGTCGAGCGGGGAGATCGTCGCCTGTTCGAGCGGCAGGAACCCGCCATTGAGAAAGACCGTACCCATGCCAGCCGTCCGCGCCTTACTCGAAGAACAGGCGGATTTCGTCGGCGATGCGCTGGGCGAAGTTCCCCTCGGGGATATCGTTCAGCGCGACCAGCGGCCGTTCCGCGATGTTTTTGCCATCCAGGGTGACCTGGACGGTGCCGAGCGGCTGCCCCTTGTGCACCGGCGCGGTGATGGTGGGGTCCATGTTCATGGCGGCGTTCAGCTTCTGGTACTGATTGCGCGGGATGGTGACGTACAGGTCCTGGCTCAACCCGAGCGGCAGTTCCTCCGTCGCGCCCTTCCACACGCGGGCCGTGGCCAGCGAGGATCCGGCGCCATAGAGGCGATGGGTTTCGAAGAAGCGGAAACCGTAATTGAGCAGCTTCTGCGTCTCCTCGACCCGGGCGTCGTCGCTCTTGGTGCGCAGCACCACGGATACCAGCCGCATGTCGTCGCGGCGCGCCGAGGTGACCAGGCAGTAGCCGGCGGAGTCGGTATGGCCGGTCTTGACCCCGTCCACCGATTCGTCGCGCCACAGCAGCCGGTTGCGGTTGTGCTGGGTGATGTTGTTATAGGTGAATTCCCGGATCGAATACAGCTTGTAGTCCTCGGGGAAGGAGGCGATCAGCGCGCGGGTGAGCAGCGCGAGGTCGTAGGCGGTGGTGTAATGCTCGGGATCGGGCATACCGGTGCTGTTGACGAAGTGGGTATCCTTCATCTGCAGGGCGCCGGCGACGTCGTTCATCATGCCGGCGAAGGCCTCTTCGCTCCCGGCCACCAGTTCGGCGAGGGCGACGGTGGCATCGTTGCCCGACTGCACGATCACTCCCTTGAGCAGGTCTTCGACCTTTACCTGTGTGTTGACCTCGACGAACATGCGGGATCCCTGGGTACGCCAGGCGTTTTCGCTGATGGTGACCAGTTGATCCCGCCGTATGGTTCCGTTCCGCAGTTCGTTGAAGACGATGTAGGCCGACATCAGCTTGGTCAGGCTCGCCGGCTCCATGCGGGTACGGGCATTGTTTTCGGCCAGGATGTCGCCGCTGTTGAAGTCGAGCAGCACGTAGCTGCCGGCGTTGATGGATGGCGGCGTCGGCGTCAGCACGGCCGGTACCGCGGGCGCCGCGGCATCGGCCCCGGCGGCGCCCAGCAGCAGGGCGGCGGCCAGGGTCGCGCACAGACGGCGCGCGACGCTTCCGCGCGTCCGCGCGTGGGCATGGATATGGGGTGGGTTCAGGTCATGGGTGGTCACTCGTGCGATTCTCCCTGTTCGGTGGTTGCGACGCCTCCAGCGGCGTCGCGGGTCAAGATGCGTATATTGTGCCGTCGCTGGCCGGGGCTGGCGATCCAGAGGGCGTCCCCCGCCTCAGTCGATCACGATGCGGGAATCCTCGAGGCCGAGCAGGGCCAGTTCCCGGCTCATGCGGTCGGCCTCGTCGACCCCCGCGATGGGGCCGATGCGTACGCGATAGACGGTGCGCCGGTCGATTTCCGCGCGTACGATCCGCACGTTCCCCTGCGCCACGTTGCCGAGGCGCGTGCGCAGGCGCTCCGCGTTCTCGGCGCTGCTGAAGGCCCCGATCTGCAGATAGAGACTGGGGTTGCCCGCGGGGGCCGCGGCGGTGACCGGCCCCGGGTTCCGGACCGGCTCGGGATGCCTCGGATCCAGCGCGCGCACCTCCACCAGCCCGGTGCCCTCGGCGGTGATCCCGAGCCGGGTCGCGGCCGCATAGGAGAGGTCGATCAGCCGGTTGTCCTTGAACGGGCCGCGGTCGTTGATCTTCACCACTACCGTGCGCCCGTTCCTGAGATTGGTGATCCGCGCGTAGGTGGGCAAGGGCAGGGTTTTATGCGCCGCCGTCATGGCGTACATGTCGTAGGGTTCGCCGCTGGAGGTGCGCTTGCCGTGGAATTTGGTGCCGTACCACGAGGCCACGCCGCGCTCGACGTAACCGGCATTGTCGCTCAGCACGTAATAACGCTGATAGCCGATCAGATAGGAATCGGGATTGCCGTATTTGCTGAACGGCTCGACCCTGGGCACGGCGTCCGGGATGCGGGACAGGTCCACCGCCTGGCGCGGGGGGCCGTCGCTCGGCTCGATCCGGGTCATGTTCGGCAGCGTGCCGCAGGCGGACAGGGCGACGGCGAGCAGCATGCCGTATACGGGGCGGACGGGCATCCGCGGGGGGCTGGACGGAAACTCTGACATCTGCGTCTTAATTGGGGGCCACGTTGTCCCGCGGCTGATTCCGTATCTCCTCGCTGAGCTGATAGACCGCCATGGCGTACAGCGGGCTGCGATTATAGCGCGTGATCACGTAGAAATTCTTGAAACCCAGCCAGTACTCCGGGGCGTTCTCGCCCTCCAGCCGGATCAGGGCGGCCGGCAGGTCTTCCGGCAGGGGCGCCTCCGGCGTCACGCCGGACTTGCGCAGCTCGGCGAGCGTCGCCGCGGGCAACAGGCCCTGGTCGAGATAGGCCTGGTAACCGTCGCCTTCCACGCCGGCCGGACTGGCCACGGGCTGGTGCGGCTGCCAGCCATGCTCGTTCAGATAACGCGCGACGCTGCCGATGGCGTCGTCGGTATTGTTCCACAAATCCCGCTTCCGATCACCGTCGAAATCGACGGCGTAGTGCCGGTAACTGCTCGGCATGAACTGCGGCTTGCCCATGGCCCCGGCGTAAGAGCCCTTGATCGTGAGCGGGTCTATGCCCTCTTCGCGGGTCAGCAGCAGGTACTGTTCGAGCTCGCCGAGAAAAAAGGCGCTGCGGGGCGGGTAGTCGAAGGCCAGCGTGGAAAGGGCGTCGATGACGCGATAGCCGCCCGCCTGACGTCCGTAGAAGGTCTCCACGCCGATGATCGCGGTCACGATCTCGGGCGCCACCCCGTAGACCGTCTCGGCGCGCGCCAGGGCCCCGGCGTTCGCGGCCATGAACTCCGCGCCCTGGCGGATGCGCTCCGGCGTGAGGAAGATGGGGCGGTATTTGTACCAGGGTTTGCTCTCCGCCGGGCGCGAGATCGCGGCGATGATGTCCTCGCGCGGCGCGACCTGATCGAGCAGGCCGGCCAGGCCGTCGCGGTCGAAGGCATGATCCATCACCATGCGGTCGATGAAGCCGCTGACGTCCGGCCGGGTGGAAAAGGCCGGTTCCCCGGCCAGCGTGAGACCGGCATGCGTGCCGGACAGGCCGCTGGCGAGGGAAAGGGACAGGAGGAGGCGGTAGATCCGTCTGGAGGAAGGCATCATTACGTGGACAGCAGTTTCCTGTGGGTATGTATCGACATTATGATGCCGAACGACGCCATCAATGTCACCATGGACGTGCCGCCGAAGCTGATCAGCGGCAGCGGCACGCCGACGACCGGGAGCAGTCCCATCACCATGCCGGTATTCACGAAGGTATAGACGAAGAAGGTCAGGATGAGGCTGCCGGAGAGCAGGCGCGTAAAGGTATCCTGCGCCTGGGTCGCGATATAAAGCCCGCGGATCACGATGAAGGTATAGATCCCGAGCAGGAACAGGATGCCGATGAAGCCGAATTCCTCGCCGAATACCGCGAAGATGAAGTCGGTGGAGCGCTCGGGAAGGAATTCCAGGTGCGATTGCGTACCGTTGAGCCAGCCCTTGCCGTAGATGCCGCCCGATCCGATGGCGATCTTGGACTGGATGATATGGTAGCCGCTGCCCAGGGGGTCGCGCTCCGGGTTGAGGAAGATCAGCACCCTCATCCGCTGGTAGTCGTGCAACATGTACCAGAATAGCGGCGCGCTGGCGGAGACGAGCAGGATGAGCAGTGCGACGTATTTCCAGCGCACGCCCGCCAGCAGCAGCACGAAGACGCCGGAGGCCGCGATCAGCAGCGCCGTGCCGAGGTCGGGCTGCTTGGCGATCAGCACCACCGGGACGACGACGATCAGCGCGGCGATGGCCAGATGGCGCGCGCTGGGCGGCAGCGGCCGGTCGGCGAGATACCAGGAGACCATCATCGGGACGGCCAGCTTCATCATCTCGGAGGGCTGAAAGCGGAACAGGCCGATATC
>WBZO01005098.1_pt1 | contig 13633 bp, 12 predicted proteins | sample 5204261 | NCBI WGS metagenome assembly WBZO01 (sample SAMN12412400, study PRJNA552823) | activated sludge metagenome | isolation source: activated sludge from anammox sidestream of wastewater treatment plant... | place: USA: North Carolina | collected 2017-09
AGCGCTGCCAGAGGGCGAGCAGCCCGCCAGTGGTATGGACGATGTAAAACCGACCGCTCAGGATGTAATTGACGCTCCCGGGGGGGAATTCCTCGACCTTGCCGGCGTAAATCGACCCCCCAAAGCCGCCGCTCGCGGTCGGTTTGAGAAACTTCATCAACCCGAACGCGGTCTCCCCGATCAGTACCACCAGCGCGCTCAGCCAGGAAAGGCTGAGAAATTGTCCTCGCGTGAGTTTCTTGGGTTCGAACAACTGCATCTGCTGCCTCCGGCTAAAGGTTTGAGAAGGGGTTATAACCACCGGGCATGGCCCAGGGCAAATACAGCTTGAACCCAGGGCCGCGGAATAAGAACCCGGTCAATGTGAAGACGATCGCAGACACAAATAAGACGGTAAATAAGACCAGCATGACCTCGCGCGGGGTGGGGTGGTAACGATTCAGCACCAGCAACGGCAGCAAGACGATCACGCCCATGAAGATCGCCGGGATGATGACCTGGCTGATCATATCGGGGAAAATGCCCCGCAGCAGCTCGCGCGGCGGAAACATGCTGTCAAGATAAATGTAAATTGGCATGACGATCAGTGCGTAGAGCGCGGTTTTGATGGTGATGCTCTTTCCACGCTGGTTTGTAAACCAACGGCCCGCGCCGTGCGAGTCGTTGTCCAGGTAGGGGATGAGCACCACGAAGATCACCATCAAGGTCGGCAGGAGAACCGCCATCAATGTTGGGTGGCCATGTTCCAGCATTTCCTGTAAGCCCATGAAGTACCAGGGCGCTTTTGCCGGATCGGTGGTCTGGTTGGGGTTGGCGATTTCCTCTAGCGGGGCGTTGACGCTCAACGACATCCATAAGAGCACCAGCGAAACCCCCAGGGTGAGCAGCAGCTCCAAAAGGGCGACGAGCGGAAAGGCAAAGACCGTATCGTCCGGGCCGTGATCCACCATGAACGTCGGGGCGCGATGGACTAGCTCTACCAAAGAATACGTCTTTGCGGAGCTCTTGGAAAATGGTTCTTTAATCGTGCTTTTGTCCATCGCGGTGATCCTCATCAACAGTCTGATTGGCTGACAGGCCGCCATCTTTGCGGACGCGCCAGATGTGAATGGAAGTCAACAGCGCGATCCCCATCGGGATCAACATGACGTGCAACGCGTAGAAACGGGTGAGCGCCTCCTGGCCGACCTCTGCCCCGCCCAACAGAAAGGTGCGCAGAGTGGGGCCGGCGCCGGGTGCATAGGCGGCGACGCTGGTCCCGACGGTGATGGCCCAGAATGCCAGTTGGTCCCAGGGGAGCAGATAGCCCGTGAAGCTGGCTCCAAAGGTCAACAGCAGCAGGAGGACGCCGATCACCCAGTTGAACTCGCGCGGCGGTTTGTAGGCGCCGGTGTAGAACACCCGCGCCATGTGAAGCACCACCACGATCACCATGAAATGGGCGGCCCAGCGGTGCAGGTTGCGCAAAAGCTGTCCAAATGGCACCTGGGTTTGGAGATGGAGAATGTAGGTATAGGCGCGCTCGATGGTGGGCGTGTAATAGAACATCAACAACAGCCCGGTCACAGACAAGATCAAGAAGACGATGATCGACATCACCCCCAGACCGAAGGAGTAAGTGACGCGCAGGCTCTTGCGGCTGACCTTGACCGGGTGCAGGTGAAAGAAGATATTGGTGGTCATCACCAGCGAACGGTCCAGCGGGTTGTCCGGCCAGCCGTGGCGGAAAAAGGACTGCCAGAATCGAGATTTTGTGATCGTTTGGAACCAGGAAGGCATTATTCCCTCTCGTAAGTCAGCGTTTCGGAAAATCTGAAAGCCTCCATCGTGATCGCACCGGTGGGGCAGCGTTTTGCGCACAGCGCGCAGCGGGTACAGGCTTCGTCATCTTTGATCATGGCGGCGATGCCGGTGATCGTCTCGTCGGGCATGTTGGATGGCGAGAGGCGCAGGTGGTTCTCGATGATCTGGTTATAACGCTCATCGCCTTCCAGCTGGTCCAGGCTGACGATCTTGAGACAATCCCACGGACAGACGTCCACACAACCATTGCACAGAATACACTTACTCCCATCAAAAATCGTGTTGACGCTGCACTCCAGGCAGCGTTTCCCCTGTTCAGCGGCTTGATCCACGGAATAGCCCACCTCGATCACCGAGATACCCGTCCGCCGCTCGACCGGCAGGTTGGGGACTTTGGTGCGCGGTTTGCGCGTCCAATCCGCAAACATCGCATGGCCGGTCAGGTCGGTCCACTCGCTTAAGAGGGCATGGGTCGTCTTGCGCTGTTGGATGCGCCCCTCGATCCCCAGGGCTGCCACGTGACCGTCGCGGACGGCGCTGATGATCAGGCGCGGGCCGAAAGCCGCATCGCCGCCAGCGAACACGTCGGGAGCGGTGGTCTGGCAGGTTTCGGGGTCGATTTGAACCAGCCCGCGCGGGTTGATCACCACGTCGTCGGCGCCGCCCAACAGGTCCAGGTTGGCGCGCTGGCCGATGGCGAGGATGACGGTGTCGCATTCCAGGTTGTGTTCGCTGCCGGGTCTGAAGCGCGGGTTGAACCGCCCCGTTTCATCAAAAACGGCCTCGACTTCGATGACTTCCAGCGCGGTGACTTTCCCGCCCTCGCCAAGGATGCGGTTCGGCCCCAGGCGCGGGTTGATCTGGATGCCCTCTTCGAGAGCCTCTTCGAGCTCGAAGCGCGAGGCGGGCAGCTCCTCCCAGGATTCGAGCGCGATGATGCGCACGTCTGCCACGCCCAGCCGCAAAGCCGTGCGGGCGACGTCTAGGGCGGTCTTCACCGATTCGCTCTCCTCCTCGGTGCGCGCGGCTGTCTGGTGCAGGTCCGCTTTCTGTTCGCTGGTGATCTGGCCCAGCCGCAGGGCCGTGCGGGCGGCATCCATGGCGACATCTCCGCCTCCCACCACGATCACGCTCTCCCCCAGCTCAACTTTGTATCCCAGGTTGTAGTTGAGCAGCATGTCCACGGCAGAGATCACCCCGTCAAGGTCTGCGCCGGGGATGTTCAGTTTTCGCCCCTCCATCAAGCCCATCCCCAAGAAGACCGCATCGAAATTCTGGCGCAAATCGGCCAGAGTGATCTGCTGGCCTATGGGGGTGTTGAAGTGGATCTCGACCCCCAGATCGAGGATGGAATTGATTTCCGCGTCCATGGCCTGTTGGTCGATGCGGTAAATTGGCACGCCGTAGCGCATCATGCCGCCCGTGGTCGGCCCGGCTTCGAAAATCTCCACGTGGTGTTTGAGCAGGGCCAGGTCGTGCGCGGCCGTCAAACCGGCGGGCCCTGCGCCGATGATCGCCACCTGGCCGTGTTTCCGCCCGGGCGTTGCGGCCAGGTCTTTCAATGAGTCGAGCGACCAGCGCGGGCGTGAATATGAGAAGAACGCGCCCTGTCCCGGCAGCGTCGGCGGGCCCGAGAGCGGGGCAAAAATGGGTTCTTCGGCGAGATTGGCCGGTTGGCCTTGTTCGGTCCTGCCCTGCTCGTTTGCAATTTCCAGTTCTTTTTCAGGCCCGTAACGCTCCGTGAGGACGCGCTTGATCGGGCGGATCGCGACCGGTTCGTACTCGGGACCGATCACGCCGCGCCGGCAGGCGACCTCGCAGGGCGCGCCGCAGATGCGCCCGCAAATCGTGGAGAGCGGGTTGGGGTCGTGGGCAATCTCAAAACCCAGCTCGATTTCGCCGCGGGCCATTGCGGTCACGTAAGCGCGCGCGTCGGTGTAGACGGGGCAGGCCTCCTGGCATTTGACCATCTTGCGGTAAAAGTCTGGGTCGGGGACGGTGACCTTGTAGCTGGCTCGAGTCATAAACGGGCTCCTCCTGCTCAAGGTTAACCGAACCCGCCCGAAAATTGAATCCCTCATTACGGAGGCGTAGAACGGTAAAGGGAGTAGATCGACCTGCAAAAGAACTAGTTCTTTTGGATTTGGAGGGAACCTGATGACCATAGCCTGGGCCTATTTGAACCTGATCAGGCTCATCCACATTTTCGGAGGCGTGTCATGGGCCGGTAGCGCTATCTTCGATTTGTTTTTCGCAAGGCATTCATTGTTTGACATTCCCTGTCGCCATCGCTATAATTAACAGCGATGGCGTTCATCGATGTTTCTTCATAACCAGAAGTAAATAGAGATCTAAAAGCTCATAAATACCCGAGGCAGGGGAGCTATAGCTACTAGTAGAAGGCCGGGGAGGTGATAAAACTGATAAAATGCTAATCAAGAGAAATTGCTAACCTTGTAAATATAACCATTCGATATTGAATACTTGGAGGAGAACCATGAAGGTCCCATTTCGTTGGATTTCGATTTTGGTCATCCTGTCCTTTGTCCTGGCAGCCTGCGCGCCTGCAGCCACTCCGGCTCCTGTGAAGACCGAAGCGCCGGCGCCGGCTGAGACACAGGCTCCGGCTCCGGTGAAGACAGAAGCGCCCGCGCCAGCCAAGACTGAGGCTCCCGCGCCGGTTGAGACTCAGCCTCCTGCTGAAAAGGTCACCATTCGTGTGTTGTCCATGGAGCAGGCTGGCCCAACGACCGAGGAGATGAATTCAATCGTTGATGAGTTCAATAAAGAACACCCGAACGTGACGGTTTTGATCGACTATGTGAGCTACGACGCGCTGCATGACAAAATCACAACCGCCATGGCTTCCACCCCGCCCGCCTATGACGTCTTCCTGGTGGATGATATCTGGTATGCGGAATTTGCCGACAAAGGCTACCTGCTGGATGCCACCAGCCGGATCACCCAGGAAATGCGAAAAGGCATCTTTGAAGCAGCCTGGGAAATCCCAACCGTTGGCGAGAAAGTGTACGGCATGCCGTGGCTGCTCGATCAGAAATATTTCTTCTACAACACGAAGATCCTTGCCGATGCAGGGTTCTCAGCCCCTCCTAAAACCTGGGAAGAGCTTATCGAGCAATCCAAAGTGATCAAGGAAAAAGGCCTGGTTGAATTCCCCATCGTTTGGTCATGGGGCCAGTATGAAGCGGCAATTTGTGATTGGGTCACGCTGCTTTATGGCAACGGCGGAACAATCGTGGATGAGGCTGGCAAGCCGGCCTTCAATAACGAAATCGGCGTGAAGACGCTTGAATGGATGGTGCAGTCGATCGATGATGGCATCACCAATCCGGCCTCCATCTCCTACGTCGAAGAAGATGTGCGTAACGTCTTCTCACAGGGAAAAGCCGCCTTTGCTTCGAACTGGAACTACATGTTCGACCTGGTCAATTTCCAGCCTGATCAATCCCAGGTCACCGGACAGGTGAACATGGCTTTGATGCCCGCTTTTGCCGGCGGCGGCGTGGAGAGCGCCACGATCGACGGCTCGATGGGCTTTTCGGTTGCTGCCACCTCTGCGCATCCCGATCAAGCCTGGGCGTATGTCGAATATCTGACCTCGCAGGCGGTTCAGGAAAAGTATTCCGAGCATATGCTGCCGATTTGGGAGGTCAGCTTCGAAGGCGCCAGCGGCGAGAAACTTGCTAACATGAGCGATGTTACCAAGGTGACCGTGCCCATGTTCAAGGAGCAATTCCCCTTCTCACATGTTCGCCCGAAGGTGCCTTTCTATCCGGAGGCCTCCAAAGCCTTACAGCTTGCCCTGCAAGAGGCGCTGACAAAATTGAAGACGCCTCAGCAGGCGCTTGACGACGCAGCCGCCAAGTGGCTCCAGTTGATGAAGTAACGCTCAAAGGCTGTTATTCCAGGACCTGAGAGGTTTCGAAGACCTCTCAGGTCTCTCAATTATCTCCAGATGGATCGAAGATGTCTCTCAGCCGTCGCGAAAACCTGATCGGTCTTTTGTTTATCTTGCCGGCGATGATCGTCATCCTTGGCGTCACGCTCCAGCCGGTTGTGAGCACGTTCTACCTCAGCTTCTTTGACGCGAGCTTGAGCAAGCTCACTGAAAACGTTTTTATTGGGTTTGAAAACTACCTGAATCTGCTGGGCGATAAAGTATTCTGGGTCACGATCCAGCGCACGATCTACTTCACCCTGGTTTCAGTCGGGCTGGAGTTGCTGCTGGGGCTGGGCATCGCTCAATTGATCCATTCGCGGCCGTTTGGATGGCGGTTCTTGCGCATCAGCCTGATCATCCCCTGGGCCGTCCCGACCATTGTAAACGGGACGATGTGGCGCTGGATCTATAACGCAGATTATGGGGCGCTAAATGGCCTCTTGTACCAGCTTGGGCTGATCGATCATTATGTTGCCTGGCTCACCCAACCGCGCACGGCGATGAACCTGGTGATCCTGGCAGATGTCTGGCACAGCGTCCCCTTTATCGCTCTGATTCTTCAGGCTGCGCTGGCGACGCTGCCGGTAGAGTTGGAAGAAGCTGCGGCGGTTGACGGCGCCAACGCATGGCAGCGTTTCGCTTTGATCCGCCTGCCGATGCTTCGCTCGGCCGTCCTGGTCGCCCTGGTGATCCGCACAGTGGAAGCCTTCCGGGTGTTCGACATCATCTACGTGATCACAAATGGCGGGCCGGCTTTTGGAACCACGACCATCTCGTTCTTGACTTATCTGGAGACCTTCAGCTTTGGTCATGTGGGGCGGGGCGCCGCTCTTTCATTCCTGATCTCTCTGTTCACCCTGGTCATGGCAATTATTTACATTCGCTTCCTTTATCGACCGGAGGAGCGCGCGCTATGAGACACCGCCGGAACAAGCTCTTGCTGTTTGCGTTGACGATACCGGTCTGGTTATTCATCTACCTGCCGGTTGCCTGGTTGATCATCTCCTCAATTTCGACCCGCGCCGAGCTGCTTTCCACGCCGATCCATTGGATCCCGCAAAACCCGACGCTCAAAAACTATATCGACATCCTGACCCCCGGCACGGCGACCTCTGAAGTGGCGAAAACGTTCACGATCACCGTGCGCAACTCGCTCCTGGTGGCAAGCTCTGTGACCGTGATCTCGCTCCTGGTGGGATCACTGGCTGCGTACGCGCTTTCACGCATCCGGGTGCGCTTTCGCAGCGGCGTTCTAATCGGCATTATGGGCACCCGCATGATCCCAGAAGTCTCGCTGGTGATCCCGTTGTATATCATTGCCGTAAAAGTGGGGCTTTACAACACGCCTTCGGTGCTGATCCTGACTTACCTTAGCTTCGCGCTTCCCTTTGCGATATGGCTGCTGGTCTCTTTCTTTGATACCATTCCGATTGAGCTGGAGGATGCCGCGAGGATCGACGGGGCTTCGCATCTGCGCACTCTCTTTGCGGTTATCCTGCCGATCTCTTTGCCTGGACTTGTGAGCACCGCGCTATTCATCTTCCTCACCGCCTGGGACGAATTCTTCTTTGCCTTGCTCTTCACCAGCACGGTAGCCGCAAAGACCGTGCCGGTGGCGATCGCCGAGTTTGCGGGGCGCTATGTGGTCGATGTGGGCGGTATGATGGCGGGCGGCGTCATCGCCGCGATCCCGCCCGTGCTGTTATCCTTGCTCTTCTCGCGCTATATCGTCAGCGGTCTGACGGCTGGAGCGGTGAAAGGTTGATGATTGCCGGTTATGTCTGATCACAAAACTGCCAAATTGGATCCTTCAAGCGAATATGTCATCGGGATCGACCTGGGGGGGACGCGCGTCGGCATGGGCGCTTTCACGCCGGATGGTGAACGAATCGACTACCTGGAAGAGGCTATCCGTTCGGAAGAAGGCCCGCAGGCGGGCTTGAAACGCATTGCAGCGCTGGTTGAAAGCCTGGTGAATAAACCCGCGCTGCGCCAGCGGCGCCTGCTCGGTCTGGGCGTCGGCTCCACCGGGCCAACCGACTCGCAGCGCGGCCTGTTGGTCAATCCCGGCACGATGCCTGGCTGGATCAACGTCCCGCTTATCCCCTTCCTGCAGGACCGTTTTGGCTTGCCCGCCTGCCTGGAGAACGACGCGGATGCGGCCGCGCTGGGAGAGTATTGGCAGGGGGCGGGAAAACCCCTGCACCCCGAGGATAAACCTGTCCGGAGGCTCTACGCCATCACCGTCGGGACTGGCATCGGCACGTCTTTCATCCTGGACGGTCAGGTGGTGCGCGGCGCCGACGGCTTCCACCCCGAAGGCGGGCACCAGCTCCTGGACCCCTCGGGGCCGCAATGCTATTGCGGCGGGCGCGGCTGTTGGGAAAGCTTGAGCAGCGGCACTGCGATTGGACGGGCAGCGCGCCAGGCGATCGAGAAAAACCCGCAGGCCGGGGGCAGGCTGTTGGCGTTGGCGGGCGGCGAGCTGGAGCGGGTGGACGCTGTCCTGACGGCAGAGGCTGCCCGCGGCGGCGACCCGCTGGCGATGCAGGTGTTCGAGCGGTCTGCCCAGGCGTTTGCGCATGGGGTCTTTAACATCCTGATGCTCTTCTTCCCCGAGTTGATCGTCTTAAGCGGCGGCGTGATGCGCTCGGGCGACCTGTTCGAGCCGGCGCTCGAGGCCATGCTGCAGGGGGTATCTGGATATCTGCCGGTCGAGCGCGTGCGTATCTTGCCCGCAAAGCTGGGCTATCTGGCTGGAATTTACGGGGCGGCTTATGCCCTTTTACTTGCGATCGACCACCCCAAAGTAACTCCCCCTGCTGCCCGCCACGTAAGCGGCGGCTGAGACGACTACAGCATCCCCTGGTTTTTTGCCAGCCAGGCCGCCTCTCGCCGGCTGTTCACCTGCAGCTTTGAGAGGATGTTGCGCATGTGGCTCTTGACGGTGAAGATGCTGATCGAAAGTTTGCGCGAGATTTCCTTATCGCTAAGCCCCGCGGCCGCCAGGCTGAGCACTTCGTGCTCGCGCTGGGTGAGCGGGTCCATTGGCTCGAGCTGGCGGCTGCCTGGGTGGCTGCTGAGGCGGCGAAACTCCTCCAACATCCGCCCTGCCAGCGCCGGTGAGAGCGCCGCCTCGCCGCGCATCGCTGCGTGGAGCAAAGCGATCATCTCGTTGGAGCGAATGCTCTTCAGCAGATAACCCTGAGCCCCGCTTTTTATTGCCTCAAAGAGATTTTCTTCTTCATCGCGAATGGTGAGCATCACCACGACGGTTTCGGGCAGTTCCTTTTTGATCAACTGGGTGGCTTCAAGCCCGTCACAGCCCGGCATCTGGATATCCATCAGGATCAGATCGGGCCGTAAATCCCGCGCCATAATGATGGCCTCCAGGCCGTCGCTGGCTTCTCCGACCACGATGATGTCCGGCTGCGCCGAAAGGATGCCGGACAGCCCTTCTCGAAACAGGGTGTGATCATCCACCAGCAGTATGCGGATGGGGTTTACTTGATCTTCGGCCATGTCAGTATCACGTGCGTTCCGCTGCCCTTGCGCGACTCCAGGATAAGCTTCCCACCAGCCCTGGCAGCCCTGGCCTGCATGATTTTCAACCCGAAGTGGTTGTGACCATCGGTCTGCGCGCAGTGTTGGGGATCGAAACCAACCCCGTTATCCCGAATGATCAGGGCGTACTCTTGATCTCGAGTTTCTAGGCAGACCGCGATGTGGGTCGCCTGGCTGTGCTGGCAGGCGTTGTTCAAGGCCTCCTGAACGATGCGCAAGATTTGTTCGCTGTCCTGGTGGGATAAGACGACCGGCGCTGTCTGGGTGCTGCTCCATTCGATAGCAGCCGGGCAGAGCGGCGCGGCCCTTTCGACCAACAGGCTGATTTGATCTTGGAGGACCTCGCGCGGCGCCCGCTGCTCTTGCAGGCTGCCCAGGGCGCGGCGGGTATCCGCCATGGCGCGGTCCAATGCATCCTGGATGCGCTCCAACTTACACAGCGCCTCGATGTTTTGGCCCGTCTGTACCTCCTGGGTGATCTGCCCGGTGAGGAGCTGCAAGTAGCTCAGCGTCTGGGCGAGGCCGTCGTGGATTTCAGCGGCGATGCACTGGCGCTCTTCCAGGCTCGCAGCCCGCTCCGCCTGGGCATACAGCCGGGCGTTCTCGATGGCTATGGCGGCGATGACCGCCAGGCGGGTCAGCAGGGTTTCGGATTCGGCGGAAAACGCGCCAGTTTTGCGGCTGCCGACGCACAGGGCGCCGATAATGTTATCGCCGGTTCTGAGTGGCGCGACGAGCTGGCTGGCGCGATAGCGCGGGTGGATGATCTGGCAGAAACTGCGGCAATTCGCCACGCCGCAGCTAAGCGCCGTGTCTGCGTCGAGCACCTCGCTGGCGGGCGGGAGGCGGGAGGAGGTGCTGGTCGCCTGGAAAGTTCCCTCGGGCCCGAGGATGGCCTGCAAGCGCATTTGAGCCCCGCTCTCGTCCAGCAGGCACAGATAGACCGCCTCGGCTTCAAGCAACTGGCAGGTCTTGTTTACGACCGAATTCAAGACCTGGGGAAGCTCGAGGCGCGAAGCGATCTCGTTGCTCACCTGGTTGAGGGCTTCCAGCTCGTTCGTGCGCTGGGCAACCCGCTGTTCGAGATGCTCCGTCCACTCGACCAGTTCATCGCGCGAGTTTTTCAACTCCTGCCGCATCCTATCCATCGTGCTGCTGAGCAGGGTCACCTCGCGTAGACCGCTCACGCTCACCGGCACGCTCAGGTCGCCGGCCCCGATCCGGCTGGCGCTCTTCTCCAGGTTGCGCAGCGGCTCGGTCACCGAGCGGGTGGTGACCAGGCCCCCCACACCCAGGAGCAGGATCGCGGCGATCAAGAACGAGGCCTGGATCAGGCGCAAGCGGGAGATCTTGGCCTCTGTCTCGGCTTCGTACAGGCGGACGACCTGGTCCGCCTGTTCCAGCAGGCCCGGAGAAAGGTCGTTGATGGTTTGACTGCTTTGGGCGAATTGATCGGTCTCGGGCGAGGCGTTCAGCAGGGCGTCGATCGCATTCGAGAAGCCAGCCCAGCTTGCCCCGAGCTGCTCTAAATTAGCCCGGATTTGGGGGTTGGAAGCCGCCCGGACCTGGATGGATTGGCCTGGCCTGTAGGGGGCCGGCCCGCCGTGTTGAAGGGCGTCCAGAGTTTGCTCAAAGGTCGCGGCGGCTTCCTTCAGGCTGGAAGCGAAAAGGGCGTGTTCCGGGTGCGAGATTTGTGAGGCATCGCGCTGTATTTGCTGGATCAACATGCGCTGCCGCCCGGCTAAATTAATCACCAGGGCGTCCTGGCTCTGGCTTTCCAGCGACCAGATTGTGGCTCCAAAAGAAACAACGATGAGGAAGGCAAATGCGGCCAGGAGCAGGCTCAGGCGCGTGCGGATACTGTTCAGATTCATAGGAATAAGACCGCTCTTATAGAATTATAAACGATCTTATTCATAGGTGGCCTGGGTTGCTGTGCGCCAGATTGACAGGCGCATGGAAAATCCAGCGCCCAGCTTTGGGCCTCTTTTCGATGAGCGCTATCGGGTGTGCGCGCGTCGAATTGGCACCCGGCCCTTATCCGGTTTTTATCTCAGATGGCGCTATCGAATTTCATAAACGATCTGTACCTCGACGTTGAGGACTATCTGCCTCGGTTGAGACAGCGCGGGGGCGCTTTCGGCCGCGGCCCCGGCGGCGCTCTGGTCGGGGACGGGCTGCAATCCGAGGCTGGTTGTCTCCTTAATCGTTTGTACTTCGCCGACCTTCACACCAGATGCTTCAGCCAGCTCTTGCGCTCTGGTGTAGGCGTCGCTTACCGCCTGCTGGCGCGCCTCTGAGAGGGCCGTGGTTTTATCTTCCACATCGAATTGAATATCGCTGATCGTCTCGGCCCCGGCTTTTATTGCCGCATCCAGGACGTCGCCAGCTTTGGGGATATCCCGCAAGGTGATAAAGATCGAGTTGTGCACAATGTATTTGATCTTGTTCGTTGGATTATAGTTTTCATCATATTCTTGTTGGGGGTAGACGCTAAACGCTGTCGCCTGGATGTCCTTTTTGTCGATTCCCTTTGACATCAGCGCCTCGGTCACTTTTTTCACCACCGCATCTTTGGCAGCCACAGCTTTGGTGGTCGTCTCGCCTTCGGTGGTCACGCCGATGGTTATGTAGGCAACGTCCGGAACCAGGAAGACTTTCCCGCTCCCTGTGACAGTCACCGTACGGGTCACCTCGCTGCCGACTGCATAGCGGCTGCTTTGGGCGTAGGCCGTGCTGGCGCAGCCGGCCAGTATGGCAGCCGACAACACAAAGAAGACGGTAAGAGCGTTTTTCTTAAACATCGGGGCCTCCTTGAAACCTGATCATTTAGCCATGCTGAACGGTCGCTTATGTGAAGATCCTGTACCAGAAGATATTGTCAAATAACCTCGAGCGCCTGCTGTTGCAGCACAAGGGTCCCGCGCGAAACACGCGGGTCATGCGTCCCCGCGTGAGCTTCTGACCGCGCCCGCCACCAGCGGGCAACCTCCCTGGGCAGCGCCTTCCAGCAGTCGTCCCGGCAATTGATTTCATTTAGAAACCGGTTGAGTATATTCTTGTAAGTTTGGCTGTCCAGGTGGTCCGGATGGATATTGACCAAAGCCATGCCGAAATGGCGTGCGAGGAAATCGACCTTGTCCAGCCATAGTTGCGGGGTGGATTCGCCCAGGATGTTAACCAGCGTGCAGTCTTGGACCAGGGTGTAGGGGAGCTCGATAAACCGGCCTATGGTAAAAGGCCAGATGCTCATACAGCCGCCCGGCTGCGGCTCATAAGGGTCGGTATCGAAGAAGGACAGGTCATATTCGATCTCCAACTCCTGCATCCAGTCCGGGTGGCGATGGGTCAGGGGGGAGCGAAAGCCGGCCGCATTGAACTCTTTAAGATACATATTGATTTTTCGTGCCCTTTTCATAAACCTGCGCCTGGAAGAAAACAACATGCCGTCGTGCTTCAGGCCGTGGATTCCGACCTCAAAGCCGCGATCGATTAGCGACCCGATCAAGCCGCGATCCAACGGATAGCCCTCTGGCACGAAGTTGAAGGAGGAACGAAAACCGAGTCCCTGCTCAAGGTCGGCGAGGCGTCCGGCTTGTTTTTGCCCTTCCCCGGTCTCGATATCGTGGGTGAGCACGAGGCATAAACGAGCCCCGTCGGGCCAGAAATGGATAAAATCAAGGCTGGTCTGGTTGGTGGCAATCAACACCTGGCGCATCACTTCCCATTGGAAACGGACATAGCGCTTCTCAACCGGCCAGCCGAGCGGAAACTTCGATCGCGCCCGTTTTTGATGTTTCCGGCGAAGATAATATGAAATCTTGCGCGGGATAAGGGGTTTGAGGACGTAATACAAGCGGCGGAGCGGGTCCAGTTGCCAGCGGCGCGCCCCAAACTGGCCTTCCCCCAACGTGAGCTCGAGAGCAGCCTCGATCGTAGCCGGACAGGGATCCAGCTCGAGCGCCGGCAGCGCGCGGCGAATGGCCTCCTGCCAGTCCTGCGCGCCTGGGTCGGGCTGGCAGCGCCAGAAATTACGGGGATGATTGCAAGACCATAGGTTGTGGTTCATCCGAAATGACGGTAAAGCAGCGCGCCAGATGCTCGACAAACCCAAACGGGCGAGTTTTTTATAATCCGGTGCATTAGGGCCTCCAATTTGGGCGAGGATGGCTGAACCGGTCTGTTGGACACGATGGAGTAAACAAGCGGCTTTTCCTCCGCTCCCCAGCGAGTTTTGAAGGTCCTGAGCCCTTCGTTCCCCAGCTCCGTTCTGCCAAAATCGAACCACCTGAACCCGTTTTCGCA
>WBZO01005099.1_pt1 | contig 13633 bp, 16 predicted proteins | sample 5204261 | NCBI WGS metagenome assembly WBZO01 (sample SAMN12412400, study PRJNA552823) | activated sludge metagenome | isolation source: activated sludge from anammox sidestream of wastewater treatment plant... | place: USA: North Carolina | collected 2017-09
GTCACGCAAAGCTGGCTTCGCGTCCGCGTGCTTGCCCTTGAAGAAGGAGCGCGCGGCGAGAAGCTGTGCGCATGCTCACCGAACACGAAAAGGCGTTGATGCGCGACAGCCTGCATGCGCTGCGTGCCGGCCTGCCGGGTTTCTCGACACGCCACCCGCAGTTGGCGATGATGGCTGCCGTCGCGCATACGCTGGCCGCCGTAGGGGGTGAGGGTGAGCTGGCGGATTCGTCTCGCCGCATTTCGGTGATCGAGGCCGGTACCGGAACCGGCAAGACCATCGGCTACCTGCTTCCCGCGCTGGTGCTCGCGCACGTGCGCGGCCGCAAGCTCGTGGTGTCTTCGTCGACCGTTGCGCTGCAGGAGCAGTTGCTTACGAAGGACTTGCCCGCGCTGCGGCGCCACCTGCCTTTCGCGTTCCGCACGGCGCTGGTCAAGGGCCGGCGCCGCTATGTATGCCCGGCCAAACTCACTGGCCTGGCCGCGCAGCGGCCCGTGGTGCCGGAGGAGGTCGAGCCACGCCGGCAAGATGCCCGGCCGGTGCGGCTGGAAGGCCGGTTGGCGCAGGCGTTTGCGCGCGGCTGCTGGTCGGGTGACCGCGACGAGTGGCCCGGGGCTATTTCGGACGGACTCTGGCATCGGCTCAGCACCGACCGTGACGGCTGCGTGGGGGCACGCTGCGCCGAGTACGGTCGCTGCCCATTCCAGCGCGTCCGCAACGAGCTGGAAGAAGCCGATGTCATCGTTGCCAACCACGACCTGCTGCTCGCGGCACTGGACATGGAGCCGGGTGCGCTGCTGCCCGACCCCTCGCGCGCGATGTTCGTGCTCGACGAGGCGCATGGCCTGCCTGCCAAGGCAGCCACCGGCAATGCCGCGCGACACACAGTCCTGGGCGCGACGCGCTGGATCGAAGACGCACGCCTGCTCGCGGCGGAGACCGCACGGGCGTTGCGGCTGGACCTCGCTCTTGCTCAAGAAGCGGACGGGCAGGGCGCCCGTCTGGCAGCTGCGCTGTCCTCGTTGCACGGCGGGCTCGGCCGACACTGCCGCTTCGCCCGCGACGAGGCCGGCGCCGTGCATCGGTTCATTCAGGGCATCTTGCCCTCGGAGCTGGTCGAGCTCGGCTCAGCGGTACGGCAGGCCGCCATCGGTGCGCACACCACCTTGTGCGCAATGCGCGATGCTGCGATGGAGAAGGCAAAACGGGATGCAGCGGCCGTTCAGCCATACGTGGCGGCGCTCGGCGCTTATCTCGGCCACGTGCAGCCGTTGGTGGCGACCTGGGATGCGATGTTGCGGCCGCCGGCGGCGGACGGCGAGCCGATGGCGCGCTGGATCGAGCGCGGGGCGACGACCCGCGGCGGGGCTGACCTTCGGGTGTGCGCGGCACCGATCAGCGGCGGCCGGCGCCTGCACGAACTCCTGTGGGCTCGGGTCGGCGCGGCCGTGGTGACCTCGGCCACGCTGCGCGCCTGCGGCAGCTTCGACCTGTTCCTGCAGGAGAGCGGCCTGCACGGCTGCGCCGGCATGCAGGCACTGAGCCTGCCGTCCCCGTTCGACCATGCTGCGCAGGCCGAGCTTCATCTGCCGTCGATGCGCACGCACCCGCGCGACGCCGACGCACACACCGAGGAAGTGATTGCGCTGCTGCCAGGGCTGCTCGCGGCTCAACAAGGCGCGCTGGTGCTGTTCGCCTCGGCGCGCCAGATGCAGCGTGTAGCCGAGGGTGTGCCCGAAGCGCTGCGACCGCAGGTCCTTGTGCAAGGCAGCGTGTCGAAGCGCGAACTGCTGGCGCGGCATAAGGCGCGCATCGACCAGGGACAGCGTTCCGTGTTGTTCGGGCTCGCGGGCTTGTCCGAAGGCGTTGACCTGCCCGGTGCCTACTGCACGCACCTCATCCTCGCCAAGCTGCCTTTCGCTGTCCCGAGCGACCCGGTGGAGCAGGCGCGCCGCGAGTGGCTCGACGCTCAGGGCCGATCTGCCTTCCTCGAGCGCGCGGTGCCCGAGGTGGGCATCCGTCTGGCCCAGGCCGTCGGCAGGCTGCTGCGCACGCCGGAGGACCGCGGACGCGTGACGGTGCTGGATCCCAGGCTTGGCAACACCCCCTGGGGCCGGCGGCTGCTGGCGGGGCTGCCGCCGTTCCGCGTGCTGCGCGGCAGCGTGCAGGGTCGGATGAGCAAAGCGGCTTGACGTGGGCAAGGCCGCCTGTCACAAGTCGTCGAAGCGCACCCGGTAAACTGGCGCGAACATTCGCGCACAGGGGTTCAGCATGCAGGTGTCCGATGAACTTCTTGAACGGCTGGTAACCCGTTTGAACGCCAAGCTGATGGACTATGCCGCCAGCCGGGCGGACGACGTGTCCAAGGGTTTGGAAACCGCTGCACTGGGCGGACTCCTCGTCCAGAAGTACGCGGTCGGCATGGGCGACGCCGTAGAGATCATCGAACACATCTTGGACCGACGTTTGCCGACCCCTTTGCAGATGGATGAGGCCACCGCACTGGTCGATCCGAACTGGCGAGACAACATGCGGGCACGGTTTCAGGCCCAGGCCGGCCTCGACCTCTCAAAGCCTCGGCGGCCGGCTTGAGGGGCTGAAGCCCTTCGCTCCGGTATCGGCCGAAAGCTGGCCTCCGAGTCGGGCGGCCGGCGCACCGGCATGCCGTCGGCCTTGAGCGCGGTGAATTCGACGGGACCATGAGAGCTCCTACGCACCCTTGGAGCACCCATGATTGCCTGTCCAGGCCAGCCCATGCATGCACAGCTGATGCGCTGCGGCTTTCCTCTTTCGACGCCGGAGCGCGTCGCCTTCCATGAACACCTGGGGTGGGTCGCCCGTGCCCTGGCGGCGATCGACGCCGTGGAAGCCAAAGCAGACTCAACCGCTGGAGAGCTTGAGGCGATCCGCGCGTGCATCGGCGACGCGGGCATACCGGCGCGCGCCAGCGGACCCGTTGCCGACGCCTGCCGAACCGTGCTCGACGGCTACGAGGCTGGCTGGTCGGCGCTGGATTCCGAGATGCTGGCGCGGCTGGTCCGGCTCGGTGACCTGGTTCCCGCCATCTTGGCAGACGAAGCCCGACTCATGCTCGCGTTCGGCGCGCTGCGCCAGATGCTGTGTGCATTCGACAGCGCCGAACACCGGGACGCCGAGCGCCACCGGCAGGCCGCAGCCGCGCTGGGCGCGGTTTACAGAGTGCTGGGGCTGCGGTGGCCGGCGAGCGCATGAAGGCCACCGGCGAGCAGTTGCCGCTGTTCACTGGATGTCAGCGCTGGCAGCAGGGCCGCGAGCGCTACCGTCCGGCCGGCGAACCATTCGTGGCGTTCCGCTACGGCGTCGAGCCGATCGACTTCACGGCAGCCCGCCGCTTCGTCCAGCAGCACCACTACAGCGGCACCATGCCTGCGGCCCGGCTGCAGATCGGCCTGATGCACAAGACCTCGCCCTTCGCTGTCGAGTCCCTCGCAGGCGCCATCGTGTTCTCGGTACCGGTGCAGGAGCGCGCGGTGCCGGCTTGGCTTGAGATGCCGCCGCGCCTGGGCATCGAGATCGGCCGACTCGTGCTGCTCGACGCCGTGCCGGGCAATGGCGAGTCGTGGTTTCTCGGGCGTGCCTTCCGGTTGCTGCGCGAGCTGCTGCCAGAGGTGCGGGGCGTTTTGTCGTACTGCGATCCGCTGGAGCGCAGGGACGTCGAGGGCCGCATCGTCAAGCGCGGCCACATCGGCACCATCTACAAGGCCTTCAATGGCCGCTATGTCGGCCGTTCATCCGCGCGAACCTTGGTGCTCGCGCCGGACGGTCGCTGCGTCAACGAGCGCACCTTGTCCAAGATCCGGCTCAGCGAGCAGGGCGCCGGCTACGCCGTGCGCCAGTTGCAGGCGCTCGGTGCGCCTGCGCCGCGTCGCGGCGAGGGCGGCACAGCCTACGTGTCTCGCGCCCTGGAGGAGGGGCGCTTCCGGCGGGTCTGTCATCCAGGCAACCTGACGTTCACCTGGCGAGTGACCCGGACCGGCAGCGGATGAAGCATCCTTGAATACCGCGCCAGTTGCCTTGTGGATCGGCATGATGTGCACGTCTAAGTCATTGTCATAATTGCTGATTTCGCATCTTCAGGCCGGAAGGTGTAGAATAGCGCACACAGAGAGGTGACCATGAAGCTCAAGGACCGCATGCGCTTGTCGATCCGGCGTCGCGCCGGGGAGGTCGTGTTGCGCGCCGACGTGGCGGCGCTGGGCAGCGCGTCGCAGGTATCGCTGGCACTGAAGGAGCTGCAGCGCGAGGGCGAGCTGATCCGCCTCGGGGCAGGTGTCTATGCCAAGGCAGTCCGGGATGCCGAAACCGGCGAACTGCGCCCCCAGGCAGATTTCGAGGCGCTCGCCGAAGAAGCCGCCCGGAAGTTGAAGCTGGTGTCGGCCCCGGCGCCCGTGGGCGGAGCCGAGGCTGTCCCGCCATCGGAAGGCCGCGGCCGGTCCGTGGTCCTCGATACCGGACGCCGCCGCGTCTCGCGCAAGCTGGCTCTTGGCGGTCGCAGCGTCGCGTACGTCAACGATCGCATGCGGCGGCAGAAGCGCCGTCCAGGCGCTTCCAGCGAAGGGGGCCCGGTGATTCCGACCACCGATGTGGCGCAGTTCGTTCGCGCGCTCGCCGACCGGCACCAGATCAGCTATACGCCAACGCCCACGGACCGGTGGGCCGAAGCGGTGACTCGTCTCGCGGGCGATGAAGTCCGCTCGGGCCCCGTGCAAGATCTGCTGGTGGCGCTCAAGCGCGCCGGCAAGCTCTCCGCCGACGACATGACCGCGCTGATGGTCAGCTATCTGCGGGAGCGCAAGCAGGGTGTTCGATCCGTTTAAGGACTTCGCGCAGGCCGGCTACCTGCGCAACCGCTACCGGGAGAAAGACCCGGCGATCGTCCAGGAGCTCGAGCACCAGCTGTTTCGCGCCAACTTGAACGAGGCGATCGCCTTCCTAAGCAAGCGCCGGACCCTGGGCTATACGGACTTCCTGGCGGTCCATCGCATCTTGTTCTCGACGTTCTACCCGTGGGCGGGGCAGGACCGGGCCGCGACGGCGCCGGATATCGCCGTGAGCAAGGCGGGCACCTGGTTCAGCCACCCGCACGATGCGCGCCGTGCCGTGGACGAGGGGCTGCGCATCGCCCGCGATCCGGTGCAGCTGCGCCTGCGGCCGGGTGAGGTCATGGGGCTGTTCGCCTACGGTCACCCCTTCCTCGACGGAAACGGCCGCACGATGCTGGTGATCCACAGCGAGCTGTGCCACCGGGCGGGTTTTTGCATCGAATGGCACCGCACCCGCAAGGCGGACTATCTGGCCGCACTGAGCGCGGAGATCGCCTCGCCGGGCAAGTCTCTGCTGGACGACTACCTTCAGCCGTTCATCGGCGCCCACCAAGAGCGCCACCTGTGGGGCGGCATGATTGGCACGATGGCTGGGCTCGATGGCCAGGGCGCGGAGGACACGGTCGAAGGCGAGTACAGCGATGCGGACGTGTCGCAGAAGTACCGGGAGTTCGAGCGTCGCCGCGGCTACCGGATCGGCCCCGGAACGGGCGAACCCGGATGACGGCGCGGGTTCAGGGCAGACCGCGACGTACTCGTCGGTTCGTCCGGAGCCCCGGCGACCCCAGCGGTTCCGAGGCGACGCACTAGGCGCAGGGCGCCCCCTACAACGCGTGGCTCGCCGCAGAGGTGCAAGAAGCGATCGACGATCCGCGGGCCAGCCTCTCGCACGAGGAGGTGCTGGCCGGGTTGGACGCCGACACTACCGCGCTGGTTGACGGCGCGCACCTTCGGCCATGAGCTGTGTGACGCGGCGCTGACGGTTTCAGACCGTGCGTAGCTATCGCGCCGGTTCGCCGCGGGCAACAACGGGTAGCTGACTCGACGGTAGCAACTTGGCGATCGAGCGAGTATCTGATCGTGCCGCGCAAGCGGCCGTCGCTGCAACATGCAACGCGGCCGGCGACGCCGAAGGTGGGACCGCCAGACGCAGGACCCCCCAACCTCAAGCGGTTCCTCGACGAGCAGGAGACGCTTCGGCAGATCCTGCTACTTTTCCTTGGTCGGAGCCGCTCTAATCGTGCAACGGCCGAACGGTAGCGCGTTGCCCGGCCAGCGATGGAGCTTCCAGATCCACGGGCCTCGAGACCGCGTCAGTTGAGGTGTTGGTGCACCAGCCGCTCGAACTCCGGACGCAAGGCGCGCGCGGGGTCGAGCGTCAGGGCATCGCGCCGGCCTCCGGTCCACAGCAACTCGCCTTGCGCGTCATCAACCGAGAGCACGGCGCGATCGAAGACGCGCGTTGACGGATCACCGCCACCAATCAGCGTCAGGGTGCTGACCGAGCCGTCCTCGATCTAAAGCCACTGGGTCTTGTCGCCAAACGACCGGCCGGGGCCAGACACTTCGACCTCGGCGAGGCAGCCGTTGCTCGCGCCGAGCAGCAAAAGGATGGTGTAGTCAACGGGCATGAACGTGAAGGGGCCACTGGAGCAGGGCTTGCCATGGCGACATCTTCGCTCATCCCAGTCCGTGCTCAGCCAAGACGAACCCAAGCGCCGCTTCGGCATAGTCGGCGCCGACGACAACATTGATCTTCCCTTCTTCGTCCAGCTTCCGTCCGAGTGTCTCTAGCCTCAGCGCCATGGGCATCAGCTTGTTCAAGGCGGCCATGTAGCTGATGGCCGACCCGATGTCCCGGGCAAACTCATCGAGCGTCTTTGTCTGGTCGACAACGGACGGCTCGGGGCGATCAATGCCATCCTTCTCGCTCTGCAACCGCTGACAGAGTTTCAGAAGCTCGATCCCGCGCTCGATCTGTTGCTTGTCGTCTCGGTTCATTCCTGCCTTCTCGTGGTGCTTCGAGAGAATTCCTTGATGTCGCGGTGGAGCAACTGCATGCGGCCTGTTCCGTCACCGTTGCTCCGGACCCGGGTGCCGGCAGCGGGTCATCGGTGTCGTCATCGAGCGGTACGCCGTGGTGGACCCACCCCTCGCGGACTTCGATCGGCTCGATGTCAGGCTCGACGTGCCACGCGCAGTCCAGATGGTAGGCGAAGTGGTACGCGCCTGGCGAGCCATCGCGCAGGTGTCCTCGACCCTCATGTGGTCGCCGTGGCAGCACTGGACCCATCGTCCTTGAAGCCCGGATGCCGCATGAAAGCATGGCCGCATCACTTCAAGGAGCACAACGATGAGGGCTTACCTCGCCGCGACGGCCGCTGCCGTTGCCGTGCGGAACGCTTGCAGGCGGCAGATCGACCAGGGCCGCTCGATCGACAACATCAACCTCGACGCGATCGTGACGCAGGCGGTCCGGGACGCTGCCGCCAGCCTGCCTTGTCAGGATGACGTGTTCGAGCGCTTGGTGCAGGCCCTCCAGGCGCAGTTCCAGTGCTTGGCCGGCGAAGCCTTCGAACAGGTGCTGCACATGGCAGATCCTTCCCGGGGGTTCGGATACTCGCCCTGGCGCCACGGCGGCTCGTACGTTGGCGGCGTGCGCTACCCCAGCGGGGCCTGCGGCTGCGTGAGCAGCAACTACCCCGACCGGAAATGGCGCATCGTCTGCGACAGGCGAAGGGGTGACTTGAACGCGCCCGGCGACGTGACCTTCCGCACCCGCGACGAGGCTGCGCGTGCCGAGCGGCTGCTGGCGCTTGGAGCCTGGATGGAGGCGGTAAGCGGAACCGCCTGACCCGGTTCTCGGGCTCCCTGGCGCGCCGCGACGGCCTTGAATCCACGCAGCTCGGCAGGAGCATGGACTGCAACCCAACCGATGCAGCCAGGAGAAACCATGTCCCTGCCCATTCAGCCCACCTTGCCGATCCGCAGGATCGTTCAGGGCGAGAACCCCCGGGAGTACTTCGATCCGGCCGAGATGGCCGAACTGGAGGAAAGCATCCGAGCCGTCGGCGTGATCGAACCCATCGTCGTCCGGTCGGCCCCGGGCACGGATCTCTTCCGGATCATCGCCGGCGAGCGCCGCTGGAAAGCCGCGAAGAACGTCTTCGGGGACGACTACCAGATGCCCGTGACCATCAAGGAGGTGACGGATGCCACAGCCGAAGCGATGGCGGTGATCGAGAACCACCACCGCGCGGCTATGTCCGCTGCTGAGGAGGCTCGGGCCGCGCAGCGCCAGCTCCACCGCAACCGCGGCGACCGTGAGGAAACGGCCCGTGCGATGGGCTGGTCGGCGGATGTCCTAGAGCGAAGGCTGGCGCTGCTGGCTTGCACGCCCGCGGTGCTGAAGGCGCTGACCGAACGGCGCATCCAGATCGGCCATGCGGAGCTGCTCTCGGGCATCCCACCCGACAAGCAGGAGAGCGTACTCGTGGGCATCCTCGCGCAGAACGTGACGGTCGCGGTGCTCAAGGCGCAGTTGGGGCGCTATGCGCGACGGCTGGCAGATGCGATCTTCGACACCATGCAGTGCCAGTCCTGCCCGCACAACTCTGCTCGGCAGGCAGGGCTGTTCGCGGAGTCCCTGGGAGAGGGCTACTGCCAGCACCCGACGCATTTCGAGGAGCTCACGCTGCAAGAGGTCCAGGCCCGCGCCGACGCGATGCGCGACGAGTTCCAGGTGATCCGCATCGTCAAGGCCGGCGATGGCTTCCAGCCGCTTCCGGTGGCGGCGGACGGCGCCCTGGGCGTCGGGTCATCGCAGTACCTGTCCTGCCAGGGTTGTCGGTCCTTCGGCTGCGCGGTGTCCGCCCTTCCCGGTAGCTACGGGGAAGTCACGCGTTCACTTTGCTTCGATGCCGCATGCAACAGCCAGAAGGTCGCCGCATGGGCAAAGGCCCAGCGCGACGCGCGGGAGGAAGCGGCAGCGCAGGGCGCCAAAAGTGCCGCGCCCAGTTCCGCCAGACCCGCCATCAACAAGCCTGCCACCAAGCCCACGAACCAGACACCGCAGCGTGTCGTCAGCCACCGCCTTGCCGAATGGCGCAAGTGGGCTGCCCAGGCGCTCATGGCGCAGTCGGAGCGCAACCAGCGCGTGCTGATCGCGCTGGCCCGCTACGGCCATGTGGGTGACGCAAGGATGAACGAGTACGGCGTGGCGATGCGAAAGATCGCAGGCGGTTGGAACAGCGAATCCGGTTGGGAACTGTCTGACCACCTGTCGCGGGCAGACGAGCTTGCGCCCGGACACCTGGAGCGCTTGGTGCAGGCCGTCGCAGCATCCGCAGCCTTCGGCGTCAGCGAAAGCGACCTCTTGGCGCTGCTGAACTACCTCGGCGTGGACGAGGGCCGATGCTTCAAGTGGGACCAGACGTTCCTGGACCTCTTCACGATGAACGAGCTTGAGAGCCTCGCGGGCGAGGTGGGACTGAAGAAGGCTATGGGATTGCGCTTCAAGGCGGCGAGGTCTGCCAAGAAGTCGGACTTCATCGCGGCGCTGCTCGCGGTGCCGGGCTTCGCCTACGTCGGGACCGTGCCCTCGGTGATGCGCTACCCGCGCAGCACGGAATTGGCGAAGGGAGCAGGCGTCCGCGAGAACGATGCTCCCACGGCGGCCGACATCGAGGAGAACGAGCAGGAGCCCATCCCAGCCTGATGCAGCGCTGTCCTAGACGCAAAGCGCTTGCGGCCTAGCATGGTCCGTATGGGTCACCCCACCACCAGGAGCATGGCATGACGATGTTCGAGGAACTGTTCGCGCTGGCTTGCAGCGCCACCCTCACGATGACCGTGAGTGCCGATCAGAAAAGCGGCCACATGACGATCAACGTGATTCCGAAACCGAAGCAGAACGCAGACGAAACGGCCCTTGCGCAGCCCCTGAGCCTGACGGCCGCGCCACAGGAATTCGATGCCGGGTTCATCGAGGCGCTGCAAGGCTACCGGGAGGCCCGGCTGAGCTTGGCTCAACAGGCCGAGGCGACCAAGCTGGTGATCGAGGCCGCAAAGGCGGCTTCGGTTCGGAAGGCCAGCGACACGACTGCGAAGGCGTCGAAGTCCCCAGCCGGGAGGCAGGAGCCAGCGCCGGCGGCCCCGGCGACGGGGCATGCCGAGCAGGCGGCGGATGACGCGGAGGGGATGTCGCCGCGGGAGCCTGGGAGCGCCAATGCGGCCAGCGGCGAATCGTTCGACCTGTTCGGCTGAACAGCCTGCGCGGCAGCAGGCGCACTTGATGGGTGCGATTGCAGCGGGAGACTGAACGCATGGCAGCACTCAACGGCTGCCGCGTCCAACCCCAAGGAGTGTCTCCCATGTCGATAGCGATCACCCCCATCGTGCGCAGCTTCACGTACAACGGCATCCTGTTGCCGGACGTGCCCGGCCTCACGCCGCGCGAAGTGCGCGACCTCTACAGCGCCCAGTACCCGGAACTTGTCAGCGCTGAGGTCGAAGCCGGAGAAGTGGCGAACGGGCGCCAGGACTTCACTTTCCGCAAGGCCGTGGGCACCAAGGGCGCCGGAGGCTCGACCGAGGCGCCCCGGCTGACGGCGCTTGCAGCTCGCATCGAGGCCGAGGCCAACTGCGACAGCGCCCGCGAGACCCGCCTGTCGCGTTCGGCCCAACGCCCCGGCATTCGGGCTCAATCGGAGGCATGGCGTCAATTCGCCGCCCCGGAAAGAGTCGGCGAGCACCGCGAGCGCAACGCCGCTCCGCGTGTCGAGGTTCCGAGCGAACTGCTGGCGCCGCTGCCGTGAGCGCGCTGGCTGCACCGCGAAGTCGTGCCCGCGCACCGGCGCTGACGCTGCCGCGGCTGTCGCCGAGAGTGCCGCGCACGATCGTGCCGCTGCCGCTGGCGGCCGTCAACGCCAAGCTGTCCCGCTTCCTGCTCGATGCGGGGGTGTTCGAAGAAGTGGACGTGCCCGAAGCGTTCGACGACTCGTTGCGAGCGTGCGAACAGGCCGTCGCCCATTGGCTGCAGCGCCGCATCGGCCCGCTCAACTGCTTGCGACCCGGCTTCGGCTTGCACGTCACCGACGCGGATGGCCGCTACATCGATGCCCTGGGCGGCGGTTCCTGCGAGAGGCGCTCTACCGCCTATGGTGCCGTGGAATTGTATTGGGCCGAGCTCCGCGAGTGCGAGTGGCCAATCGGGTCTCGGCTGGTCGCGCTGGAACAGGTGATCCCTGGCCTCGGTGCGGCCGTCTTGCAGGTGCTACGCCGGCAGTCCGCGCATTCGTATCCCTTGTTCACCCCGGACATCGCCTGCGACGTAGCGTCCTACGTCTACTGGTATGGAGAGGAGGACGAGGACGTGGCGCTGGACATGCGCTGCGGCGAGGATGAAGACGAGCGCGAGGCCGCGCGTGCCGAGATGGTCACGCGGTCGATGCTCGATGCCGCCTACCCCGAATGGGCGCGCCGCTGGCCCACCGGCGAGGACGCGCCAGCGCAGCATGCACGGGCGTTGGGGCGAGCCACCAGGGCTGCGGACCCCGGCATTCGGCAGATCGCCTCGGACGCGATAGCCCTCTCAAAGCTTCTGATCGACGATGCTTTTCGCCCCGCCTGCGACGGTGAATACATCGGGTTCGGTGCGGTGCTGTCCTGGGAGCCCGGCGACGTGACGGTGCGCATCTACGACGACCTGCTGCAACTCGCGCACGAAGCCGAATTCTGCGACCGCATCGGCGAGTTCGCCGCGGGGTTGGACGACCCCGGTGCGATGGCCGCGTGGCAGCGTTCCATGGAGTCGCGCTTCGAGGCCATCCGTCTGATCGACCGCTTGATTTTCCAACTGGCCGTCTGAGACTGGCACAGGAGGTATCGCAATGAACGAAGTGGATTTCTCGATCCACGCGCCCACGGTCGGCGTGCTGAAGCTGGACAGGGCCGTGCTGATCTATCGAGGCAGTGCGGGCTCAGCGCTGGCGACCATTCACGAGGTCCACGACCTGGACGGCGAGCTGGTGATTGGCGCTGGTGAGGCGGTGACGCCGCGCGCCACCATGCGATTGGCCCAAGCGCTGCTCAAGCGCGCCGCGCATGGCGGCTTTCTGCCGGACACCGTGCTTTACGTGAACGGTGACCTGATCCTTTGGCACGTACCGCCGGCGCGCCGGCATATCGCGTTCCGCGTGGATGCCGCGCACGCCGGACTGCTCGGCGGCGAGGAGCGCGGTGAGACCGTGCCGCATCCCGGCCTGGTGTTCGCCGCGTCGAGCCGGGGCTGGCGGGTGTGGGCAGTGAAGGGCAGTCGGCGGCCGACGCCGGATACGGCGCTGTTCCAGGCGCCGTACTTCAATACGGACGAGCAGGGCCACATCTGCCAGGGCACGACCCCGGTTCCCGAGGGGACGACCGCCGACAAGATCGACGCCTGGACCGAAGCCTTCTTCCGCTCCTACTTCACCCATCCTTCCGGTCGCAGCGACCGGGTGCGCTACAGCGGCGGGGCCTACGCATTCTGGCGCCACATGCTGGACGGTGCGTACACGAGGTTTCCGCCGCAAGTGCTGGTGCCGTGCCGATGCACGCTCGGCGCGCTGCTCGGCATGAAGGGGAAGTGCTGATGGACCCGCGCGACATCGCCTTGCAGGCCAGTTGCCCCATCGTGGCTGCACCGCGCTTCGGCCCACTGCCCGACATGCCCAACGGCCAGCGACTGATCGCCGGGGCGGGAGGCCTCTACGTTCAGGTGAAGCTCGACTGGCTTGATTGCATCGAGTGCCTGACGCCCGGAGGGCTTGGCATCCCGCTGCCCTACGGCGAGGTCGGCGAGCATCTGCGGTTCTCGTTCGGCGTCCTGCCGATCCGACTGATCGAATCCTTCATCGACGCCGCGCGGCTGCGTCTTCCGAACGAGGCGGCAGGTGCGCTGATCTATTCGCGCAGCACCGGCGCACTGCGGCTTGCACTGTGCCAGCCGGTGAGGGCGTCGCCTGCGCGCATCGAATACAGGGTACCGGCGATGGCTGACGACGAGTCGCTCGCGGTGGACCTGCACACGCACGGCGCCGGGCCGGCCTTCTGGTCTGCGGACGATGACCGGGACGACCGCGGCATCAAGGTAGCGGGCGTCTTCGGCCACCTGCATTGCTCGAAGCCTAGCGCCGAGTTCCGATTGACCATCAATGGCCGATTTCGCGCCCTGCGTCATCCCTGGCTGATCGGTCCAGGTACGGAGCGCGAGCCGAACACCGCTTCGCCGGCCGAGCTTGAGCAAGGCAGGTTGCGCCGGATACTGAATCGATGGCTAGGCATCGGGCATCGCTAAATCGCAGGCGATGCGGTGTCGGCGTCGAACCAGCCGGAGAGGGGCAAGGATGAGCGTCAAACCGAATCACGAACACGACCGCCTGTTCATCGTGGGGCATGGCCCGGACGGCTTCACGATGCTCGGCATGGCAGGGTCGTTCTCCGGGCAGGGGATGACCGGCTCCGACCGGCGCCAGTACGACTGCATCACGAGCGCCGAGCCGTTCGACAGCAGCCGGCCCGACCATCAGGAGTTCGTTCCGTTCCGGGACCATGCGCTGTGGCGGATGGCCCGCGATGCGGCACGCATCCGTCGTACCGGTGGTCGCTGAGGGCCCCGGCGGCCGGCCAAACTCCTCCACTTTTGGCCACCCAAACTCCCCCACCTGACCGGGCTGCGCCGACGGGTTAACAGCTGACCGAAGGCGCGCCCGGCGGGCACCGGGCGAGGCGTA
>WBZO01005101.1_pt1 | contig 13631 bp, 13 predicted proteins | sample 5204261 | NCBI WGS metagenome assembly WBZO01 (sample SAMN12412400, study PRJNA552823) | activated sludge metagenome | isolation source: activated sludge from anammox sidestream of wastewater treatment plant... | place: USA: North Carolina | collected 2017-09
CACGCCCACGATGCGCGGGAGGAACCAGGAGGCCGCCGACTCCGGCGGGATGCCGCGCTTCGCGTAGACGAAGCCGAAGCGGCCCATCGTGGAGCAGATGCGGATGTCCATCGCCAGCAGCGAGGACGCACCGAAACCCACTGCCGCGCCGTTCACCGCCGCGATCACCGGCTTCGGGAAGTCGAACAGGTTGAGCGTGACGTTGGAGGTGCGCGTGTTCGGCGCGGGCGGCGCGCTCCCCTCCGCCGGTGCGGAGGACGGCCCCGCGGACATGTCCGACCCGGCGCAGAACGCGCGACCGGCGCCAGTGAAGATCACCGCCCGCACCTGCTCGTCCGCCGCGGCCAGGTCCAGCGCCGCGTTGATCTCCTCCGTCATACGCCGCGTCTGCGCGTTCATCTTCTCGGGCCGGTAGAGCGTGATCGTCGCGACATGCCCCTCGATGTCGTAGACGATCTCCTCGAAGTCGCTGGCGTTCATCGCTCCCCCTCGCCCCTCGCGGTCACCCCTCGGCCCCGCGCCCCGTTCGAGGCGTCACGGTAGCGGACGGAGCGGCGGGTGGGGGAGGGCGAGCGTGACGGCCAAGGGTGACAGACGTGATTGTGTATGACACAATCACGCCGATGGATGTCAGGTTCACCCGCTCCGCTCGGAAGCATCGCGTCGGGAAGGCCCGCGTGGTGGCGGCGATGGAGGATTCGGGCGAGCCGCAGCGCATTCCCGCGAGCCATCCGGATGAGTCCGACCGCCTGCTCTGGATCGGTCGTGACGCAGCCGGCGTCCTGATCGAAGTGATCGCCGTCGAACGGCCTGATGCGCTGCTCGTGATCCACGCGATGCCGCTGCACTACCGGGATCGGAGGAGATAGCCATGGCGAAGAAGACGCCGCGATACCAACTGGCGCCCGGGGCGGACGTGGACCTCGAGCGTGAGGATGTGCGAGATGCCGCTGGCGCCCGTATCGACGAGGCGTATGTGAAGCGAGCCGTCGAGGATGTGCGTGCGCATGGCGCAGGCCGCCCGTCGCTCACGGCGCCTGGGAAGCGTTCGCCGCAGATCGGGGTGAGGGTGCCCGAGACGCTCTATTCGGCGGCAGATGCGCGGGCGAAGCGCGAGGGGACGACCATCTCCGTGGTCGTCCGTGAGGCGCTGGAGCAGTACCTGGCCGAATGAAGGGCGTCGGACAGCCCGCCCCGGTTTCACACCTTCATTACACTTGGATCGCGGATCGTGAACGACGGGCGGGCATCCTGACTGCGGGATGGGTCGCGCCCGGACGCGACGGCTCGCAATGAACATGTAGTGGTGGGAGCGGTTGCGAGCCGCCTGCGAATGCCCCCTCGGGGGAATCCGGGCCGGCCCTACCCCATCCCCTCCCCACCTCCGCCGCGACAGACGTGACGATGCCCCCAACCATCCTGGTCGCGGACGACGAGCCCAACATCATCAAGCTCCTGCGCCTCTACCTCCGCGAGGACGGGTACGAGGTCACCGCCGCGCGCGATGGGCGCGAGGCGCTGGAGCGCTTCAAGGCCGACAAGCCGGACCTGGTCATCCTGGACCTGATGATGCCGCACCTCGGCGGGTTCGAGGTCTGCCAGGAGATCCGCAAAGAGTCGGACGTCCCGATCATCATGCTCACCGCGCGCTCGGACGACGTCGACAAGATCGTCGGTCTGGAGATGGGCGCGGACGACTACGTGACGAAGCCGTTCAACCCGCGCGAACTGCTCGCGCGCGTGAAGGCGAACCTCCGCCGTCGCGAGTGGGACCGCCAGGCCGGCGAGACGGAGGAGCCCGCCGCCATCACCTTCGGTGACGTCACCCTCGACCCGGCCAGCCGCGACGTGCTGGTCGCCGGCGAGCGCGTCCGCCTCCGCCAGCGCGAGTTCGACCTGCTCGAGGCGTTCATGCGCCACCCGAACGTGGCGCTGGACCGGGAGCGGCTGCTCTCGCTCGTCTGGGGCGAGGACTTCTACGGCGACGCGCGCACCATCGACGTCCACGTGGCCTGGCTGCGCGAGAAGTTGAAGCAGGCGCAGCCGAAGATCGAGACGGTCTGGGGCGTGGGCTACAAGTTCGTCCCCGCGCCCGAGTCTCGCTAGCCCGCCGCCATGTTCGGATCGTTCCGCCTCCGTCTCCTCAGCGGGTTCGCGATCGTCATCGCGCTCACGCTCTTCCTCTCCGCGTCCGCGTTCATCATTCTGCTGCGCGACCGCCAGGCGGACGCCGCGGAGGCGCGCATCGGCCTGCTGGTCGGGCCGATCACGGAGGCGACCCGGCAGCGCGAACTCCTCGGCTGGCCGGTGCAGCTGATCCGCGCTGAACTCACCGCCGCCGCGGAGGTCTACGAACTGCGTGTGCTGCTGCTCGACAGCACCGGCCGCGTGGTGATGGACACGGATGCCGAGCAGCGCGCGCTGGGCCAGGTGATCGCCACCGACTTCACGGAGGCCGTCTCCAACCCCGGCATGATGCTGGCGTTCCGCACGCAGCGCGTCAGCGTCGCCGGCGACGACCTCTACCTCTTCGTCGCCTCCGACGCACCCGGCGTCGCGGCGAGGCAGGACGGCGCCTCGCGGGTCGTAGTGGCGGTCCCGGCCGGCGACGTGCGTGGCGCGTGGGAGGAACTGCTGCCACGCCTCGGCTGGGCCGGCCTCGGCGCCGGTGTGGTGGCGGTCGTGTTCGCCTCGCTGTTCGCGGCGCGCATCACCACGCCGATCGCGCAGATGACGCGCGCCTCCCAGGCGATGGCGCAGGGCGACCTCGAACAGCGCATCGACGTGGACGGCACGGACGAGGTGGGACGGCTGGCGGAGGCGTTCAACCTCATGTCGTCGCGCATCAGCCGCAGCGACCAATCGATGCGCGACCTGCTCGCGAACGTATCGCACGAGTTGAAGACGCCGCTCACCAGCATCCAGGGCTTCTCGCAGGCGATCGTGGACGGCATCGGCGGCGACCCGAAGGAGGCCGCGAGCCTGATCCACACGGAGGCGGAGCGCATCCGCGTGCTCGTCGACGACCTGCTCTACCTCTCCGAGATCGAGTCCGGCACGCTTCGCCTCGACTTCGAGGAGGTGGACCTGGACGCCGTGCTCACGGGCACCCTTCAGCGCTTCCGCTTCCAGGCGGAGGAGCGTGAGGTCGCGCTGGAGTCCTCGCTCGCCGGGGGCAGCGTGCGCGCGGACGGGCGGCGGCTGGAGCAGGTGTTCGCGAACCTGATGGACAACGCGATCCGCTTCACGCCGCCCGGCACGCCCGTGCGTGTGACGGCGAAGGCCGTCGCCGGCGGCGCGCTGGTGGAGGTGCACAACGGCGGCGACCCGATCCCCGCGGAGGCGCAGGCGCGCGTCTTCGACCGCTTCTACCAGGTGGACCGCGCGCGCTCGTCCGGGCCGCACCGCGGCCTCGGCCTGTCGATTGTGTCTGAGCTGGTGCAGGCGCACGGTGGATCGGTGAGCGTGGAATCCACCGCGGAGCGCGGCACCACCTTCTCCGTCTTCCTGCCGGCCGTCCCGCCGGCACGCACCACGTCATCCTCGGCGGTCGCGGCCGCCCACATCACGCACGCCCCGGAGGCGGGGCAGACCTCGGAGGTCCGATCATGAGCGGTACCAGTTCCCCCCGCGGCGGGATGCCGCTGCTGCTGGCCGTGGGGGGCACCATCGCGGTCCTCGGCGGCGCGCTCGGCTTCGCGAAGTGGAACGAGGCGAACGCGGACGCCGCCCCCGCCGGCGCCTACACCGCCGACCGCGAGCGCGCCCACGAGCGCCTCGACGACCTGTTCGACGCGATGGAGCGCTGGCGGCAGGACGGGATGCCGGGCTTCCACATGGGCCCAGGCGGCGCACCCGAAGGGATGCCGCGCTTCGGCCAGATGCCGGGCTTCGAGGGCATGCCCGGGTTCCAGGGGATGCCGGGCTTCGACCTGGAGCAGTTCGCGGAACAGTTCGGCCAGATGATGGGCGGCCGCCCGCTCCTCGGCGTGAGCGTGGAGGACGGCCTGGTCGTCGCCGAGGTGCTTGAGGGCTCCGCCGCCGCCGAGGCGGGCGTGCAGCCGGGCGACCGCATCGTCGCGGTTGCCGGTGACGCGGTCGCGGACCTCGCTGCGGTGCGCACGGCGATTGCCGCCGTCCCCGCGGGCGAGACGTACGCCCTCACCGTGGAGCGCGACGGCCGCGAGCAGACGCTGACAGTGACGCGCCCGGAGACGCCCTCGATGGACCTCGAGGCGCTGCAGGAGTGGCTGGAGCAGCACATGCAGCCGCGCGACGAGTCCGGCCCGGCCGGGCCCATGTTCCGCGGCGGCACGAACTACTAGCGCACGTCTGGAGATCGACGGACGCAGCGAGGCCCGGCGGTCACCCGCCGGGCCTCGTCGTTTCTCGTCGCGTGCGACTGCTACGCGGAGTGGTGCAGCAGCCAGTACTCGTACGCGTCCTGCAGGGCGAGCCAGGACGCCTCGATCACGTCGGTGGAGGCGCCCACGGTGCGCCAGCGGCGCAGGCCGTCCGTGCTCTCGACGAGCACGCGCACCGCGGCGTCCGAGCCGGCGTACGAGTTGATGATGCGCACCTTGTAGTCGACGAGGTGCACGGAGGCGACGCCGGGGAACACCTGCAGCAGCGCCTTCCGCACGGCCGCGTCCAGCGCGGACACAGGCCCGTTGCCCTCGGCGGCGACCTGCTCGAGTCGCTCGCCGATGCGCATCTTCACCATCGCCTCCGCCATCATCTCGTTGCGGTCGGCGGAGGCCATGCCGTTGCCGTCCACGTGGCGGCGGCGCGTCACGATCAGGAAGTCCTCCAGCGCGAACGGCGCGCGGTAGCCCTCCAGCGTCCGCCGCACGAGGAGTTCGAAGGACGCCTCCGCGGACTCGAACGCGGAGCCCTTCGCCTCGCGCTCCTTCACGCGGGCGAGCGCACGCTGTGCCTGCTCGTCCGTCAGCTCCAGCGCCACGCCCTGCTCACGCAACTTCTCCACGATGTTGCGACGGCCGGAGAGTTCAGAGACCAGCACGCGCTCCGTGTTGCCCACGGCGAGCGGGTCGACGTGGGTGTAGGAGCCGGGCGCCTTCGTGATCGCGGCGACGTGCAGGCCGGCCTTGTGCGCGAACGCGCCGGTGCCCGTGTACGGCTGCTGCGGGTCGACCGGCAGGTTCGCGAGTTCCTGCGCGAACAGCGCGGTCTCCGTGAGGCGTCGCAACTGCTCGTCGCTGACCACGCGGATGCCCATCTTCAGTTGCAGGTCGGCGATCACTGAGATGATGTTGGCGTTCCCGGTGCGCTCGCCCCAGCCGTTCAGGCACGCCTGCACCTGCGTGGCGCCGGCACGCACGGCGACCAGCGTGTTCGCGACCGCCGCCTCGATGTCGTTGTGCGTGTGGATGCCGATGCGGCAGGAAACCGCCTCGCGCGCCGCGCGCACCGCCGCCTCGACCTCCCAGGGCAGCGTGCCGCCGTTCGTGTCGCAGAGCGCCACCGTGCTCACCCCGGCGCGCTCCGCCGCCCGCAGTGATGCGAGAGCGTACGCGGGGTCTTCCTTGAAGCCGTCGAAGAAGTGCTCGGCGTCGAACACGACCTCGCGCGCCTGGCCGACGAGGTACGCGACGGAGTCGCGGATCATCGCCAGGTTCTCTTCCTCGGTCGTCTGGAGCACCTCGCGCGCCTGGCGGGAGGAAGACTTGCCAACGAGGGTGACGACGGGCGTCTCCGCGTCCAGCACGGCGCGGATCGCCGGGTCGGTCGCGGTGTCGCCGCCGGCGCGGCGGGTGGAACCGAACGCCACGAGGCGTGCGTTCCGCAGCGTCAGCGACTTCGCGCGTTGGAAGAACTCCGCGTCTTTCGGGTTGGAGCCGGGGTAGCCGCCCTCGATGTAATGCACGCCAAGGTCGTCCAGTTTCTGGACGATGAGCAGTTTGTCCTCCAGCGACAGGCTCAGGCCTTCCATGCCCAGACCGTCGCGGAGGGTGGTGTCGTACAGCAGGATCTCAGGAGCAGGGGACGTCATTCTCGCGTCTTTCACCGGATCGGCTCGACGGAGGCGTCAGACGCGGGCATTCGGTCGGCGGATGCGGGACCGAGGTGGGCGCGCCGGCGCGGCGTCGAGGAGGCGTGTCTCTTCGAGCGCTATCGGTGCAGAATGATCGCCGCCGCCGGCCGTGAGGGCCGGGCAGCGTGCACCGTCTTTCGGGTCGCGGGCGCGTTTGTCATAACGGTACGAGTGTAGGGTCGCCCTCGGCGGGCGCGCAACGAGGACAACGAGGGGAGGCCGCGCATGGTCAACCACGACGGCAGCCCCGTGGAGGGCGCGATGGAGCGCCCCGGCGCGCGCCTGCTGGTCGTGGAGCCGGGCGGCCGCGTGCTGTTGTTCCGCAGCACCACCGCCGCCGGCATGTGGCTTTGGTTCCCACCGGGCGGCGGCGTGGAACCCGGCGAGACATACGAGGACGCCGCACGCCGCGAACTCTGGGAGGAGACCGGCCGCCAGGAGGCGATCGGGCCGTGCGTGTGGACGCGCGACGCCACCTTCTTCTGGGCGAGCGTCGGCGGCATGGTGCGCGGGACGGAGCGCTACTTCCTTCAGCGCGTGGACGCCCCCTTCGAGCCGCGTCCGCAACTCATCGGGCGGGACGAGGCGTACATGCACAACGATGGCTGGTTCCACTGGTGGAGCGTGGACGAGATCGCCGCGAGCACCGGGTTCGAGGTCTTCGTCCCGCGCCGCCTCCACGAACTGCTGCCGCCGCTCCTCGCGGGCGACGTACCGGCGACCCCGTTCGAGGTGGGACCGTGACCGGCGAGGCGCTCGACGGCTCCTCGGAGGCGCGCGCGAAGCCTCGCCCCGGCGCGCGCGTGATCGTGCTCGATGCCGCCGGGCGCGTGCTGCTGCTCCAGCAGCGGTTCGAGGACGAGACGCGCTGGTTCTGCCCCGGCGGCGCGCTGCTGCCGGACGAGACGTTCGAGGCTGCTGCCGCGCGTGAACTGCGCGAGGAGACGGGCCTCGAGGCCGCCCTCGGGCCGTGGGTCTGCTTTCGCCGGGCGACCTGGCAGACGCGCGGCACCTGGTACGACACCACGGAGCGCTTCTACCTCGTGCGCCTCGCCGAGGAGCAGCCGCCGGTCGCCTTCACGCCCGGCGAGGACGAATTGACCACGCTGCTGCAGGTGCGCTGGTGGGATCTCTCCGACCTCCGCGAGCAGGAGGCGCCCGTGTCGCCTCGGTCGCTGCTCGTCCTCCTCGGCCCGCTCGTGCGCGGCGTCATCCCCGCCGAGCCGTGGGAGGTGGGGCTGTAGCAGAACGGGCCGCCCGAAGGCAGCCCGTTCGTCGTGGACTCGCGCTCGGGCCCGGCTACGCGCCGAGGCGGTCCAGGACGCGGTCGGCCATGTCGCGCGTGCTGAGGTGGCCGGCCCCGGGGCCGGCGAGGTCAGCGGTGCGGTCGCCGGCCTCGATCACCTCGGTCACGGCCGCCTCCACCGCGCGCGCCTCCTCCTCCAGGCCGCAGGAGTGCCGGAGCAGCATCGCGGTCGTGAGGATCATGGCGAGCGGGTTGGCGAGGCCCTTGCCGGCGATGTCCGGCGCGGAGCCATGGATCGGCTCGTACATCCCGAGGCCGGTGCCGTCCGGCCGCAGCGTGCCGAGCGAGGCGGACGGGAGCATGCCCATCGACCCCGTCAGCATGGACGCCTCGTCCGTGATGATGTCGCCGAACATGTTGTCCGCGATCATCACGTCGAAGTCGCGCGGCCGCCGGATCAGGTGCATCGTCATCGCGTCCACCAGCACGTGCTCCAGCGCCACGTCCGGGTACTCCTTCGAGACCTCAGTCACCACCTCGCGCCAGAGGCGGGAGGAGGCGAGGACGTTCGCCTTGTCGATGCTGGTGAGCTTCTTGCGGCGCTCCCGCGCGGTGCGGAAGCCGAGGTGCGCCACGCGCGCGATCTCATCCTCGTTGTAGTAGTTCGTGTCCACCGCCTCGCGGCGGCCGTCCACCACGCGCCGCTCCTGCGGCTTGCCGAAGTACATGCCGCTGGTCAGTTCGCGGATCACGAGCAGGTCAACGCCCTCGATCACCTCGGGCTTCAGGGTGGAGGCGTTCAGCAGTGCGGGGATCGCCTGCACGGGGCGGAGGTTCGCCCACAGGCCCAGGCCGCTGCGGATCGCGAGCAGGCCCTGCTCCGGGCGCACCGTCGCCTGCGGGTCGTCCCACTTCGGGCCGCCCACGGCGCCGAACAGCACCGCGTCTGACTTCGCGGCCTTCTCCAGCGTCTCCGGCAGGATCGCCACGCCGTGCGCGTCGATCGCCGCACCGCCGACGAGGTCCTGCTCGAACTTGAAGACGTGCTCGAAGCGCTGGCCGATCGCCTCCAGCACCCGCACGCCCTCGGCGGTGACCTCGGGCCCGATGCCGTCGCCGGGCAGGACGAAGATGTTGAAGGTGGCCATGCGTGGACTCCGATCCGCCGGACGTGACAGGAGGCCGAGTGTACCCCGGCCTCCCGTCATGTTCAGGCCTCCGGCCGTCCGGCTACTCCACCGAGAGGATTGCCGAGTAAGACGCGCTGCTGCTCGGGTCGATCGAGATGATGTCGATCACCAGCAGGTACTCGCCGGCCTCGAGGTCAGCGGGGAGCTGGACGGAGGTGCCGTCCACCTCCAGCGCCGTCGCGTCCTCACCCGGGTGCCAGGCGCGGAAGTCCGCGCCGGCGTGGACCGGGGCGTCCGGCGCGAGCCAGAGGCGTGCCGTCACGATCTCGATCGGCGCCATCGCGAGGCCGCCCGTGACCTTCAGCGTGTCGCCCGGCTGGACAGCGGTGTCGGACACCGGCGTGATGTAACCGATCGCGTCCGCGCACACCGCCGGCTGTCCGCCGCCCTGCGGCGGCGACCAGCAGTACGACCCGAGGCTCAGCGGGTGGGCCGTGCCGCCCACCTCGAACACTCCGACCGGCGGCTCGTCCGGCGTCGCCGGGGAGATGCCGCCGCCTGCGGGGTCGAGGCCCGGCGTGGGGGTGCTCGTACTGACGATCACGGTCTCGGGATCCTGCGTGGGAGAGGGGGCCGGCGTCCCGTCATCCGCGGCGCCCGAGCAGGCCGCGAGCAACAGCGCCCCGGTGCCGAGGACGGATAGCGCCGCCAGTTTGAACCGGCTGGCCGTGGCGTCCCCGATCCCGAGGACTGATGTGAAGTGACGCATGGCATTCCCTCTCGGCTACTCCGCCCGAGGGGTATGACGCCCTGCTACCGGCGTCGGTTCCCGGCAGCCGCCCGCGCCGCAATCTGGCGCACCCCCGCGTCGCGCTCCTCGGGCCCGCGCGCCGCCTCGCCGTACGCGACGCGGAAGATCGGCGCGACCTCGATGTAGAAGCGGATGCGCCGCTCCACGTCGGCATCGACCGTGCTGGGGTAGGCCGCCACCACGCGCTGCAGGTCGCGCTCGCCGAGGTCGTTCAGGACGCCGGCGAAGTCGAGCGCCGGGTCGGCGATGAGTGCGTCCGCGAAGTCGATCACGCCGCTCAGCGCGCCGCGCTCGTCCACCAGCAGGTGGTCGCCGCTGAGGTCGGCGTGGATCAGCACGCGCGGTGCGCGTTCCGTCCCACCATCCGCGAGAAACGCCTCGACGCGCCCGGCCAGCCAGGCGCGTCCCGCGGGCCCGAGGGCGGGCATCACCTGCTCGATCAGCGGCGCGTAGTGGCCGCTCCACAGGTCGACCTCGCGCGCGCCGTGGCGGCGTGCGGCCACGAGTGGAGTTGCGTGCAGCGTGCCGAGGAAGCGCCCGATCGCCTCGCACAGCGCCGCCCGAGCGCGCCCGCGCGGTGCTCCGGTCGCGCGCAGCGGCTCGCCGGGCACGAGGCGGTGCGCCACGCCGAGCGTCCCGCCAGCGCCGTCGCGGAGCCGGGCCGCGTCGCGCGGGATGGCGACCTCGAACGGCTGTCGTTCGATCAGCGGCAGGAGCCGCGCCTCCCGTTCGAGGTCGGCGAGCGCCCAGTGAGAGCGCGGCTTCGGCAGCCGCACCGCCCAGTCGCCGGGGGGCGACGGCACGCGGTACGCCACCGCCCCGTACCCCTCGCCCAGGCGCGTGGCGCGCTCCGGCCGGGAGGCGGCATCGAGCGCGCGCATCGCGTCGATCACGGGGGCGGGGAGGGTGGAGCGGCGGGGCGGCATGGTGCCTCGAACGGTAGGGGATGCAGAAGGGCCGCGCTCAGGCGCGGCCCTTCGAGGTGACGGTGCGGTCGGGGTTACCCGATCTTCAGCGTGTTCTCCGCCGCCTTCTTCGTGTCCGGCTTCAGCATCCCCTTGCGGCGCTCCTCGAACTTCGCGATGTCCGAGTCGTGCTGCATGGTGATGCCGATGTCGTCCAGGCCGTTCAGCGTGCGGTGCTTGATGAACGGGTCGATCTCGAACGTGCGGGACCAGGAGCCGTCCGCGGTGCCGATGGTCTGCGCCTCGACATCGATCACGATCTCGGCGGTCGGGAGCTCCTCGTGGCGCGCCATGAGGTAGTCGATGTCCGCCTGCGGCAGGACGATCGTCAGCAGGCCGACCTTCGAGCAGTTGTTGCGGAAGATGTCCGCGAACGACGGCGCGATCACGGCCTGGATCCCCATGTCCTCCAGGCCCCAGACCGCGTGCTCACGGCTGGAGCCGGAGCCGAAGTTCTGCTGCGCGAGCATGATCGGGGCGCCCTGGTAGGCCGGGACGTTCAGGACGAAGTCCGGGTCCTTCCGCCACGCGTCGAAGGCGAACGGGCCGAAGCCGGAGCGTTCAATCCGCTTCAGGAACTGCTTGGGCATGATCTGGTCGGTGTCCACGTCCGCCCTGTTCAGGGGGATGGCACGACCGCGGACGGTACGGATCTGTCGCATGGCTACTTCCACTCCCGGATGTCGACGAAGTGGCCCTCGATCGCCGCGGCTGCGGCCATCTGGGGGCTGACCAGGTGGGTGCGGCCGCCCGCGCCCTGCCGGCCCTCGAAGTTGCGGTTGGAGGTGGACGCGCAGCGCTCGCCCGGCAGCAGGATGTCCGGGTTCATGCCCAGGCACATGGAGCAGCCCGGCTCACGCCACTCGAACCCCGCCTCCGTGAAGATCTTGTCGAGGCCTTCCGCCTCCGCCTCGAACTTCACGAGGCCGGATCCCGGCACCACCATCGCGCGGACACCGTCCGCGACGTGGCGGCCCTTCACCACCTCGGCGGCGGCGCGGAGGTCCTCCATGCGGCCGTTTGTGCAGGAGCCGATGAAGACACGGTCCACCTTCAGGTCCTGGATCTTCTGGCCTGGCTGCAGGTCCATGTACTTCAGCGACCGCTCCGCCGTCTCCCGGGCGGACGGGGTGGGGGCGTCCGCCGGGTCCGGCACCACGCCCGAGACCGGGACGCTCTGCGCCGGGGTGGTGCCCCAGGTCACGTGCGGCTCAATGTCCTCGCCGCGCAGCGTCACCACCGTGTCGAAGGTCGCGCCCTCGTCCGTGGCAAGCGCCTTCCACTCCTCCACCGCGCGGTCCCAGTCCTCGCCCTGCGGCGCGAACTCGCGGCCCTTGAGGTAGGCGAACGTCGTCTCGTCCGGCGCGACCAGGCCGGCGCGCGCGCCGCCCTCGATCGTCATGTTGCAGATCGTCATCCGCCCCTCCATGGAGAGGTTGCGGATCACATCGCCGCGGTACTCGATGACGTGGCCCACGCCGCCGTCCACACCGATCTTGCGGATGATCGCCAGCACCACGTCCTTGGCCGTGACGCCCGGCTTCAGCGAGCCGGTGACCTCCACCGCCATTGTCTTCGGCTTGCCCTGCGTCAGCGTCTGCGTGGCGAGCACGTGCTCCACCTCGGACGTGCCGATGCCGAAGGCCAGCGCGCCGAAGGCGCCGTGCGTGGAGGTGTGCGAGTCACCGCAGACGATCGTCATGCCCGGCTGCGTAAGGCCGTGCTCCGGGCTGATGATGTGCACGATGCCCTGGCGGATGTCGAAGATGTCCCACAGGGGGATGCCGAAGTCCTTCGCGTTCTGCTGCAGCGTGGCGATCTGCTGCGCGGAGAGCGGGTCCGGGTTCGGCTGGTCGCGGTCGGTCGTGGGCACGTTGTGGTCCACGGTCGCCAGCGTCAGGTCCGGGCGTCGGACGGTGCGGTTGGTCATGCGCAGGCTCTCGAACGCCTGCGGGCTCGTCACCTCGTGCACCAGGTGCAGGTCGATGTAGAGCAGGTCGGGCTCGCCCGCGGCGGAGCGGACGACATGCTGCTCCCAGATCTTCTCGATGATCGTCTTCGGCACGGCTGCTTCTTCCCCCTGAATGGACTCGCGCCGCCTACCGGGAGGCGGCGGCGATCGCGCGGTTCAACGCGTGCAGGTACGCGCGTGCGCTGGCTACCAGAATATCCGTATCGGCGGCGCGCCCCTGGAAGGTGCCGCCGTCCGTCTGTACGCGGATGGTGACCTCGCCCTGCGCGTCGATCCCCTCCGTGACTGACTTCACGCTGAACTCCGTGAGTTCGTGGTGGGTGCCGGTGACGCGGTTGATCGCCTGGTAGATGGCGTCCACCGGGCCCGTGCCAATGGCGGCGTCCTGCCGCACCTTCCCGTCCGGGCCGACCAGCCGGACGCTGGCCGTGGGCGCGCCGTGGTCGCTGCTGGAGACCTGCACGAGGTCCAGCGTCCACGCGTCCGTCACCTGGATCTGCGTCTGCTCGCTGATGATCGCCATCAGGTCGCGGTCGTCCACCTCGTCCTTCGCGTCCGCCACGTCCTTGAACGCGGCGAAGATGCGCGTGAACTCCTCGTCCGTGGGGTGCACCCCCAGGTCGGCGAGGCGGGCGCGCACGGCGTGCGAGCCGGACACCTTCGTCAGGACGATGGAGTCGCCGGCCGGGATGCCGATCGTCTCCGGGTCCATGATCTCGTACGTCTCGCGCATCTTCAGGATGCCGTCTTGGTGGATGCCGGAGGAATGCCGGAAGGCGTTCTTGCCCACCACTGCCTTGTGCGGCTGCAGCGCCATGCCGGACAGGCGTTCCACCAGCTTGCTGGCGGTGTAGAACTCGCGCGTGACCACGTCCGTGTGGACCTTCATGAAGTCCGCGCGCGTCTTGATCGCCAGCACGACTTCCTCGAGCGCCGCGTTGCCCGCGCGCTCGCCGATGCCGTTGATGGTGCCCTCCACCTGCCGGGCGCCGCCCAGGATGCCGGCCAGCGAGTTCGCCGTGGCCATGCCCAGGTCGTTCTGGCAGTGGACGGAGATGCGGATGCCCTCCGCCTCTGGCACGTTCTTCCGGATCGAGCGGATGAGGTCCTCGAACTCGCTCGGGATCGCGTAGCCCACGGTGTCCGGGATGTTGATCGTCGTCGCGCCTTCCGCGATGGCGGCGCGCACGATCTCGTAGAGGAAGCCGCGGTCCGAGCGCGTGGCGTCCATCGGCGAGAACTCCACGTCGGAGACGTACTTCTTCGCGTGGGCCACGGCGGAGCGGGCCATCTCCAGCACGTCTTCCTTGTGCTTGCGGAGCTGCTGGCCCATGTGGATCTCGCTGGACGAGATGAACACGTGGATGCGGGGCGCCTCCGCGCCGCGCACCGCCTCGTACGCCGTGTCGATGTCGGCGTGGACGGCGCGGGCAAGGCCGGCGATGACCGGGC
>WBZO01005102.1_pt1 | contig 13630 bp, 11 predicted proteins | sample 5204261 | NCBI WGS metagenome assembly WBZO01 (sample SAMN12412400, study PRJNA552823) | activated sludge metagenome | isolation source: activated sludge from anammox sidestream of wastewater treatment plant... | place: USA: North Carolina | collected 2017-09
AAAAGGAATAACCCTACATTCCTTGCGTCATTCATTTGCTACCCACCTGCACGAAGCCGGAACCGACATTCGCCTAATTCAAGAATTGTTGGGTCATAACGACTGTAAAACCACTGAACGATATACCTATGTAAGTAACCGAACTATTCAAAGGGTTCAAAGCCCCTTGGATTCACTGTACTAATCAAAAATGCGCAAAAAAATTGCGTCTATATTCTAGTTGGCAGCAAGTGTAAAGGACGACACCACAACCACAAACAGACGACTAATAACTGAGAAAAAGTAAACCATTTTGACAGGTGACCAAAGACATAGAAACGATATTACAAACGGACAGCGAGTAAGCCGACACTCATTGCCTACCCTGTGTTTTTTATTTTTTTCCCACCGCACATTTTTTAAAAACAATTTTAGCCAGCCCGCAAGTGGCACATTTGGCTTTGCCCCAACACACAAAGCCAACCCTTCGCAAAGCCAAAAGAGCCACTTTTTTGCCTACGCACCGATAAGAATGATAAATTTGAAATATTAACAAGAGATTGAAAGAATAAATGCAAGGAAAACAACTTAGAAAATTAGAAGCCGAACTGTGGAGAGCTGCAGACCAACTCAGAGCTAACAGTAAACTGACTGCTTCGGAATACTCAATGCCTATATTGGGACTGATATTTTTACGACACGCCTACAACCGCTTTCAAAAAGTAAAGGTAGAAGTGGAAAAAGATTTGCCAGTGCATCCGCAGCGTGGCAGACGACCTGTAACCAAAAAAGACTTTGAAGAACGCAATGCGATGTTCCTGCCCGACAAGGCACAGTTTGACTATTTGGTTTCCTTGCCCGAAAGTGCTGACATAGGCGAAGCGATTGACAATGCAATGAAGTTGATTGAGGACGAATACGACAACCTCAAAGGGGTATTGCCAAAGAACTTTTCCATTTTCAGTAAAGACTTGTTGCGGGAACTGCTCCGCATATTCAATAAAGAAGTGTTGCAGAAAGCCGAAGGCGATTTGTTCGGGAAGATTTACGAATACTTCCTCAACAAATTTGCAATGACAGGAGCACAGGAAGGCGGAGAGTTTTTTACGCCTATGAGTTTGGTGCAAACCATTGTAAACGTCATTGAACCCGACCACGGTATTGTGTTTGACCCTGCCTGCGGCAGTGCGGGTATGTTTGTGCAAACGGGCTATTTTATAGAAAGCGAAGGACTGAAACCTGCTGAGAAAGTTACCTTTTACGGACAGGAAAAAGCCGAACTCAATACCAAACTTGCCAAGATGAACCTTGCAGTTCACGGACTGGAAGGCAACATACAAGAGGGAAATACCTTTTACGAGGACAAACACGACCTTGTGGGCGGTGCTGATTTTGTAATGGCAAATCCACCGTTTAATGTGGACGGTGTGGACAAAGCCAAAGATGCCGTAAAGAAAGACCCACGACTGATATTAGACGGCAAAGTAAACCTGCCGAAAAACGACAACGCCAATTATTTGTGGATTCAGTATTTCTACAATTACCTGAAACCAACTGGCAGAGCAGGTTTTGTAATGGCTTCGTCTGCCAGCGATGCCGGACACAGCGAAAAAGACATACGGGAAAAGTTGGTAAAAACAGGTGCAGTAGATGTAATGATGGCTATTGGCAACAACTTTTTCTATACCCGTTCATTGCCTTGCACCCTTTGGTTTTTTGACCGTGCCAAAGAAAAAGACGAAGCGAAAAAAGATAAAGTGCTGATGCTTGATGCCCGAAAAATCTACCGCAAAGTAACCAGCAAAGTAAATGATTTTAGCCCCGAGCAATTGCAAAACCTCATTTGCATTGTAAACCTGTATAGAGGCAATACCAAAAAGTTTGAAAGCACGGTAAAAAGCTATTTGCAAACGTCTGCCGACTTAGCAAAAGAAACAGCCGAAGCAACAACCGAACTGCAAAAGCAATTGCAGAAAGTATTGAAAACCGTTAGCGACTTTGCGACCAAATACGCCAAAGAAAACAAAGAAGCAAATGCATTTGTAGATGCTTTGAATATCGAAGAAACCGCAAGCATTTACGAACAACAAAACAAGCTGATAGCTGAAGCGAAAAAGGCAAAAGCTGATATTGAAGTTTTAGAAAGCATTGCCCATTTGTGCAAAGCACTCCGCAAACCACAAGACAAACTCATTAAGCAATTGCTGGATGCCATTAGCACAGCCGCTAAAGAATACCAACTGAGCAAAAACAAAGATTGGAAAGAGCTGAACTTAAAAGAACAACTCGACCAACTGAAAGCCCTGCAACAACAACTGAGTGGAAACCCTGATGAAGAAGAACCCGGCTTGCTGCACGAAACCGAATATTTCTACAAACAAGCCCATTGGCTCACAAGCCGTTTCCCCGAAGGCGTTTATACCGATGTGGAAGGACTGTGCAAAGTAGTAACGCAAAAAGAAATAGAAGCCAAAGACTGGAGCTTAAGCCCGGGACGATATGTAGGCGTGGACACCAGCACCGATGATGATTTTGATTACGAAGAACGCCTGAACGAAATACATATTGAGTTAGAAGGATTGAACGAAGAAGCTATTTCATTGGCAAAAACCATTGCTGAAAACTATAAAGAGTTGGCGATATGAAGTGGGAGAGATTAAAAGTTGCAGATGTCTGTGAGTTAGCCTACGGAAAAAGTTTAACTGCTGATTCAAGAATTCCAGGAGATTATCCAGTATATGGTTCAGCTGGTGAAGTAGGCACACATACTAATTATTTGATTGATGGACCCGGTATTATAATCGGAAGGAAGGGAAACGTTGGGACGGTTTATTACGAAAAGCGAAATTTCTTTCCAATCGATACTTCATATTATGTGATTCCGAAAGATGGGAATGATTTACGCTTTTTGTATTACAAGTTTCAAACACTTGGTCTGCACAAGCTCAATAGTGATGCGGCTGTTCCTGGATTGAATAGAAATGTAGCTTATGAGCAAAGTTCTATTTACCCACCACTCCCCACCCAACGCAAAATCGCATCCATTTTATCGGCTTATGATGATTTGATAGAGAATAATTTGAAGCGGATAAAGTTGCTGGAGGAGAAGGCGCAACTGCATTACAAAGAATTGATGCAGGAATCCTCAAAATGGGATAAGGTAAGATTAGAAGAATTTGTGTCAGTTGTGAAAGGCCGAAAACCTGCAAATGTTCTTGAACTACCTGAAGATGACAGTTTGCTTTATTTGCTTTTAGATACTGTTGAGAGAACTAAGTCCCTTTATACTTCAGATTTAGCCCTTCCACTTTCAAATGAGTCTGATGTACTAATGTGTATGGACGGTGCAAGAAGCGGATTAGCTTTAGAGGAATGAATGGTGCAATTGGCTCAACAATGGCAATTTGGCGCAGTAATTCAGAAAGAGTTAGTGGAGAATTTCTTTATCAGTATATGAAGCAAAATGAATCCGCAATAATTCAGGGAAATACAGGCGCGGCCATTCCTCACGCAAATAGAAAATTCATACTTGATATGAAAATGGCAATGCCTCCGAAAAAGGAAGCAGAGTATTTTAATAGCTTAACTATACCACTGATAAAACTGATAAACACTTTGCATAATCAAAACACCAAACTCCGGGAGGCACGGGATATTTTATTACCTAAACTGATGAATGGACAAATAGAAGTATAAACTATGGCAGAAATAGAAAAAGAAAACCCAAGAATAAGACCTATTGGAGATTTACTCCAAGAAAACTTTTTTGTACCACGTTATCAAAGAGGATATCGTTGGGGTAAACAAGAGATCACAGAATTGCTTGATGATATATTGCAGTATTATCGTGCCACCCAAGACAGAGAAAATAGGGTTAGTAAATTCTATTGCCTTCAACCTGTAGTTGTAAAAAGAAAACAATGGCTTACTAAAAATGGAAAAATAGAAGGATGGGAATTAATTGATGGTCAGCAAAGACTTACTACAATACTCTTGATTTTGAATTACCTGGAAGATGTGAGGAAACTACTTGGCGGAGACTTGAATATTTATACCATTGACTTTGAAACAAGAGAAAACTGTAAAGTTTTTTTTGAAAAAAAAGACTACAAAACATCAATTGACGAAAGCAATGCCGACTTCTATCATATTTCACAAGGATATGAATATATCAACCAGTGGTTTTTAGGAAACCATAATAAACTTGAAATTCTTAATACTCTATTAAAATCAGAATATAATGTTTCTGTTATTTGGTATGAAGCAGAAAATAATAATCAAGATGGAGATGAGAGTTCAATCGATTTATTTACCCGACTTAATGAGGGTAAAATTCCATTGACAGATGCAGAGTTAATAAAAGCATTGTTACTACAAGCAGATTTGTATCCTGCATCAGAAGAACGCTATGTGAGACAAAGACTTTTTGAGATAGCCAGTGAATGGGATGATATCGAAGCAAAACTCCAAGATGAAAAAATGTGGCTATTTCTCAATGACATTTCTTATCAACCTTCATCCAAAATTGAATTTATTTTTAAACTCCTAGCTGACAAATGGAATGATTTTGGGAATCAATCACTTGTAAAGTATGACTTAATTGATGGTAAACCTAAGCATTATGAGTTTTTAGTTTTTAGTAAATATTTAGCAAATAAGCGAAATGGAAATTTGCACAACAACTCAGCAGAGATAGATTTAACACATCCTGTTAATGCTATATGGAAAGAGACAAAGGAGATGTTCAGTAAATTTTATGAATGGTATAACGACCATAACTTGTATCATTATTTAGGATTTTTATTTGCAACAGAGAAAAACAAAGATGAATTAATCAGAGAGTTAATAAATCTAAACATTGATAAGGAACTTTTTGAAAGCGTTGTAAAAGTCAAGATTGGAAATGCAATTAAAATCACAAGCAAAGACAAAGAAACAGGCTTCGTAAAAAAATTAAACCAAATTGAATACAATGAAGATAATCCTTCAATAATCAAAATCCTTTTATTATTTAACGTCTTTTCTTTAATAGAACACAAAAAGGAAAGTGCAAGATTTCCATTTAATTTATTTAAGAAAGAAAGAATAACAAGCATTGAACACATTCACCCACAAAATCCACCCAGTTTAGATACCGATGAGGATAGGGCAAGAATTTGGCTAAACAATCATAAATCGTCACTAAATTCTTTTAAAACAAAACTTGAAAACAAAACGGAAATAATTGATGCTGCGATAAAAAAAATCGACAATTTGTTGCGTAAATATGATAAAGAAACATTCAAAAACATTTTTTCAGAAATCATAGAAATCTATGCAGAGATTTCTGACTTCAGAGAAAATGAGCTTCACACATTATATAATCTGGCATTAGTTGATAAAGACACCAATAGTCAATTCAACAATTCATTTTTTGACATTAAGCGAGAATTATTGAAAGAAAACAAGTTAGGTAGATATATGCCTATTTGTACACAAAGAGCGTTTTCCAAATTTTATTCCAACAGACCAAATGATATGATTTTCTGGAATGATGATGACAGAACCGCCTACTTTAATGCGATTGAAAAAGTCTATTTATCCTTTACTAACTTAATTATCAGCTCAAATGGCAACTAATAATATAACATTTTGGAAACTTATTGACTCTTACAAAATTAGTATTCCCATCATTCAAAGAGATTATGCACAGGGTCGTGAAGAAGAAATAGAGAAAAGAGAAAAGTTTTTAAATTCAATTCTTCGCTATTTGCAAAATGAGGAGCAAATGCATTTAGATTTTGTGTACGGTAGAGAAAAAGAAAATGTATTTTACCCAATAGATGGTCAGCAAAGGCTTACTACTTTGTTTCTGCTTCACTGGTATTTTGCATTAAAAGAAAATGTGGATGCTGAAAAAAAAGAAAAACTGAGCAAGTTTGTTTATGATACCCGCATTAGTTCAAGAGAATTTTGTAATACATTAATCAGAGAAGATATTAAGATTCCGACATCGATAAATGATGATTACTTTATCAAGTATATTAAAAACAAGCAATGGTACAGAGTTGTATGGGACAATGACCCTACAATTAAGGCTATGCTGGTGATGATCCAAGCCCTGCATAATAAGTTTCACGATTTCAATTCTTATGATGTTTTCGAGAGATTAACAAATAGCGATTTAATTTCTTTTGAACTACTAGATTTAGGTAGAAAGGGCTTCGAACTAACTGATGAACTATACATTAAAATGAATGCAAGGGGAAAGCAGCTGACTTCTTTTGAAAATTTTAAAGCAAACTTCATTCAGTTTATTGAGAAGAAATTCAAAGACAAAAAACTAAAGCACCCCATTAAAGGCGAAATATCTTATTCAGGATATTTTGCATACAAAATCGAGAAGGAATGGACAGATTTGTTTTGGGCATATAGAGGAAACAAAAAAACTATTGATGATGCATTTATAAATTATTTTGAGTTTGTCACTCAAATGTTTTACTTCAAAAAAAATAAAAACGCAAAAGCAGAGGATTTCAAAAATAGTTTTACCCAATATGAAGATGTTTACGGTGAACAAGAAAATTTTTTATTCCTGATTAACAGCTTGGATAAGCTATACGAGATAATAAATCAAAACGGGGACATTAATCCCGAAAACATTACAGCTTTGTTCCACAGTTTGTCTAATAATTCTCGTTTTTTTTGGAATCCAGTCGATGATAACAATTTGTTTAAGAGGATTATCTTAGACAGTAAAAATGAAGATGCCAGAAATAAAATTTTACTCTTTGTAGTACTAAAGTTTATGATAGATCATAAACTTTCAAATGCTAACGAAGCATTGGAGCAAAACATTAGAGTAATAAGAAACCTACTTCAAGCCACAAGACAAAGGAATGAAACCAAGTATAATACAAATATTCGTATAAACAACTTTGGTAGTTATTGGATGTTATTCAGACAATTATTGTCAGATGATATTCATACAAAATTACAAGACCCAATACTGAATAATAAAGGCACTCAAATTAGTGATCCAAGTTTGAAGAATGAAGTTGAAAAAGCAAAAATTATTCAATCAAACAGTAAAAATATCCAAGTTGCTTTAAAAGGGTTAGAAGAATTTTCGTTTTTTGGAGGATTGATTCATCTGTTAAAACCATCCTTAAATTATTCTAAATTCCCTGACTATTTTAAGGCAATTCAAGATATAATATGGAATGGTGCAGTTAATGATACCCTTAGAATACAGGCATTAATTGCTTGTGGTTTTGATGGTTTAAAAATAAAAGATACCAAAATGGGAGAGACATACTATTTTGGAAGAATTGGAAATTGGGATACAATCTTAACCTCAGAAGAGCCATCGATTTCAACAAGCATTTTCTCATTAATTGATATGTATAATCAATCTAGCAAAACAACGACAGTTGATAAACTTGAGGAGATTAAAAATAATTGGCTAAACAAAAATCAGACAGACAGGTCATATAAGTACTACTTTTTAAAATATCCCGAATTCACTTCTAAACTAAATTATTATGTGTGGCCTAATGATTACGAAATTCGTATGCTCGGAACAGAAGGTTCTAACCCACTAGTTGCATACCATATTAGCCCATTTGTACTAACTGTTTGTAAGAGAATAAATGATAAGAAAGTATGTGACGAAGACCAATGCTTTATCCAATATTCAGGCAACTCTCCATTAATTTTAAAAAATGGAGTCACATTAACATCAAGAAAAGAAGGATGGGAAATACCCAAACATTCTTTAATAGATTCAATGATTATTAAAAAATATTCTCTAGCACTCTCCAATGATTTTTATTTTTTGAAGGATGATAACAAGAAAGATAGAATTGAGATTGCTATTGAATTTATAAAAGATATTGTAAAATAATGCCTAGGGAATACTCAGAAGATAATTTAATAGAACAAACAGCGATTGATTTATTTTTCAATCAGTTGGGTTGGGATACGCTATTGGCTTACAACAAAGAAGGCTTTGGCGAAGGCAGCACGTTGGGCAGACTGAACAAAAAAGAAGTAGTGCTCAAAAAGATATTTTTTGAAAAGCTAAAACTGTTCAATCCCAATTTACCCGAACAAGCCTACAACCAAGCCTACGAAAAACTGATTGAAGAAAGCATTACCAAGTCATTAGCTGAAATCAATTACGAAAAACACCAATTGCTACGCAATGGTATTCCCGTTGACTTTATCAATGAAAAAGGCGAACAGGTTAAGAACAAAACACTCAAGGTTTTTGATTTTGACAATGCCGACAAAAACAACTTTTTAGCCGTTCGCCAATTATGGATTCAGGGCAAAAGCAACCGAGAACGCAGACCAGATATTATCGGATTTGTAAATGGCATTCCGCTTCTGTTCATAGAATTGAAAGCAGCCCACCGCAAATTAGAAAACGCTTACAACGATAATTTCACCGACTATAAAGACGTCATTCCAAAACTCTTTTATTACAACGCATTTGTATTATTGAGTAACGGCATTGAAAGCCGCATTGGAAGCGTTACAGGCAAGTATCAACACTTCCACGAATGGAAACGCATTACAGAAGAAGACGAAGGCATTGTCGCCTTGGATAGAATTATTGTAGGCGTTTGCGAGAAGAAACGCTTTTTAGATTTGTTCGAGAACTTCATTCTGTTTGATAATTCGTTGGGCAAAGTAGTAAAACTCATTGCCCGAAATCATCAGTTTATTGGTGTAAACAAAGCCATTGAAAACATTCAGCACAAAGAACAACTTTACAAACTGGGCAAAATCAGTTTAGAGGAAAAACAAAAACTCGGTGTGTTTTGGCATACACAGGGAAGCGGGAAATCCTACTCAATGGTTTTCTTCTGCCAAAAAATTCACCACAAATTTACAGGCAGTTATACTTTTTTAATCGTAACCGACCGTAATGAATTAGACACACAGATTTACGGAACATTCAGCGGAGTTGGTGCAGTGCCACAAGTAAAAGCAGGTGCAAAAGATTCATTGAAAGCCAACAGCGGAAAGCATTTGCGGGAATTGCTCAGTTCCGAACACCGCTATTTGTTTACACTAATTCATAAATTCAACTTTGAAGAAGAAATAACCAAGCGGGATAATATCATTGTCATTTCAGACGAAGCACACAGAACACAAGGCGGAAATTTAGCAATGAACTTGCGTAACGCCTTGCCAAACGCTTCATTTATTGGTTTTACAGGAACACCACTTTTCAAAGATGATGAAATTACCAAGCGAATTTTTGGTGATTATGTTTCCCGTTACGATTTCAAACGAAGTGTGGATGATGGTGCAACTGTTCCGTTGTATTACGAAAACAGAGGCGAATATTTAGGATTGAAAAATCCTGTAATCAATGAGCAAATACGAGCCGTAATAGATGCCGAAAGCGAAGATTTAGACAGCGACCAACGCAGCAGGGTTGAACAGCTTTTTGCTAGGGAATATCCGATACTTACTGCTAAAAAACGATTAGATGCTATTGCAAAAGATACCGTTTGGCATTTCTGCAATCGTGGTTATAAAGGCAAAGGAATGTTTATCGCATTGGATAAACTCACAGCTGTAAGAATGTATGACCTGATTACCGAGCATTGGAAAAAATATGTGGAGCAATTGGAAAAAGAAGTTTCCAAAGGCAAATATGGTGACCAGGAATTGTTGGAGAAAAGTCGTGAACTGCAATGGATAAAGGAAACAGAAATTTGTGTGGTGGTGAGTTCAGAGCAAAACGAAATTCAAAAGTTTCAGAAATGGGATTTGGACATTGAACCACACAGGGAAAAGATGAACACCCAAGACCTTGAAACAAGGTTTAAAGATGAAGATGACCCATTTCGTTTTGTGATTGTTTGTGCGATGTGGATTACAGGTTTTGACGTGCCTACTCTTTCCACTTTGTATTTAGATAAGCCTCTAAAATCTCATACGTTGATGCAAGCCATTGCAAGAGCCAACCGAATCAGTGAAGGCAAAAACAACGGTTTGATTGTGGATTATATTGAAACTTATACTGCCTTATTGGATGCTTTAGCAATTTATGGTTCAGGTGGTGATGAAGGCGGTGGCGGAGGTGGCGAAAAACCCGAACCACCTGTAAAACCAAAAGAAGAACTCATCAAGCAACTGGAAGAAGCATTAGAAGCGACCGAAACTTTTTTGCAGGACGAAGTGAATTTCGATTTGCAGGAACTTATCAATGCTGACGGTTTGCACAAATTGGCTGCAATGGAAAAAGCCGTGAATGCTGTTTACACCAATGACGAAACCAAACGGAAATTTCAGGTTTTGGCAAGAGAAGTTTTTAAGAAATACAAAGCCCTGCAACCCGACAAAGTATTGAATCAATACTCACCGAGAAAGAACGCCATTGATGTAATCTACACCGCTATTGAAGACAATATTGAAAGTGCAGATGTAGCCGACATAATGCGTAAAATTCAGAACGTGGTAGATGAATCCATAGAAAATATGGTTGCCGAACCCGGACACAATGAAGAAAAAATCATTGACCTAAGTGGACTGGACTTTGACTTGTTGGAGCAATACTTCTTAAAGACAAAAAATAAAAATGCTGCCGTTCAATCACTAAAAGACAAAGTTGAAAAACAACTGAAACGAATGGTAGAACGCAACCCATTGACCGTTGACTATTACAAACGCTATCAGGAAATCATTGAAGAATACAACAGAGGAAAAGACGAAGTAGTAATCAAAGAAACATTCAGAAAACTAATTGAACTCGTAAACTCCTATTCAGAAGAAGAAGCCGACACTAAACGGGAAGGACTGACAGACGAGCAAAAAGCCATCTTCGACATTCTTAGACACGGTAAAAAGTTAGAGGAGAAGGAGAAAAACGAAATCAAGAAAATATCGATTAAACTTCTTGACGAACTGAAAAAGGAAAAATTGAAAGTTGAGCAGTGGGCTGATAAATCAGTAACAGCAGCAGCCGTTTTTAACTATGTAAACAAAACGCTTTTTGAAGTTTTACCTTATCCAACATATCAAACTGATGATATTGATTTAAGGACAAACTTAGTGTATGAACACTTGAAACATCAATATTTTGGAGGAGGAATGAGTATTTACGGACAATATTAGCCCACGCTATTTGCAAGCACATTGCCAAAGCCCCGCAAGCCCAAGCACAGACCAAAGCTTTGTCAAAGAGCTTGCAAAGCCAACGCAGGACAAAATTGTTTTTAAAAAATTCCCCGACCCTTAAAAAAAATAAAAAACGCCACGCACAGCCGACAGACAATGACACGGAAACTCAATACTGACAATGGTTTACAAGGACGGACGGACAGAACACCAGCTGCCAACAGCGTGTATGTGGCAATAGCGGGTGAAGTGGTAAATCGAAGGTCTGTGCTTCTAAGAAACCTTGTGCTAAACGGACAGGAAAGTGCATCTAATCCGCTACTGCACATACACGCAAAACGTTGGCGGTAATTTGAAGAAACAATTAACAACGAATAACAATCAAGAAAATGAAGCTATAAGTAACTGTAAGATAGAATATGAATTGAAATATCCTTTAATACGCAAAGTAGAAAGGGCGATTGTTAATATTAAAAAATTAGAAAATGACACAGTTACAAATGATTGACAAAACAAAGTCAATAGCTCAAAATGATAAAAATATTTCTGCCGTATTTATGTACGGGTCATTTACCAAAAATGAAGGGGACAAATATTCAGATATTGAATTCTACATCTTCTTGAAGGATAAAGAAAATTTTTCCGCTGAAAATTGGGTAAGCCAAATTCATCCTTTGGCATTATATTTTACCAACGAGTATGGAAGTGAAGTTGCCATTTTTGAAAATATGATAAGGGGGGAGTTTCATTTTTTGACAAACGACCAAATGGAAGTTATCAAATCGTGGGACGGTTTGGTAGAGTTTAGCGACTTTGACAAGATGATTTTAGTAGATAAAGAAGATTTATTGACTAACACGCTCAAAGAAATAAAAACTAAAGTACCTGATCGAACAACAAATGAAAATATCCTGTGGTTGAGCCAATCATTGTTGAATGTTTTACTTACAACAAGCAACTTAATTAAACGACAGGAATTTGCTCACGCTTACCAAAGCTTATCAAATGTTCAAAAATATTTACTTTGGTTAATAAGAATTGAAACATACCAAACCAAACATTGGGAAAGTCCAACAAAAAGCTTGGAAAAAGACATAGACCCAGATTGGTATTCGTTATTTCAGGAGACAACATCAGAATTAGATCCGACAGATATTAAAACAGCTTTCAAGAAGACATTAACATTGACTGAAAAACTTTTTGATAATCTTGGAGTTGAAGCAAAATTAAAGGGGGTATTAAGGAGAATTGAATAAAAAAACTACCGCCAACATTGTATAAGCGTAATGCGGGCGAAGTGGCTAAAATTTGGTATTTTGGCATCTATCAAAGTTCGTGCTAGCGGACAGTGTATTGCTCCGAAAACCCGCACTACGCTTATACTTGACCGTTATGGGCAAGCATAAAGCCAGACAATTATGAGTAAAAAAATTGATATTATTTGGACCTGTCAGAATTGTGGAGACAGATACGGTCTGACTCTCTTTCGTTCAATTTGGGGTGAAATACCAGAAAATAGAAGTATTGTTATGAATGACAAAATCAACACGACTACTTGTCCTAATTGCGGTATTTCTTCAAAACTTCCATATCCCTTCTTGTATACACATAAAAACCCAGACTTTGCTGTTTGGTGGGAACCCATTTATGACAAAAGTATTGACGAAGAAAAGAAACAATTTGGTAACTTACCGGGGGTGCCCGACTATTTAATAAATGCACCCAGAGTAAAAGATTGGGAGGAATTTAAAAGAACTATTTTAAGACTTGAGAATGAACCCCAAAAGGAACCTGACCCTAAAAAGTTAAAAGAGATGGATAAGTATTTTAAAGATATAATCCAAAATAAGCTTGACCGACACCAAAAGAATAAATCAGGATGTTTAGGCAATTTTTTCTTCTTAATTTTTATTTTCAGTGCATTAATAATAGTTTTTAAATTCAGTTTATAATACTTAAAACAAATGAATAACATAATAAATATTTACTCCAGCGACAAAAAGATAATTGCACAAGTAAACCTTGACACTAAAAGTATTCAAGTTGACAAAAACAACCAAACGCCAGAAACTATTCCACAGGCTTATGCAATTCATTTTCTTATGAATAATTTTGAGAGTAAAATAGTGAAAAATGGTATCCACAGGTTTAATGGATTGAGTAATTTGTCGCTTTTAATTGCAAGACAGGTCTTATTACAACAAGGCAATGTAAGTGAAACTCATTTTCAAAATCAAAGTCTAGAAAGTTTGACAGATGAACAATATATTGCCTTATTAACAAATCAATTCTTGAGTGGTGAAAATTTTTAACTTAAACAATAAATGCCTGCCCATAACAAGGTATTGCCAAAAGCGGGGCTGAACGGCTTCGATTGGACATTTGTGCAAGGTTCAACATTCGTTCTTCGATTGAGCTTTTGTGCTAAAAATCCCCGCCTTCGGCAATACCCAAACCGTTCTGCACCAGCAAAGAAAAAAACAAATCAAAGCAGAGCGGCAAATTCCTCAAAGAAGGATGTCTGCTCAAGGGG
>WBZO01005103.1_pt1 | contig 13628 bp, 12 predicted proteins | sample 5204261 | NCBI WGS metagenome assembly WBZO01 (sample SAMN12412400, study PRJNA552823) | activated sludge metagenome | isolation source: activated sludge from anammox sidestream of wastewater treatment plant... | place: USA: North Carolina | collected 2017-09
CATCGACTGGAACGAGCGCTTCCAGCACGCGCGCCGCCTCCGGCAACGTCCTGCGCGGGCGCAATATGAGTTGGCCCATATGCGAGACGTCGAACAAACCGGCGGAAGCGCGAGTGTGCAGATGCTCCTTGATGATGCCGGTTCGGTACTGCATGGGCATCTCGTAGCCGGCGAACGGGATCATCACCGCGCCGAGTTCTCGATGCAGTTGGTCGAGCGGGCTTCGCTTCAGCAAGCTTGATTTATCGAGAGGAACAGTTGACGACATGGACACCCCGAAATACGACTCGCCGGCCGCTGGTCGTGGTGCCCCCTCTGTCTTCTTGCCTGAGAGTGTTATCCCTTCGGCGGGCAGCCTTGGTGAGGCGCCTCTTTCCAGAGTTATGTGGCCGTCGTGCGGTTCGTTTGCCTGAGAGTTTCCGGGGCGGTTGCTCCTTCGGCGCCGGCGCTCGGCCGATCTCTCCCGCAACGACGGATTGAAAAATCTCCTCGCGTAACGTCGGATGATTCCGCCGGTCCTTAGAGCATAATATCCCGGCGCGTTCAAGCATCGCAGCTTGACAGCGCTCACATGTGATCACAGGATGTGATCAAAGGAGAATGGGGAAAATGCAGGTCGATCTGGTCATTCGTAACGCGCGGGTTGTGGATCACGACGGCGAGTTCGAGGGCGGCGTCGCGGTCCACGGGGGCAGCATCGTGTTGACCGGCGCGAACGAGGCGCTGCCACAGGCCAAGCGGACGATCGATGCCCAAGGGCGCGTGCTGATGCCGGGCGTCATCGATCCGCACTGCCACCTCGGCGTCAACTATCCCTATAACGAGGATATGCGCACCGAGACGGCTGCCGCGATCTCGGGCGGGGTCACGACCGTGCTGCTCTATATCCGCAACAAGACCGGCCCCTATGTGCCGTTCTACAAGGAGCGGCGCGCGGTCGGCGAACAGAATTCGCTGACCGACTTTGGATTTCATTTCGGTATCCAGCGCGAGGAGCATATTCACGAGATCCCGCAGATCGTGCAGGAAACCGGCGTTCGCTCATTCAAGTGCTATTTCGGCTATGAGCCCGACAATCCGATCGGCATCGTTCCGGCGACCGACGGCTGGGTCTATGCCGCGATGCGCCACCTGGTGAAAATCCCCGGCGGCGTCATCAGCGTGCATTGCGAGAACACCGGCATCGCGACCTGGATGAAGGAGGAACTCAAGGCCACGGGCCGCCAGGATTTGGGCGCCTACACGGAATCGCGACCCGCCTTCTGCGAGGAAGAAACGATCAAGCGCATGCTGTTCCTCGCCGAGCGGACGAAATGTCCGCTGCATCTTGTCCATACCTCCGTCGGCATGGGGCCGGTGCTCGCCGCCGAAGCGCGCGGGCGCGGCATCGACGTCACGGTCGAAACCTGCCCGCACTACCTGACCCGCACCTGCTACGACGCCGACCTCGATATGAAGGCCAAGATTTCGCCGCCGCTACGCGATCGCAACGAGCTTGAAGGGCTCTGGCGCGGCGTGCTCGGTGGTACGGTCTACAGCCTCGGCACCGATCATGTGCCGTTCTTTCCCAAGAAGGGCGAAGACCTCTGGAAGGAAGTTCCCGGCGTGGTGTGCTTCCCGTGGGAGCTGTCGTTGCTGCTGCATTTCGGCGTTCATCAGCGCGGTCTGTCGTTGCCTCGCCTTGTGCAGCTCAACTCGTATCATCCGGCGCGGCGCTTTGGGCTCTGGCCCAAGAAGGGCTCGCTGCAAAGCGGCGCGGACGCCGACCTGGTCATCGTCGATCTCGATGAGGAGCGGACCGTGCATCATACCGGCCATGGCATGTGCATCTATGAGGGCTGGAAGCTGAAAGGCTGGCCGCAGATCACGATTTCCCGCGGCGAGGTTCTCTATGAAGGCGGCAAGGTCGACGACACCCGCTTCGGACGAGGCCGCTGCATCACCCGGCCGAACTGATATGAAGCCGCGGCACGCATCGGTGGATGTCCAGCGGCACTATCATGAGCGGGGCTGGGTCCGGTGTGATGGCGTGCTGCCGGACGATCTGATTGAGCCGCTGAGAAGAATCGCCGAGCCGCTCGCGGCGCGTCCGCCCTGGCCGGAAATGTTGTCCGGCGTGCACAATCCGTTTGGATTTCATGCCTGCACCCGCGATGCCTGGTCTTTTCTGAGCGTGGGGGAGAGCGCGGAACTGGTCGAACTGGTGGCAAGTCTTGTCGGGCCCGACCTTATCCTGTGGGATAGCGAACTGGTGCTCCGGGGCCCTCTCACCGCAGACGAAGCCCCGCTCTGGCCGGTCGAGCCGCTTGTCGGCGCGGTCGTTTCGCTGGCACTCGAGAGCGGCCGCACTTTCGTCGTGGATGTAACGCGGCTCGATGCAGCGCGGGCGGTTTTGTCCGAGGTCAAAGCTGCGCAATATGTGCTGCGCTATATGCCGGCGACCTCGCATTTCAATCGCGACGTTCGAAGCGCCGCGAACCGGCGCGCGGCGGAGGCGCGGGCCCTCGTCAATTACGCGACGCGTCCGATCTGGCTGGTGTGCGGTGAGGATCGCGGCGGCAACGATTTCGCAACCGGGTTTTCGGTGCCGGCCGGGCGCTGGGGCGGCGGGACGGACGCAAGCCGGGTGAACATTCTCGGCGGTGAACAACAGGAGACACAGGATGTCGCTTGAGGCTATCGATATTGGGACCGCCGCACTACTCGTCATCGATATGCAGAACGGGTTCCTGCACGAAAAGGGCACACTCGGCATCTCCGGCGTCGACACCAAGCGGCTGATGACCATCGTGCCGTCGATGAAGCGGCTCATCGCGCGCTGCCAGCAGGCCGGAATGCCGGTGATCTGGACGGTGCAGGAACACTTCGCGGTCGATGCCAGCCGCGCGCGCAAGAAGCTTGCCGCGCATACCGCCAAGCGCCGGCAGGTCTCGTGCCTCGCCGGAACCTGGGACGCCGAAATCATCGACGAGCTCAAGTCTCTCGCCGCCGTGAATCCGACCTTTGTGCTGCGCAAGCATCGCTTCGGCGCATTCTACGAGACGAGGCTCGAACTGCTGCTCAGGCAGCTTGGCACGCGCACGCTGTTCGTCACCGGCACGACCACCAATGCCTGCGTGGAAACGTCGATCCGCGAAGCTTACTTGCGCGATTATGACGTGGTGGCGGTGACCGACTGCATCTCGGGTGTGAATGCCGAATGGGAGCAGGTCGCGCAGAAGGTCTGGGCGCAATACTTCTGCGTGCTGAAGGATTCGGCTGACGTGCAGGCCTGGATCGAGCAGCAGACCGCCCCGCGCATCATTGATTTTGCGCACATGCTGCTCCAGGTCGGCAATATCGACGTGTCGAAGAAGTTCTACGCCGAACTGTTGGGCTTTACGCCGCGCAACGCCGCGCCGCTCCCCGACGGCCGGCCGTTCGTGCCGTTCAAGCAGGGTCTCGCGCTGACCAGCGGCGGCCCGCGCGAGCGGCAGATCGATCACATGGCCTTCCGCGTGAGCGACGTGCGCGCGCTCGCCAAGCGGCTGCAAGCGGCGCAGGTGAAGTTCTTCAACGAACTGCACGACGGCATTTACGGCCTGACCATCTACGTCGCCGATCCCGACGGCAACAAGATCGAGCTGTTCCAGGAGGGCGCCAAGCTCGGCTAGGCGACGCGCGGGCGACGGATAGCATCGGTCTTCAGGAATTCTTCAATCATGCGAACCCTGATCGAGCACCTCGATGTGGCATTTCTCGTCGATGCCGACGACACGATCCTTCGCGATGCCAGCCTTGTCGTCGAGAACGATCGGATCGTTGACGTGGGGCCGGCCGGGAAGGTCGCCGGGCGGCACAGCCGCGATAAGTTCGATCAGGTCATCGACGGCCGGATGAAGGCGGTCTGTCCGGGCTTTATCGACAGCCACGTGCATCTGTCGGAAACGCTGTCGCGCGCCGTCTTCCCCGACAACCTGAACACCCGCGCTTGGGTGTTTCACTGGGCGAAGCCGTTCTACGCCTTCATCACCGAGGAGGACGAATACTGGGGCGCGTTGCTCGGCATTACCGAGATGTTGCGCGGCGGCACGACCTGCTTCCTCGACATGGGCTCGCAGTACGATCCCGGCATCGTCGTGCGGGCGATGGAGAAGACCGGCATCCGCGGCGTCACCGGCCGCCACGCGGCCGACGTGCCGCCGTCGGAGCTGCCGCGTGGCTGGACGCAGGAGATGGTCGAGCATCACTTCTTCAAGAACGCGGCCGAGGCGCTCGATGTGCTGGAGAGCTGTGTCAAGAAATACGACGGCATGCTGGACGGCCGCGTGCGCTGCTGGGTCAACATCGAGGGCAAGGAGCCGTGCAGCCTCGAATTGCATGTTGGGGCGGTGAAGCTCGCAAAGCGTCTCAACGTCGGCACGACCTATCACCTCGCCACCTCGATCGAAGAAGCGAAGGTCAGCGAGCAGAAGCACGGGAACTGGCCGGTGACGCGCATCGAGAAAGCGGGCGGACTCGACAACAACCTCGTGATCGCACACTGCGCGGCGGTCAAGGACGAGGAGGTCGACCTGCTCGCCAAGCGCGGGGTCAAGGTTGCGTTCTGCCCCTGCTCGTCGTTCAAGCTTGCCAAGGGCGCGACCGCAATCGGCAAGTATCCGGAAATGGTCAAGGCCGGCGTGAGTGTCGGGCTCGGTACCGACGGCGTGTCGGCGGCCGGCAACATGAACCTGATGCGTCAGATGCTGCTGGTTGCCGGCATGTTCAAGGATGCGCGGCTCAAGCCCGACGTCTTCACCGCCCGGCAGGCCCTGCGTGCCGCGACCATCGAGGGCGCCAAGGTACTGCTGTGGGACCACGAGATCGGCTCGCTCGAAGCCGGCAAGAAGGCGGACTTCGTGTTGTTCGATCTCGATCATATCGAATGGACGCCGTTCTACGATCCGTTGCAGGCGCTGGTGTTCTCGGCGTCGAGCGCTTCCATTTTGGAGACCTGGGTGGACGGCAAGCCGCTGTTCAAGGATGGCCGCGTACAAACTGTCGACGAAGTCGAGATCCGCCGCATGGCGCGCAAGCTTGCCGCCGCTGCGGTCGCGCGCGCTGGTCTCAACCGCGCTGACGTGCCGACCACCACCACGCTTTATGATTAGCGGGAAAGCACTCCGCGGCTTTCGAATATTTCGCGGATTTCCGTCAGATAGGCGATGAACTTCGGCTCGACGCGGTCTTTCCAACTGCGCGGGCGCTCGATTTCGATCCGGCGGTCGAGATCGATACGGCCGGGACGCGGCGACATCACAAGCACGCGGTCGGCGAGAAAGATCGCCTCTTCGATGCTGTGGGTGATGAAAATCACCGTGTTATTGATGCGAAGCCACATGGTTTGCAGGTCGGTGATCATCTGTTCGCGCGTCAGTGCATCGAGCGCGCCGAATGGCTCGTCCATCAGCAGCAGGCCCGGCTCCTGCACCAGCGCCCGGCAGATCGCGACGCGCTGGCGCATCCCGCCCGACAATTCGCTCGGAAACTTCTCGCCGAATCCCTTGAGTCCGACCTGATCGAGCAGCGTTTCGACGCGGCCGATATAGCCGCTCCGCTTCCAGCCTTTGATTTCGACCGGGAGAAGGATGTTGTCGACGATATTGCGCCAGTAGAGCAGCAGATCGGACTGGAACACGACGCCGACCTTCGGATGCGGCCGGCGCACTTGTTCGCCGTCGATCAGAATGCGGCCGGTCGATACCGCCGACAGACCGGCGATCATGGACAACAGCGTGCTCTTGCCGCATCCGCTTGGACCCACGACGGCGACGAATTCCCCGGGCTTGATCGTGATATCGAGCCTGTCGAGCGCAAACAGATCTTCGCCGTCGCGCATCTCATAGGTCTTGGTGGCAGCTTCCACCTGCACCGCAACGCCGTGCAGCAAACCGTGGCCGGATTGAGCGGTATTCATTTCGCCGCTTCGCGCTGGAACACGGCCCTTGCTTCGAACACTTCGAGCGCCCAGAACAGCACGACGCCCAAGAGCGCGATCAGGACGACCGCTGCGAAGCTGAGTGTCGTGTCGAACTGCGAACTCGCCTGAAGCTGGAGATAGCCGAGCCCCCGCTCGGCGGCGACGTATTCGCCGATGACCGCACCGATCACGGCAAGACTGACCCCGACCTTCAGCCCGCCGAATACGTTCGGCAGTGCCGCCGGCAGGCGGATCTTGACGAAGGTCTGCCACTCGTTCGCCCCCATGGAACGCACGAGGTTGACCATGGATTTATCGAGCGCCTGCAATCCGACCACGGTGGAGATTACGATCGGAAAGTAAGCGAGCAGGAAGGCAAGGAAACATTTCGGCGCAAAGTCGTAACCGAGATAGAGGACGAGCAGCGGCGCCAGCGCCACCTTGGGGATGGTCTGCAGGGCGACCAGCAGCGGATAGACAGCACGCTCGACGATGCGCGAATAGAAGATGGCAAGGGCGGTGAGGATCCCGGTCACCGCGGCGATCAGGAAGCCGGCGAGCATTTCGAGCAACGTCACAAAGGAGTTGGCCAGCAGCAGCCGGTAATCGACGCCGATGCGTTTGACGATCTGCCAGGGCGTCGGCAGGACGAAATCCGACAAACCGATTGCCGGTGCGCCGAACTGCCACGCCAGCAAGACCAGGAGCGTAATTACCGGCGCGGCCAGCGACTCGGCGGCGGACTGAATCGATCTCCGGCGGCGCCTTCTCGCCTTGTCCTCGTCAATTTGCTGTTGAGACATAGTCTTTAGCCCGCATCGAGACCGGCGACCGGCGTGCGGGGCATCATTTGCTCAACAGCGAATTGGTAAAGAAGCCGGCAGCCGGGCTCACCGTCTCGATCTCGCCCGCCGACTTCAGCAGTTGGAGCGCATCGGCGATCGTCTTCTCATTGATCCAGCCGATCTGATGGTCGGCCGGTACCTCGATAGCGTCGAGCGTGGCCTTGACCTGTTCGAGCACGGCGGTTTCGCTCGGTGCGTTCTGCCATCCCTTGCGCAAGGCTCGCGTTGCGGCGAGGGGGGCCTTCTTGGATTCGATTACGCCGGCGGCCGCGGCTCGGAGAAACCGCTTGAGCACGTCGCTCTTCTTCTCGATGTTCTGGTCGCTTGTCACCATCGAGAGCCCGGGAACCGACAAGCCGTACTGGACCATGTCCATCACGACAAAGTCTGTCTTCTGCGTTTCCCGGATGATGGGTAGATCGTTCGTCTGATAGACGCTCACGACGTCGACCTTGCGCTGAATAAAGGCTGGGACGCGCGCCTGCGCGTTCATCATCACGCGCTTGACCTGCGCGGGATCGACAGAGTTCAGCCGGAGAAAAGCGTCGAGATAGCTGGTGCCGGTCTCGCCGACCGAATGTGCCACCGTCATGCCGACAAGATCTTTCGGTGTACGCGCCGGCTTGTCGGGGAAGCTCAGCAGCACAACCGGGGTCTTGGGGTGATAGAGCGTGATCAGCTTGACCGCGAGGCCTTTCTGGATTGCGGTCAGGGCGAAGATGCCCGGCAGCACGACGATATCCTCGCGTCCCTGCGTCAGCGCGCCGAGCGCCGCCTGGGCGCCCGCGCCTTCGCCGAGCCGCACATCGAGCTTCTCGGCTTTGAACAGTCCCTTCTCCTGCGTGAGGAACAGCGATGCATACTCGCCCTTGAGCTTCCAGGAGAAACGGACGTTGACCTGATCCTGCGAAAAGGCCGGACCGGCGAACAGGCTCGCGGCGATCGACAGAACGACGGCGAAGACTTGCAGGACAGGATGCGTCATGAGGTTGCGACCTTCGGTGCGTGGAACCATGAATATCCCGGCAGGCGCTCAAGCGCGAGCCGATCGCACGCTGACCGGCATTCTTGGCGAGACAGATCTTCTCATTCAATGAGATCACATGATGTGATCACATGTCAAGAAATGCGCCTCCGCATGTTGCCGCAGGGATGGCGCCGTCGCGTGGCATCGCCGGCGTCGGCGGCAGGCGTTCGCGCGTTGCCCTTGGGCCGCGCAAAAGACGCGCCCCGGTATTTCGGATATCACATTTTGTGATCACAAAAGTTGCAAATCGGCGCGCCGGGAGGCATTGTCGCAGCCGCGATCCGCTTGCAACGCCAAGTTGGCATGTGCTTTGGCGATCCCGAGAGGATGGTGGTGCCGCATCATGGACCGCTGAATCGTCGAACGCCAAATCGCCGGCTCGAACGATCAAGAAAGGGTGCGCAAGATGTTAAGGACTGTCGAACAGTCGCAGGAGGGAGACGACAAGGGACCGGCGGGCGCGCGCCGGCGCGGCGCCGTACAGGATCGCGTGTCCGCCGAATTGCGCCACGGGCTGATGATCGGCGTGCTGGTGCCCGGCCAGACCATCACGTTGCGGCGGCTGGCCGAGCTGCTCGGCACGAGTCCGATGCCGGTGCGCGAGGCGATCAATCAGCTCACCGCCGCGAACGTGCTTGAGATCCTGCCGAACCGCTCGGTCGCCGTCCCGCGGATGACCGCCGAGCGCTTTCGCGATCTGACGCGCGTGCGCCAGGTGGTCGAAGGGCTTGCCGCCGAAATGGCGTGCGCCAACGGCACCCCTGCCTTGGTCCGTGAGCTTACGGCAATCAATGTCGAACTGCACAAGGCGATCAAAAGCCGAAACATTCTGGAATGCCTGAGATCAAATCAGGAGTTCCATTTCGCGCTCTATCGGGCGAGCCGCTCGGTCGTCCTGCTGCCGATGATCGAGTCGCTCTGGCTGCAGGCCGGACCGATCATGTATCTGTCGCTCACCTCGTCGGATATGCCGTGGGATGCTTCCTGTCATGAGCACGTGATCGCCGCGCTCAAAGCGAAGCAGCCGGCGGCAGCTCAGCGCGCGATCAAGCGCGACATCGGCGAGACGGCCAAATCGCTGCTGCGCCTCTCGATGTTCCGGCCGGGCAACGGCGGTCTCGGAGCGCTGCGCGGCCAGGCTTAGCGGCCTGCCGCCCGAAGTCGGATGATCCCCGTTTCCATTATCACCGGCTTTTTGGGAAGCGGAAAAACCACGTTGCTGCGCCGGCTGCTTGCCGATCCGCGCATGGGGCAAACTGCTGTCCTGGTCAATGAATTCGGCGAAGTCGGGCTCGATCATTTTCTGCTGCGCAAGGTCGACGAAGATATCGTGCTGCTCAATTCCGGTTGCCTATGCTGCAGCGTGCGCGACGACCTGGTCGAGACATTGGACGAATTGCGGACCAAGCGGGCAGCCGGCGAGATTCCCGCCTTCGACCGGGTCGTGATCGAGACGACCGGTCTCGCCGATCCTGCGCCGATCGTGCACACGTTGATGACCGACCCGAGCCTCACTCCGGTCTACCGTTTGAGCGGCCTGGCGGCGACGATCGACGCGACTTATGGAAATCGCCATCTCGATGAGCACCTCGAAGCTGCGAAACAGGCCGCCATGGCGGACCGGCTGGTCCTCACCAAGACTGACGTAGCGGACCGCGCGACGGTCGACGGCCTGCGGCGCAGGCTGGCTTCGCTCGCGCCCAGCGCCGCGGTGTTCGACGCCACGCTCGAAGCGGGTCCGGGACCGAACGAGCTGTTCGATATTGATGCATTTGCCGTCGGCGGCAAGAGCGACGAGGTGCAGCGATGGCTGAACGAGGAAGCCGCCGAAAATCATTCGCCGCACCATCATGACGTGAACCGGCACGATGACCGCATCGGCACATTTTGCCTGACGGCGGATGCGCCGCTCGACTGGGACACTTTCACGAACTGGCTGTCGTTGCTGCTGGCGAGCCGCGGCGAGCAGTTGTTGCGCATCAAAGGGCTGCTCAATGTGGCCGGCCGCAGCAAGCCGGTGGTCATTCACGGCGTGCAGCACGTGTTCTATCCGCCGAGCGAACTTCCCGCGTGGCCTGACGCCGATCGCCGTTCCCGGCTCGTCTTCATCACGCGCGACCTGTCTCGCACCGCGGTTGAAAGGGCCTTCCAGCGCGTACTCGCAGGCTCTTAGCACCCGCTTTCGTTGAAGAGTGACTCGATTACCGCATTGAGCCGATGATCGGTCGGCGGACTCGCTCGGCTCCCTCTCCCATTGGGAGAGGGATGGGGTGAGGAGTTACGGTTTCTCGATGACGCCCGTAACCCCCTCACCCCAACCCTCTCCCCAAATGGGGAGAGGGAGCGCACCGAGATTGCCGCACTGTCTTCGAGCCACGCGATGCCGTATCAGCGAACAGTGCTCGCGGGGTCCTAGTCCTCGACCCGGTATTTTGTGAGTTTTCCGGGATCCACATCGATGCCCATGCCGGGGCCGGTCGGAAGTTGGATGGCGCCGTCGATGAGCATCATGCCGCGCTTGAGCAGGTCGTCCTTGTAGTAGATGCCGCCGACTTGTCCGCGCTGCTCTTCGGCGGGCGTCGAAACCGGCACCACGCATGATAACGTTACGGCTTGCGCCGCCGCCGCAAGCTGGATGTTCGCGAGGTTGCCTACGCCGGTCTCGACCGAGCCATTGACGTTGCAGACAATCCCGGCCGCGCGGCAGACCGCGGCCACTTCCATGGCGCGGTAGAGCCCGCCGGGCTTGGTCGTGTAGATCGAAACGATTTCGGCGGCGCGCTGCTCAACGATGTTGACGACATCGTGCGCGTTCCACGCCGATTCATCGGCCATCACCGGCGTGTCGATCGCCCGCGAGACTTCCGCCATGCGGGCGATACCCATCACCGGCTGCTCGGCGTACTTCAATCCGAACGGTTCCATCTGCCGGATGGTGCGAATCGCTTCGCCCGGAGTCTTGTAGCCTTCGTTCGCATCGACACAGAGATCGACCGCAGGGCCGACGGCGTTGCGAATGGCGCGCACGATCTCGACGTCTCGCTTGGGATCGACGCCGACCTTGATCTTGATGGTCTTGATGCCTTCGGCCGCGACCTTGGCGGTCTCGGCTTCCGCCTCTTCGATCTTGATAAGGCCGATCGAGTGGGTGACGGGGATGCGCGTGCGGGCGTGGCCGCCGAGCAGCGCATGCACCGGCAGCCCGGCGCGCCGCCCGGCGAGGTCATAGGCGGCAAGCTCGACCGCGCACTTCGCATACGGGTATCCCTTGATCACCGCGTCCATGCGCAGATGCAGGTCGCAGATATTGCCGGGGTCGGCGCCGATCAGCGTGGGCGCGAGGTATCGCTCGATCACCAGCCGTGCGACGGCGGGAGACTCGCCGAAGTAGCGTCCGAATTCGCCGCCCCAGTCCTTGAGCGCGGGCGCCTCGCCCCAGCCGACATGGCCGGCGTCATCGCACATCTTGACGAGCACGTAGCGGCCGATGGGCTCGGTCAGACCGGTCCATTTGTGCTCGCGGCGCGTCGGGAGCTGAACGGTCAGCGTCTCGATCGATCGGATGACGGTGCTGGGCAAGCTCGGCTCGGGGGCAGGCGGGGAGGGGAGGGCAATCCGTGATCACAATTCGTGATCATAATGCTGCGCTCTGTCAAGCGATGCCCGGTTAGAACGATGGGGCGAGCGGCCTTTCTCCGCCCGATTCGCCTTGCGGAATCCGTCGCTTTTCGCTGCGTTCAGCCCGCCGAATTCGCCGCTTTCAGTCCGTTCCGGCGCGCGCCTCGGCGCGGAAATCGCCGCGCAGCCCCTTGGCTTCCATCAGCCGCGGATAGGTGAGCAGAAAGTCCGCCTGGATGGCCTCGAACGGCACGTCCACGAAGGTTCCGCGGTCGCGCAGGTACTCCATGGAGCGGCGGCCCTCGCGATCGAAGGGGTGAAAGAGCGAATCACTCTTGCCGTCGAACTCGAGCGGCTTGAGGCCGACCCGCTGGCACAACGTCAGGTCGAACGCCGGCGTCGCCTTCACCCATTGCCCGTCGAGATAGAGGTCGGTGTACGAATGCCAGACGAAGATGTCGGTCCCGACCCGCTCGTAGAGCCGCTGCGACGTCAGGTGATTGCGCACGTCCGCATAGCCGACCCGCGCGGGCACGCCGACCGCGCGGACCGTGGCGGCGAGCACCGCCGACTTGCCGACGCAAAACCCGCGGCCGGCCGCGAGCACGCTGCTGGCGCGGAAATTGTCGGGATCGGTGAAGTCGACGTAAGGATCGTAGATGATGCCGTCGCGCACCGCGCGATAGAGCGCCAGCACCTTGTCGGTCTCGCCGCTCGCCTCGGCCGTTGCCTCGCGCGCGAATTCGACCACCGCCGGTGCGGTACTGTCGATAAAACGGCCGGCTGAGAGCAGATCGGACATGCTCATGGGGTAGCCGAACTGATATGGGAAATAAAGGAATAAAGGTGTGACCAGCGCGCCGACGAATAGCCTAGCGTCACTGGTCACACAAGTGAGGATTGCTCGACACTCGCCGGCGAATCCATCGAGGCCCGGGAGGACCAAGCCTCGTAGGGGTGAAATAGCCGCCGGGCCGGGTTGGCGAATTGACCTTAATCAAGTCGCCCACGAAAAGTGCAGTCTTGCAATTCGCGCAGGGCATACCCGCTTCCACGGGCCTCATTGGGCCGGCAGGACGCCCCGACCCGCGAAGGCAGCCGCGTAGGATGGGTTGAGCCCCTTGCGAAACCCATCGCTCTTTGCCCCATGAAACCGATGGGTTTCGCTTCCAGGCCGGGCATGGATGCCCGGCCTTGTCGCTCAACCCATCCTACGGACCGCTCATTCGATCACCTCCTCGGCGGCGACCAGCAACGTCGGTGGAACGGTCAGGCCAAGCGCCTGGGCCGTTTTCAAATTGATGACCAGCTCGAACTTCGTGGGCTGCCATACCGGCAAATCGGACGGCTTCATGCCCTTGAGTATCCGCGCAACGTAGGTGCCGGCCCAGCGATAGGCGTCCGATTGACTGCCGCCGTAGCTCATGAGTCCGCCGGCGTCGGTGAACTGGCGTACGACGTAGCTGGCGGGCAGCCGGTATCGCGCGGCCAATTCGATCACTCTGCCCGCCCGGAGCAAGAAAAATGGATCGGCCGCGACGATCATGGCATCGACCCGTTTTTCGGCAAGGGTTGAAAAGGCCGGTTCGAGGTCATTATCGGATTTGGCTGACACGACTTGCAGCCCCAGCGCGATCGATTGCGTCGCCGCTCGAATGTCTTTGAGTTCGGAATCGGAGATCGGATTGCCGGGATTGATCATCAGCCCGATGGTTTTCGCATTCGGTACAAGTTCGCGGAGAAACTCCAGCCGCTTGGCGCCAAGTTCGTTTGTGACGAAGCTTATTCCGGTGACATTGCCGCCGGGTCGATTGAAGCTGGCGACAAGGCCGAGCTTGACCGGGTCGGCCGCCGTGATGAACACAATGGGAATACTCGCCGTCGCAGCTTTGGCGCTCAGCGCGGCGCTCGTCGAGCCGACAGCGACAATCACGCTCACCTGTCGCTTCACCAATTCGGCCGCGAGAGTAGGCAGCCTGTCATACTTGCCTTCCGCCCAACGAAATTCGATCGAATAATTCTGCCCCTCAATGAGGCCCAACCCGCGCAGGCCGCTTCGAAACGCGGCGACATACGGCGGATATCCTTGCGACGACACGCCGCTGAGAAAACCGATCACCGGTATTCCCGGTTTCTGCGCGCGTGCGGCCAGCGGCTACGCCGCTGCCGTCAGACCGCCGAGCACGCTGAGAAAATC
>WBZO01005105.1_pt1 | contig 13627 bp, 9 predicted proteins | sample 5204261 | NCBI WGS metagenome assembly WBZO01 (sample SAMN12412400, study PRJNA552823) | activated sludge metagenome | isolation source: activated sludge from anammox sidestream of wastewater treatment plant... | place: USA: North Carolina | collected 2017-09
GCTTCATATGAAACATCGCCCGCGCACCATCAACGGACGCCGCGTCTATCACACAGCGGCTTTCCGCGCGGACGAACGCCGGTTCGAGCGCTACGATCAGGCGATGGATGAGTTGGAGAAGATGACAAACAGAAAATAGGTGATTGGTGGCTGGTGGCTGGTGGTTGGTTGACAACGGCCACCAACCACCAACCACCAACCACCAGCCACCAAAATGCACATCGGAATAGACGCCCACGCCATCGGCGCGCGGCAGGGCGGAAACGAAACCTACATCAGGAACCTGATTAAATCCTTAGCCGGGATTGACGGCGAGAACCGTTACACCATCTATCTGGCCAATGCGCGCGCCGCTGATCAATGGCGCGACGAATTCACGAATCAATATAAAAATTTCAGTGTGAGATTATTGCCGCCGCCTACGCCGCTGGTGCGCGTGCCGGTCTTTCTCGCTTACGAATTATTCAGGCGTCCGGTTGACGTGCTGCACGTGCAATACACCGCGCCGCCGTTCTGCCGCGTTCCGGTAGTGGCGACGATTCACGACCTGGCGTTCGAGCGCATGCCGGAGACATTCACCCGCCGGGGAAGTTTTCAGTTGAAACTGACGGTGAGGCGGACAGCGAGGAAAGCCTCCCGCATTGCGACGGTTTCGGAATACTCGCGGCGGGATTTGCTCGACATCTACAAACTCCCGACGGAAAAAGTCGTGGTCACGTACAACGGCATTGAATCGCATTTCCGTCCGCAAGAGGCGTCGTCGAATGAAGCCGAAGAGATTCGCGGACGTTTCGGCATCTCGCGCGATTTCCTGCTGGCCGTCGGCAGTTTGCAGCCGCGAAAGAACCTGGTTCGTTTGATCCGAGCTTACGCGAAGCTGCGAAGCGAGCGCGCAGACTTCACTCCTCAACTGGTGATTGTGGGGCGCAAATTGTGGCTGACGCACGAAATCTTCGACGAGGTGAAGCGGCAGCGCTGGGCCGATGACCTGATCCTGACCGGTTACGTCGCCGATGAAGATTTGCCGGCGCTCTACCGCGCGGCCCGCGCGTTTGTGTATCCTTCGCTCTTCGAGGGGTTCGGACTGCCGCCGCTCGAAGCGATGGCTTGCGGGACGCCGGTTGTGACCAGCGATGTTTCCAGCTTGCCCGAAATTGCGGGCGACGCGGCTCTGTTGATTGATCCGAACGACGAGCAGGCGCTGGCGAATGCTTTGATTGAAATCATGAACAACGAACGGCTGCGCGCGGAATTGCGCGAGAAGGGAATCGCGCAGGCAGGGAAATTCACCTGGCGCGACACGGCGGAGAAGACTCTGAGGCTTTACCAGGAGGCATATGCCATATGCCATATGCCATATTAAATATGAAATATGGCATATGGCGTATGGCCGGTTTTGAATCTCAAATCTCAAAACTCGGATCCACAATCCCCGCTCTGCGACCTCTGCGGCTCGGCGGACTCCGATCTTGTTCTCACCACACCCCGATTGGATGGCCCGCTCGCGCGCTGCCGCGATTGCGGCCTCTTTTACGTTGTTCTTCCTGAGAGAAAATCGGTTGAAAAAGAATTTCGGCGAACGCCGGATCAAAGCAGCAGCAAGCAGGCCGCGTCGGAGATGGTTCGGCTGGCGGAGCGCGCAAGCGAGCTTGCGCTGATTGATCCTGAGGTTGAAGCGGGAGAACGGCCCTGGCGGGAACTGACCGCGCGCGAGCGGCTGGACGACCTCAAACGTTTCGTCACGAGCGGGCGCTTTCTGGAGATCGGTTGCTCGACGGGCGAGATGCTCATTGCGGCGAACTCGTCCTTTGCGGCGATGGGCGTCGAAGCCGACGAGAGAAACAGCCGCGCGGCGCGCGCGCGCGGCCTCGATGTTTTCGCCGGTACGCTCAGTGACGCGCGGTTCCCGGATAGTCACTTCGACGCCGCCGCGATGTATCACGTTATCGAGCACGTACCAAGCCCGCGCGAAGAGTTACGCGAACTTCACCGCATCATCAAGCCGGGCGGGTGGCTGATTCTCGAAACGCCGAACATTGCGACCATCTGGTTTCGATTGCTTGGCGCGCGATGGCGTCAAATCATCCCCGATCACATCTTCTTCTTCACACCGCAAACGATCACGAAGCTATGTGAAGAGAGCGGGTTTGAACTGCGCGAACTTCGCAGCGTGGGCAAGGCGATGAGCGTGCGGTTGTTCATTAACCGGCTCAGCCGTTATCACCGCCCGGCTGCGAAACTGCTCGAAGCGGCCAGCGACCGTCTGAACCTGAGCGACCGCACGATCCGCCTCAAATTGGGCGACGTGATGCGGTTGTACGCCAGGCGGCTTTGAACCGAAATCACTGCCCGGATGCGGACGCGGTTATCGCTTTCGAGTTGCGAATCCTGGCCAATGATTGAGCCGGAAGGTCCACGATTGGCCCGACCGTGGCGGCCTCCCACCTGAGATTGAATTTCTCCATCTGCATCCGGCCCTGCTTTTCGACCGCGCGCGCAAAGATCAACTCCGCCTGTCTGGTCGAACCTTGAGAGGCGGTGGCGGCGGGAGTCAGACGAGTTTGCGCGATGTAAGTTTGCCGTTCAGGCAGATTCAATTCGCGGCGGATGCGGTTGATCAACGCTTCGCATTCGCCCAGTCCCTGCGGGTCGCCAGCCGCATCGCGCAGTCCGAGCGCGGCGTGACCGAGTTCGTGCAGGATCACGAAGCCCAGGTCGAACGCCGTCAGCGCCTGTTTGTCGCCGCGCAATTTCGACAGGTCGCTGAAATCAATCTCCAAAGGAAAAACGTCAATTTTTTTCCCCGACGAGAAATGTTGATAAGCGATCGGCGTCGCCAGTCTGGCGAACGCGACGAGAGATGAATAAGGGTGGGATTCCAGGTCTACGGCGTGCGGCATTTTGATCGCCGCTTCGAGCAGCGCGCGCGCAGTGGCCGACCCGCCTGAGAATTTCGTCCGGTCGCCGAGCGTCAGAAAGCCGTTTTCATCGAAACGCATTTCCAGGAAGCCCGCTTTGCCGCGCAACCCTGCGAGCACGGCGTCCAACTGCTTCGCGTTGAGCGCGCGTTCGTTTGGGCTGTTTCTTAATCCGCCGCGATAACGAAACGGCTCGCCCGGCGCCGCGAGCATCGAAGGTAAGAGCGCGCAGAGCGCGGCGCAGATGGTTGCGACTATACAAACGCATACTGAGAATCTTTGTTGTACCTGGCGAAAGGCTGTAATGCTTCGGACGTAATTGATCATCTGTCCCTCCTTCCAAAACAGTTGATGTCCTTTGTTGAATCGCGCCGCATCAGGAGCAGTCGCGCGATTGATCTTCTGTTCGCTACTACTGAGAATCACGTCAACGTGTTCGGCGCGGAGGGCTGAAAATGGGGTGTTTCGCGGGTTGTGACGGCGGAAAAAACGGGTTGATAAAGTCACAATTGATGCTCAATCGAATTTTTGGGCGAGGAGGGAAGCGAGCTTCCAAGAACGGCTGAACTGTTGAAGGCCGAAGCGAATCGCTATGCCGCTGTTACAATCATCCGGCCTTGCTTTAGCAATTGTTGGATGTCAGTATGCGCGCGCAATTTCCCCTCACATCGCACACTTGATCGCACGAACAATCGGACTTCGGACAACCACTGATGATGGCTTCGAGTATTTCATATCAATACGTGATTGACCCCGATGAAGCGCGCGCCGCGCTGGCGGCGTTCGCGGATCAACCGGTCATCGGCCTCGACACTGAAACATACTGGGATTACGGCGCGCGCCAGAACCGGCTGAGCCTGTTGCAACTCGCGGCGCCGACGGGCGAAGTGCTCGTGATTGACGCCTTGACCGCCAGCGCCGAAGGAGCGCGCGCGCTGATCGAAAACCCGGCGGCGATGATGGCCGCGCACAACGCGCGTTTCGACGAAGGAGTGTTGCGCGGGGCCGGGTTTGAAGTCGCGGGGCTGGTTGATACGCTGCGGCTGGCGCGGCGCACGCTGCGGCTGCGCTCGTTCAGTCTGGCCTCGGTCTCGGAACATCTCTTCGGAGTGGCGCTGGACAAGACCTATCAGCAGAGCGATTGGCGGCGGCGGCCCTTGAGCCGCGCTCAACTGGATTACGCCGCGCTCGACGCCCAGGTCGCGCTGCGCGTTTACCAGGAATTGTCGGCGCAATTGGAAGAGGCTGGCAGATGGGAAGAAGAGTTGTTGCGCGCGAAGCTCGGACTTCAGCCGGACGAAGCCGAAGCGCTCAATCGCCTCAGGGCAAAATCGAAAACGAGGGCGAAACGCGCGCCGGAGAACCTGCGCCCGCTGACCGCCGAAGAGCGCCTGACCGTCGAGCGGTTGAAACTCTGGCGCAAGCAGACCGCCGAACAGGAAAGAATTCCTCCGTATTTGATCTGTCACGACCGGACGCTGGAGCATCTGGCGATTGTTCGTCCGGGCACGGTCGAAGAACTGGTCAATGTTTTCGGGCTGGGCGCGGCGAAGATCGCAAAGTATGGATCGGAATTGCTCAATCAAGTTCAAGCGGGTTCGGAGAAGTAACGATTCAGAGGGAAGATTTTAGTCAATTGCGCCAAGGTCTAATACAAAGTTGTTGACAGCGCGACGCCTCTCGTTTTAATGTGCGCTCGCACTCGAAAGTAAAGATCACGGTCGTTCTTTACAACAAAGCTGTTACTGGTTCTGTAGGTGCATCCGTTCTCCTCCCTCAAAGCATTTCAGTTGCGATAGCGGTTGCGGGTTTCGTTGGCTTTCAATGAACCAGCAGGCAGAAGTGGTTTCGGGCAGTGAATATCGCGGGCAAGCCCGAATCCATAATTTTGTCTTGGGGTTTTGTCTCGGCAATTCTGTCTAGCTAACGTGAAGTTTGCGGGCTTTATCAAGCCAATGGTCGCGCTACAGCCAGAAAATGGCTTTCGAGTCATTCCTGCAAAACGCTGTAACAGGCGTTCGTTTCCTAACGGCGGCGGGCCGTTAAGACAACTGAAACACAACTGAATAGCGACTTAAAGTAGCGACATCAAGTAACGGTGGATTCGGGCGCCATCAAACTGCTTTGGCCAGCCTGATTCACCGGACGGTTTTCTCTACAACATTGATTGCTTGACATCGTTCAGGGAGGTGACTTATGTGGGCCCCACTAAATTATCCGGATCAGATTCGCCCCCTGCCCCTATCCGCGCCTGGAATTCCGCAGGCTGACGATCGGGACATCCTCTACGGAGTGCCATCCTGCGCTCCGCTCGTGCAGCACGAATTATTGAAAGCCGTGCGTGAACAGATGCCGGCGGTATACAGCCGCGCCGCGCGGGAAATCGGACTGTCTGTTTCGCGCACTCAGGAACTGGTCGAACGCCGGGTCGAAATTGTCAGCGCCGCGCGGGCAATCAAGCTGGCGCGGCTGATCGCCTTCGAGCCGAACTCCCGCGCCGTTTTCGGGGAAGCGGGCAATAACCTGTTTGACGAGATGAACCGCGATTTTCCGCGCGTGATCAAATCCACGATTCGCAATCTGCCTCGCCCGATGCGAATTCGGCTGGCTCTGGCCTGGACGCGCAAGATCGCTCACGGCTTCGCCGGTAGCGTCAATCAGATTCAGACGGAACACCACCGGCAGAAAATAGCCCTGTCAGTCCGCAACGGAGTCTTTTCCGACCGGCTCGACACATTGGGAGGCGCGCACGAGTATTACCGCAACGTCTTCGGCGTCATGTTCCGCGAACTGGCGCACGTGGATTGCGAGATCAAAGAGATTCGCCGTCCCCGCGTTCATCTCAACCAGTGCAATTTCGAGATCGTGTGTGAGGCTTAAAGGTGCCCCTTGGGCTTCACACTCGATGAGGAGCATAGGAACGGGTTTGAAAATTGAACGGTGAGGACCCGATTCGATAGCCAAACCTCGCTCCTTGCTCCTCCAATCCAATCATCATCACCCCCTGTCAGCCACAACCTTCTTGATCCGGCCAACCACTCGCGTGCGCCCGTTAGCCTCGCTCTGATTCTCCAATCCCAAACGCAAACCTGCTTGAATATCTGTTTCCACAATAACCATCCTTAATTGGACTATAAGTACGAGAATATGAATGATTATCCAGATTTTCGTATGTAGTTCCCGGCGCCACCACTGTAAATTTGGAAGTCTCTCGTCGCTAAGTTGTTGATGGTGGAAACCGTTCCGTAAATATGTAGGCGGATCATTTTGATGGAATAATGATTGCAAAGTTTGTGGCTGAGCGTCAGTTCAAGGGCGCTAGCGGTCGTGGCGGTCAAGGCTATGACTCGACTCACCAGGCGAATGTAAACCGTAAAAATCGAAAACAAAGAAGGCTAATTTCCGCATAGGGAAGTTTTTTCTCGAAAGCCTCATTTCGTATAGATGGACGGCAACAGGACACCTCATCACGTTCGCGAAAGGTGAAACCAGCTTTTATTTTCCCAGAATCACTGCCGGCGGAGTTTGGCTTTGATCATTAAACAATCGAGCCGGCAGAAGTGATCGAGTTTGATGGCCCGGAATTCTCACGGGGCCATTAACCCCAAAATAGGAGAAAGTATGAAAAACAATCTGTCCTTAAGAAGCAGCGCTAAGCTCGTACTGAGCGCGCTTCTGCTCACCCTCCTTGCCGCCATCGCGGCGTTCGCGCAGGAGAACACGGGGAGCGTTCAAGGCACGGTCAAAGACACTGCCGGCGCGTCCATCCCCGGAGCGAAAGTAACGCTGTCAGGCCCCGCGCTTGTGCGCTCACTCGACGCGACCAGCGACAAAGAAGGCGCCTACATCTTCCCGAAAGTTCCCGCCGGAATCTATACGATCACCGTTACCCAAACCGGATTCAAAACGGTCAAGAGCGAGGACGTCAACGTGGTGCTTGGTCAGGCAGCAAGAGTTGACGTTGCGCTCGCAGCCGGCGCCGTGAGCGAATCCGTGACTATCACGGCCAGTTCCGAAGCGATAGACGTGACCTCCAGCAAGGCCGCGACCAATATCACAGAGAAATTTGTTGAAGTTACGCCGAAGGGCCGCAACTTCCATACTCTCCTGACTGTGGCTCCGGGCGTGCGCGCCGAACCCAAGTCCGGTAATTTCGGGGTCGGCGGTTTTCAGATCAACGGCGCCAGCGGTTCAGAAAACACCTTTGTCGTTGACGGCGTTGACGTTTCCGACATTCGCCGTGGCGCGCTTAGGCCAAACGACTCCATTCCGTTTGAGTTCCTTCGCGAAGTTCAGGTCAAGACCGCAGGCTTCGAGGCCGAATACACCGGGACGCTGGGCGGCGTGGTCAATGTTGTGAGCAAGAGCGGTTCAGACGAATTCCACGGAGACGGCTGGCTGCAGTTCAGGACAGCCGGGTTGAACTCGAGTCCGCGTGGCTTCTGGCAGCGTACAGCCGCTGACGTGACGCAGAGTGAGTTCTTCCGTCAGAAAGAAGATGAGTACCGCAACTTGTATCCTGGCTTCACTCTAGGTGGCCCAATCATCAAGGAGCGCCTGAATTTCTTCACTGGGTATTCCGGCGATTTGAACAGAGTGGAGCGCACTATTCCTTTCACCGCTGGCACGCGGACGACTACTCAGCGGGTGTTTAGTCATTATGGCGTTGCGCGACTTGATTACGCGCCGACACAAAAGCTCCAGGTCAATACCTCTTACTTCTGGAACCCTGTTAAGGTTATCGGTGGATTGACCGGGGTTGATCCGCGTGTCGCCCCGCCGTCCAATGACCTCTCAATTCAAGGTGGGTATACACCTGCTTCCAACTACACGGCTTCGGCGGTCTATACCGTAAACTCGAAGCTGATTTTGGAAGCTCGTTATGGGTATAAGTACCTCAACGACAAGGGCGGGTCTTACGGTAAATCACCGCTGCCCTGGTTGAGATGGAACACACCATCAGTAGCTCCCATTCCAGGCAAACTGGATCAGGCTGTTTTTGACACCATTCCGACTGCGTTCCGGCAGGCTACTGGCTTCAACAACGTGACATCCACGTTCTTCGTTGTTAAGGACATCACCACTCGCCACAACGTCTACTTAAACGCCAACTACATCACCAATATCTTCGGCCAGCGCCACAGCTTCAAAGGAGGCTATGCGCTGAATCGTCTTAACAACGATGTGCTGGACAATTACACTAACGGACGCTTCGAGATTTTATGGGGCGAAGGCATCAGCCGTGGCAGCGTCCAGGGAGTCCGTGGCACCTACGGCTACTATATCTGGCGCGATGGCGTGCGTCACAACGCTCAGGTAAACAGCCGCAATCATGGTCTCTACGTTCAGGATTCGTGGCAGATGCTCAGGAACGTCACACTTAATCTGGGCGTTCGCTTCGAGAACGAGTTCCTTCCGCCATATACGAAAGTCGTGGCTGGCAACAAGGTTCCTAACCCGATCAGCTTCGGCTGGGGTGACAAGATTGCTCCGCTCCTCGGCGGCGCGTGGGACATCACTGGTAACGGCAAGTGGAAGTTGAGCGCAAGCTATGGCCAGTACTTCGACCTGATGAAGTATGAATTGGCTCGTGGCTCGTTCGGCGGCGATTACTGGCACGATCATTACTACCGTCTCAACGATCCCGATTTGTCCAAGCTCTCAGCGGCCAACCCGGCGGCCTTGGCTGGCGGCACGCCAAAGGTCCTTGACGTTGACAACCGCACGGTTCCGATCAATGCCCAGGGACAGCTCGACGGTATTGACCCGGCCATCAAACCGATGTCGTCGCGTCAGTATGCGGTCGCGCTGGAGCACGAATTCCGACCCGGTCTGATCGCTTCAGTCCGTTACACCCGCAGCCGGCTGGTTCGCGGTATTGAAGACATCGGAGTGCTCGATGCTGATGAGAACGAAGTCTATACCATCGGCAATCCAGGCTTCGGCGCCACTGACGCCAAAACCAACACGACGCCACAAGGTGTGCCGCTGGTTCCGAGAGCCGTCCGCAACTACGACGGCGTCGAGTTTCGTATTGACGGCCGTTTCAGCGAAGGCTACCTGCGCCGTCTTGGCTACAACGCTTCATATACCTACAGCCGCCTCTACGGTAACTGGGGTGGTCTGGCCAACTCAGACGAGAACGGACGTTCTGATCCGAACGTCAGCCGCGCGTTTGACCTTGCGCCGGCGAACTTCGGCTCGGACGGCAAGAACGTTTACGGATTGCTGGCGACGGATCGTCCGCATACGCTCAAACTCTTCGTGAATTACGACATGCCGTGGAGCGGGAAGAATTCGACTCTGTTCTCGATCAACCAGATCGCTTACAGTGGCACGCCGCTCAGTTCCACTGCTGGCTTCATCGTTCCGGTCTTCTTCGCAGGACGTGGCGATTTGGGCCGCACTCCGGCGCTGACGCAAACCGACCTGCTATTGGCTCACACGTTCAGCGTGAGTGAGCGCGTGAAGATGAAGTTTGACATCAACATCACGAACCTGTTCAATCAGGCTGCGATGAACAACGTTGATGTAACATTCAATCGTAACGGCGATCTCAGCGCGAAACTGTCGGTAACTGACTTCTACAAAGGCGGGTGGGACGTCAATAAACTGGTTAACCCGGTTAATGGAGCTGCTCCGGCAAAAAATATCAACTATACACTCCCGACCGGGTATCAGGGCATCCGTGATATTCGCATCGGTATGCGCTTGCTGTTCTAGGTTTCGTCCTGAAAAGGGCTGAAATTACAGAACTGAAAAATCACATGGGCTGCTCACTTATTCAATGTGAGCAGCCCATTTTTCCTGCTTCGGTTGGTCGAGAATTCAACACCGCCTCAGCGATTTGCCGCGTAGTCCTTTGCTTACTCTTCAATCAATTTTGAAAGCGAAATGATTATGGCTTTGCAGTCTTTGCTGAGTTGCTCGGAAGTAAGTTTGCTTACTTCATGCCGCTGCGACAGAGCGGCGCAACAAGTTTATGGTTTCTTCACGCTCGGATCGTTGATTTTCTCGCTGGCAGTAGTGTCGAACTTCCGATAACTTCCGAATTCGAAGCCCACTTTCCAATTCAATCCGTTGAACAGATCGGTTCTTCCATCCGCGTTCAAACCGATGTACGCAGGGAGCCATAGCCCATCAGTCTGGCGCTCCTGCTGGTAAATCAGGGCTGCATCATCTCGCGGAGTGGTTGATTGGATCAGGTTGAAAGTCTCTTCGGACGCTGGCCAGCCTTCCAGTCGAGTCACTACTTTGTCAGTTTGATCAATCCACACCGTCCCAATCAGCTTCTTGATGTAGGAGATATTGTTTTGAACTTCAACGCCGGGACGCGGGCGGAAATTCATCACGACCATCGGTCGTCCGGCAACCTCTTCCACGTGCGGAGAGAAGAATTCGCAGTTGCGCAGAAACGCCGAGACGCTGATCGAGACGTAACCTGCTTTGCCGTTGTAAACGCCCGAAACTCCGGCTGAAACGTAATCGTCAATTGTGGCTTGCGCATTGCCGCCCTCCTGCCGTCTGCTCTGGCGTTGGCGCTCCGCATCTTCAAGCTGTTTCGCCGCCCGTTTGCGGTCATCGGCCACCGTGCGGGATGGAATGCCGTCCGTGCTGAGTTTGATCAGAACGTGTTCGCCGATGATCGGATAAGCTTCGAAAACCTGTTCCTGCAAGTGAGTTGATTTGCCATGCTCATCCAACACGCGTCTGGTTTTCTTTAACTGGTAAGTGTAATCGAGCAAATGTTTGTGCATCGCTCCGCCTGCTGTTTGGCTCTGCCTGATCAATTCAACGAACTCAGGCGCGAGCGGCGGAATCGGTTTGAGAGACACCGCGTTGATTGAAGAAGCGACTTCGGCGGGGGGAGCAGATTCCGCAAGTTCGATAATGCTGTTGGCCTGGTTCAAGTTTTGATCGCGGCTGTCGGGGAACGGCGTGGTCATCGCCTGAGTCTGAGGCGATCTTTCTTTTTCTTTCAGTTTCTCGATCATCGCCTTGATCTGCGCCGGGTCTTTGATGTTCTTCCCATCCTTCAGGAATATTTCCAATTCCTGCCAGGCATCGCCGTACCTTCCCTGTTTGTTGAAGAGGCCGGCCAGATAGAAATGAGCCTCCGCCGCCGCTTCGCCTCCAATTTGCAACGCTTTTCTGAACGCCGCTTCGGATTTGTCGAATACGGCGCTGTTGCCGTAGGCGAGGCCAAGCATCATTTGCGTGTTCGCGCTGTTCGGATCCATCTGCGAAGCCTTTTCCAGATATTCGATAGCTTGAGGCAAACGATTGAGCTTCAGATAGGCGATGCCCAGGCCGTATGCGCTTTTGAAGCTGCGTTTATTAACTTCCAGCGCGCGAGTAAGCAATGGCAGCGCTAATTCATATTGCGCGGCTTTGATATGTTCCAGGCCAAGCAACTCCAGGGCGTCATAGTAGTCAGGGAAAATTTCAATCGCCTTTTTCAGAGATGCGACGGCCTTATCCGTCTTCTGGTTCTTCAGGTCTTTCACGCCACGGTCGTATTCCCGATGCGCGGACGAGGGAACTTCCTGTGCAAAGACCGAGGAGTTTGCCGCTCCCAGTTCTTTTCCCTTTTTGAATTTGAGCACGATGTCGAGCGGAAAGGTTTCATTACCCCCACGGATACGCAACGCTTGCAGTTCCAGTTGTTGCGTCTGTTCTTCGTAAGGAGTGCCGGTCGTTTCGACGCGAAAACTGAATCGCCCTTGCCCCAAACCGCGAACGGTAAAACGCCCTGATGAGTCAACGAAGATCGTGCGGATTGGTTGAAAGTTTTCATCTATCACCGAGACTCGAACGCCGTCTACCGCCCGCCCGGATTGGTTACGCACGCTGCCGATAATGGTAAAAGTGCTTTGCGCCCAAAAGAAACCGAATACCAGATTAAACAGGAGAATCAATTTCATGAATTTCAACCTCGGAAGGATTGTTGCGAAACGTCTCGATCAGCCAATTTCGCTCGGGCCGTCATTGTTTCGCTTCCGACAACCGCTTGACGAAATCGTCGTGTTCCGACGAAGCAAGCCCCTGTTGGAGGGTGGCCAGAACTTTTGCCATATCATCTTTCAGCAAAGCCTCGACATCGAGCCAGAGGCCGGGAAACACTCGACTGCGAATGACGCCATCTTCGCCCGGATTCAATTCGACATACTCCCCGGCCTCATGGCTGAACCACCTCAGCCGTTGATCGAAAACTGACCAGACGATGTATTCCATTACTCCGTTACGGTGATAAACCTCTTTCTTATCGCGCAGGTCATGTGAGGCGCTGCTCGCCGCGATTTCGACAATCAGTTCAGGCGCGCCTTCCAGGTAATCGTCGTGACTGAGCATCGCTTTCCCGCCCGACGCCTCATTGATGCGCAAGGCTACATCGGGTTGCGGTTCGTTGGGTTCATCCATGCGCACTGTGGAATTGTCCGTGACGAAAACCCCGGGAGTGAACGCCTTGTAAAAAACCAGCCAGCCAACGACCAGGCTGTGCGGTTCGCCGTGGCTTCTGCTTCTGACTGGTGAAGACATATAGACCCTCCCTTCGATCAACTCCGCTTTTACTCCTTCCGGCATCGCGTTGTAGCGGCGCTCGAACTCTTCTCTAGTCAGGTAATCGCCGTTTTCCAGCGGAGGAATTTCAGGGATGTTGATAGTTTGCCTGAATGTCCGCCCTTCTTTGGTTTGCAGATTGATGGCAGCCATAAAACTTCAGCCTCCGTGATTTGTCGTTGTGTCCGCGAGTATAGCACTTTGGCCTGCGTTTATCGTAGACTTACAGCGCTCGCGATTTACCGTTTCCCAAACGACCATCCACCAGGAGAAAGACAATATGAAGAGACGCGATTTCATCAAGGATTCCGCCACAGTAGCTGCGGCCTCGACGGTCGGGACACTGGGGTTCAACATCAACACATACGCCGGAAGCCCGAACGGCGTGGTTCGCGTCGCCGTGGTCGGCGTTCGCGGGCAGGGCAATTCTCACATCAAAGAATACGCGAGGATGCAGGGTGTCGAAATCGCCGCCATCTGCGACGTTGACGACTCGGTGCTCAAACAACGCTGCGGCGAGATCGAAAAGGCCACCGGCAAGAAGCCAAAAGAATACGTGGACATTCGCAAGCTGCTCGAAGACAAAACGATTGACGCGATTTCAATCGCCACGCCGAACCACTGGCACAGTTTGATGGGCATCTGGGCTTGTCAGGCGGGCAAGGACGTTTACGTCGAAAAGCCCTGCTCGCACACTTACTGGGAAGGCAAACAACTCGTCGCCGCCGCGCGCAAATACAATCGCATCGTGCAGCACGGCACGCAAAGCCGCAGCGACGCCGGCTGGGCGCGTGTCATGGAGATCATCCGCTCGGGCCGCTTCAAGGCCGCCGTCGCCGCGATGGGCGGCTACGACCTCCGCGAGACGGGGAACGTGGCAGCCACGCTGGGCTGAAGAAAGCCCCCTTCCCTCGTAGGGAAGGGGGACAGGGGGGATAGGCACACGCCGACGCTTCAAGAACCTCGACCCCATCGAGGCGACACCAACGGTCCGACCCGCGTCAGGAGCAAGAAGCACGCTGGCGTGCCTAGGGGAGGGCCAGCATGCGCTCGAGGGCGACGCGCGCGTAACGCTTCGTCTCCTCGGGCACCTCGATGCGGTTCACCACCTCGCCACGCACGAGCGACTCCATCACCCATGCGAGGTA
>WBZO01005106.1_pt1 | contig 13626 bp, 8 predicted proteins | sample 5204261 | NCBI WGS metagenome assembly WBZO01 (sample SAMN12412400, study PRJNA552823) | activated sludge metagenome | isolation source: activated sludge from anammox sidestream of wastewater treatment plant... | place: USA: North Carolina | collected 2017-09
GGATTTGCCACGGCTACTCGAGGCGTAGGGGCAAGGCGAGCCGTTCGTTGGAGAGGGCACGGCGGCGAATGACTGGCCCCGTCCGCCGTGTGGAGCGCAAGGGGAGCCGGGCGCTGTCCAGATGAGCTTCATAATCAGCCTCGAGTTCTTCTGGACAAACGCCTGGGCGAATGTTCATTTAAACTCGCCGTCATTGACGCCTTTAATTCCAAATTGCTATATTGATTGAAAATCCTCGGCGCCACAGGCCGAACTGGAAGAGGCAAGATGAGTGTAGGGATGCGGAAAGAGCTACGTCCGGCGTACGGTTTCGATGAAGTGGCTATCGTGCCGGGATCAGTTACCGTCAATCCCGAGCTGACCGATATACGGCTCACCATTGGCCAGTTGATGCTGGACTTCCCGGTCCTCGCCGCGGCCCTCGATGCTGTTGTCGACCCCCAGTTTGCAGTCGAGATGGGCCGCAGAGGGGGCCTGGCGGTCATGAACCTGGAAGGCGTCCAGACCCGATATGAGGACGCCGAGGCCGCCATCGCCGAGATTAGCAGCGCCTCGCAAGCCGAAGCCGCAGCCCTCATCCAGCGCATCTACGCCGAGCCCATCAAGGAAGAGCTCGTAGGGCGACGGGTGCGCCAAATCAAGGAGTCCGGAGTTCTGTGCGCCGTCTCCTGCACACCAGTGACCACCAAGAAGCTGGCTCCTCTGGCCGTGGAAGCCGGCGCCGATATCTTCGTCGTGCAGTCTACGGTCACCACAGCCCGGCACATCTCTCGCAGCATGCGGGGCCTAATCTTCGAGGAACTCGTCGAGTGGGTAGGCGTGCCAGTGCTGGTGGGAAACACTGTCACCTATTCAGCCACCAAGGAGTTGATGGAAACGGGAGTAGCAGGCGTACTGGTCGGGGTTGGACCTGGCGCTATCTGCACCTCCCGTGAAGTGCTCGGGGTAGGTGTGCCGCAGGTGACGGCGACGATTGAATGCGCGGCCGCGCGCGACCAGTATTACCGCGAAACGGGACGCTACGTCCCCATCATCACAGATGGCGGGATGCGCAACGGCGGGGATGTCTGTAAGGCCCTAGTCGCCGGCGCTGACGCCGTCATGCTCGGCTCGTCTTTTGCCCGCACCGAGAAAGCTCCGGCCCAGGGTTACTCCTGGGGCATGTCCAGCGGACACGCTTCCCTGCCTCGCGGCGTTCGCATCCATACGGGTACTGACACCACTCTAGACCAGTTGCTGTTCGGGCCCTCATACCGGACCGATGGCACCGACAACCTGGTGGGCGCCATCAGGACCTGTATGGGTGTCTGCGGGGCCCAGACCATCGCCGAGTTCCACGAGGCCGAACTGGTGGTGGCGCCCTCGATCAAGACCGAGGGGAAGCAGATGCAGTTTCAGCAGGGCCTGGCAGCGTCTCCTCGACGCTAACGCTCCTCGGATCTAACCAGACTGGTCAGGGACGCTCCAGGATCGGTTTCAATCCAGCCAACCGGCGTTATTGGCCTCTACCGGTGGCTCATGCGCCTTCGCTTCTAGCGTTGTCTCTCGCTCGCCAGGAAGCCCGTATCCCCGCTCCCAGCCATAAGCCCCCCAGATTTCGCTCGTACATTAGGCCGGGATCATATGCTACAATGGCCAAACAAGCCCCGCCTTCGTCTTGAGGGGCTCTAGCCATCTCTCACAGCCAGCGGGAGGTACACGTGCCCGAACGAGTCAACATCGATCTTATCCCGCGGCTTCGCCCCGCCACCTCCGACCTCGTCCGGTCGTTCGTCAACGGCAAACGAAACGCTCGCTACGCCGACATCCGGATAGAAATCAGCGAGGGGAAGGCGGCCGTCGCCGAGAACGGGATGGATAAGTTCAGCGGCGAGGACTACGGCTTCTCCTACGGTGTGCGGGTCCTGGCCGGAGAGCGACTGACGGCGCCCGGCTACTTCGGGGAGAAGCTCGGCGCGGCCGACGTCCCGCGGTTTCAGGAGAGGCTGCGCGAGGCTTTAGAGCACGCTTACGAGCGGGCCGTGGCCAGCGCCCGCGCCAAGGACGAGGCGCATCAGCGCTTCGGCATCCTTGCCCAATCCCTATACGATATGACACTGGCGACCATCCAGGTGCGGGAAGACACCACCGAGGCCGTCTATGGCATCGACCCCCGCCAGGTGTCCCTGGACGAAGCCGTCGGTTACGCGCGCGAGGTATCCAAAGAAGTGAAAGCCCTGGACGCTTCCGTTGTCTACGACTTTATCTCCGCGGAGACATCTCTTCAGCGCCAGCTTTTCGTTAGTTCGGAAGGCGCTAACGTGCAGCAGACATGGGCCATAACACAGGGGACTTGCTTCGTGGTGGCGCAGGGCCCCGAAGGCCACCAGGAGTTGTACGACTTCAGCGGTCACCAGAGAGGATGGGAGCTGATCACGCAGGGCATCGAAGGGAATGTGATCCGCTTCCCCAACCTCATGGACTTCTCGCTGGCCCTGGGCCGAGACGCCGTCGAACTGGCCAGGGCGAAGCCCTTGAAGGCCACCGGCGAGGAGGTGGTCGTGGTGACCGACCCGCACTATAATGCCCTCGTCTGCCACGAAGTCGTGGGACACCCCAGCGAGCTCGACCGGGCGCTGAAGTTCGAGACCGGATATGCCGGGCGTTCCTGGTTCCTGCGCGACCCGAATGATAATCAGCTCGGCAAACGTGTGGGATCAGACCTGGTCACAGCCTTCAGCGATCCCACTATCGAGGGTTTCGGGCATTACATGTACGACGACGAGGGTACCCCCGCCCAGCGTGTCTATCACTTCGATAAGGGCATCTTCCGCGGCTTCGCCAACAGCCGGCAGAGCGCCGCGATCACCGAAGCCGAGCCCAATGGCCACTACAAGGCCACGGACGCCTCGCTTGTGCCGCTGATCCGCATGTCCAACACCGCCTTCGCCCCCGGCGAGCGCGACCCTCGGGAGATGATTCGCGAGGTGGACCGCGGCTACTACGTCGTAGGGCACCGCATCCCCTCAATTGCCGAGTCGCGGGAGAACTTCCGGATCACGGCGATGAAGGTATTCGAGATCCGCAACGGAGAGCTCGGGGAGTTGTTTCGGGACGGCGGCCTGATGAGCGATTCGCGAGACTACTTTATGAACGTGGATGCCGTAGGCAACGACTTCCGGTTGTTCGCGATCCCCAACTGCGGCAAAGGCCAGCCTATGCAGACCAAGCGCATGTCCAACGGTGGCCCCACCATGCGCTCCCGCGCCCGCCTGACGGGGGTGTAGAGGGTAGTGGAGGCGAGAGGTATGGTATTCGTTCGTCCTGACCCTGCCTGCCCTGACCGCAGCCGAAGAGTCGCAGGACGCGTTCATCCTCCGAATGCTGAGCCTGTCGAAGCATGAGCGACTGGAGCCGTCCGCTCCCGTTCGTCCTGAGCCTGTCGAAGCATGAGCGGTAAGGCATGACTTTCTGGGTCTACATCCTCCGCTGCTCAGACGGCTCTTACTACGTAGGACACACCGACAACCTTGACGACCGCATCTCCGTCCATCAATCAGGACAGATCGAGGGCTACACGAGAACCCGGAGACCCGTCCGCCTCGTCTATTCGGAGGAGTTTCCGACTCGCCAGGAGGCGCTGAACCACGAGCGGCAGATCAAGGGTTGGTCCAGAGCGAAGAAGGAGGCGCTGATCAAGGGAAACTGGTCTCGAATTACTGCGCTATCCCTGTCGCCAAAGGCGTTGCGATGAAGCATTCATTGCGCTCGCGCTTCGACCAGGCTCAGCGCTCGCGAAGAGCCTCGCCCTTCGACAAGCTCAGGGCGAACGAAGAGGGACAGTAAAGGTAGGTTAATGACCATCCCTGGATTCCAGGACATCATGCTCCCGCTGCTAATGCTGGCTGGGGACCAGCAGGAGCTGCACATAGGCGAAGCGATAGAAAGGCTGGCCAGTCAGTTCAGGTTGACGGCGGAAGAGAGGGCGCGGCTCCTCCCCAGTGGACGCAACTCAACCTTTAGAAATCGTGTTTGGTGGGCGAGAACCCATTTGACGAAGGCTAGATTGATGGAGAATACAGGGAGAGGGATATCGCGAATCACCGCCCGTGGGCTACAGGCTCTGTCCGACGCTCCTAAGGTGATCAACATCGCCTATCTTCGGCAATATCCCGAGTTCCGAGAATTTCAGAAAGCAGCGCAACAGCCGGAGTCAACAGCGATTTCCCCGGAGGCGCCGACTGAGACGCAGACTCCGGAAGAAATACTTCAGGCCAGCTACCAGAGTCTGAGAAAGAGTCTGGCCGAGGAGCTTCTGGAACAGGCCAAGACTTGCTCCCCCAGTTTCTTTAAGAGGCTAGTAGTTGACTTGCTTGTGGCTATGGAATACGGAGGGTCGCTGAAAGACGCAGGCAAGGCAAGGAGCAACCGGACTGGAGGCGAACGGAGGAATGCTCAAACATATGGCGTCTGAACCCAAACATATTACGCTCCACACCGACGGCGCCTGCCTGGGAAACCCCGGTCCCGGTGGCTACGGGGTAATTCTTGACTATAAGGGACATCGCCGCGAGCTATCTAAGGGGTTCCGTAAGACCACCAATAACCGGATGGAGCTTCTGGGGGCAATTGTTGGCCTGGAGGCGCTCAAGGAGAAGTGCCGCATAACAACCTATTGCGATTCTCAATACGTGGTCAACGGTATCGAAAGAGGATGGGCAAGGAAATGGAAGGCCAATGGCTGGAGGCGCAATAAGAAGGAACTAGCGTTGAACGCTGATCTCTGGCAGAGGCTCCTCGATGTCTGTGACCGGCACGATGTGGAGTTCGTATGGGTTCGAGGCCACGCTGGGAACGCTGAAAACGAGCGCTGCGACCGGCTCGCCGTGGAGGCCGCGCAGCAGTCCGAACTCGAAGTCGATGAAGGATATGAGGTGTCGTTATGATCTCATTAAGTGAACTGGAGAAGGCGGCAAGGGAGGGGCTGGAGTACCTGCGGTCGCAGGAGGATATCGAGGAGGCGGAGGTCTACGTCTCCGCCAACGGCGTCCTCCTCACCCGTCTGAACTACACCTCCCACATATCCTGCAATGGGCTGGAGGAGCCCAAGTCCACGATGGACTATGGCATCGGTGTGCAGGCCGTGTTCCGCGCCGCTGGCGGCGAAATCCGCAAAACGGGCTTCGGCTCGGAGGCGTCCGATATCAGCGTCGAGGGGGTGAAGCAAGCCCTGGAGAAGGCCCGCAAGGGAGCGGTCGCCGACCCGGAGTTCGTATCGCTGGCCAGGCCGGCCGGCGAGCAGCGGAAGCTCACAGGCTACCACGATCCCGCCGTAATGGACATCGGGGACAGCGATCTGGCAGATGCGGGCTGGCGGGTGATCAACGGCGGGCTTCGCGTGTTCCAGACGTCCGAGGACCTGAGCCACGTCGCGGAAGACCCGAGCCGGCTGCGAGAATTGGGCCTGATCATCAGCGGCGACGTAACCTTCCTCCAGGAGCGCATGGCCATCGCTTCCTCGGCCATGCCCCAGGCCCAGACCGACGAATCGACCCTGGTTATGTCCTTCATCACCTCTATGGTGGAGCGAGAGCAATCCAAGGGCAGCGGCTACGCCGCCTCCACCACCCTTGCCGGCTTCACCGACGAGGCGGGCCGGGAGGCTGCGAACAACGCTATTCGTGGGGTAGGAGGCGTGCGCAAACCGGGGGGAGACTACCGCGTGGCGCTCGGGCGGGAGGCTGTGATGGAGATTCTTCACTACCTCATCCTGCCCGGGCTCAACACCGGTCTCTTCTACGCCTCCGGCTCGCCCTTCATGGGGCAGTTGGGCAAGCAGGTCGCCTCACCGAAGTTCAGCCTGTACGACGACGGGGCGGCGCCGGGGCGCGTCGGATCGAAGGGGATCACCTGCGAGGGCCTGCCCACGGGGCGCACCGATCTCATTCGCGAGGGCAAGCTGGTCGGCCTGCTGTCCAACTACTACGAGTCGCAGCGAATACAGCGCGATCCGCAGGCGCGGGAGAAGCTGGGCGCCGACCCTAAGGACTGGCCGCAGGCCTTCGTGCCGCGCAACGGCTTCCGCTTCGCCAGCGGCGGCGGACGCCATTTCGACGCCCAGCCCGGCATCAATCCCACGAACGTCGTCGTCCCCGGAGACGTGGGATCGACGGAGGAACTGGCGCAGATGGTGGGCAACGGCCTGTACATCGGGCGCATCTGGTACACGTACCCCATCAACGGGCTGCGGGTCGGAGACTTTACGGCGACGGTGGTGGCCGACTCCTACGTCATCCGAGACGGCAGGATCGCCGAGCCCATCAAGCCGAACACCCTGCGCATCAACGACAATATCCGCACCTTCCTGAACGGCGTCCTGGGCGTCACCCGAGAGGGGAAGCCAACCCTGGTCTGGGCGGCCGACGAGATTGTCTACGCGCCGGAGATCGCCCTGGAGAAGCTCCACATCGACGCCATCGCGGAGTACATGGAGGGGATTTAGGGGGGAGAGCGAGGGAGGAGATTAGAGTTGGTGTTCGAAAAGAGTTGCAGGAACATCATGCGTTTCAGTTCTCTACGATTCTTGAAACCCTGCCAGCCGGAATGCCTCGGCGACTCCTTCTGGATCAATTGAAGCGTCCCAAACACTAGCGTAACCTGCATCTCCATCAGGAAGCATTTCCTCGGAGAGGTCGTCGCGGTTGATCACCAAAACGTCGCAAGCTCCCTCTGCGTAAATCTCGGCAAGAGAGCCATTTGAGATTTCAACAACTACACGCAATCTCAACCTCCTATCATACGTGAGCTATCCCGTCACAGCCATCAACCGGCGGTGCCAGTCATAAACCTCTGAATATTCGAGAAAGGTGCAGACGCTCGTCAGACTACTTGCTTGGAAGGTAGGGCGATTGAGTTGACGGACAAAGGCTGCACGCCTTGGCTCATTGGACACAACTGTGAGACGATCAATTCTTGGATTAATGAGGCGTACGTCGTTAAGCCTTAAGAGCCCGGAGTATATGGGAGTGGAGTGCTCTACTTCATAGACGGCAGCTAGACCAGGAGCACCGCGTCTGATCCAGATAACATCGATCTCTTGCAGGATAGCCCGAGCAGAGTCGAAACCTGGCGGCACTTCATCGGTCAATCGGTAACGGCGCGTGATCGACCAATCGAGGCCCGGTCGATCCTTGAGTGGAACCCAAACATCATAGTCCTTGGCGACGCCAATTGCGCCCAGCAGAGTCTGAACCTGCGAATGGGAAAGGTCCGGCTGAGGTTGAAACCCCGTCATCGCCTCGTCAAGGTGCAGCCAGCCAAAGTAGCTCTCAACGTTGAATCGCCCAGCCCTGGCGATGTACAAGATGGTGGCATCTTCTCTTGGATATACTTGCGCCTTGTATTGTCCATCCAAAGCAGGCTCCGAATCGGCAAAGACCTCCTCGAATTCCGCAAAGGGTACCAACAGTGGTTCAGACTGACCATCCCAGAGAAAGGCGATATATGCTCTATGTCCCTGCAACTGCCTCAGGTCATCTCGCCGCAAGCCGAAGAATGTCAACAGGCGGGGATGCAGTTTGGAGTAGCGGATATAGACGCGGCAAAGGCCACCTCCAATCTCATACAAAGATTGGCTATTCGGAAGCTTGGAGAGGGCGCCATACCGTTTCTCCATCTCCTCCACGAAAGCTACTCTTGTGCTCGCGGCCATAACCTAGCCTTCCAAGGTTTCCCTACGCTGGGGCAGATGTTACCGCAGGCTGGAAATCATTGGAAACGAGGACTTAGTCAACAAGATCCTACCCTCCCCCGACTCTCCCCCAGGGGCCGAGGATCAGAGATAGCTGCTGGCTCAGCTCGGGGCAGAGGCGGGCGGCGGGAAGCTCAAGCTCCACCTCCTCGCCGTCACGCTGGCGGACGCACAGCAACACCTCGTTCTCGCCGGAGAACTCGCGCAGGACGTTCACCAGCTCCCGCAGGCGCTCGTGGTCGGCCTCCGGATCGTCCGTCTCCTCCAGAGTCAGGCGCAGGCGGCCTCGTTCGTCCTCAGCCAATGTGCCCCGCTCATCCTTCGACAAGCTCAGGATGAGCGGATCGGAAGGTTCCCTCACCGCCATATCGTTCGAGCTGCTGCCGCGACCGTTCCAGCGCTTCCCGTTGCCCCCGTTCGTTACCCTCAGCGACTCCGGGTCGAACCCACCCTCGCCATATAGGGTCGCCTTCTGCACCGATATCTGTAGCCTGTCGTTCCGCGAACGCACCCGCACCCCGGCCAGCACCAGGTTTCCCTCCTCCCAAACCTCGCGGGTCTGCTCATAGGTCTCGGGCCAGACCGTCACCTCGAGACTACCCGTCAGGTCTTCGAGTTCGACAGCGGCGAACGACCGGCCATCGCGGGTGGAAAGCGCGCGAACGCCGCTAACGATACCGCCTACTACCAGGTCCCGGCCCGCCAGATCCTCATTCACCTCCACCAGCCTGCAACTCAGGTAAGACCGCAGCTCGAGTCCGGCGCGCGCGAACGGGTGCTCGGACAGGTATATGCCCAGAAGCTCCTTCTCCCATGACAGCTTCTCTTGCTGCGAGGCCTCCCGGGCCTTCTCCAGTTGGATGCCTTCGATCACTGTCTGGGAACCATCCATCAGGTCGAAGAGCGACGTCTGGCCGGACTCCCGCTGCTTCTGCGCCCGCTGTCCCTGCGCGATCAGCCGGTCCAGATTGTGCAGCAGCAGCGAACGTTCTCCTAGCGGATCGAGGGCGCCCGCCTTTGCGAGGCTCTCCAGGGCGCGCTTGTTCAGGTGCCGAGCGTTCACGCGCTCGAAGAGCGATTCGGCGGTGGCGAACGGTCCGGCGGCCTCCCTGGCCTCGATGATTCCCTCCGCGATGCCCGCGCCGACGTTCTTGACGTTGGCCAGCCCGAAGCGGATAGCGTTCTGGCCTTCCGGCTGCCTCTCGATGTCGAAGTTCACCCCGCTCTGGTTGACATCGGGGGGCAGCAGGCTAATCCCCAACCGCTGGCACTCGGCATAGGCCTCGGCGACACGCTGGGCCGCGCCCCCGCCGTGATGCTCGGCCATCATGAGGACGGCGGTCATGTATTCCTCCGGGAAGTTGGCTTTGAGGTAGGCGGTCTGGTAGGCGATGGTGGCGTAGGAGACAGCATGGGCCTTGTTGAAGGCATAGCCGGCGAAAGGCTCGATCAGGTTGAATATCTCCTGGGCGTGCTGGCGGCTATAGCCCTTCTCGCGGGCGCCGGACATGAAGCGCTCCTCTTCCGCGGCCATGATGGAGCGAATCTTCTTCCCCATGGCTTTGCGCATGATGTCCGCCTGGCCCAGGCTGTAGCCGGCGAAGCGCTGCGCGATGAGCAGCACCTGGTCCTGGTACACGATCACCCCATACGTCTCGTCGAGGACCTCCGCCAGGTCGGGGTGCGGGTACCTGATCTCCTCCAGGCCATGCTTTGCCCGGATATAAGTACTGATGTGTTGCATCGGGCCGGGGCGGTAGAGGGCGACCATGGCGGCCAGGTCCTTGATAGAGTTGGGCTTGAGTTCCTGGACGTATCGCCGCATCCCCGCCGATTCAAGCTGGAACACCCCGAACGTCTCGCCTTCGCCCAGCATCTCGTAAGCCCTGGCGTCGCCATCAGGCAGGGCCGAAAGGTCGATCTCCGCCCCTCTTGTTCGCTTGATGACCTCGACGGCCTTGCCCAGAATCGTCAGATTGGCCAGGCCGAGGAAGTCCATCTTCAACAGCCCCAACTCGGCGACTTCGCCCATCGCGAACTGGGTAGTCGGGAGCGCATTGGGGTCGCCCGAGGACGGGCGCTGGAGGGGGATGATGTTGAGGAGCGGCTCCGGGGCGATCACCACGCCGGCGGCATGGGTGCTGGCATGCCTGGACACCCCTTCCAAGGCCCGCGCAGTCTCGATGAGCTTCTTGATCTGCGCGTCCGCGTCGTAAAGCTGGCGGAAGTCCGAGCCCTCTTGAAGAGCCTTGTCGATGGTCATTACGCCGAAGGAGGGGGGCATGTTCGGCACCAGCCGGGCGACCCGGTCGACATCGGCGTAGGACATTCCGAGCGCGCGCCCCACGTCGCGGATGGAGGCCTTGGCGCCGAGTGTCCCGAAGGTGATGATCTGGGCGACGCGGTCATGGCCGTATTTCTCAGCGGCGTATCGGATCATCTCGTCGCGGCGGTCCTCGGCGAAGTCCATATCCACATCGGGCATCTCGCGGCGCTCGAGGTTGAGGAAGCGCTCGAACACCAGGCGGTGCTCGAGAGGATCGATGTCCGTGACGCCAAGGCAGTAAAGGATGATAGAGGCGGCTGCGGAACCCCGGACGGCCATGTGGATGCCGCGGCTACGAGCGTATTGCCCGAAATCCCGGACGACCAGTATGTAGTCCGCAAACCCTGTCTGCCGCACGACGTCCAACTCGTACTCGAGCCGCTGCCTCGCCGCCTCCCCTCCGGCGCCATAACGCCGCGCCATACCCTCGAAACCAAGCTTCGCCAGGTATTCGTCGGAGGACATGCCTCGTGGCAGCTCCGCGCTGGGCAGGCGCAGCCGTCCGAACTCGAGGGTAAGGTCGCACTTTTCGGCGATACGCCAACTGTTCTCGATGGCCTCAGGAATGTCAGGGAAGACGCCTCGCATCTCCTTTTCGGACTTCAGATAGTAGCCGGAGTCCTCGCCGTCCATGCGAAGGCGTTTTTCATCCAGGACGGTAGAGTTCGTGCCGATGCACAGGAGGATGTCCTGGAAAGGGGCGTCTTCTTTGTTGACGTAATGGACGTCATTCGTCGCCACAAGAGGGAGGCCCGTCTCGCGGGCCAGCCGAAACAGCTCGCGGTTGAGCCGCTGGTGCTCCTCGATCTGGTGTTCCTGGACCTCGATATAGAAATCGTCAAACAGATCTCGGAAGTAGGCGGCGCTAGCGACCGCTTCTTCGAAGCGATCGCCCAGCAGCAGTCGTGAAATCTCGCTGGTCGCGCATCCGGACAGGGCGATGATCCCTTCATGGTGCTGCTCTAACAGATCCCTGTCCATGCGCGGCTTGTAGTAGTAGCCCTGAAGGTGCGCCTTGGTGGCGAGGGCCAGCAGGTTCCGATAGCCGGCCTCGTTCCGAGCCAGCAGCGTCATGTGGTACGGTTGCTTTTCCGACGGATCTCGCGACAGGCGGGAGCTCTGGGCTATGTAGGCCTCGATGCCGATGATGGGCTTGATCCCTCGCGCCTTTGCTTCCTTATAGAACTGAATAGCGCCATAGAGAACGCCGTGGTCCGTGAGGCCGATGGCCTCCTGGCCGAGCTCTTTGGCGCGCTCCATTAGCTGAGGTATACGGGACAGGCCATCCAGGAGCGAATATTCCGTGTGAAGGTGGAGATGAGTAAACAAGGAGTTAACTGGAAAAGCGCCTCAGCGTTTATCTCTTAGCGTCGATTTGATAGAGCCATTATACTCGCCTACGACCCCGCGCCGGCAGGCAAAGACGGCGGGAGATCGCCACGATTTTGTGGACAAGAGGGAAGGGTAAGCGCCGGAGCCGGACCCCCTTCATTCGATTTGCTCCCTCACCCGCCCATCCTCTAGAATCTTGGCTGGAGCCCCCGTGGTCTAGCGGCCCAGGACGCCACCCTTTCAAGGTGGAAATCGCGGGTTCGAATCCCGCCGGGGGCGCCACTCTTCTCGATGAAGACGAATCGAGAAGACGGGCATCTTCCAATAATCATCTCGCGACCACCTTAATTTTGTTGCCCCTAAAAGGTGGCCTTGATAGACTGCGCCACGGAGGTTTACCGAAATATGGAACTTGTCGTACTCATACCTATCGCCGGGCTGGCGGCTGTCTTCTACGCCATCTGGCTCGCCTGGGACGTGCTGCGGCGCGATGCCGGGAATGCGGCCATGCAGGACGTCGCCTCGATGATCTTCGAAGGGGCGATGGCCTTTCTGAAGCGCCAGTACAGTACCATCGCCATGCTGGCCCTGGTCACCGCTGTCGCCATAGCCGTCCTCGTAGGGGCCGTCTCCGAGGGCGTAAAGGACATCCTCAGCGCCGGCAGTGGCGACAACGTGACTATTGAATACGGCGCGCGGGTAGTCGGGCGCTGGGAAGAGGGTCTGCTCACCGGAATCGCCTTCTTAGCCGGCGCTGCGGCTTCCGCCCTGGCCGGCTACATCGGAATGTACATCTCGGTGCGCTCCAACTCCCGGACGGCGTCGGCAGCCACTCGCAGCCTTAAGGAAGCGATCACCGTCTCCCTGCGTGGTGGGGCGGTCTCCGGATTCCTGGTAGTGGCTCTGAGCCTCCTGGGCGTTTCCACAATCTTCTTCATCTACAGCACCGTCCTCGGCAACCCCGAATCCATCGCGCCCTTCCTCATCGTCGGCTTTGGCTTCGGCGCCAGCTTCGTGGCCCTGTTCGCCCAGCTCGGCGGCGGCATCTACACCAAAGCTGCGGACGTGGGCGCCGACCTCGTGGGCAAGGTAGAGGCCGGTATCCCCGAAGACGACCCGCGCAACGCCGCTGTCGTGGCGGACCTGGTGGGCGACAACGTCGGCGATTGCGCCGGACGTGGCGCGGACCTGTTCGAGTCCATGTCCGCCGAGAACATCGGGGCTATGATCCTCGGTGTAGCCATCTACACAGTCACTCAAGACATCGAGTGGATCATCTTCCCGCTGGTCCTCCGTTCCTTCGGCATCCTCGCTACTATCGTCGGCCTGGCCTCCGTCCCTTTCTTCGCCAAGGACGATACCAGGCAGGACCCGATGACCCCCCTGAACTACGGGTACTACATCGTTTCCATTCTCTCTGTCATTGGTTTGTTCATCACTACCAGGGTCATGCTCGGCGACGAATGGTATTGGTTCTTCTTCTGTGGCCTCATCGGCATAGCCACCGGTATCGCCTTCGTCTACATCACCCAGTACTACACGGCCGGAAGCTGGCGGCCCGTTAAGGAGATCGCCGAAGCCTCCCGCACCGGCCCCGCGACCAACATCATCCAGGGTACCGCCATCGGCATGGAGACAACGGCTGCTACCGCGATCACCATCGGACTGGCCCTCGTCGTATCCTTCGCTCTCGGCAGCGAGGCCGATATCCCCGGGGTGGGCGGCTTCACCACCGGCGTCTTCGGCACCGCCGTCGCCACCATGGGCATGCTGATGTCTGCCGCCTATATCCTCTCGATGGACACCTTCGGACCGATAACGGACAATGCGGGCGGAATTACCGAGATGTCGGGAGCGCCGGAAGGGGCCCGCCACATCACCGATTCCCTCGACTCTGTAGGGAACACCACTAAGGCCCTGACCAAAGGATACGCTGTAGCCTCCGCCGGTCTGGCCGCCTTCCTGCTCTTCAGCGCTTACCTGGACAAGATCAAGGAGCGCCTCGACATACCCCTTAACCAGGAGCTCCCCATCGACCTGGCCCAGGTGGACGTCTTCGTAGGCGGCCTGCTGGGAGTCATGCTGGTCTTCCTCTTCTCGTCACTGGCCATCCGCGCCGTCGGCGCGGCTGCGGGCGACATCATCGAAGAGGTACGCCGGCAGTTCCGTGAGGACCCCGGCATTATGGCGGGGACATCGCGCCCTAACTACGGGCGGGCCGTCGACATGTCGACGGCCC
>WBZO01005107.1_pt1 | contig 13622 bp, 10 predicted proteins | sample 5204261 | NCBI WGS metagenome assembly WBZO01 (sample SAMN12412400, study PRJNA552823) | activated sludge metagenome | isolation source: activated sludge from anammox sidestream of wastewater treatment plant... | place: USA: North Carolina | collected 2017-09
GTTCTATCTGCCGATCATCAAGCAGGCGCAGATTCCGCTGGGCAATTTCGCCGATCTGCTGCGCGCCGATTCGCCGTGGCCGTATCTGGGTGCGCTGGTGTTCGTTGCGCTGGCCTATCTCATCGTGGTCGGCTTTTCCAATGCAGTGAATCTGACCGATGGCCTGGACGGCCTGGCGATCATGCCCTGCGTGCTGGTGTCGACGGCACTGGGCGTGTTTGCCTACCTCGCCGGCAACCGGGTGTTCTCCGAATATCTGGGCATTCCGGCGATCCCCGGTGCAGGTGAACTGGCGATCTTCTGCAGCGCGATGGGTGGAGCAGGGCTCGGCTTCCTGTGGTTCAACACCTATCCCGCGCAGGTGTTCATGGGTGACATCGGTGCACTTGCGCTGGGCGCTGCGCTGGGTTGCGTGGCCGTGATCGTGCGGCAGGAAGTGGTGCTGCTGATCATGGGCGGCGTGTTCGTGATGGAGACGGTGTCGGTGATGCTGCAGGTCGGCAGCTTCAAGCTGCGCGGCAAGCGCATCTTCCGCATGGCGCCGATTCACCATCATTTCGAGCTCAAGGGCTGGCCCGAGCCGCGGGTGATCGTGCGTTTCTGGATCATCAGCGTGGTGCTGATGCTGATTGGCCTGGCTACGCTCAAGGTGCGCTGATGCTGCTGTTCACGCCCACCAACGAGTCGCAGGCGCAGCGCATCGATGCGGCAACCGGCCGCTACGATCTGGGGTTGATCCTGGCCGCCGTGGCGCTGGCGAGCCTGGGCGTGGTGATGGTCGCGTCCAGTTCGATTGCGATTGCCGAAGGCCAGCACTACGGGCCGTTCTACTACCTCAACCGGCATCTGCTGTTCCTTGTGGTCGGCCTGGGGGCGGCGGTGGTGATGTCGCGCATCGAACTGGCCTGGCTCGAAAAGCATGCCTTTTCCCTGCTGCTGGTCGGCGTGGCGCTGCTGTTCCTCGTCTTCGTGCCGATGATCGGCGTGCGACTCAATGGCGCGCGGCGCTGGCTGCGTTTCGGCCCGATCGGGTTCCAGTCGGTCGAGGCGGTGAAGATCCTCATCGTCGTCTACCTGTCGAGCTACCTGGTACGTCACCGCGACAACGTGCAGACGCGCCTGCTCGGCGTGATCAAGCCACTGGGCATCGCTGCATTCTTCGCCGGACTGCTGCTGCTGCAGCCGGATTTCGGCTCGGCGACGCTGCTGGCGACGGTTGCGCTCGGCATGGTGTGGCTGGGAGGCGCGCGCCTGCGCGATCTGTCGTTGCTGGCGGCCGCGGCCTTGCCGCTGATGATCTGGATCGCATTCAGTCAGGACTATCGCGTGCGGCGCCTGACTTCGTTTCTCGATCCCTGGGCCGATCCGTTCAACGATGGCTTCCAGCTCACCCAGGCGCTGATTGCGATTGGGCGTGGCGAGTGGCTGGGCGTCGGCTTGGGAGGGTCGGTGCAGAAATTGTTCTATCTGCCGATGGCGCATACCGATTTCATCATGGCGGTGATCGCCGAGGAACTCGGCTTCGCGGGCATCGTGCTGGTGCTGGCCCTGTTTGCGTGGCTGGTGGGGCGCGGATTCGTGATCGGCATGCGCGCCATCGAGCAGAACCGGCATTTTGCAGCCTACTGCGCCTTCGGCGTGTCGCTGATGATCGGCCTGCAGGCACTGGTGTCGATCGGCGTGAATCTGGGCGTGCTGCCGACCAAAGGCCTGACCCTGCCCTTGATCAGCTCGGGCGGATCGAGCGTGATGATGACATGCGCGGCGATTGGCCTGCTTGCCCGCGTGAGCTACGAAGTCAGCCGTGCCGACAACGCGATGATGGCCTTGGTGGCGCAGCGCCAGCTGTCCGGGGTGCGTCCGTGAGCCGCAGTCGCGCCAACGCGGATGGCCCGGTCATGATCATGGCTGGTGGCACCGGCGGACACATTTTCCCCGGACTCGCCGTTGCCGATGAACTGCGCGCGCGTGGCGTGCCGGTGATCTGGCTTGGCGCGCGCGCGGGGCTGGAAACACGTCTGGTGCCCAAGTACCGGGTCACGATCGAGACGCTGTCGATCGGCGGAATGCGCGGCAAGGGCTTCCTCACTCAGATGACGATGCCATTCCGGCTGCTGCGTGCCACGCTGGCAGCCTATGGCCTGATGCGGCGTCATGCGCCGCGCTGCGTGCTGTCGATGGGCGGCTATGCGGCGGCACCGGGCGGGCTGGCCGCGCGCTTCGCCGGCGTGCCGCTGGTGGTGCACGAGCAGAACGCCGTTCCCGGCGTGACCAATCGCCTGCTGGCGCGCCGCGCGCAGCGCGTGCTGACGGGATTCGATGGTGCATTCGCCAACGGCGAATGGGTGGGCAATCCGGCGCGCGCGGCGATCTCGGCGGTGGCTCCGCCAGAGCAGCGCTACGCCGATCGCCAGGGGCCGCTGCGGCTGCTCGTGCTGGGTGGAAGCCAGGGCGCGCAAAGTCTCAATGCTGCCCTGCCCGAAGTGCTGCGCCGTCGAGGCTCGCGCCTACCGGTGGTGGTGCGCCATCAGTGCGGCGAAAAGCATTTCGACAAGGCCAAGGCGGCCTATCTCGCTGCTGGCATCGACGCCGAGGTGGTGCCGTTCGAGGACGACATGGCCGCGGCCTATGCGCGCGCCGACCTGGTGATCTGCCGCGCAGGCGCATTGACCCTGGCCGAGCTGGCCGATGCCGGCGTGCCGTCGATCCTGGTGCCGTTCCCGCAGGCGGTCGACGACCACCAGACGAAGAATGCGCAGGCGATGGTGGCTGCCGGTGGTGCCGTGCTGGTGGCCGAGGGCGAGGATTTCGTCAAGCGCCTGGGGCAGGCCTTCGAGGCCCTTTCCGACCGCGGCAAGCTGGTGGCGATGGCGCAGGCTGCGCGCACGCTGGCCAAGCCCGAAGCAGCACGGCGCATCGCCGACGTCTGCCTGGAGGTGGCGACATGACACCGGCCCGGCTGTCGCAGCATGGCGACATCATGCAGGACTTCCGGCGCGTGCATTTCGTCGGCATCGGCGGCGTCGGCATGAGCGGCATCGCCGAAGTGCTGTGCAATCTCGGTTATTCGGTGTCGGGTTCGGACAAGGCCGACAACGCCACCACGCGCCGTCTGGCGGCGCTGGGCGTGCGCATCGACCGCGGCCACGATGCTGCCAATGTCGAACACGCCGATGTGCTCGTGGTGTCGAGCGCGATCCGGCCCGACAACCCCGAATTGCTGGCCGCGCGGGAGCGGCGCATTCCGGTGGTGCCGCGCGCCGAGATGCTGGGCGAGCTCATGCGCTTCCGGCGCGGCATTGCCATTGCCGGCACGCACGGCAAGACCACCACCACTAGCCTGACGGCCAGCGTGCTGGCCGAGGCCGGACTCGATCCGACCTTCGTCATCGGCGGCCAGCTGATCGCCGCCGGTGCCAATGCGCGGTTGGGCACGGGCGAATATCTGGTGGCCGAAGCCGACGAGTCGGACGGCTCCTTCCTGCTGCTGTCGCCGGTGATCGCCATCGTCACCAATATCGATGCCGACCATCTGGAAAACTACGGCGGCGATTTCGAACGCGTGCGCAAGGCGTTTTCCGATTTCCTGCACCGCCTGCCGTTCTACGGCGTGGCCGTGCTGTGCGTGGACGATGCACAGGTTGCCGAGCTGGCACGCAATACGCCGCGGCGCACGCTGACCTATGCCATCGATGCGCCGGCCGATCTGCGCGCAAGCGATCTGCGGCAGGAGGCACGCACGACGAGCTTCACCCTGCATCTGCCCGAGGGAGGCGGCAGCGTGCCGGTCACGCTCAATCTGCCCGGGCGTCACAACGTGCTCAATGCGCTGGCGGCCTGCGCAGTTGGCTGGCAGCTCGGTGTCGAGCCGGCAGCCATGCAACGTGCGTTGGAAAGATTCCAGGGCGTCGGACGGCGCTTCCAGCTGCGCGGCGAGCTGGCGCTCGATCATGGCCACGTCCTGCTGGTCGACGACTACGGCCATCATCCGCGCGAGCTGGCAGCAGTGTTCGCGGCGGCGCGCGCGGGCTGGCCGCAGCGGCGCCTGGTCGTGGCCTTCCAGCCGCACCGCTATTCGCGCACCCGCGATCTGCTCGATGACTTCGCCCAGGTGCTGGCCGAGGTCGATGTGCTGGTGCTGACCGAAGTCTATCCGGCGGGCGAGGCGCCGATTGCCAATGCCGATGGCCGCGCACTGGCGCGTGCGGTGCGCGCGCGCGGCAAGGTCGATCCGGTGCTGGTGGCGCATCCGCGGGAGCTGGCGACGGCGCTGCCGCCGCTGCTGCACGCCGACGATCTGCTGCTGCTGCTTGGCGCCGGCGACATCGGCGCCGCGGCCAGCGAGCTTGCCGCGGTCGGCCACCTCAGGACACAAGGAGCCGCGCAATGACGGCAACCAAACCAGATTCCACGCAACCGGCCGAGTACGGCGTCACCGACCCCAGGGCCTTCGGCCGCGTTGCCGTGGTGATGGGCGGCCATTCGTCCGAACGCGAAGTCTCGCTCGACTCGGGACGCAACGTGCTGGCCGCATTGCGCGCCCGCGGCGTCGATGCGCATGCCGTCGACGGTATTCCGGCCTTGCTCGACGCGCTGCGCGCGGGACATTACGCACGGGTCTTCAACATCCTGCACGGCAACCGGGGCGGCGGCGAGGATGGCGTGCTGCAGGGCGCGCTCGAATCGCTGCGCGTGCCGTACACCGGCTCGGGCGTGCTGGGCTCGGCGCTGTCGATGGACAAGGTGCGCACCAAGCAGGTGTGGATCGCCGAAGGTCTGCCGACTCCGCGCTTCGTTGTCCTGCGTCGGCAGAAGCGTGCCAGCGATGTGCAGGCGGCGGCCGCCAAGCTGGGCCTGCCGGTGATCGTCAAGCCGGCATGCGAAGGTTCCAGCGTGGGCGTTTCGCGCGTGCTGCGCGAGAGCGACCTGCCCGCCGCAGTCGAGCTTGCCGCGCGCTATCCCGGCGATCTGCTGGTGGAGGAGATGATCGTCGGCGACGAGCTCACCGTGGCGGTACTCGGTCGGCAGGCGCTGCCGTCGATCCGCATCGTGCCCAAGGGCGAGTTCTACGACTATCACGCCAAGTACGTGGCCGAGGACACGCAATACCTCTGTCCGGGCCTGGAGGGCGCGGCCGAGGAGGAAATCCGCGCGCTGGCGCTGGCGGCCTTCGATGCTGCCGGCTGCAGCGGCTGGGGGCGTGTGGACATCATGCGTGGCCGCGACGGTCGCAATGCGCTGCTCGAAGTCAACACTGCGCCGGGCATGACCAGCCATTCGCTGGTGCCCAAGGCGGCACGCACGCTCGGTATCGACTTTGAGACGCTGTGCTGGCGCGTGCTCGAAACCAGCTTCGAACGCGAGCGCAGCTTCGGTGACGGCGGCAGCGTCGAGCGAAGCGGAGGCGCAGCGTGAGCGGCGTGCTCAAATTCGCGGCCTGGCTGCTGGCGCTGGCGCTGATCGCGCTGCCGATCGTCGGCGTGCTCAATGGCTGGTTTGCAACCGAGAGCTGGCCGGTGACGCGGCTGTCGGTGCAGGCCCAGTTCGATCATGTCAGTGCCGATGCGATCCGTGCCGCCGCGCAACCGCATCTGGGACGCGGGTTCTTCGCCACGCGGCTCGGCCCGCTGCGCGATGCGATCGCCAAGCTGCCATGGGTCGAGCGCGTGGAGGCGCGCAAGCGCTGGCCCGACACCGTGGATCTGGTGGTGTACGAGCAGCAGCCCTATGCGCGCTGGGGCGACGATCGCCTGATCAATCGACGTGGCGAGCTGTTCGCATTGGCGGACGCGGATGCCCAAAGCCTGCGCAATCTGCCGCGGCTGTCGGGAAGCGACGATCGCTTGGCCGAGGTGCTGCGCTTCTACGCCGAGTGCCAGCGTGAATTTTCCTCCAGCGGCCTGGTCGTGGATGCCGTGTCGGTTTCGCCGCGCGGCGGCTGGCGGCTGGGACTGGCCTCGGGCACCGTGATCGAAGTGGGGCGCGAGCAGCGGGTCGAGCGCCTGCGCCGCTTTCTCGATGCCTGGACCAAGCTCGCCGGTTCGCACGAACAGCCACCGACCACGATCGATCTGCGCTACGCCAACGGCTTTGCGGTGAGCTGGCCGGCCGCGGGTGGAAATACCGGCGGCGCCCGGCCCGCGACCGTTCCGACGGCGCAGCGGGAGCCTCCGCGTGCGTTGCCGGCGGCGGTTGCCGCACAGGATTCCCGATCGTCGTTCCCCGTTTCCCGATTCCCGGCCCCATGAAATCCAAGAGCGAAAAGAACCTCATCGTCGGCCTCGACGTCGGAACCTCCAAGATCGTCACGATCGTGGGCGAGCACGCGCACGGCGAGGCGGTGGAGATCATCGGCATCGGCTCGCACCCGGCCCATGGGCTCAAGCGTGGCGTGGTGGTCGACATCGAATCGACCGTGCATTCGATCCAGCGTGCGGTCGAGGAAGCCGAGCTGATGGCGGGCTGCCAGATCCGCTCGGTGTATGCCTCGATCGCCGGCAATCACATCAAGGATGAGAATTCGCATGGCACGGCGCCGATCCGCGACAAGGAGGTCAGCGCCGCCGATCTCGATGCGGTGCTCAATTCCGCCTGTGCCATCGCCATTCCCGCCGACCGCAGCGTGCTCTACCGCGAACCGCAGGAGTATCTGATCGACGGACAGGAGGGCATTCGCCACCCGGTGGGCATGTCCGGAGTGCGCCTGGAAGCCAATGTGCATCTGGTCACCGGCGCCGCCAGCGTGATCCAGAACATCACCAAGTGCATCAATCGCTGCGGTCTGCAGGTGGATGAACTGCTGCCGGCCGCGGTGGCCTCGGCGCGCGCGGTGCTCACCAACGACGAGCGCGAGCTGGGCGTGTGCATGGTCGATATCGGCGCCGGCACCACCGACATCGCCATCTACACCGGCGGTGCGCTGCGCCACACCACGTCGCTGGCCATCGGTGGCGATCAGGTGACTTCCGACATCGCCCATCTCATGCGCACCCCGACCGCGCATGCCGAGGAACTCAAGGTGCGCTATGCCTGTGCGCTGGCCCAGCTCACGCATGCCGAGGAAAACATCCAGGTTCCGAGCGTCGGCGATCGTCCGCCGCGCCGGCTGGCACGGCAAAACCTCGCCGAGGCGGTGCAGCCGCGCTACGAGGAGATCTTCGAGATGGTGCTGGCCGACCTGCAGCGCAGCGGCTGCGCCGAGCTGGTGCGTGCCGGCATCGTGCTGACGGGCGGTGCCGCCCGCATGGAAGGTGCGATCGATCTGGCCGAGGAGCTGTTCCACATGCCGGTGCGGCTGGGCACGCCGCAGCACGTGACGGGACTGGCCGACGTGGTGGCCAATCCGATGCAGGCCACCGGCGTGGGACTGCTCATCTACGGTAGCCGCGGCAGCGCGACGCGCACGGCTTCGTCGATCGGCAGCTCCGCGGCCGGGAGCCTGTGGCAGCGGGTCTCGACTTGGTTCAAGGGAGAGTTTTGAGAGGCAGACGTGAAGACCCAGGGCATGAAACGCGACACGCGGCGGGCTGCTCGCTCAACCCGTGGCCCGGAGGTCTTCCAGCGCGGCGCGGAGCGCCGCGAGGGCGGTCGAAACGATCGCCGATGCGGCGGCACGCCAGCCGCTGCGTGACGGAGCCGGCCGGGAAGGCCGTGCGACCGTGCAAGAGCAAGACATAACGACAACTACGGAGGATGGGAAATGGCTTTTGAATTCGTCGAAAAGATGGCGCCGAACGCAGTCATCAAGGTCGTCGGCGTGGGCGGTGGCGGTGGCAATGCAGTCAGCCACATGGTGCAGGCCGGCGTGGATGGCGTGGACTTCGTCTGCGCCAATACCGATGCGCAGGCGCTCAAGAGCAGCGGCGCCAAGTTCACGCTGCAGCTGGGCGCCAACGTGACCAAGGGCCTGGGCGCGGGCGCCAACCCCGAGGTCGGCCGCCAGGCCGCGCTGGAGGATCGTGAGCGCATCGTCGAGCTGCTGCAGGGCGCCGACATGGTGTTCATCACCTGCGGCATGGGCGGCGGCACCGGCACGGGCGCCGCGCCGGTGGTGGCGCAGCTGGCCAAGGAGCTGGGCATCCTCACCGTGGCCGTGGTCACCAAGCCATTTCCGTTCGAAGGTCGCCGCCGCATGCAGGTGGCGCTCAAAGGCATCGAGGATCTGAGCCAGTATTGCGATTCGCTGATCACCGTGCCCAATGAGAAGCTGCTCACTGTGCTCGGCCGCGACGTGACCCTGCTCAGCGCATTCAAGCAGGCCAATGACGTGCTGCTCGGTGCGGTGCAGGGCATTGCCGATCTGATCACCCGCCCCGGCCTCATCAACGTCGACTTTGCCGACGTGCGCACGGTCATGTCCGAGATGGGCATGGCGATGATGGGCACCGGCACGGCCAAGGGCGACGATCGCGCGGTGGCGGCGGCGGAAGCGGCCATCAACAATCCGCTGCTCGACGACGTCAACCTGGCCGGCGCCTGCGGCATCCTGGTCAACGTCACCGCCGGCACCAACCTGACGATGCGCGAGTTCGACGACATCGGCCAGGTGGTGCACGAGTTCGCCAGCGAGGATGCCACCGTGGTGATCGGCACCGCGCTCGACCCCGAGCTCAAGGACGACGTGCGCGTGACCGTGGTCGCCACCGGCCTCAATCGCGCCGTGGCGCGCCAGCCGCTGCCGCGCGAGACGCGCGAGCGCGAAGTGGGCTCGCGGCCGCCGATGCGCGTGATCAAGCGCGACGGCACCACCGGTCAGGTGGTCGAGGACTATCTGGGCATTCCCGGCCAGGCCATGCGGCCGGCGCTCGATCCGGCGCCGGCACAGCCGGAGCGGGCCCACGACTACCTCGACATCCCGGCCTTCCTGCGTCGTCAGGCCGATTGATCGTCGGGCATTGATGCATCGCGCCCGGAGGTGACTCGGGCGCCGCATCCTGATTGGCCATGTGAATGGCTGGCGGGCTGCGGCGGGCGGGCCGGCCGCGATCTACCATCCTCATGCGCGGTGTGCGGGACTGGCCACCGCGTTCTCCGATACGCCGCCCTGTGGCGTCAGGGCGGCGCGCCGGGGCGTCGCCGCCAGGCAGAAGGAGAAATCCGGCACGACTGTTGCGCATTTGCAACAGTTGTCGGTTCTGTGCGTCGCTTTGCTTTTATGCCTCTGGGGCATGTGCTACCCTCGCCGCGTTTTGTCGGCTCCGCCCCGGGGTTACACAAGAAAAATGATCAGGCAACGCACGCTCAAGAACACCATCAGGGCGACAGGCGTGGGTCTTCATACGGGTGACAAGGTGTACATGACCTTGCGTCCTGCTGCAGTCGATACCGGCATCGTGTTCCGCCGCGTCGACCTGCCGGAGCCCGTTGATATCCGCTCCTGTTGCGAAAATGTAGGGGATACCCGCCTGTCCACGACCCTGACCAAGGGAGACGTGCGCATCGCCACGATCGAGCATCTGCTCTCGGCGATGGCCGGGCTGGGCATCGACAACGCCTATGTCGACCTGTCGGCGCCCGAAGTGCCGATCATGGACGGCAGCGCCGGCCCGTTCGTGTTCCTGCTGCAGTCGGCGGGAATCGAGGAGCAAGCCAAGGCCAAGCGCTTCATCCGCATCAAGAAACCGGTCATCGTGCGTGACGGCGACAAGTGGGCGCGGTTCGAGCCGTTCGACGGCTTCAAGGTCGGTTTTTCGATCGACTTCAACCACCCGATGTTCACCAAGCGCACCTCGACCAGCGAGATCGACTTCTCGACCACCTCGTTCGTCAAGGAAGTCAGTCGTGCGCGCACCTTTGGCTTCATGCGCGACATCGAGTACCTGCGCGAGCGCAATCTTGCGCTGGGCGGCTCGATGGACAACGCGATCGTGCTCGACGACTATCGCGTACTCAACGAGGACGGCCTGCGTTACGAGGACGAGTTCGTCAAGCACAAGATCCTCGATGCGATCGGTGACCTGTACCTGCTCGGCCATAGCCTGATTGGGGCGTTCTATGGCTACAAGTCGGGCCACGAGCTCAACAACAAGCTGCTGCGTACGCTGCTGGCGGATGCGACGGCTTGGGAAGAAGTCAGTTTCGAGGACGAGGCGTCCGCCCCGATTTCCTACGCCCACCCGGCGCAGGCAGTCTGAAGACGTCGGGCGATCGGCATTCCCGATCGCCCAGCAGGACGGTGCGATCGCACCGTCGGGAAAGGTGGAGCATCCGGGGCGCCGCGCGGCGCGCGGCCCTAGGGGGTTTCGCTGTCGGCCAGGGAGGCCAGGTTCAGCAACACGGCCCGCAGTTCGGGGTCGGCAAGGACTGACGCCGTCGTGCGCAAATGCTGCGCGGTGGTGGCAGAAAGCGGTACGGGCTTTGTCGGGTTCGGGGGAACGGTCGGCAAAGGCGCCACTTTCACGGCAAATCGTTCGATCCCCTCACCCAGGGTGAGGCGGGCTTCGGTCAGCAGCGCGGCTTGATGCAGGCGCAGCCGGCTGGCCCAGATCGGACTGGATGCCAGGAAAACCAGTCGTCCGTTGCGCACGTCCGCGAGACGCGTCTCGCGTGCGGTGGCTGCGGGCAGCAGGCGGCGCAATCGTTGATCCAGCGCATCCAGGGCGCGCGCGCGTTGTGCGAGCGCGCCCAGGGAAACGCACTCCTGCGCCGGACGCAGTCCGGTCGTGGAGAGGGATGGGCGATGGCGAGGTGACGACACGACGAACACGAACCCGGTACGGCCATGAACATCATTATCGTCCGCAACACATCCAAGCTGCCATGGCGCATCGATCTCAGCGCAGGCCGCGGCCGTGTCCTGCTCGTGTCGGCCGCCAGCCTGTGCGTTGCCGTGCTGCTCGGACTGGGCGCACTCATCGGTGTCTGGCTCGGCTCGCCGCATGCCAGGGAGATGCGCATGCTGGCCGCCCTGCACGCTGCGCTGGACAGCCAGCGCGGCGAGCTGGATGCGCTGGGCAGCCATTCGCGGCGCAACCTCGATGCCTTGTCGCTGCAGCTGGGGCAGTTGCAGGCGCAGGCGACGCGACTCAACGCGCTCGGTGAGCGGCTGACCGAAATGGGCAAGCTCGGCGATGGCGAATTCGATTTTTCCGACGCTCCCGCGATGGGCGGCCCCGAGGAGGCGGGCGGCAGCGCGGCGGCGCCCCTGCCGTTGCAGGAGAGCATCGACCGTCTGCGTCTGACGTTCGACGATCAGCAGACCCAGCTCGACATGCTTGACCGCCTGCTGCGCGACCAGAAGATCGAAAGTGCCCTGCTGCCGACCGGCATGCCGGTGGCGCAAGGCTACGTTTCGTCGGGATTTGGTGGTCGTTCCGATCCGTTCGATGGCCACCAGGCCTCGCATCTGGGAGTGGATTTTTCCGCTCCGGCCGGTTCGCCCGTCATGGCGGTCGCCGATGGCGTGGTGACCTTTGCCGGCGAGCGCAGCGGCTATGGCAATGTCGTGGAGATCGACCACGGCAATGGCTACATGACGCGCTATGCGCATGCTTCGAAGATCGACGTGGCCCCCGGCGCGCGCGTGCATGCCGGGCAGGTGATCGCCAATGTCGGCTCGACCGGACGCTCGACCGGCCCGCACTGCCATTTCGAAGTCTGGCGCGACGGTCGCGCCGTCAATCCGATGCGCTACGTGCAGAACGTCCGCGAGGCGCGTGCGTGAGCACCCCAGGCGCGACTTGAAACGCGGTTGCGCCGACCCACTTCTTTGTATTCGGCCCGGTCCGCCGTAAAATCGGCGGCTTGGTTTTGCGTGGCCCCGATTCGCGCCGTGTCCGGCGGTCGGATGCCGCACGTGCCCGGCTCGACCCAGCCGGACCTCTCCACCGGAAACGTGCCCGTCGGTGCGTTTCCAGCCATCGAATCGACCATCGCCCATGCTCAACTCCGTCCTGACGCGTATTTTCGGCAGCCGCAACGAACGCGTGCTGCGCCAGCTCGGCAAGTCCGTTGCCAAGATCAATGCGTTGGAGGCTCAATTCCAGGCGTTGTCCGATGAAGAACTGCGCGGCAAGACCGACGAGTTCAAGAAGCGCCTCGCCGAGGGCGCCACGCTCGACAGCCTGCTGGTGGAAGCCTTTGCCACCGTGCGCGAGGCCGCGCGGCGCGTACTCGGCATGCGCCACCATGACGTGCAGCTGATCGGTGGCATGGTGCTGCACATGGGCAAGATTGCCGAAATGCGCACCGGCGAGGGCAAGACCCTGGTCGCCACGCTGCCGGTCTACCTCAACGCGCTCGAAGGCAAGGGCGTGCATGTGGTCACGGTCAATGACTATCTGGCCAAGCGCGACTCGGCGTGGATGGGCAAGGTCTACAACTTCCTCGGCATGAGCGTGGGAGTGGTCTGGCCGGGCATGGAGCACGGCGACAAGCGCGGTGCGTACGCCGCCGACATCACCTACGGCACCAACAATGAATTCGGCTTCGACTACCTGCGCGACAACATGGCGCTGGCGGCCGAGCAACGCTATCAGCGCGGCCTGCACTACGCGATCGTCGACGAAGTCGACTCGATCCTGATCGACGAGGCGCGCACGCCGCTGATCATTTCCGGCCCGTCCGACGAATCGCCGCAGCTCTACGTCAAGGTCAATCGCATCGTGCCGCGCCTGACGCGGCAGGCGAGCGAGCCCAAGGTGGGCGAGCCGCCGGTGCCCGGCGATTTCTACGTCGACGAAAAGCAGAAGCAGGTGCACCTGTCCGAAGAAGGCATGGAGCACGCCGAGCAGGAGCTGCGTGCCGAGGGCGTGATCGGGCCTGACGAAGGCCTGTACGATTCGCAGCACATCGCCGTCGTGCATCACCTCAACGCGGCGCTGCGCGCGCATGCGATCTACCAACGCGATGTCGACTACATCGTGCGCGATGGCGAAGTCATCATCGTCGATGAATTCACCGGGCGCACTCTGCCGGGACGGCGCTGGTCGGAAGGGCTGCATCAGGCGGTGGAGGCCAAGGAGGGCGTGCCGATCCAGCGTGAGAACCAGACGCTGGCCTCGATCACGTTCCAGAACCTGTTCCGCATGTACAAGAAGCTGTCCGGCATGACCGGCACGGCCGATACCGAAGCCTACGAATTCCAGTCGATCTACGGCCTTGAAGTGGTCGTCATTCCGACCCACCGGCCGATGGTGCGCAAGGACGAGGCCGACGTCATCTTCCTCAAGTCGGGCGCCAAGTACGAGGCGATCGCCGAGGACATCAAGGAAAGCCACGAACGCGGCCAGCCGGTGCTGGTCGGCACGGCCTCGATCGAAATGTCCGAGCTGCTGTCGGACATGCTGCGCAAGAAAGGCATTCCCCACGAAGTGCTCAACGCCAAGCAGCACGAACGCGAAGCGCACATCGTGGCCCAGGCCGGGCGGCCTGGCGCGATCACCATCGCCACCAACATGGCTGGTCGCGGCACCGACATCGTGCTCGGCGGCAGTCTCGAAGCCGAATTGCATGCGCTGCCGGAAGGGGCGTCCGACAGCGAACGCGAGCGCGTCAAGTCCGAATGGCAGCGGCGCCATGACGAAGTCATCGCGCTGGGCGGCCTGCGCATCGTCGGCACCGAGCGGCACGAGTCGCGGCGCATCGACAACCAGCTGCGTGGCCGTTCGGGTCGCCAGGGCGAT
>WBZO01004891.1_pt2 | contig 13619 bp, 11 predicted proteins | sample 5204261 | NCBI WGS metagenome assembly WBZO01 (sample SAMN12412400, study PRJNA552823) | activated sludge metagenome | isolation source: activated sludge from anammox sidestream of wastewater treatment plant... | place: USA: North Carolina | collected 2017-09
TTCAGCTCGTTCCCAGGTTATGCTGCCTTGGGCTTGCAGGTAGGCTATACCACCGTCCACCAGCGCAAGGCCGGCCAAGCGGTCCGGCCAGCGCGCAGCGAATTCCAGGGCGACGTTGGCCCCCCAGGAATGGCCGGCAACGATGGCCGAAGGAAGGCCCGCGTTGTCTATCAGAGCAGCGAGATCCTCGGCCACCTCTTCGAACCCGTATCCCGATTCTGGCTTGTCGCTTTCGCCATGGCCGCGCTGGTCGTACGCCAGGACTCTATGAGGGGCCAGTCGGGGGATGACCAGGTCCCAGATGTGGTGTGAGGAAGAAAGTCCATGGACGAGAACGAACGCTGGCTCGACCCCTGGCTCCTCACGGACTTCGAATTGCAGGCCGTTCGCAGGGCGCTTCACCTTACCCAAACCCCACTTCTGTCACCATCTACTGGCGCCGCACTCTTTAACATAAGCGTAACATCCCGGCGCTGAGATCTCGCCGAAAAGCCAATATCCTTAGATAAAGATAGCGGAATGCGCTGGACTTGGACAGTGGGAAGGAGCCGAAGTTGACGGTAGGAGGGCCAACGGAAGTTAGGGGATTTCTACGCGCATGCCATCATCAGTACCTGTTTGACCGGGAATTGCAGGAGTGGGTTTGCTTTAGTTGCGGCAAGAGCCTCGGGCTGGTGAACTCGGCTCTGAATCATCGTTGCGAACCCGACTGCGAAATCCATGAGGAGGTCTCAGGACTCGGGTAGGACTCCCGCAGGTTCTGGCTCGACTCCCGCCCTCGATATACCGGCGGTCGCGGGGTACCCTGCGGCTACGCCGAACGCTTCTTTTATCTCCCGGCTTGTCGCAGACCCTTCTGGGACACCGGTTGTTCACTATCGTGAAGTATTCTACAATTCAGAAACTGAAATGCCTTACATCGATGGAACGCCCGCCAAGCAACATCCTTCTAGGGTAAGCCCGGTCGCGCCTCTCGCCGGAGACCCGCAGGCTATCGAGCGAATCAAGGAGTTGCTTGCCGACCTGGAGCCGGACAGGGCTGATCTCCTGCGAGCCTTTCACCGCATACAGCACGAATTCAAATACGTGCCAAGGGAGGCCATCCCTCTTCTGGCCGGAAAGTTTCGTACCACCAATGCGATGATTTACGGGGCTATCGATTTCTACGCGGAGGTGCGGCAGGAACCGCCGGCGGAACACGAGGTCCAGTGGTGCAGCGGGCCTGCCTGTCGCCTGAAGGGGTCGGAGGAGATCAGGCGCGGTCTGGAGGCCACACTCGGCTGTGATCTCGACGAGAAGACCGAAGATGAGTTGTACGGACTTCGTCTGGTCCAATGCGACGGCACGTGTCACCTCGCGCCGCTGATCCGCTACGAGGGCCGCTATATCGGGCCGCTTACAAGCAGCAAGGCCATCGAGTGGGCACGGGAGTTGAAACAAAGCCACGGCTCCGATAATGGTCAGTGGCAACAACACCAGGAAGCTCCAGATACTGAATCCGGGGATGCTGATGCCACCCTATAGCGATATCCGTAAAGCTGCCGACGAGGTATGGCGGAACATCGACGAGCCCAAGCGGCCTTTGCTCCGGGTGTCGCTGGCTACGTGCAGCGTAGTGGTGGGGGCGCAAGACCTGTTGGAAGCTCTACGCCAGGCGCTCGCGTCCGGGCGAATAGAAGCGGACATTGTCATCACCGGCGACTGGGGTCTTTGTTACGCCGAACCAACCGTCGTCGTCCAGTTGCCGGGCCAGCCCGCGGTTATGTACCAGCGGCTGACCGTAGCTGACGTGCCTCGCCTCATCGAGGAGGTCATCACGAAGGGGGGCGTACTCCAGGATCGCGTTTTGGGTGTGCTTGGGGACGAGGCGTGGCAGGGCATCCTCCCCCTCAATTCCCTTGAGGTGATGCGTCCGCAAGTGCGAAGGTTGATGGCCAACTGCGGAATCATCGATCCCGAAAACATTGACCACTACATTGCCAGAGGTGGCTACGAAGGCCTGAACAAGGCGCTGACTATGGACGGCGAGGCCGTGGATAAGGAGGTGCTGGACTCCGGTCTTTGGGGCCGCGGCGGCGCCGCCTTCCCTACCGGCCGGAAGTGGGAGTTCCTCCGCGGCGCCAAGCGCACACCGAAATATATGATCTGCAACGCGGATGAGGGTGATCCTGGGTCATTCGTCAACCGAAACGTAATGGAAAGCGATCCGCAGCTTCTGGTCGAAGGCATGGCGATAGCCGGCTACGCCACGGGGGCCTCATACGGCTTCATCTATATCCGCGAGGAGTACCCACTGGCGTTTCAACGGATGGAGAAAGCCGTCCAGCAGGCTCGGGAGAGAGGTTGTCTAGGCAAGAACATCTTTGGCTCGGACTTCTCCTACGATCTGGAAGTGATACGGGGCGCAGGCGCCTATACCTGCGGCGAGGAGACGGGCTTGATAGCCTCGCTTGACGATAGCCGTGGGATGCCGAAAATCCGGCCGCCATTTCCGGCCGAAGCCGGCGTATTTGGTCAGCCTTCGAACGTAAACAACGTCGAGTCTTTCGCCAATGCCCCCCTTATCCTGAGACACGGCGCGCAATGGTGGGCGTCGGAGGGCAGCGAGCAGAACAAGGGTACCAAGATGTTCTCCCTGTCCGGCCAGATCAACCGGGTCTGCATTTTGGAGGTCCCGCTAGGCGTCCCCATGCGCACATTGGTAATGGACATTGGGGGCGGGCTGCCGGAAGGACGAACACTGAAGGGCGTCCAGGCGGGTGGCCCTCTATCCGGCGTCCTGCCTGCCCGCGATCTGGATATCTCCCTGGAACCGCAGCTCTTCAGGGAACGCGCCATGTTCCTCGGGTCCGGCGGACTGGTCATTCTGGACGACACTAACTGCATCGTCGACCTGTGCGTCTGGCATGAGTGGTTCGCCGAAGCGGAATCCTGCGGCCGCTGCACCAATTGCTTCACTGGTACCCGCCGTCTAGTAGAGATCCTCCGCCGCATCGCCAGGGGCGGAGGACGCCCGGCCGATGTAGGCATTATCCGGATGCTGGGGGGCGAGATGGGGTACAACAACAACTGCGCGCACGGACAGGCCGCCCCGACCGTTCTAAACGCAGTCCTCAGCTTCTTTGAGGAGGAGTTCCTGGAGCACCTTCAAGGCAGACGGTGCCGCGCCAGGGTTTGCCGGGGCCTGGTTCGGTACGAAGTCGTCCACCACTCGGACAAGCTCCCTGCGGCGGAGGCGATCTGCCCCACCACCGCCGTCGTCCCCAGTAACGGCAGCTATGCGATCGACCAGCGCAAGTGCATCAAGTGTGACGCCTGTCGTCAACAGGCCCCCTACGCCATCGCCCTCCTGGACGAATTCGGCGCCTAATCGCCAAAGCCGGAGGCGTCGAGCCGGGGTTTTAACCTGAGGTTGTCACAACTTATCCCCAAGGTCTGCTATTTTCATCCGCAGTCGCAGCGGAGCGCCATGATGAACTGCTAGCCCAAACCAGCCTCGGCCTTCCGCCCTTGGCACGGCCGTCTTGCTCAAGCCTATGACTGAAGGTCTGGGCATGCCCTTCTCTTATCCTATTCAGTTCCAGCGGCCCGCTGCTTGCCTGCCTCCGCTACGATTCCACCGGCTCCTACTTTTGTTCTTCACGATGTTCGCGACCATGTCCTTCCTGGGCGCCGGACTCGTCTTTCTGCCGCGCCCGCCACGGCGGCAGGCCCTACCGGATGTGGCTGCGAACCAGGCTTGAGTGAGCAGTGTGTGGATAGAATGCGAAGGGACTCGCTGGTGGGGAAGGGGGGACTCGAACCCCCACGCCTCTCGGCACGTGATCCTAAGTCACGCTCGTCTACCATTCCGACACTTCCCCAAGATTAGCTGGTGGGCCGCCCAGGACTCGAACCTGGAACCCGCTGATTAAGAGTCAGCTGCTCTGCCAGTTGAGCTAGCGGCCCACTACGCCTGTAGCTTCCTCTTCGAGAAGCCAGGAACTATTCTGACGCATTACGCTTCTCTATGACAATCGCCGGAGACGAAGCGCAGCGTCAGAAACAAGAAGGTGGTGGGCGATGGAGGACTTGAACCTCCGACCTCAGCGATGTCAACGCTGCGCTCTAGCCAACTGAGCTAATCGCCCAACCAGAGTCATCGTACCAACAGTCTGAAAAGGGGTCAACGAACCTGGTGGGGCTGAACTTCTTTCGGAGACAGCTCTAGGAGTTTGGCCGGGAATGGCGATGCGCTCGCTCCAACAGTTGGGCGAGCTTTTCCACCACTGCCGAACGCGCGACGGCGAAGTCGCAGCCAGCTTCTCTGGCCTGGCGTAGAGCCTCAGCATCGGTGTGCTGACCGAAAGCGAGGATGGGAAGACCCTGTTGCCGGGCCGCGGAGACTACCGGACGCCATTCCAGGCCTACAGCCTGAAGGTCGAGCACGACCAGTTGCGCTTTTGAGCCATCGAGCGCTTCCCGCCACAGCGCTTCGGTGTCGGCCACTGTGACTTCGTAACCCAGGACCCTGGCCCCTTCCAGAATGCGCGACTGGCGCATCAGGTCGTTGGCCACCAGAATTATTGAGGGTTTTATCGACATGCCTGTATCGATTCTACGGTGTAGGCGGCTGGGATCGCCAGCCGGTAGTACCCAGTAATGAAAAGAGTCTGTTCGTCGTTATATCAACAGTACGGGAGGTCACCGGAAGACTTGGGAGGACGAGTGCGATCGCTCCGCTGGTATTCGTTCTCCGCAGGAACTAGAATCAGCATATGAGGGACAGCAGGCGGTATGGTGAAGTGGACGAGCCCCTCCTACGTCAGGTTGCCGGTCTCACAGGGGGAAGTCAGCGATGGCTGAAAGCCGCGTTGCAGGCGATTGCGAACCTCGAGGCTGGCGAGCCGGAAGAGCCGCGGCTGAGAAAGCGCGAACAGCCTCAAGAGAAAGCTGAGTCTCCCCCCGCCGCAAAGCCTGCGGCCTCGCTCCTGGATCTTACCCTCGACGAGGTGCTGAGCGGGGAATCCGGTCTGGAGCAGGCCGAAGCGTATCCGGAGTTGGCCCAAGAGCTTCGTGAGATTTCGGAAATTGCGGCGCTTTTGCGGGAAATGGCTGCGGAGCGGCGGCGGCTAGGTGAGCAGATTCTGAAGGAATCGGATTGGGGCCAGGACGCCGAGGCAGGTTGACCTCAGAAGGTCCCCCATAACCGTACTCCATTATCAATTTCCAACCCCTCCCCAACTGCGCCTCACGCCGGCGCTCAGGAGAGCGCGCAATCTGCGGGAGCCCCTACGCTGGGCGTTACGTAGCCGAACAAGAGAGTACCCACCCACGCGGCGGCCCAGCTCCCCGAAGATGATCTCCTCAGTCTCTCTAGCAGTCAGGCGCAGCGCTGAGCCCTGAGACGTATCGAAGGACGATCAGAGCGTCCACCGGACCAGTCGAGCCGTCACAGTTAACATCGGAGGAGGACCCGCAGGCGGGAGCGATCTGGAGCCGCGAGGCGATTCTCAGAATGAGGAGAGCGTCCGTGCTATCAATGTTCCCGCTGCAGTTGACGTCGCCCAGAAGGGACGTCGATGGAGAGCCGGCGTATCCTCCGAAATCCGCGGTCCAGTACCAGCCGTAAGCGCTCGAGGGGTTGCTGGCCCTGCCGATGCCCACAGCGACAAGCTCGCTGCCAAGGATGTTGGCGTTATGTCCGGGCGAGTGGCGCCACAGTTCAAAGGCAGTGTCGGCGCTGGTGGCGCCCGCCGCCAGGTTCTCCGCTTTGGCGACATTGTAGTTGTAGCCAAAGGCGGCCATTCGCTGGAAGGGGTCGCGGCCAAGCGAGTCGGTATGGCTGAAGTAGTTCTTGTTCGCCATATCTACGCTCATCCAGCGGGCAGCGTCCTGGAGTTGGGGGTCGATGGCGAGCGGACGGAGCCCGTTGGCCGATCTATATTGGTTGATCAGGAGGAGGAGGGCTTGTTCCTGTGAATCCAGCGGCGCCGCGGCAGGCGCTGATGCAGGGGATTGCAGTATCAGGAGCGTCAGTAGAAACAGGGACGCAAGTAGGGCGAGGCGTGCAGCCTTTCTCATGGCATCTCCATCAGTGGGCCAGCTCCACTCAGTTAGATGGAGAAAGACAGGGCATGTTTCGGCGGAGGACCTGGGCGGGTGGTTAGATTCGGTTAAGCTTGAGCGGCGCCGCCCCCATTTTCTTAGTTAGGAAGTGAAGCTCTCGAAATATATGGCTTGGCTCCGCGTTCTACTTATGACCGCTGACGCATACCCTATTTTGCTGGGAGATCGCGAAATGCTGGCCAAAGAAGTAACTCAAGCAGACGACCTGAGCCGTGAAGAGCTATACGCCTGCCTTCAACTGCGTCCCACTGCCGATATCGATCTAGTGGAACGCGCTTACTGGCGTCTGGCCTATAAGCATCAAGCTGAAGCCGCCGCCGGTGATCTGGGGGCCAAGCGAAGACTATTGGAGTTGAACAGAGCGATGTCGGCGCTTGGGCAAGCGCAGCCTGCACAGCAGCGCAGGCCCCGTCTGATGGAGGAAGCCCCGCCTGAGTGGAATTCCTGGGAAGCGCTCTTCGATACCTGGTGGCTGCTGGTTGTAGTGGCGGCGCTGGCCCTGGGTGTGGGGCTTGTGAATCACTGGGCAGACGTGGAAGCTCTTTCGGAACTTCTTGGCAACCACACGCGCACACTGATAGTGGCCGCGAGCGCATCCCTTGCCGGGCTGGTCGCTTTGCCGGCGCTTGCGCTGCTGATTCGGGCGGTTTTCTCCAGCCACGTAGCACGCGTCAGGGCTGACCCCTACGAGGTCCTCCACCTACATCCGGGGGCGGATCCCGAGATAGTGGATATCGCCTACCAATCTTGCCTCCACCGATATCGAAATGCCAGGAGCAACGGGACAGCGGTAGAACGGGCTATCGCTGAATTGGGGAAGGCGTATACGGTGTTGCGAGACCCGGAGACGCGGGCGTCCTATGACCGAGCGAGGCCACCCATCCCCGACCGCCCCGAATCTCCAACGCGATTGCCCATAAGGGAGGCCCCGCAAGCTCCGGAAGAGATGACAACCCAAGCGGCAACGGTTGCGGAGGCGGCTAGCGCTTCTAAGGGCCAGCCTTCGCCTTCAGTTGAAGGAGCGGTTAGAGCGGGCGCGGAGACACCTGCGCCGATCGTCCAAGCCACCACGGACAGGAAACCGTTAGCGCTGTCCGTTGCTCGTTCGCTAGGGATGGCGGCGGGAAGGGTACTTGTCTTATTCGCGCGCCTCCTCGCGTTTATTGCGATCTCACTTGCCCGGCTTGGCGTGCGCGCCCTGGGCGGGGCCTATCGCCGGCTACGGCGTTCTGAGACAACGCCAGCAGAGGGCAGCGTGCCACGTACTGTGGAGAGCGGAGGAAAGCCGGAGGACCAGCGTGCCAACAGCAACGGGAGTGTGCGGGCGAAGGGCCAAGCGCCGGAGGCCGAGGCCGCTCTGGATCCCGACAGGCTCCGTACTCTGGAGAAGCTGGGCAAGCTGTATGGCCAAAGACAGGGGCTTCCCCTTCAGAATCCGGTACCCCTGCCGCAGTTCGAGCTTCCTAACGATCCGGCAAGCTCTCCCTTGTTGGCTCGATTAACCGTCATCGATGACCGCGCGGAATCCCACTCGTTCGGTATCGAGGCCGACGCCACGATTACGATTGGCAGCGACCCGACTTGCGAGATAGTCCTCTCGGGGATGGATGAGAAGATCGCGCCCCAGCAGGCAAGGATCTGGAAACGCGAGGACAAGTTCATGTTTCACTCGCTCTCGCCCGATCTACCTGTTGCCGTACAGGGGAAGCCCTTCGTTTGGGTGATCCTGGAAGACGGTGACCTCATCGAGCTCGGGTCTTACCGGCTCCGCTTCGAAATCCTGGATCAGAGGGCTACCCCTTAGGTCCGGGCAAGCCTTTGGCCAACTCAGGCTGTCCCGCCGGGAGACGCAGTTATTACCGGGAGGCTGTGGTAGAGACCGGCTGAGCGATGACGTGTATTACGGGAAGCCGGAACCGTTTCTCCACCTGATGCGGCAGGTCCAGCCGGAGCCACCTCGAAATACCCAGAGGCATGGTACAGACGACGATAGCGTTGTACTCGCTGCCATGCTCTCGCATCTCATCTGCGACCGCCAGTACTGGCGAAGCATCGCCGATGACAGAACGTATCAGATCGAGGCCACTTTCGCGCATGCGCTCCTCGGCTCCTTGGGCGGCTTGCAGCGCTGCTTCATGCGCTTCTTGCTCTGTCCAGGTGAGCAGGTGGCTCGCGGGGGTCGCCGGGACGAGCAGGACAAATTGCGCAGAGGAGTCCTGCGCCAAAACGCCTATCAGCCTCTCGATAAGCTCCAGGCTAGATGCAGTCTGATGCGCAACAACAAGGTAACGAGCCATCACCTGACCTCCGCCGCCATTTCAGCCACGATGCGATTCCATCCGCCTCTGTACATAATACGCTAATAATCAAGCGGAAGATGTGCGTATCCTGCCTGCCGGATGATCGAGTGGTTTTTGGCTGAAATACTGGACCAGGGGTCATCGTGAGCGGCGGTACTGGCCGCTCGACTTGAAAGCATGTCGAATGGACTGCTAGCTCTCGCCGAGTTCCCTGGCGGACAAGCTCTTCGCCTGCTCGCTCAACTCCTGGCTCAACCTCGTCAGACCCTCGCTCAGCCTGACCGGATAGGCGGGCGGCGCTTCGGCCAACGATTTGTACGGCGCGGGTAGCCGCTCCAGTTCCGCGCCGAAACGCCTGCGGATCTCTTCTAGTGGGGGAGATGGCAGCAGCCTCTTTCCCTGGTCCATTACCTTGACCAGCAGCGGCGCCGCTCCGTCAAGCGCCTCGCCCCTCAGAGCCAGGACGTCCTCTTTCAGCTGGCCTTCCGCATCGCGGCGGCGGTAGACCTGCTTGGCCCCCGGCAGAGAGATCTTCCCTGAGCTTAGTTTAAGGACTGGCCTTTGCCCTAAGGACACCATCTTGTAGGCGGTGTCCAGCCAGGGAGCGTCCGCCGACACCCCCATTTTCGTACCTACACCGAACGAATCGATGGGCGCTCCCTTACGTAGCAGCTCGTCTATTTCGTATTCGTCAAGCCCGCCGCTCGCCACGATTTGCACATATGGCAGGCCCGCCTCATCAAAGATGCGCCGAACCTCCTTGCTCAACGACAACAGGTCTCCGCTATCGAGCCGCACTCCCTGAAGACGCCGCCCTTTCGATTCCATCTCCCTGGCGACAAGAACTGCCTTTCGGGCCCCATCGATCGTATCGTAAGTATCAATGAGAAGGACGGATCGGTCCGGGAAGCTGGCAGCGAACGCCCTGAAGGCATCGATCTCGTGTTCGTAAGCGGTGACGAAGGAATGGGCCATGGTTCCAGAGATTGGAATGCCGTAACGCTTTCCGGCGAGGACATCGCTGGTGGCGTCGAATCCAGCGAGGTAGCTAGAGCGAGCGACCTTGAGTCCGGCGTCCGTACCCTGGGTGCGTCTCAGAGCGAAGTCGACAAGAGACCGTCCGCCCGCCGCAACAACGCATCTGGCTGCCTTGCTCGCGATGAGACTCTGAAGAGTGAGCTGGTTGATCAGGTACGTCTCGACGATCTGAGCCTCTATCAAAGGCGCCGTTACCTCCAGAAGCGGCTCATTAGCAAAGAATATGCGGCCCTCCTCGATTGCCCAGACCTCTCCGCTAAAGCGCATGTCACGCAAGAAGTCCAGAAAGTCGCCGGAGAAGATGTTCGTCGAGTGCAGGTAACTAATATCGTCCTTGGAGAAAGCGACGCCCTCAAGGAAGTCCAGCGCGTCTTCCAGCCCCGCGCCGGCAAGGAACCCCCTCGCCTGGGGAAGCCTGCGGACGAACAGACTGAAGGTGGCGGGTTGGAGCGTCTGATGCTCGAAGTAGCTCTGAGCCATGGTCAGTTCGTACAGGTCCGTCAAGAGCGGCGAAAGCCTGGATGATGACGGTGGCACGGAGTTCATTGTGGTGGACCAGAAGACGTAACCAGGGGGACTTCAAGCGCCAGCGCCGCTCTGCGGTTACCTCCGCCGCCTGGTGTCGCCCGCCTCCTCTTCCAGAGGTCATCGAGGCCTCACCGTCTGCGAGCGCTGGCGCTTTCTACCTTGATTATAGCATTGACTCCCGGTTCTTAACCTGCCGTATGGCCCTTACTGAACAGGACGAAAATACCTAAATTTCAGGGTGAATCGCGAATTAGAATGAGCGTGGAAAGATGAGGTGAGTCAAGATGCGGCGAATCCTCGTGACGCTGGACGGTTCCACGCATTCGGAGGCTATCCTGCCCGTCGTTGAAGATTTGGCCTTGAAGACGAAGGCAACCCTGGTCCTGTTCAGGTCGGCCCCGGCCCCAGTTGCAACGGCCGAGACACCGGCGAGCGTTGGGCCCGCGGTGATGGGAACAGGCTATAGCGGATCGCACGACAGCCATGCCGAAACCAGGTCTCAGGCAATCGAAAGACGGAAAGCGGAGCTTGTCGAATTCCTCGATGAGAAGGCGGTAGCATTGCGCCGGCAGGGTCTCGATGTGGAGATAGCTCATGCCTTTGGCGACGACCCCGCCGACCTCATAGTCGAATACGCTTGTGCGGAGGCAGTCGACCTTATTGCCCTGGCCACTCACTGGCACACCGGGCTTCGGAGCCTGGTTTCTCACAGCGTTGCCGGAAAGGTGCTGGCCAGTGGGGTCCGCCCCGTGCTGCTAGTGACGCCACGGGGGATGGATACCGGCAGGGCTTTCTGACGAAGGGCCGGATGAACCGGCGAGCCCGTGGTTCGGGCTCCTGTTCAAACACCCAGGTGGTTCGCGTGGTGGCGGCGCCTTTGCTACTCGCGCGCAATTTGCGCACAAGAAAGTGTTATTCGGAGGCGACGGCGCAGATAGGAGAATGTGCCTAGCGGTACAAGTTGGAGGTGAAATCGATGTTACTGCTGTTACTTCTCCTGTTTCTGCTCTTCATAGTGGCGCCAGGCGTATTGCTTGGCCTCCTGGTGAGCCCGTGGTTCTTCCTGCTCCTGCTGCTCATCCTCGTGTTAGCTGCTCCCTGGGGGCGCCGGGGCTGGTATTGAGCGGAGCACAGGGTTAGTCTGGGGCCGGCTGAATCGCCGGCCTCTCCCTTTAATGCCTTTTGATGACCCTGTAATCATTAAACCTACCGCTCTTTTTCGGATGAAACGCCCCATGTGCTTTCATGGAGTTGTCCAGCCAAGAGGCGAGAGGTGTCTTCGCTTCCGCTAAGGGACTATCGACCGACAGGAGGCATTTTCATGGCTCAGGCGCCCGCGCAAACAGAAGACAAGCGGCTAGCAGGCTCGAAAGGCCAAGAGGAACGGAAACGGCGGGTCCTGAATAAGGGGCGATCGTCCATAACACATAGCATCGCAGGGGCGATTGTCACAAAGTCCGGCGATCTTTTCTTCCTGTCGCAACCCGACGGTCAGGTTCCTCTTGACGGAAACCATGGCCTCGGACTGTACCATCACGATTGCCGGTTCCTTCACGGATATGAGTTAAAGCTGGCCGGGGAACATCCGAGCGCTCTTACTGCTAGCGCCGCGGCTGGATACAAAGCCGTTGTCGAGTTGACCAACGAGGACATCCGTCAAGCAGACGGGAAGCTAATACCGAAGGAAGACCTCGGAATCAAGTGGGAGCGTGCGGTGGATGCCGATGGCAAGCTATATGATGTGATCAGCTTCCAGAACTTCGGGTTGGACGAGGTAAGATTCCCTGTCTCCCTGAGCTTTTCGGCAGATTTCGAGAGCATCTTCGCGGTGCGAGGACGGACACAAGAGAAGAAAGGGGAGATGCTACCACCTTCATGGGAAGACGGTTCACTTCGCCTCATGTACAAGGGAGCTGACAAGCGAGATCGGAGCCTGAGGATCGCATTCAACCCGAAGCCGAACGGCGTTAAGGGTACCGAAGCTGAATTCGTAGTACAGATAGGGCCGCGAAGGAACTGGAAGCTGCGCGTGTCGCTTTCGGTGGAGGAGGTGGACGAAAGCAGTAGGCCGGACGAAGCCGGCGGCAAGACGACCGCCACGAGTCCCCGAAAGGCGGGTTCTGACAAGCGTGTTGCCGCCCACACTCGGGTCAGCAGCGACAGCATTCTATTGAATGGCGTATTGGAGCGATCGTTGGGCGACCTGCAATTGCTGAGCTCGGAGCTGGAAGGGGAGAGATTCTTCGCTGCCGGCATTCCCTGGTACGGTACGCTCTTCGGCCGCGACAGCCTCATCACATCTCTGGAAACGCTGGCGTTCGATTCAGAAGTGGCGGCGGACACCTTGCGCCTACTGGCCAAATACCAGGGACAAAGAATTGACGATTGGCGCGACGAACAGCCGGGGAAGATACTGCACGAGTTGCGTTTCGGGGAACTGGCCAGGCTGAATATTATACCTCAGACCCCTTACTACGGCTCCATTGACTCAACTCTGCTCTTCCTCATTCTTGTGGGAAAGCAGGCAGAATGGACCGGGGACCTGGGGCTATTCCACGAGTTGAAGGGTAACGTGGAGCGCGCACTGCAGTGGATGGACGAGTACGCTGATCTGGACGGCGACGGCTACGTCCGGTACAAGAAGAACTCCGAGAAAGGGTTGGACAATCAGGGCTGGAAGGACTCTGGCGACGCTATAGTCAACGATGACGGCAGCCTGGCCGCTCCTCCTATCGCCTTAGTGGAGGTGCAGGGCTATTCGTATATGGCCCGTCTTGTTGTGGCCAACCTATACCGGCGCTCCGGCGACTCATCCACTGCGGACCGCCTTGAGCAGAAAGCTCGAGAACACCGCGAGCGCTTCAACCGTGACTTCTGGATGGAAGACAAGGAGTTCTACGCCCTGGCGCTGCAGCGCGGAAACGAACCGGTGAGGGTTATATCGTCGAACCCCGGCCAAGCCCTCTGGGCCGGGATTGTGGATGCCGACAAGGCGGAGAAGACATCCCGCCGACTATTCGACGAGGATATGTTCAGCGGTTGGGGCATTCGTACCCTATCATCAAGCGAGAAGCGCTACAACCCTATTGGCTACCATCTGGGAACGGTTTGGCCTCACGACAACGCACTAATCGCCGCCGGTCTCCGGCGGTACGGCTTCGATAATCTGGCGCTGAAGGTTTTCCAGGGCATTGTCGAGGCTGCCATGCACTTCGAGAATTATCGCTTGCCGGAGGTGTTTTCCGGCCTGAAGAAATCCGACTACTCCGTTCCGGTGCGCTACCCAGTGGCCTGCCACCCGCAGGCCTGGGCGGCCGCTTCTGTGCCTTTCCTTATCGAATCGCTGTTAGGTCTCGTGCCCGACGCTTTCGAGAAGAAGCTGACTATCGTTCGGCCCATCCTACCCGATTTCGTCGGAAATATTGAATTGCATGGCATTCGGGTGGGCAAGGCTACTGCTGACCTGGCATTCCACCGTGTCTCACATGGCGTTGTTGCCGTAAGGGTGGTGAGGCTGGACGGAGAACTGGATATCTCTGTGGACCTGGGGCCAGAGAAGCGGCCGAGGAGGTAGATCACCGTGGAAGATCAGGGTGAAGCAGGGAAAGCCCTTGTGGTCGCTGCTCCTGGGAAGAAGGGGGAGGC
>WBZO01005108.1_pt1 | contig 13617 bp, 13 predicted proteins | sample 5204261 | NCBI WGS metagenome assembly WBZO01 (sample SAMN12412400, study PRJNA552823) | activated sludge metagenome | isolation source: activated sludge from anammox sidestream of wastewater treatment plant... | place: USA: North Carolina | collected 2017-09
GCGCTGCATGTCGTCGACTTCGAGCGCCATCATCCGGTAACCGAGGCGCTCGCCCTCGGCGCGCGGCGCCGGCGTCGAGTCGGTGAAGCTCATCAGCTCCACCGTCGTGTCGCCGAGATCGAGATAGACGAGGTTCAGGCCGCCGGGGACCGTGAAGCGCGAACGCACGGCGAAGCCGAGCACTTCGGTGTAGAAGCGCACCGCGCGCTCTTCGTCGGCGGTCACGAGTTCGATGTGGTCGATGCGTTTGAACATGCTCCGTGCTCCTTTCGGTCGAACCTCGGCCGCTCAGGGCAGCAATATAGCGCGTGTTTGTTCCATATTTGAGATTGTCTTACCCGACAGGCGCCGTTTTTCGCGGAATCCCGCTGGAATAGAATGCCGGGTGCAGCGTCACTTCACGCATCCGGGAGAAACAGCAATGAGCGTCAGGCTTGCAGTCGTCTATTACTCCACCTACGGCACCAATCACCGGATGGCTGCGATAGCGGCCGATGCCGCGCGAGCCGCAGGAGCCGAAGTGCGGCTCCTGAAGGTGACGGAAACCGCACCGGCCGAGGTGGTGGCCGCCACCGACGCCTGGAAGGCGCAGGCCGAGAAGACGGCCGACGTGCCGGTTGCAACCGCCGCCGACATGGAATGGGCCAACGCCTACCTGTTCTCCGCGCCGACCCGCTTCGGGGTGATGGCGAGCCAGATGCGCGCGTTCATCGATACGCTCGGGGGCGTGTGGGCGAAGGGCGCGCTTGCGAACAAGGCCATCTCCGCGATGTCTTCGGCGCAGAACGCGCATGGCGGACAGGAAGTCACGCTGTTGACCTTCTACGCCAGCGTCATTCACTGGGGTGGCATCGTGGTCGCACCCGGCTACACCGATCCGTCGATCTTCAAGGTGGGCGGCAATCCCTACGGCTACAGCCACACGCAGGGTGCCGAATTCACCGACGACGTGAAAACCGCGATTTCCCATCAGGCGCGCCGACTGGTGGAGGTGGCTGCAAAGCTGGCCTGACACGCCGCCGATCCTCGTCGTCGCATCCGGAGCCGCCCAGGCGCGAACACGCGGCGCGGCCGCTGCAGACCCGCTCGTGACTGCGCTCTTGTCGCGACCGCGAGGCGGATCCAACGTATCATCGGTCGCATGATCCGGACTGCGCCGACGATCCTCTCGAAGGCGAGGCCCGCCCTGGCTGGCGCTCTCGCCCGATTCGCGGCGATCGTGCTGGTCATCGCTGGTGCGGGGTTCCTTCCGCCCGGCACCCAGGCGCAAGCCGGTGCAGGCGCCGCGGTCGTGCTCACGCTCGAGGGCGCGATCGGCCCCGCGAGCGCCGACTACGTGGTTCGCGGCATCGCGCGTGCGGCGCGCGACGGTGCTGCCGCGGTCGTGTTGCGCATCGATACGCCGGGCGGGCTCGACACCTCGATGCGCGAGATCGTGCGCGCGGTCGTCTCCTCGCCGATTCCGGTGCTCGGCTTCGTCGCGCCGGGCGGCGCACGCGCGGCGAGCGCCGGCACCTACATCCTCTACGCGTGTCACGTCGCGGCCATGGCGCCCGGCACGAACCTCGGTGCGGCCACGCCGGTGGCGATCGGCGGAGGACTTCCGTTCGGCGGGGGCGACGATCGCGGCGGGGGTGATCGCACGTCGCCCAGGGAGAAGGGCGGCGACAAGGCCAGAGGCGGCGAGAGGGCGAAGGGCGGGGAGAAGGCGGCGCGCGAACCCGATTCGGCGATGGCGGCCAAGGCGATCAACGACGCGGTCGCCTACATCCGCTCGCTTGCCGAGATGCGCGGGCGCAATGCCGACTGGGCCGAGCGCGCGGTGCGCGACGCGGCCAGCCTGTCGGCCACCGACGCACAGGCGCAGCGCGTGGTCGACCTGATCGCCACCAGCGTCGACGACCTGCTCGCGAAGGCCGACGGACGCACGGTGTCGATCGGCAGTGCACAGGTGCAGCTGAAGACGCGCGGACTCGCGCAACAGGCGATCGAGCCCGACTGGCGGGCGAACCTGCTCTCCGCGCTCACCAACCCGAGCCTCGCGCTGATCCTGATGACGATCGGCTTCTACGGGCTGATCCTAGAATTCATGCACCCGGGTGCGCTCTATCCGGGGACGATCGGTGCGATCTGCCTGTTGCTCGGCCTGTATGCACTGTCGGTACTGCCGGTGAACTACGCCGGGCTCGGGCTCGTGGTGCTCGGCCTGGCGCTGATGATCGCCGAGGCGTTCACGCCGTCGGCCGGGGTGGCCGCGCTCGGCGGCACGGTGGCCTTCGTGCTCGGGGCGACCATCCTCATCGACACCGAGGCGCCCGGTTTAGGCGTGCCGTGGGCTTCGATCGGTGCGATCGTCGCGACCAGCCTCGCGTTCTCGCTGCTCGTGCTGCGCATGCTTTGGCGCGCGCGCCACCGGCCGGTGCAGACCGGAGAGCGCGGCATGCTCGGCGAACGCGCCACGGTACTCGAATGGAACGACGGGCGCGGGCGCGTGCTCGCCGCCGGCGAACGCTGGCAGGCGATCGGCGAGGCCACGCTCGCACCGGGCCAGAGCGTGCGCGTGGTGTCGATCGACGGGCTGGTCTTGCGCGTCGTTGCCGAATCCTGAACCAAGCGGATCGAGCTACCGGAGGAACCGATGCTTGCCAACCTGGCCGTCTACCTGCCCATCCTCGTCATCGTCGTCGGGATCTTCGCCGCGTCGGTGCGCATCCTTCGCGAGTACGAACGCGGCGTCGTGTTCACGCTCGGACGCTTCACCAGCGTGAAGGGGCCGGGGCTGATCCTGCTGCTGCCCTACGTGCAGCAGATGGTGCGCGTGGACCAGCGCACGCTGGTGCTCGACGTTCCGACGCAGGACGTGATTTCGCGCGACAACGTCTCGGTGAAGGTCAACGCGGTCATCTATTTCCGGGTGGTGCAGGCCGACAAGGCGGTGATCCAGGTGGAGAACTTCCAGCAGGCGACGAGCGAACTCGCCCAGACGACCTTGCGCTCGGTGCTCGGCAAGCACGACCTCGACGAGATGCTCTCCGAGCGCGACAAGCTCAACAACGACATCCAGGACATTCTCGACGCGCAGACCGACGCGTGGGGAATCAAGGTCTCGAACGTCGAGATCAAGCACGTCGACCTCGACGAGAGCATGATCCGGGTGATCGCGCGCCAGGCCGAGGCCGAGCGCGAGCGGCGCGCGAAAGTGATCAGCGCCGAAGGCGAGGAGCAGGCCGCGCAGAAGCTCTTCGAAGCCGCCGAGATCCTCTCCGCGCGCCCCGAGGCGATGCAGCTGCGCTACCTGAACACGCTCGCCGCAATCGGCACGCACGGCAGCACGACGATCGTGTTTCCGTTTCCGATGGAGTTCGGCGAAATGCTGTCGGCCTTGCGCGCCACGACGACTGCGGGCGCGGGTGCCGGGAGCCCTGAAGCGGCGCCACCGGCCGGGCGCTCCAGCAGTTGAGAAGCGGTTCCAGCCAGGCTGCCACAGGGTGATTCCCTTCCGGTTGCCCGAGCGTGCCGTCCCTCGCACGGGCCGTATCATTGTGTCCGGTTTCGTCAAACGGAAGGGGGACACTGTCGTGCCGATCTACGAATACGCCTGTCGCGAGTGCGGCCACCGCTTCGAGACGCTGGTGCGCTCGGGTGTCACGCCCGAGTGCCCGGACTGCGGCTCGGGCAGCCTGGACAAGCAGCTGTCGGTGTTCGCCGCGCCCGCGGCGAGCGTGACCGCGCCGCCGTTGCCGGCGGCGTGCGGCGCCTGCGGCCATCCGGACGGCCCGGGAAGCTGCGCCTTCGACTGAACTCGCCGCGGCCGCCGGCAGTTTGCCCAGGAGCCGGGGTCGGGGATCGGCTCGGCGCATAATCGCGGCTTTCGGGCAGGCGCGAACGCGCGGAGCATCGACTCATGGGCCAGAGAATACGGATCGGAATCGCCGGTTACGGCAACCTCGGGCGCGGCGTCGAAGCAGCAATCGCGCAGAACCCGGACACGGCCGTGGCGGGGGTCTTCACGCGGCGCGATCCCGCTTCGGTGCGCACGCTCGGCGCGCAGGTGCACCGGCTCGATGCGATCGACGCCTGCGCTGACGCGATCGACGTGCTCGTGCTCTGCGGGGGCTCGAAGTCAGACCTCCCCGAGCAGGGGCCGGCCCTCGCCGCGCGCTTCAACACGGTCGACAGTTTCGACACGCACGCGCGCATTCCGGAGTACTTCGACGCAGTCGACCGCGCGGCGCGCGCCAACGATCGCACCGCAGTGATCGCGGTGGGCTGGGATCCCGGCCTGTTCTCGCTGGCGCGCACATACGGCGAATCGGTGCTCGCCGACGGCGCGACCTACACGTTCTGGGGCCGGGGGGTGAGCCAGGGCCATTCCGATGCGATCCGCCGGGTGCCCGGCGTGCGTGCGGGGGTGCAGTACACGGTGCCGGTGCCGCAGGCGATCGAGCGGGTGCGCAGCGGCGGGCGCCCTGCGCTGTCCACCCGCGAGAAGCACACGCGCGAATGCTACGTGGTGCTCGAGGAGGGCGCCGACGCGGCGGCGGTCGAGCGTGCGATCGTCACGATGCCCGACTACTTCGCCGACTACGACACCACGGTGCGCTTCGTCGACGCCGAGACGCTGCGGCGCGAGCACTCGGCGATGCCGCACGGCGGGTTCGTGCTGCGCACCGGCAAGACCGGGCACGACACCACGCAGGTGCTCGAATTCGCGTTGAGGCTCCAGAGCAATCCGGAATTCACCGCCAGCGTGCTCGTCGCGTATGCGCGCGCCGCGTTCCGGTTGGCGCAGCGTCGCGATTTCGGCGCGCACACCGTCTTCGACATCGCGCCGGCATTGCTGTCGCCGAAGAGTCCGGCCGAGTTGCGGGCGCAATTGCTGTAGCAGTCGCGCCGTAGCGGCGCGTGCACGCCGCAACGAGCGGATCCTTGCGATAATCCGCGGCCATGCGGCGCCTTCACGCTTCCCCCCTGGAGATCAGGCTCGGCGCAAATCGCTGGGATCTGCTCGCAGCGGCGCTGCTGCTCGGGGCGATCGCGCTGCTCGTCGTGGCCGCGCACCAGATGCGCGAGCCGCTGGTCGAGCTCGAAGCCTCCGCGATCTCGCTCGATCCGGAGCGGCTTCCCGGCTACGCGCTGCGCAGCACCGTACGGATGTTCGCGGCGATGGGCGCGTCGCTCGTGTTCACCTTCGTGGTGGGCACGCTGGCCGCGCGCAACGCGCGCGCCCGCTCGGTGCTGCTGCCGCTGCTCGACGTGCTGCAGTCGGTGCCGGTGCTCGGTTACCTGTCGTTCACCGTGGTGCTGTTCCTGAGCCTGTTTCCGGGGTCGGTGCTGGGCGCCGAACTGGCGGCGATCTTCGCGATCTTCACCAGCCAGGTCTGGAACATGACCTTCAGTTTCTACCAGTCGCTGCGCACGGTTCCGTCCGACCTGTCGGACGCGGCGCGCTCGTTCCGGCTCTCGGCCTGGCAGCGCTTCTGGCATCTCGACGTTCCTTTCGCGATGCCCGGCCTGGTCTGGAACATGATGATGTCGATGTCGGGCAGCTGGTTCTTCGTGGTCGCTTCCGAGGCGATTTCGGTGGGTGCGCACACGATTCCGCTGCCCGGGATCGGCTCCTGGGTCGCGGTCGCGATCGCCGAGCGCGACCTGGCCGCGATCGGCTGGGCGCTCGCGACGATGCTGGGCGTCATCGTGCTGTACGACGTCCTCGTGTTCAGGCCGCTGGTGGCCTGGTCGGAGCAGTTCCGGCCCGGTCCGCTGCGCTCCGAAGGCGCGGCGCGCAGCTGGTTGCTGTCGGCGTGGCGGCGCACCGAGCTTCTTCGACGGCTGGACGCGCGCGTGAGGCGCCTGCTGCGTGCGGCGACGCTCGGGCGCTTCGAGCGCCTGCAGCGCCTGGCAGCGCCGTCGCGCCGCTGGGGCGCGGCCGCGCGGGGCGTCGCGTGGTATGCGACGCTGCTGGCGCTGGCCGCAGGCGGCGCGTGGTATGCGCTGCGCCTTTTCGGCGCGTTCGATGCCGCGGAATGGCTGCGTGTGCTCGGTCTGGGCGGCGCCACGCTCGCGCGCGTGCTCGTCGTGACCGTGCTCGCGCTGCTCGTCTGGGTGCCGGTCGGCGTCGTGATCGGGCTGCGGCCGCGCTGGACCGAGCGGGTGCAGCCGGTCGTCCAGTTCCTCGCGGCGATCCCGGCGAACCTGCTGTTTCCGCTGGCGGTGTTCGCGATCGTGCACATGGACCTGAATCCGGAGATCTGGCTGAGCCCGCTGATCATCCTCGGCGCGCAGTGGTACATCCTGTTCAACGTGATCGCCGGCGCGAGCGCGATTCCGCAGGACCTGCTCGAGATCGCCCGCAGCCTGCAGGTGAAGCGCTGGCTGCGCTGGCGCACGGTGCTGTTGCCCGGAGTCGCGCCGTATGCGGTCACCGGCGCGATCACCGCATGGGGCGGCGCCTGGAACGCGACGATCGTCGCCGAGGCCGTGCACTGGGGCGAGCAGAGCATCGTCACCCACGGACTCGGCGCGTACATCGCGGTCAACACCGAAGCGGGTGACTTCGAGCGCATCGCGCTCGGCGTCGCGGTGATGTGCGCTTTCGTCGTCGCCTTCAACCGGCTGCTCTGGCGACCGCTGTACGACGCCACCGAGCGCCGCTTCCGCCTGCAATGAGTGCCGCACCGATGCCCGACGAACCGTTACTGCGCGTCTCCAGGCTGTCGAAGCGCTTTCCCCGCGCCACCGGCGAGGTGCTGGTGCTCGACGCGATCGACATGGAAGTGCGCTCCGGCGAGATCGTCGGCATTCTCGGGCGCTCGGGCTCGGGCAAGTCGACGCTGTTGCGCAGCATCGCGGGGCTGGTGCCGCCGAGCGGCGGCAGCGTGTTCTTCGAGGGCAAACCGGTCGACGGGCCTGCCGCGGGCATCGCGATGGTGTTCCAGGGGTTCGCGCTGTTTCCCTGGCTGACGGTGCTCGGCAACGTGGCGCTCGGCCTGCGGGCGCTCGGAGTCGACGAGGACGAGGCGCGGCGCCGCTCGCTCGCGGCAATCGACCTGATCGGCCTGGACGGTTTCGAGAGCGCCTATCCGCGCGAACTCTCCGGCGGCATGCAGCAGCGCGTCGGCTTTGCGCGGGCGCTGGTGGTCGATCCGACGCTGCTGCTGATGGACGAGCCGTTCTCGGCGCTCGACGTGCTCACCGCCGAGACGCTGCGCACCGATTTCCTCGACCTGTGGACGGAGTCGAAGCTGAACATTGGTGCGGTCATCCTGGTGACCCACAACATCGAGGAGGCGGTCTTCCTGTGCGACCGCGTGATCGTCCTGTCGACGAACCCGGGTCGCGTCCAGGCCGGGTTGAGCATCGGGATGCCGCATCCGCGCGACCGGCTGTCGGCGCCGTTTCGCCAGGCAGTCGAGGACATCTATGCGCAGATCACCGCGCGACCGGGCGAACCGGTGCGTGCCGCCGAGCCGCCGATTGCGAGGCACCTGCGGCGCGTGTCGGTGAACGCGATGGCCGGCCTGCTCGAGACGGTTGCCGCGGCCCCGCACCGTGGCCGCGCCGACCTGCCGGAGGTGGCCCACCTGCTGCACCTGGAGCTCGACGAACTGCTGCCGGTGGCCGAGGCACTGCACCTGCTCGGACTGGCCGACGTGGCGGAGGGCGACATCGTGCTCACGCCGGCGGGCCTCGAGTACGCGGACGCCGACACGCAGGAGCGCAAGCAGATCTTCTGCACGCATGCGCTGCGCAGCGTGGCGCTGGTTGCGCACATTCGCAGCGTCCTGCAGGCGCGCCCGAACGGACGGGCGCCGCGCGTGCGCTTCGAAACCGAGCTCGAAGACCACCTGACCGAGCAGTACGCACGCGAGACGCTCGACGTGGCGATCGACTGGGGCCGCTACGCCGAACTGTACGAATACGACGACGTCTCCGAGTCGCTGGTGCTCGGGCCCCAGGCGGGCATGGAATCCTGAAGCGGGCGGCGCGCTATCATCGCCGCATGTCGCAGGCTCGCCAAACGGTGCTTCGCGGGGCCGGCACGCGGGGCGCGGGGCTTTCCGGCGCCCTGGCGGGGCGGTTGCGCGCGATCCGGTTCGCCGCGGTAGTGGTCGTCACCGCGCTCTCGCCGTCGGCCTGGACGGGCGATGCGCGCCTGCTTGCCGCGCGACAGCTGCATTTTTCGGCCTGGCTGCCGCTGCCGGGCTTCACGCTCGCCTTCGCCGTGCTCGGCTTCGTGCTGGTGCGCATCGTGATCGGGACGGCACAGGCCTACGGGCTCGCGCACTACGCGCTCGAACTCACGGTACGCGTGCTCGCGCTCGAACTGATCCCGCTGTTCGCGGCGCTGTTCGTCGGACTGCGCTCGGGCGCGACGACCGCCGCCGAAGTGGCGCTGATGCACGCCGACGGCGAGTTCGAGCGGCTGGCGCGCGCGGGGCGCGATCCGCTCTCGGCCGAACTGGTGCCGCGCGCACTCGGCAGCCTGGTCGCGGTGATGCTGCTCGCTCTGTCGAACGGCCTGGTCACACTGGCGCTCGCCTACGTCGAGCTCTACGGCTTGTCGCCGTGGGCGGTGGGCTCGTTCGTGCGCATCACCGGACACGTGTTCGATCCGCTGATCGTGGCGGGCTTCCTGATCAGGACGATCCTGTTCGGCCTGGCGGTCGGGGCGATCCCGATCACCGCCGCGCTCGGCATCGGCCGCGATCGCGCCCAGGTGCCGCACGCGGTGCGCCGCGCCATGGTGCGGCTGGGGGCTGCGCTCGTGCTGATCGAACTCGTCTTTCTTGCGGTCACCTATGCCTGAACGCGCCATGACCGAAGACCAGCCGCACGATGCAGAGCCGGTGCCCAACGTCGGCGTGAAGGCGACGCTGCTGCTGGTGTTCACGATCGCGCTGCTGGTGGCGTTCCTGGGCTACGTGCTCTATGCGCGCGGCACCTTCGAGGAGACCCAGCGCCTGGTGCTGATGGCCGACAACGCCGAGGGCGTGTCGGTCGGCTCGGACCTGACCTTCTCCGGTTTCCCGGTGGGTCGCGTGCAGCGCATCGAGCTGGCGCGCACCGGTCAGGCGCGCATCGAGATCGACGTGCCGCGTTCGTCCGCGCAGTGGCTGCGCAATTCCAGCGTGTTCACTCTCGAGCGCGGGCTGGTTGGCGGGGCGCGGCTGCGTGCGTTCACCGGCGATCTCGGCGACGATCCGCTGCCCGACGGCGCGGTTCGGGCGGTGCTGCGCGGCGACACCACCGACGAGTTGCCGGCGCTGGTGGCGAGCGTGAAGCGGCTGGTCGAGAACGTCGAGCGGATGACCGCGGACGACTCCGACGTGAACCGGGGCCTGCAGGGCCTGCGCACGCTCACCGACCGGATGGCCGGGCGCTACGGGATGCTCACCGCGCTGCTCGGCAGCGAGGAAGAAGCGAAGAAAGTGATCGAGGCGATCGGGCGGACGAACGAAGTGCTCGCCTCGGTCGACGCGCTGGCGCGTCGCCTCGACGGCCTGGGCAGCAGGCTCGAGGGCACGCTCGCCACGGCAGAGCGGCGCGTGCTGGGCGACGGGGGCGTGCTCGACGACACGCAGCGGGCGGTGCAGCAGGTCAATGCGATGCTGGACGACGCGCGACAGAGTCTCGCCCGGCTCGATGCGCTGCTCGCCGATGCGCAGGCGATCGCCGGCGACACGCGCGCCGCAACCGCCGACCTGCAGGCGCTGCGCACCGAGATCGAGTCGAGCCTGCGCAAGGCCGGGCAGCTGATCGACGAGATCAATCGCAAGTGGCCGTTCAGCCGCGACACCGGGCTGAAGCTGCCGTGACGGTACGAAACGCATCGCTCGCGCTTGCTGCGCTGCTGGTCGCCGCGGTGCTGGCCGCCTGCGCGGGCGGACCCGCGCCGCCGCAGTGGCGGCTCGATGCACGCGGCGCGCTGCGCGCGTTCGAGTCCGCCTGGCTGCGCGGCCAGGCGCGCGTGGCCACGCAGGAGTTCGCGCGGGCGCGCAGCGCACTGGCGAGCACCGGCGACGCGCAGCTCGTCGCGCACGCCGAGCTCAGTCGCTGCGCGCTGCAGGTCGCGAGCCTCGAATTCGACGACTGCCCGGGCTTCCGGCCGTTGGCGCAGGACGCCGGTGCGGGCGCGCGCGCCTACGCGGCCTATCTCGCCGGCAAATGGCAGGGGCTCGACGTCGCGTTGCTGCCACCCTGGCATCGGGCAGTCGTGGCACTGCAGGGGGCAGCGGCGGAGCCGCTCGGGAAGGAATCGACGCCGTCCGCCACGGCTGCGGCGCAGGCGCAAAGCGCCGCGCTCGCCGCGATCGACGATCCGCTGTCGCGCCTCGTCGCGGCCGGGGCGCTGTTTCGCGCCGGGCGCATTGCGCCCGCCGGTATCGCACAGGCGGTGGACACGGCGTCGGCCCAGGGGTGGCGCCGTCCGCTCGTCGCCTGGCTGGGCGTGCAGGAGAAGCGTGCCCAGGCCGCCGGCGACGTGCGGGCCGCCGAAGCGATTCGCCGCAGGATCGGACTGTCGCTCGAGGCGGCCGTGGAACCCTGAGAGACCCGGCCGCTTGCGGCTCGGGCGTCGCGTCCGAAGACCTGCAGCGATGCAGCGGCGACGATGAACGCCGCTGCGAAGACGCGGTTCATCCGGCCCAGGTGGGCCGCGACCCGGTCACTCCTGGTCGAGATCGCGGCGAACCACGGCGGGTACGCCGCTGACATAGGCCCGTCGCGGCACGTCCCGGTTGACGATCGAGCCACCCGCCACGAGTGCCTCCTCGCCGATCGTCACGCCGTGCAGGATCACCGCGGCCGCCTTGATTCCCGCGCCTGCGCCGATCGAAACCGGCTTCGTGCCCACGAGGCGCGGCAGGCGCGATTCGAGGAAGGCGTTCTTGTTGAACGCGTTGTGCGTCATGACGATCACGTGCGGCCCGAGACTGGCTCCGCGCCCGATCGTGATCCTGTCCGCGAGATCGAGGAAGGTGCCGCCGTTGAAAGTGACAGCATCCTCGATGGTCAGGTTGCGGTACCCCTGCCAGATGTTGCTCAGCGTGATCGGAGCCACCAGTATCGTGTTCTCCCCGACCGTTGCGCCGAAGGCCCTGAGCAGGCGAACGTTGATGTCCTTGTGGTACACGAGCAGTCGCGGCGGACCCATCAGCCGCGACCAGAGGTAGAGCACGCGATACTGCGCCTCGCGCACCAGCCAGCGCAATGCGGAGCCGATGCGCCTCTTCACGCGCCGGCCCAGGTTCGGGCCGGGCGCTGCGCGTGGCACTTTCGAATGCGCCGGAGAACTGCTCACCGGATCTTGGATCTCATGCTGCGGTGCAGTCTCGCAGCACGGATTCCGCGGGTCAAGCACTGTCGGGCGCCGCCGGCATCGAGGACGAACATCGCCGCGCCGCTCGATCGGCTGCGGTGCGGATTCCGTCACGATCGGGCCGCCTGGCGGCGGGCAGTTGCCGTTCATCGGGCGCGACGGTGAACGATTTCCTCGGATGGCGCCGCTCGGCGCCGAACAATGGCGCATCCGGGGAAGGATCATGAACACCCACACCGTCACATGGAAATACGCCGATGGCTCGGGCGGCCAGTTCAGTTTCGGCGAATACGAGTCCGCATTCGCCTACATGCTGGTGGTCGCCGAGCAATCGCCGCAGGCACGGGTCTGGTTCGACGACGCGCTGATCCAGTTCGGGTTCCAGAGCGACGCCCACGAGAGGCAGTCGTGATTCGCTGGCTGCGGATCCTCTATTACGGGGCGCGGATCGCCTACCTGGAATCGGTCCATCGGCGCGTGTTCCACTGCGCCCCGCATCACCGCGAGGCGAGCGTCACCTGGCTCGAACTGCAGCACGCGCGCGGCGAGTTCGCGCTTGCCTGGGGGCCGCACGAGCTCGCGCATTCACGCAGGGTTGCCTGAAAGGCATTTCCATCGGTCGCCGCCGCGGCTTCTGCGGCGCGCGTCGTCGCCCAGGCGCAGGCACGATCGTGGTGTGAACACTAAGCGGCCAGTCGCTTGCGCCAGACGACCTTGAGCAGGTCGAGCACGACTGCGAGGATCAGCGCGGCCGCCGCGGCCAGCGCAAGGTCGTGCCAGTGGAACTCGCCGAACCGGAAGAGGGCAGTGGCGGGCGGCCAGGTCAGGGCAAGCACGATCAGGCCGCCCGCAACCGCGACGACCCACAGCAGCGCCCGGTTCGGTCGCGTGAGCTGGCGGATCGGGTGCACGCTCCACGAGCGATTCACCAGGATCAGCGCCAGGTTCGCGAGCACCAGCGCCACGAAGGCAATGGCGCGCACCTCGGCGTCGGAGGCGCCGGCGCGCGCAGCGCCCAGGTAGGTGGCTGCGACCAGCGCGAACGCCAGCAGCCCCTGCAGCAGGCTCCAGGCGACCACGCTGCCCGAGAGGATCTGGCTGTCGGGCCGGCGCGGGGGCCGCCGCATCACGTTGGCCTCTTCGCGCTCGGCCTCGAAGACGATCGAGCAGACCGGGTCGATCACCATCTCGAGGAATGCGATGTGCACCGGCCAGAAGACGATCGGCAGGCCGGTGACCAGCGGCAGCAGCGCCATGCCGGCGATCGGCACGTGGATCGCCAGGATGTAGGTCATCGCCTTGCGCAGGTTGTCGTAGATGCGCCGCCCCAGCCGCACGGTGCGCACGATCGAGCCGAAGTCGTCGTCGAGCAGCACCAGCGCCGAGGCTTCGCGCGCCACGTCGGTGCCGCGGCTGCCCATCGCGATGCCGATGTCGGCGGCCTTCAGCGCCGGCGCGTCGTTGACGCCGTCGCCGGTCATCGCGACCACTTCGCCGGCGGCCGACAGCGCCTGCACCAGTTGCAGCTTCTGCTCCGGCATGACGCGCGCGAACACCGAGCTGCGGCGCGCCGCCTCGCGAAGCGCGGCAGGATTCATTTGCCGCATCTCGTCGCCGGTGAGCACCGCGCCATCCTCGATGCCGGCGCGCGCGGCGATCGTGCGTGCGGTCTGCGGATAGTCGCCGGTGATCATCACCACGCGGATGCCGGCTTCCCGGCACTCGCGCACCGCATCGGGCACGCTGGCGCGCACCGGGTCTTCCAGTCCGACCAGGCCCAGGAAGTCGAACCTGAAACCTTGCGGCGACTCGGGCAGCCGCTGTGCGTCGTGGCGCGCCTCGGCCACGCCGAGCACGCGCAGCCCCTCGGCGGCCATCTCGTCGACCTGCCGGCGCAGCGCGGCGACAGTCTCGGCATCGAGCCGGCACAGGCCGGCAATCGCTTCCGGCGAGCCTTTGGCAGCGACCTGCCAGCCGTTGTCTCCGGCCGCCTGCCAGGCGTGGGTGACCGCGAGCAGTTCGGGGCGCAGCGGCCAGGCGTGCGCGAGCTGCATCGGCGGGGCCGCGGCGCCGTTCTTCGCCTGCAGCGCGTGAAACGCCTGTTCCATCGGGTCGAAGGGCTCGGGCGCGCTCGCAAGCGTGCCTGCACGAAGCAGCCGCTGCATCGCCACGGGCCACGGTGCACGCCCGGCGTCGGCCAGGCGCAGCCGCGCCCCGGGCGTGCGCAGTTCGGCAATCGTCATCCGGTTCTCGGTGAGCGTGCCGGTCTTGTCGGTGCACAGCACGGTGGCTGCGCC